>JAABUL010006846.1_pt1 | contig 12799 bp, 14 predicted proteins | sample 5559151 | NCBI WGS metagenome assembly JAABUL01 (sample SAMN10711876, study PRJNA513368) | rock metagenome | isolation source: Antarctica rocks | place: Antarctica: Victoria Land, Pudding Butte sud | reverse complement strand
ACCATCCCCCTCAATTCTCCCTCCTGCGGCCCATCCACCTCAACAATGCAACCCCACTACACCCAACTCGGCTCCGACCTCTTCCCCACCCTGACCTGGCCCCCGCCCTCCCCCTCAACAAAAGAATACATCCTCATCTGCGAAGACGCCGACATGCCCCTCCCCGGCCCCATCGCCCAAAAAATGTTTCACGGGCTATACTATTCCATAGCCGCACGCACCGTCAGTATAAGCGCCAGCGATTTCGAGATCGTGTCTCGGAGGGAAGATGGCAAGGGCGGGGATGTAAAGGGGGGGTGGAAGTATACGACGAATATGAGGGGGAGGGCGTATGCGGGACCGAAGCCTGTGTTGGGACATGGACCGCATCGGTATTTCTATCAGCTGGTGGCGTTGGGGGAGCCGTTGGATTTGGGGAAGTGGGGTGGGGTGCCGAGTAAGGCGCAGTTGGCTGAGGAGATTGAGGGGAAGGTTGTTGGATGGGGTGTTTGGGTTGGGGTTTTTGAGAGGAAGTGGAGTGAGCGGTGATAGAGGCAATTGCTCTTCTATAATTGTGTCTATCCTACTGCTGTATGCTCAGACTCACCTCTTGCATGTGGCTACTATGAAACATCGATGAGCATCGGTAAACCAATCGTGTCCTTCTGCATCTAGGCCAGCGCTCTTGGCGCTGCCTCTCTATTGTACCGACAAGGTGCCTTGCACATGTTGCCCCACTCTATTCGAGTATCCCAACAGTCACGCCTGCCCATAGTCGAGTGTGCCTGCACTTTGCCTATACAAGCAGCCTGAACTCATGGAGAGTGGCATAGGTTCACTTAAGTCGTCCTCGTCGAGATCTCAGGGTACCACACCTAGCTATGAGGGTCCTATGGATAAAGGAGCTGTTGATGGTTCGGCATAAATATTTGCTTGTTCCGACCTTGACGAGGTCGTTGATCGTACAAGCGATGTGAATCACATAGCCATGCACGGACCTACGCAAATGTCCATCATGACCTAGTGTCATGGGTATTGAGGTGCAGCTCGTTGCGTTTTGGTATCGAAGATCCGGCGCCGTCGGCAGCAATCAGGCTAGAGTGTCTCAACGCCGATCTATCTTCGTGCTCGCCAGTGGCATTTGCGAAGTTCTGAGCTTTTCCATCTTTGGAAGAAGGTCAGCAACGCGAAAAGGCTTTGGCATGACATCGTCCTGTTCAACAATCAGCCTAATTCTATCGGCGAAAGCCATGCGAGGCAATGTCTTACCATTCCCGCCGAGATCGAAGTCGCAATCTGCTCTTTCCGCGCGTTGGCAGTCACAGCAATGAGCGGAACGTGAGCCATAAGGGTGCCCTCGGTCTGCAGCTCACGGATACGCCTGGCGCAAGTGAGCCCGTCCATGACAGGCATCTCCAGATCCATGAGCACGATATCCAAAGCATAGCCCTCAGGATTGTCCCTCCATAATCTTGATTTCTCCAGGAATTCTAGTGCCTCGACACCATGATTGGCGACGTGAACCACACAGCCAGCTTTCATGAGCTGTTTGCTGAGGACTTTCTGATTCACTAGATTGTCTTCTACAAGCAGGATCTGTAATGCCGTAACTTCTTCGTTCTCCAAATCCTTGTTCCTTGTTGGCAGGCTTACTGGGGGGTTGACTCCCTTCTTCTTGGGGGACGGAGGTTCACCCGAGGCCCTTCTGTCGTTGCCCCGAGGCCTTTCTGGGGCAGTAGTCCTTCTTCCCTTGACATAGAAAGCGAACGTGCCTGGAACAATCATCAGACACTTCTCTCCATGGCGAGATTATGCGTGATATTACTTACTGCCTTTCCCAGCTTCAGACCAAAGGCCGATCTCCCCACCATGTAGCTCTGTAAGCTCACGGGAGATGAACAAACCGAGCCCAGAGCCTCCATATTTGACGTGGGTTCGTGGGTTCGCTTGCTGGGTGTAGCTTTAGCTTATGCTCAAGATAGAAAGTGGCAGCTAGGCGCGGACGTACGGCAAAGCGATGGAACAATCGTCTTTTCTCTTCGTCGCTCAAGCCCCTGCCGGAATCCTGAACGGCAAAATAGAGGTAGACCTCCTCACCAGTACCCCATTCCTCATCAACAGTCAGGTCTCTTTTCAAGCCTACTCCTCTCGATGGAAACCACTCCAAGTTCACCTTCTCGCCGTTTGGAGGCTTGTCGTCTGATCCACCAATAGACATCCTAATGCGGCGCATTGGCTCGTCCCGAGTGAACTTGATGGCATTGGTCATGAGATTGATGAGAATTTGTGTTAGGCGAGACGGATCTGCCAGGACCCAGTCGATGTTGTAATTTTGGAAGGATGGCTCGAGGGCAAAGTCATGTTCAATGCCACATGACGAGAGCTCGCCCTCAAACATCTTCAGGACTCCTTTCACGATAGCTGGTGGCTGCATGGGGGTCGGAGAGACTTGCAGCATCGCTGAATCGAGTTTCGAAAGGGTCAAAACATCGTTGATGATTCGGCCTTGGTGTTGAGCACAGAGCTACCACTCGGATGTTAGCACACAGGGATCCTTCAATTCTCAGACAGCGGGCATCAAAGTACCGTGATAATGTGGACAGCCTCAAGGTTGGCTTCAACAAGCTCGTCGGAGATAAGAGTACTCTTCGGTAAAGCTTGAAACTCGAGGAGTGAGGTGGCTATACCATCGGCGCTTTGAAGAATCGCGCTCAGTGGATTGCGCATCTCGTGACTTGTGATATCCATGAACTTCTCCATGCTCTTGCGTGCGTCTTCTGCCTCTATAGCGCTGCGCACTTGAATCTCATTGGCTTCCTGTTCTGAGCGAGCAAGCTTTTCAGAAAGCTTAGCCCGTTCCACTGCATCCTCTTCTGCTTGCTTCTGGAGGCTTATATCTGTTATACAACCCATGACACTCTTGAGAGATCCATCATCATTCTGCTCATGGCCGCAACAAGCTAAGATCCATGTATATTTCCAGCTGTCCGTTGACTTATGATACCACTGTTTCGTCAATCGAATTTCAAAAGTACGTTTCTCTCTCAGCACGGCCATATAATGCCATTGGTCTGCCGTGAAAGCTCTATCACCCTCCATCACAACGTTCATGAACGCCCTACACCCCATGAAGATTCAGTGACCTATTACATAACACGTGATCCGGGAGGGCGAGAGAAGCCTCCACGCTGGCAAGTTCGAAACCAATGTATCAAAGAACTCACATGTCTGTAGTGTCGTCTTTAGAAAATCCTGTCATTTCGTACTAATGTCAAGTCAGCGGTCCTCTTACTCCACTTCACCGGGTCTTCGACTAAGAGCTTGCACTTACCCCTAAGACGTATTAGAACATTCAGCAGAAGGCCGTGGGAGTAACATACATGTATCATTTGCATACAGAACAGACCCACTTGGGGTTATGTAGAACAATCTGGACGATCCTTGTGTCAGTAGACTCGAAGCCACAAAAGAGCATGAAAAGGTACCCTGCGGAGTTGAGTTCGGTTAAGGCTTTGAATCTAGATTCACTTTCCGCCACGTCTTTCGATAATCTTGCCTGTTTCTGTTTTGCTTGCTCCATTAAGACAGCTGAGGTCAGAGATGTTGCCAGCTGCCTACTCAGGAGTTGTATGAAACCATCGTAGTCGTCATCGTAAGCCCGTCGAGGGTTCAAGCCTAAGAGAAGGAATCCTGTGATTTCCTTCGCCGCAAACAGAGCTAAGACAACCAGCACGGTTGAGGGCTGTTCAAATCCTCTCCACGTAATTCCGTCAAGTAGACCCTTTGGTATACTGCCGTCGCTCTCATGAAGCACCATGGGCACTTTCGAAGTCACTGACTTGTTCAATAGTCGCATTAGTTGGTTCGGGTGGTCAAGTTCTATGCTCTTAATCGCTAGCGGATGATCTTCAGCTACTCCCAGACCTCCCTCATAGGACACCTTGAACTTTGGCCAATCTTGGTCAGAAGTACGATCAAGAGAATAAATGACCGCCAATGGAATGTCCCGATCATTGGACTCCAACCCTTTGAGAACTTCCTTCCAGTACGAGGTGATGTCAGGCGCAGTTACAATAGATATCAGACTAGACAGAAGTCAGCCTCGGCGACTATTCGCATTCCGCAGAACTCACGTTGATGTTCTCCGTTCCCATACCTTCTGTCTCGTTGTCTCGAGAGGAGTAATATAAAAGCCGCGTGTGGTGCCAGACTGATCACATATAGGGACCACGTTGTATGAGAAGTATGTTTCCTCAAGATAACCATCCCTCTCGATGAAGAAAGGGGTGTCCTCCATAGTCTCCGCCTTTCCATCCGCTTCGGCACGGGCAAAAGCAGGCTCAAGATCTGTGACAATCTCAGGCCAGAATTGTGCCAATGTAGCACCCATCAATGACGGGTGCTTCTTACTTGCCACAGCAATGTAAGCCTCGTTGTACATGACGATTTTCTGAGGACCCCTGGCAAACTTTTCATCAGTCCTCACACAGACATGAACGGGTGGATGCGCTCACCAGCATAGACATGCGGGGCGAGAATCAGCAAGGAGGAACTGGGTCATTTGTCGAAGGAGGCTTGACCATCCTCCCAAAGGTCCAAGTGGTGTAGCCGACCAGTGTGTGTCCTTGACAAACTTCACGTGTGCATTTTGCGGCAGAGCTTCAGCCCAGGTGGAGGCGGTGTGACTGTGTCGATTGAGCCTCTTTTCGGACTTGCTGGGTCGCTGCTCTGAAGTAGACTTGGTCTTTATTGAAGGTGTAGATGCAGCAATATGGGCTTCGCCGCTCGCTGTAAGCGTACCAAGTGCATTATGGCTCATAGTGTTCCCATTGACTATCCTCCATCTCTCCCGCAAGGTGGAGCATGACCAGCGAAGAGCACCATAGACGAATGTAGATGTTGCAGTTCCGCTTGTCCACTCTTTAAACCTAGCACATTCCTCGGCTTCGTGCGCTTCTGCAGGTGATCCCACTCTCCCATGTATGAGTCTTGATACACGTGAGTGTCGTTGTAAAGGGCTGTTTGAGAATACGATCTGTAGGCGCTGGCTGTCACGGCGCTGGCTATCTTCAAGGTCAAGGACGAAGGAAGGTCTTGGGTCGTTCTCAAGGAGCTCGGTGATGCCCCAAAAGCTCAAAGTTGAGGACTCAGCAGACGCTTGCCCCACAATGCTGGACTTGTCCACCATGTCCTTGAGCATCCCGCTTCAAGCCCGCCGTGACATTAGCAGACATTCAAGCACGGCCGAGCATCGAGAGACTCAGAAGGCTGGCCGGCTTGGAATCCTTGCTCTTTTACGTCACCGTCCAGATCATATCAGGGAGATCCTGGGTGTCATGCTCCCCGCTCTCAGCTGTCATTACGGCGAGAGAGAACCCCTACACATGTCCGCGTCGGATGGGGCCTTTACTACAGAATTATACAGAAGCGTCAGATAGCTATTTCGTGGTCGCGCTTGTGGTGGTAGCGCGTCAAGTGCATTTAGCGTATTCAGGACTATTGAGATTCCTTGGCGCTGAACATTGAAATTTCCCCCCCTTATTTGATATGTAAATCTATATAATATTTAGTAACTCTAATAATGTCAGCTTATAATATACCTATCGGTTAAGGTTTAAAGCTATACCTATATCCTATATATTATAGATATATTTTCGGCTATATACTATACTCGCTCTATTAATACTATTAGACTTCCTAATTATTATGTAGATTTACATATAAAAGGGGGGGGGGGGATTTCAATGTTCAGCGCCAAGGAATCTCAATAGTCCTGAATACGCTAAATACGCGCCTCCTAACTGAAGTTGCAAGAGTTTATGGCACCATCCCTGAGTTCTGCATAGCATCTCAATTATGAGTAGTGCCACTATGAGACGACGAGACTCTCTTCTCAGCCTCCACATCACTTCAGCGACAATCCGTGACATTGGCAACCGCCTTGGAACGACCTCCTACTTAATAGGCCCCGTTATAGGGAATAGCCACGGTTAGTTACAGTACGTAAGTTTCAAGAGCAAGCTCTCGGATGCTCCTTCTGTGACTAACGTTTGAGCAAGACCTTAGTTGAAAGCAGATAGGAGAGAGACCTAGTTCTACAAGAAGCTATCCTACGATGACACCCATGACAACCATCCCACCGGCAACCCTCACTCACACACATAGCCCACTCAAGAGTTCTTGGTATTCAGGCCGATTGGAAACGGGTAAGAAACGCCACCAGCAAGCACTCAGCCTGCCCATGAATCAGAGAAGCCATACGAAGATGAGGAAGTTGGGCTGTGCCTGGCGGCGGAGACTGCAAGCAAGAGAAAGGGTGAGGCGGGCAACTAGATCTCCAGACCAAATTTCTCAACAATACGAGTCCGACGAGGAGGAGTGCGGTGGAACTAGACAATGGATTCATTGGGCGATGCACCTTGAGCCTTCCTTTCCTTCGACCTACCACCCAGACTACGAAGAAAAGCCAAACCGTGGCCCTGCCCCCTGAATACCAATCCAAGACCCCATAGATATCTCCGTATGGAGGTAGGAAAGAGGGCGTCAGCTCGTACATGGATCTGAAATGGTTCGCCATTACCAAATGGATGAAACTGAAGGCTGAGATGAGCTCATACACCAAGGACATGTTGGTAGACATCGATGAGGTAGTGGGGTACCACTGTGGACCAGGTCACCTTCAACGTTCGCCACGATAATGTTGAGATCCTCTACCAGAAGCTTCTCCAGTGCTTGCAGCTATGTGGAAACATTGACGTGCAGGCCGGAGGGACTGTGGAGTCAGGACTCGTGTAATATTGGAGGTAGCTTCTGCTTTTATCGCTCTGTCTAGCATGAACAAAGGCGTCCAATAGCATTATCCGGCATTATTAGAAGCCTATCAAAGGAAGAGCAAGTCTTACATATTATGGTTCCTGGAAAAAGACATTGACTCATTAACAAGGAGCAACAATTATTCTAGCCAGATGTTTATATATTTAGCTTACGCTCCTAATATACTTATAAAATAATTACTTCTCTATATACTAAACCCTGAGATCTATGTATCATTTATCATGAAACAAGTGCTTCATCAAAGCCCTTATGGTACAACCCCGCTTAGAGTATCAAGTCTCTTCCCCTTCCCAATGAGCTATATCATCAATTACTCCTTGGTACTTCGCTCGCCTCCATTTTCTACTATATACCCGCACGTTGCAGCCGCGAAGCTAGACCCACCGAATGCACCGAGAGTGGCCTCAAGGGTAAGATGGAAGAATAGATTTCGATCTTTGCATATTCCACGACATTGAGCCAGCCCGGGAACTCGACCACGGGAAACACAGTCACCACGTCCCCTGGCTTCAGACCCTTTATCCAACGACAGCCATGCAACGTCCACTCGTCATCTCGCGGTGAGTCGACACCCCAAACCTTTTTATACTCTCTGAAGTCTCCATGAGCATGCAGGTTGTGGTAGATTGTTCTTCTATGAGGATCAAGCTCGTTGCCGCCTATCAAGCGACGAGCTACGGTCCGGCTGAAGCTGAGCTCGTAGGTCCCGTAAAGGTGTTTGTTGTCTGACCAGCCTTGGTCGTGGGAGTGTACGCAGAAGATGATCTTCCGTACAGGATTGTTCATCCTTCCCACGATTGGGGGACTTGCGAGGTAATTGTTCGTGCAGTTGTGCTGATTGAAGGTGAGTGTCTCCCGACGTGTGACTGATGAACGAATCCAGTATTGTGCCGATTCCAGAATATGGCAGAGTACTGTCCGTATACTTGTGTCCGTAGAGGATCGTCCGTGGGTCGCACAATCAAGGAAGAAATATGCTTCCAGTATGTCGCGTGCTGTTTTGGGATAGTAGGCCAACGAGGATTTTTGCCTTTTGATCCGCTCGAACATTGCTGCTTCGAGGGCGGAGTCTGTCGATACGTCACCGAACCGTTCAAGATGGATTTTTTGAGCACCGTGTTGAAGAAGTGTTTTGAGAGCATCGAGGTTGCGTGCCTCGAAAGCGATGACGGCAGGAGTTTGACCATTCGAATTCAAAGCATCGACATGACATCCATGAGCAAGAAGAAGCTCAATCTCAACATTGAGATCCAATTTCGCCGCTTCATGTAGTGGGGTATTACCATTGCGATCTTGAACGTTAGTATCTGCCCCATGCGAGAGTAGCGAAGGAATCAGGTTGCGAGCTCCGCTAAGAGCGACTTGGAGAGGCGAATAGCCATTCAAGGCACTCGATATGTTTACTGAGGCGCCTTTCAGAATGAGGAAGAGACCAACTTGAGAGGATCGTCTAGTTGAGACACGACTTGCAGAGCACGCTTCGATCAACGCTGTACTGATGATCCCCGGCTTTGAGTAATCCAGGAGCTCCTTAACTGCAGGATCTCCTCTCTTCTTTTGTTCGTAAGCGAGGTACGCCGCAGCGAGTCGAACAGTACCGTATTGCGCTGTAAGGTACAAAGGTCTTTGTGACCATTTATTTAGTTTTCGTAAGTCAGCATTGTGCTCCAGAAGAGCAGAAGCTATTTCAGCCTCGGCTATGTCGTCGTGGTGGGCGCGAGGTAGATGGTGCAGTATGGAGTCTCCCCAGAAATCCGCAGTCCGTGTATTAGCTCCAGCGTCGAGTAGCAGGTGGGCTGCCCGGTAAGAAGCGTTTGTACGATCACTCTTGGAGTACACGTCGAAATCCCAGGTAAAAGGGTTTGGCGTCACTTGTATCGTATCCGTCAGGATGTGGAATAGGTCGTTAAGAATCGAACCGCGAAGAGGAGTGGCCCCGTAATTGTACACTTTATCATTTACATCGGCACCTTCTTGAATCAATACTTTGACGCAGTCCACTGCATCCGTACGTGCAGCGAAGAAGAGAACATTCCCTCCACTTGGACTTCGTGTGTTGACCGCGCAACCCCTGCGGAGCTGCTCTTGTAATACTGACAAGAAGTCAAAATGAGCCGCGACGATAATTGGTTGGAACATCTCAAAATCAACAGAGCTACCGCATAGAAACCGTCGCCATCTGGACACAGGATCGCGCGCTGTCGAACCTAGATGGCATCGCAAGACATCAAGGCTACCCTCGGTCAAGATTTGCTTAGCATATTCGGTCCAGAGAGCTTTGACGCCCCATGTTACAGCAGACATTAGGAAGTCATCAAATAGGTCTTTGCTCAATGAGAGACCAGGGCAAGGTGCGGCGTCGAGAGCTTTGAAAATCTGCAGCCATCGGACTATGCCCGCCAGAGAAATGTCGAGAGGGACTGGTATTTCGCCATAATCGGAATTCCAAGTCTTGAAAACAGACGCCATGTGTTGTATCCAAAAGACACTGCTGTACTCAAGAAATGGGTTTCTTTCAAGATGGCGCATGAACCGGCGTGAGTTTGAATCTTTATCGGCATCAACATGGAAATAATCCCGGTCGAAGTTCAGATAGGTGAGACAGACCGCTGAAAGATTTGCGTTTCCGGCGTGAAGGTCGAAGGTAATCGAGGAAGCTTTTGTATGATATTGACCGATGTTCAGCAAATAATCTTTCACCGACGCGTGAACAAGCCCGACAGTGTGAGTTTGTTGATCAATCTCGACGAGGCATCGGCATAATCGAGGTATCAGACTTTCCAAACTTCGCACTTTCCGCGCAGGGTCAAAAGCCTTCTGGCCAGGATCAATGGCCAAAGCGATTTGTAACTCTGGAATAGACAGAGGTCTGACAGCAAAAAGAATCCATCGGAGGATCTTCAAAGCCATGTTTCTGTGCTCTTCGGAGGCCATACCCCCGATGTCTTCAATGGTCCGCTTATACATTTCCCCAAGGCCATTGGGTGCCACCACTAAGGCTTCCATCATGCTGGTAATAGATATCTTCTCCGAAAGGTGTTCTAGCATCAAGCGAGCCCATAGAAAGACCCCGGCAGCGGTTTCCAGGAGATTATTCGCGATGAAAGACTTGCTTTCGAGCACATATGCTTCTTCATCTGGATCATCTGGGGTCTCAAGCTCGGGTATTTCCTCGAGTCGTTTCCAGATAAAGCTCTCAATACTCTGTCTGTTCTGATCGGCGGTGATGCGGATATGGGAAAAGCCTTTTCGTCCAGCGGCTTTTTGGACTCCTAATCGAATCTGGTGCTCGTCGCGACTTACAATAACAATTTTGACATGCTCAACTAAATTGCGACATACACTCAGCATCTCCTCTTGCTCTTCAGGAATACATTCGTCAAGTCCATCGACGATAAGTATTCCTGAGTCTGTGACTGCAGCCAAACGTTTGAGTCAGTCAGAGAGGGTCCCTTTAGTGGCGGCAGCCCCTTTGCGATAGGCATTGAATAGCTCTTCCGGGATATTATCTGTTGAAGAAAACAGTTGCCAAGTCCATGTGCGGATAATCGATTCTGCGGTCCTTTTTTTCTGGTCTGCTGTTTTGCAGAAGAAATAGCCCACAGTGCCAAATTTCTGTAAGTAGTCGACCAGGAATGACGAGATATGGGTTTTTCCTGAACCCGGGAGCCCAGACACCCATAGAACTTGAAGCTTTTCAGGGGAGCTAATATGTTCCTCCCATCGGACGAACTCAGTGGTTTTCAGGACCCATCCGCACGAGTCCTCCATGCGTCCTTGTCCCAGTGCGTAAAGGTCTTCATCGACAGCTATGGGGCTCAGCCATTGACCGAAACCTTTTATGTCCGACTGGGAACCTTTCTTGCCTTCATCCAAGACATGCGTATCTAGCTTGGCTGTGATGTTCTCAAGGTGGTATTCTTGCCTTTCGCTGATGGCCAACCTTGCTTCTTCGTCGGCTTCTTGGCACAAATTTTCGATGGCTTTGATCTTGGTGGTCGTTTCCTTCTTGAAAGCATTCCAGAGATTTGATCGCAGAAGCTTGGAGCCAACAAATCTCCGGATTCCACTTTTCGCCCTTTCTGTGCCAAAAAGGGATTTCGTCATGCGGAAAAAGGCGAAGAACTCTTCGAACACTCGAATAAGAGAGTGATTCAATTGGATCGAGGATGGAGCTAAGCGCTCGTAGGCTTGCAGTCTTCCAATCAGACGACCGATTCGCGAAAGGAAATCCAGGTATTCCTCGAAATAATGTTGAAGATCTTTGGCCACCTTGCCAAACGATGAGCACTCAGCGGGCAAAGTCACGTCCTTGGAGTGAGGGCCTACCACAAGCAGTAATCTGAGACTCCCCAGACAAGGGACAGTATGCCATGGGCATCAGCGTTGGCAAACACATCTAGCGCAACGCCGAATTTGTCAAGCCAAGTGATGAATGGCTGTAATTTGTCCAGGCACTGTCTTGTCCGACTTTGGTCAGTATGAGTGGTCTCTATAAGCTTAATTTCCGCAACAACATCCTGCGCAGTCGCGGACTTCAGACAATCACGTTCTGCTGCCGTCAATTCCGGATATGTGATCTCACGATCTCTCAGGAAGGACCACGCATCCAGTATTCCAGAATTCTGGCTCGCTAGCGAAGACATTGCTTCAAGAGCACACTCCTAGACTGCCGTCGCTAGAAGTAGTTTACTAACATAAGAGCAACAGGAGAAGGAAGGGGAAGCACACAACCCCACCCAGACTCGCCCTGTGCGGCTGAGTCATACCTATACCAAAAATCCGACCAAAGGAATGCATGCAAGGTTGGGCAGGATCACGCCCATCTTGTGGGAACTACAGCGCAAGCTTGAGGCAGCTCCAACGTGATCATGCATACTTTCATACTGCAGTGTCAGTGACAAACGATCAAAAGAATACACAGCTATTCGGCACCTGCGGAAACGTTCCGCAGCTCCATCCTCTTCATCAACATCTCAATGCCGTCGACTTACGGTCTCTGACGAAAGGGCTTCTCTACACGGATCAACAGCTGCCTTCTTTCACGTCCGTCCCCTTACTCTGCCGTGTCAATCGCCCAGGCCCCAGCCCTAAGCAAGCCCCCGAATACGCAATGGAGTACCCCCAGCTACACTCTACCCACGCCCTCATTGCAGTCCCTCTTCCACCTCGAACGTGACATGGGAAGCTTCCAGCACACTGGCCCAGAACCACAAGGCGACAGAAGCACTGTCATGGGCAAATGGGGCAGTTTCGAAGTGCCGAAGCTGAGAGGCGAAATACTCCATGGTGGTGGAGGTGCGGTCCACGAACTGCGAAGAGGAAGAGTCTTGGTATGAGGGCTGGTACTAGGAGAGTAGATTGGGAGATCATAGGTGACCAATGATGGAGATCAATAGCTGGCGCACTTGGACAGGAGGTACAAACTACGAACCCACGATGAAGTGTTATCCATCTACAGACGACAGGGGTAAGGACAGGGAAAAGAGAGGTGCTGGAGAAGCTGGGTGAGAAGAACATCGGTTCTGACAGTTAAAAGATGAGGTTACATGTGACGGCTGAGACAGGAGATGAGTGGTACCGTAGGTTGAACCAGGCTGTCATCATAGCGTGTGCGGGAAGAGTTGGAGATCAGGTTATATATGATGCTTATGAAACGCTTTGAATGTCAAAGCATTGCTAGAGATCAATCATAGACGCCTTATGAATGACTGCCGTAGCTCGTGTCGTTCATGCATCGTTATGGGCCATTATCCAACCAAATCATCCCGACGCCTGATATCCCCAAGCCCCCAATTCGCACAGAGAACTCCCCTGTTTTGTCATTCCATTCCACCCCTTCATGCTCGAACAGCAGCCTCCCGCTTTCCCTCCTTCCTCCCCTCCTCTTCACCCTTCCCCTTCCCCTTCGCAACCCCATTGCAGTCCACCTCCGTACGACCCTCTCCAACTACCTCCCCCTCCTCCTCCCCCTCCCCCATCTTCA
>JAABUL010006845.1_pt1 | contig 12800 bp, 4 predicted proteins | sample 5559151 | NCBI WGS metagenome assembly JAABUL01 (sample SAMN10711876, study PRJNA513368) | rock metagenome | isolation source: Antarctica rocks | place: Antarctica: Victoria Land, Pudding Butte sud | reverse complement strand
TCGCTATAACGTCAATTGTCGATAATATTTTAAATACTCGATCAAAACAAATCTTTGACAAGTTTAAACATAATTTTGACTCGAAGTTTATACAACAAATCAAATTTCTTAACAAGAATATCTTTAAAGAAAGTTAACTTTTAATAATAAACTTTGCAACGCAAAGCAATAATATTTAATTAACATATTACTTACTAGAAAGCAATATAGTTTAAGTTCATTTTCTATAGCAACAATCTCAACAAGTTTAAGCGTTTTACGATTTTGTCTTCTATAGATTTGTTAAATAATTGCAACGAGCAATAGCGACAAATTGTTATACAAGTCTTTAAGTATATTGTCTCCTTAATATAAGGGCTTGCGACGACAAGAAAGAGTTATGTTTTTGCGAAGATACTTATTATAGCTTTACAAGATTCCAAGCAACGCATTTTCGCTATCGCTAGTCAAAACATAGTCGTAGATGTCTTGTTCGATAAATTTGTCGCAAAATTTCGAACATTCTTAGAAGTATTTGCGACAATATTACATTAAGAAGCGATACTCAAAATTGTAAATTATAGACAATTAATAATCTAAAATTGTTATAGAATAATTCTAATATTTGTAAACATTAGTTGTTTGTTTGTTTCTATTTCGAAGCACAAGTTAATGCGCATCTTCGAGAAGCAACTCGAGAATTAATTAATTTATAATATATCGACAACTTGCAACGCAACATTATCAAGAAAAATACAATCGCATAAAATAATTTTACAAATAATCGAAATACTTTGCTTCGCAACAACAATTTTAGAAACAAAAAGATTAGAGACAAATACAATTAAGATTGCAAAAAATTAACGAAACTTGTAATAAATAAAGTTTGTGTCGTCTTTTGCACTATTATTATTATACGAAATTGAGCGTTAAGATAAGTAATAATAGAAGAGAAGAAAAATAAAAAAGAAAAGCAAGAGTTCGAAGTAAAGATTATAACATAAGAATTAATCACCCTTATTATGGACGAGATAGTCGCAGCAAATTAGTTGGAATTGTTGCTATTTATAACAACTTTCAAGAGCCTAATTAGAGTAATTTGAGAAAATAATTATAAATAGTTGTCCCTCTTTTTACTTATTGATTTGACCAAAAACTTGTAACTTAAGATTTGATTCAAGAGACTAATAGAGCGTAGCTAATTATACGTGTAGCTTAAACGACAATATAGATCTTATAATAACTTAATGCACTTGTCGAATATTGTGTTTTACAAAAATATCTTGAAATTCGAACACAAGACAAGCAATTTACGTTTCTTTCTTTAGCTTTTGCTAGATGCTCTCTCTCTTATTATTTACTTCAAGAACTCGATCTCTTAACGATATGTTATAATCGTCTACATCAACTTTATCGATATAACGCATAAACAAGAAAAAGATTCGTCGCCAAAAAGCAAACAAAATCTCGTCGAAGTTCGAACAATTATAAAAATGTTAAAGACTCTTCGAGGTATTAAAAGCAACAAGATCTACATATCAATAAGCAACGTAATCGTAATTATCGATTATTTTTCGTAGAAAATCTTGTTGAAAACAAGTCTCGAAGTCGCGCATTAAGCAAATAAGCAATTTGACTAGAAGGATATTAAATTAATTATCTTAAGAAAAGTCTAGAGTAGTAAGTATAATATAATAATCGTTAGTCTTGTTAAGACGCAAGAAAGTTGTAATTTTTTAAGAGATAAGAATTGAGCCTGCGTTTTAACTACTAGATCTTGAGAGACTATATATTATATTAGCAACTAGAACTTCTAAAAGTTCTAGAATCAATCTAGTTACAAGTTCTTAGACTCGACGTTCTACAATATGCAAGATACAACAAAACAACTTAATCGTGCGTCTTTTGTCGTTTATACTACGAATAAGACGTAAGTCTAATCTTAACAATTGTGTAAATACAATTTCGTTAATTGATTATAATACAACGTTGCCATTTCGCCCTTCTAACTCTCTATAATTTCTCGTCAAGCGTTTGCGTCTCTTGCGATCTCAATTCTCTCTTCTTTCTCCAACTTGTTTTCGTACATGCGTTCGAAAGCTTCGCAATTAAAGCTAGCTTCGCAATTAGAACTTGTCTCGTTCGTCTTATTTAAGTTCGTCTCGCCTAAGTTCGTCTCGCCCAAGCCCGTCTCACCTAAATTGGCATTGCTTAAATTAGTTACGCCCAAACGTTATAAAAACAATAGCAACAAGAAGCAAGATAAGCTTGCTAAACAACTAGTCTAGAATATTAAAAAAGCAAGAAAGCAATAGCAATCAATTTAGGAAATTGCGCAAAAAGATAAAAAAGACTTGCAAAACCAAATAGATGCTTTGCAATCTCGCATACTTAAAATAGTAAAAAATAAGACAAATACTTTGGCGCTTGTAAAACAAAAGCGCTTAAAGAACAAAATTAAGATTAGAAGCAAGTTTAAGTCTTAATTAGTCGCAACAAAAGTCTTGTTGTTGTTAATAAAAAAATCAAATATTGTTATTGTTATGCTATTTGTTCAATTCTTGCTTAGTATGTTTAATCTCTTGCGTATTCTTTGCAAGCAACGTCTTTAGCTCTTTTTGTTTGTTAATAAGTCGAGCAAATCTTGCTTTTGTAATTTGTCTCTTGCTATTTCGAATCTTCTTCTCTTTCAATTTTACATCGCTCTCTTTCTTTGTCTTCGCGATGTCTCTCTTGCTACTCGCAATATTGTTATTCTTAATTTTGACACTACTTATTAACTTTGTCACTTCGTTAACTTCGATTTGTACGCTATTTGTTTTCTTTGTGTCTTTGTCTTTTTCTTCTCGCATTCTACTTAACCATTGCGTGCGATTCTCAATATTTATTTTGTTCGAATTCGAAGATACTCTAAACTTTTTTATAATATTCTCTTCGACATTGATCTTTGCATTGCAAGAGACTTAAAATAATGTCAAGATTTGCGTTTTCGTTTTAACGTTTACAATAGAAGTTTTGCTCAATGCTTTCGAAAATAAGAAATTTTAAATAATAATTGGCGATAATTAATCTTGTCTTTTAGAAATTAGCTTATTAAAGCACTTCAAAGTAAGAAAATTAAATACTTATTTCGAAACTTAATAATTTTGTTTAGTAGTTACAAGTTTTACAATTGCATTCAATATAAAACTTTAAACATATTTGTTTAACGTTATTAGATTTGTTGCATTAAAGTCGATCAAAGATTGACTTGTTTATATTGTAAAATTCGACAAAAAAGTATTAACAATCTCTTAATTCTAGAAACGCGTATCTTTTGTAATATTTATATGTCGAACAAAGATCAAAAGCAAATCAATGTATTGATCTTTTTCGAAGCTATTCGAAAGTTAAATCAACAATAAAGTAGATGTAACAATAGAAGAATCTTTGTGCAAAGCAACAATTTGAACAATCGTTATACTAGTCGTGTTAAAGCTTGTCTAGAGAAACAAAGAGTCTTTTAATATTGCACGACACTTGAATTAAATAGCGACATAGCAATAGTAATCGATTCTCGATTGTTAAAATTTGATTACATAAACATTATAATATTAATCTAATTCGAATTTAACTTTTTACATTTATTTGATTGCGCTTTTTGCAAGTCAAAGAAGTTAATCAAAAAAGATATTGTTATCGAAGTATACGTTCGTAATCTTAGTATACAATTAGTATATTTATTATTAATTGTTTCTTGCTTGCATATTGTTTCGAAGTTCTTGTTATCTTTTCGACTTAAACTATTTAATTGCATTTATTTGAGTAGAGATTGCGTTTTGTAAAATAGAAGTGCTTATTTTACATACAATTTGTTTCGAGTAAGAAACATAATAAGAATAATTAAGCAAAAAAGAGAAAATAAAGAAGAAGAAAAATAGACGATCTAATATTAGAAAAAACAAAGACTTAACAAATGCGCATTTTTGCTATATTAGAGACGTAGATAAGATTGTTTAATATAAGAATATTATAGACGCATTAACATTCTATATTAACAAAATGCTTCTTCGTTATTTATAATTTAGCGAGACAATGCTTGTCAAGAATAAATCAAGAAACTTGTTGATAAATTTGCGCCAAGACGCTAGCGAACTCAAGATTTGATAAGTTGATAAGTTCTATCAAATTTGATATACTAGAAGAACTACAACTTGCAGTTGTATTCGTTTATACACTTACTATTTTAATATACTACAAGTTGTCTTATTTGTAGAGCTTACAATATGCGTTCTAACAAACTTGCGATAACTAGATTTGATGTAATATAATAGAAGTTATAATAGATTAAAAAGAATAATTCTTTAAATATCTATCAAAAGTGTTGCGAACAATTGTCTCAATATTTAGATCTAATGCAAAAAAAAAGAAACAATTCTTAAGCAAATTCTAGCAAATTCGCTAATATTAGGATTGCGCTAAAATTAATATTAGAGATTAGTTTTAACGCAATAGATGCACTAGCTTTTAGCATATCTAAACATTTTCGCATCGAATATAATATTTGTTATAACTAGCATAATCCTTAGATCGAATTGAACACTTTTTTTTTAGCTTAATTCGATTCGACGAATCTTGTCGAATTCGAGCGCGAAAAAAAAACGCGTTCGACAATCGAATACTTAACTTAATTATTTATGTCAAGCATTCGATTTAGCTTCAAGAAACTAGTTTTCGCAAATCTTATTTTATCTTAGCATTGCGCTAGCTAGATATAGTAAGCAATAGTTATATATAATAAGCGCAAGAGTTTACGCTAGTCTTATGCAATCTAGTTGACTAAATAAGTTAAATTAAATAGTCGAACAAATCTTCTAGTTCAATTTAATTAATCGAACAAACAAATCTTTAATTTTAACTCTTCGAGTCAAATTGAACGTATTCGACGAGCTCTTAATTCGATCTAAGAATTACTCTAGTTATAGCGTTGTTTTATTTTTTTTTGCATTAAATTTAAGAGCAAAACTCTTATTTTTTGTTATTTTGACATTATTTTTGATAATAATATATTAAAAATACTTATACTATATTTTTTAAATACAAATACGCAACTTTACTACTTAATAATCGCAAATACTTTAATTTTTGCGCTCTATAACAATATAAGACTATATACAAATATATAACAAGACGTTGCTATATTAATATATACAAGACAATATTATATAATATATAGAACTATAATTTAAAGAGATATTAATTTGTAAGAATTAGACTAATTGTTAAGTCGAGTTTTGTAATATCGTAGCGTTAGCAACGCGCTAGCGCCTCAAGATATAGTAGAGCACGTAATCTCGAATGTCTATAAAAGTCTTAAATAATACGACATTTCTTTTTAATTAAATAGCAAGAAATAGACTTGTACGTTATAGCAAATATTAAATAGAAAGAAAGCTTGTTTTTTGTTGTTTTTCAACAATTAGTTTTACTATTATCTATTTTATATAGTTGAAATATAGTAATACAAGTCTATTATATTTTACGTCTTTTATATCTTAATGCGTTAACAAAAAGCAAACGTATTTGTATTTTACAATTCTAATTGTTTTATTTTTCGAAAAGAAAGACTTAAGACGTAATAGTATTATGTCGAATTATAATAGCTCAAATTACAAAAATTATTTAATTACTAAATTAAAGTTTGAAGATTTTAATATCTTTCGAAACAACAATTGTTTATAAAATGTTAACAAAAATAATTTTCGTTAACGTAACAATAATAAGAAAGAAAATTTAGCTACAATTAAAGCTTTAACTTTACATCAATAGATAAAAAATTTAATAGCAAAAATTTGAAACTTGCAAAATATTTAATAGACTCAAATTATAATAATTAAACAAACAAATTCTTAAGTTTTATAATTTGTTATTATATTGTTATTAATAATATCTAAACTAAAATTGTACAAAAGTTAAAGCGTAAAAGAGCATATTATTTAATTTCGAGAAATTAACATTAATATAATGCGATTTTTGGCATACTTTATTACAAATAAGAACAAAATTCTTTATTATATATTATTTTTAAAAAACAATGTTGTTATGCAATAATATTTAAAAACAAACAATAATGCTAAATTAAAAAGCGAAATCTTTGAAGAATTTAAAGAGTTTCTATTAAATTTAATAGCTAATTTTGCTAATTGTTGTTTTTTTGTTTACAAAAAATAAGAGATTGCTAAATAGAAGTTAAACTAAAAGATAGTTGTCTTCAAGAAATATTTAAATAAGTTAAAAATTTATTTAATATTGTTTTTAAAAAAGTATAAAATCTATATATTTTTAATTAAGTTTAAGTTAAACTTAAAAATAAAGATACTAAATATTGATAATATATTAGATATTTATAATAAGCTTCTAACTATAATTATTATACAAAAACAAACATTAAATTGTATTTGCGAAACAAACGCAAACAACTTTAAAAATGAACAAATAATTAAAAGTTCTAGTATCTTTTTAAACAAATTTTATTAAGATTGACGCTTAAACAATATTAACAAATTTATTAAAAGCAAGAAGTTATATACTTTCAAAAATTCGTTGTTGTTGCACAAACGAATTTACGAAATTAATAATGCAAATTATTTAAGAAATATTAAATGCTTTAGATATTATAAAAAGAAATATTACAAAACAAATTGTCTTAATAAACACAAATAAGACAAATCTATTGTTGCTACTATTACTATCACAAATGCGAAAAAAAATTAAGTTTCGTCGACGTTTCGCAAACGAAGCAAAAAAGACAAATAAAAACAATAGATTCGATTTTAATAAAAAATTAAATTTGACTTTTTAATAACAAACGTCAAGTTATAAATTTAGTTAACTTAAGAGTTAAAATTAATCTTATTAATTATGTCTATGTAGTGCAATAAGAATTGCAATTTATATTTGCTATTTTATTGACATTAAGTTTTCTTAATAACGATAATCGTTTCTATTACGACGTCTATAAGTTAATTTATTATTTAATTAACTTATAAGATTAATATTAAAAATGCACTACTTTATTCTATTTAATAAAATATATAAATTTTAATCTTATATTAAATATATTAATGCTATTTAAATAAAATATATTAATTAATTCGAAAACGCAAAGCTAGCAATTTAAGATCTTAAATAAAAAATTAAAAATAATCGATTTCAAGCAATTTGTTTTAGATCTTGTCAAATATAATATAATTTATACAATTGTTTGCGCTAACGTTACAAAAACGTTAAGCAAAAAACTAGCAAAATTTAAAATCTTTAAGAAATTAAGAGATTTAAAAGATATTTATAATAATAAATTAACTAAAATTTTATCAAAATTAAGAAAAGAAAATTATGTTATTAAGTTTTAAAACAATAAAAAGTTATTATTTATATTTCTTTATAATTTTTTACAAAACGAGTTAATGATACTTCGACAATATCTTAATAATGTGTTAGCAAAAAATTAAATTAAGTATTTAGTTTTATTTATAAACGTCTCTATTTTATTTGTATTAAAATTGAATACTAAATTATGTTTATGCGTTAATTATAGAGATCTAAATGCGATTATTATTAAAAATTGTTATTTATTGCTTCTAATTATAAAAACGCTAAATCGTCTATACAAAGCAAAGCGCTTTATTGCTTTAAATCTAAAGAATATCTATTATTGCATTCGCATTAAATATAATAATAAATAAAAGACGATGTTTTGCACGCGTTATAAGTATTTTAAATATTAAATTATATTATTTGAATTAGCAAACGCATTCGCAATTTTTTAGATTTATATTAATGAGATGTTGCGAGAGTTAATCGATATAACTTGCGTAATTTATATAAATAATATACTTATATATAGCAATAATTCGACGAAACACTAATGTTATGTTAGATAAATACTAGAATGTCTTCGCAAATATTTGTTGTACATTAATCTAAAAAAGTGTAAATTTAACATTACAAAAATTAAATTTTTAAATTTTATTATATTCTTAAAAGATATACAAATAAACTTAAAAAAAATTAAAACAATTAAAAGAAAATTTAAATTAAAAACTTATTGCAAGCTCTAAATGTTTTTAAGCTTTATAAACTTTTATAAACGTTTTATATATTATTATTCGAAAAAAGTTGCTCTTCTTATTAATCTATTAAAAGAAAATAAGAATAACAAAAAATATAATTTTTTTGTTTAATCAAATAAAATAGAGCAAATCTTTCGCTAGTTTTACGATATCTTTATGTTAACTTTACTACTTTATTATTACAATTTAAGCAAAAAAATAAAAGTAAAGATTAACGCGTTTAATTTTGCAATTGCAAATATTTTAAATTAACAAAATAACAACAAAAATTAATATTTAATAACATTTTAATTGCGAAAAATAATTTTAACAAAACAAAATTATAAGATGTATAATTAAAAATTGTTAATTATTATAATTGCTTTTAAGCAATAAAGATACTATCTAAAGAGCAATATATACTCTATTGAAATATAATTAAATTATAATAATTTTAAAGAATTTATAAGTTAAAAGAAGTTAAACTTAAAATAAGCTCGCTAGACGCTTAAGTTAATTGTCTATAACTTTAAAAATTTTTATCGTTTAAATAAGAAAAATTTGACAAATAAATTGTCGAAATATCTTAATTATAAAGAGATTTTATTATTAAATATAAGATTGTTATTGACGTTGCAAAACAAATTGACGTTGTTGTTTAACAAAAATTTGTTAACGCAAAGCAAGCGAAAGACGTCAAATAATTTGATTCTCGTATTTCAAAATAAGCTAATGTTGTTGTTTGACGAAAAGTTGTTAACGCAAAGCAAACGAGAGATATTAGATAATTTGACTCTTGTATTACAATTAGCAAGAGTATCTACTAGTAGCGCGAAGATTAAAGATTTTGTCGCAAAGTTGTAAGACTTCGCGAAAGAATTCTTCGAATTTGTTTTATTTAGATTGGCAACAAACTTAAAGACAATTTGTCTTAACTTTGTCTTCTTTGTCTTTATTAATAACTTGTTTTTGTTTTTGTTTTTGTTTTGCTTTAAATTTTAAATATATATTAATAAAGTGTTAAAAAGCAAACGAAAATGCTTATCTTTAATACTCTCTCAAAAAATAAATCAATTAGCTATTGCGTTTTAGCGAAAGTTTTATTTTAAATTATTTTTGTTTTTGCGAATTTTTGTTCGAGTTTAACTTGACGCTTTTAAGCGAGAATTAAATTTCGTTCAAATTGTTAAATACAAAATTAAGTTTAATTTGTTGTTAATAAAATAAATTTTTTATTGCGTTGTTAACTCTTTATTGCGCAAACTATACTCTTTCGCACATGCTTTATATATTTAGTAATTATATTTTTTATTTCAAATCTCTCGCAATAATTAATAACGAAATTCTTTATATTATTTCGAAAGCGTTTAACAAATTAATAAATATTAGCAATTATTATATTGTAAACGCAAACAAAATTTATTGCAATACAACAATTTAATTCGCGATAAGAAATTTTGTATCGAATATAAACACTTTTTTTCTCGTAAACGTATATATGTTTGTTTACGCAAATTATATATAAAAAATTATTACAAACTATAATATGTTAATATCGCAAACAATAAAATATTAAAATTGTTTACTTTTTTACTTTTTCGATTTTTTAAAAAATGTAATTAAAAAGACAAAAAAAAAAAGAAACAAAAAATATATTAATTTAAGATTTGTACTATATATATAAGCTTTACGCATTATTATTTTTGCAATAATTTATTTATAGCAATAAAGCAATTGCAATTAAGAAAAATATAAAAAAAGAAAAGAAAAGAAAAAAGAAATAACAATATTTATGTTTATAATTTATTTAACGCTTGCGCAATGTTAACTTTATTTAAACTTTAATTAAAACTTTAATAACAACAAACAACAAAACAATAATATATTATAAATTGTTATTGTTGTTATTATGTTATTTTATAAATTGTATTAAGTTAAAGCATAAATTTATTTTTATTAAATAGAAGACTTTTTTTCTTCTAATTTTTAAAGAGATTTAAGAAGATTTTTAACAAATTTTTGTAATATTAACACTTAGTAAACGCTTTTGTCTTTAATAAAATTAATATAACTTTTTACATTATTAAAAATTAATGCTTTAAGAGAGAAAATAATTGTAATATTATAGCGTTAACAACGCGCTAACGTCTCAAAATATAATAGAATACGTAATTTCGAATATCTATAAAAGTCTTAAATAACACGACACTTCTTTTTAGTTAAATAGCGAAAAATAGATTTGCACGTTATAACAAGTATTAGATAAAGAGAAAGTTTGTCTTTCGTTGTTCTTCAACAATTAGTTTTACTACTATCTATTCTATATAGTTAGAACATAGTAATACAAGTCTATTATATCTTACGTCTTTTATATCTTAGTGTGCTAACGAGAAGCAAACGCATTTGCATCTTACAAGTTTCGATTCCAACTTTTAAAATCGACTTAATCTAACGATTTTAACATTAGAAATCGACTTAAAACTTAATTCGATTTCTATTATTTTAAAATTAAATCGAATCGATTCGACTTAATTTTTGATTTTAACATTTGAAATTAAATCGAATTGTCAAAAAATCAAATATAACGTTATTATATTAAGATTTTCTATTTTTTAAATATATGTTATTATAATTTTGAATTTTTCGTTACAATATTAAGTAATATGCTTCGATCTAAAAGTTACTCTTGCTTGTATTATTTTAAAACAATTTATTTATATTAGTTGCTATTTACATTATTCTTTTGCATTATCTTTTTGTTCTCAAGTTTCTTTCTTAAATTGTTAAAGAATATTGTTATACTATATTCGTATTTTTGTTTGCAAAATATTGAATTCTTCGAGAGCTTTAAGTTAATTGTCGTCTTTAAACAATTTTTTTTTAGCGAATTTATTTTTCGTAATTCGTTATTTAATAGCTTATATTCTAATTAATTCGCAAGTTAATTTAATTAAAAATTTCTTACTTTTGCTATTAATATTAAAAAAAGAAATTTTCGCAAGAAATTTAACAAAATATTTATCAATTATTTATTGCTTGTTTTAAGAGAGAGAAACGAATACATTAAATAAAGTGCAAATACTAATACTTAATTTTAAACATAATAGTTATAAACGATTGTTAACAATAGTATTTTAAACAAAACTTAATCGAAACTTGTCAATTTATGTTAAGCAAAAAAAATTAATGTAGAAGCATAATCTAAGCTTTGAAACAAATATATTTAAATAGCTTCGATTGTAAATAATATTTCAAAAATTGTATATAAAAGTTGTTATAAAATTTTGAATTATTTTATTGTTTACAATTATTCGAACACATCAAATATAAGAAACATCTTTTATTTTTTTTTGTTTAAAACAAAAACAATCTTAATCGCAAATTACAATTGATCTAATCTTTAATTGCGTAAATTACAATTAATAATATATATAAATAATGCATAATTAACAATTTATTAGAAAAAAAGTTATATTAATTTATCGTTATTCTTTACTTAAGATAATTGAGAAAATTAATTATGTAAGATTTTCGTAAATTTAAATTTGCCTTTTCGAACTATTAACAATTTTAACTTTCGAAAGTTGTTAAAAATGCTTTGTTCAAATTTGATGCTTTTAAGTCGCACTAAACTATTTAAAATAATTCTCTCAAAATATAATTAAATTTGTAAGAAAATTAAGATAAATCTTAGAAGTATTTAACGTGTCTCTATTGCTTTGAATGTATAATCTAGTTTTTAAAAAATTGTTTATTTAAAAATATTAATATATTGAGTGAACATTATATTTTAATTTCGCGAACATCTTATTAAATTTATTTCTTTTAATATTAAGTATATAGATTGTTAATTAATGTTAAAGTTTGTAAAAATTTTAAAGTCTTTTAAAATTAAAGACAAACTTTTTGAAATTATTACTAATAACGCAAGTAATAACGACACATTTAAAAACAAACTTAAAAAGACTTTGAATCGACGAAAGTTTTAATAAAATAAACAACAAAACTTTGAGTTTTGTTTAACTTATATAATTGATTTTGTAACTTAAAATTTTATTTTAACTATAAAATCAAAAGTAACAAATAATAACATTGTTATATAATTGAAGAATAAACAACTTCAAGATATTGCAAAAAGTACAAGCTTGTTTAATATAATTAAAAAAATATTTAAATTTGTAATAATGCAAAGAGATAATGTATATGCTATTTTTATTAAATTTGCGCTTTTATAATTGTTATTAATAACTCAATTTAACGTTTACTTCGATTTAGAGTCTTTCAAAAGAAAATTAATAAAAAGTTACGAAAACTAATACAAAATATTTGTATTTGTTGAAACTTTATTTATTTTATATTTTGTCAAATATATTAATTACGCAATTATATTAATCTTTAAGTAAAAAAATATTTTTAAAATTCAAAGATTTAACAAGTTAAATTTGACAAAAACGAATAAAACTTAGTTTTGTTTATTAACAATCTATTAATTTTTTTTTACAAATGCATTTTTATAGTTTTGCGAACAATTAACGCAAATATTTATTTAAAATTTCGAATATTCGATGCAATGTTTAATTATTTTAAACATCTAAAAAAAAAAAAAAAAATTAATGTTTATTTTTTAAGAGATATTGTACTTAAAATTTGCAATAAAGTTTCGACAAAGCTTGCGAAATACTATTTGAGAACAAAAGAATTAAGCGATACATTATATAATTTCGTTAACAT
>JAABUL010006844.1_pt1 | contig 12801 bp, 27 predicted proteins | sample 5559151 | NCBI WGS metagenome assembly JAABUL01 (sample SAMN10711876, study PRJNA513368) | rock metagenome | isolation source: Antarctica rocks | place: Antarctica: Victoria Land, Pudding Butte sud | reverse complement strand
TGTGGGATGGTCATACAAGCCTCAGCACGTATGACCCTTGCTCAACAAAAACACTGACACTGTTCTACATCACAGATTGATGACCTCCAGACCATGGCTGTGTGAGGCATGACAGATGGAGCAGCGTGTGTGTGGAAGAGAAACCTCCTCTACTGGGCTAGGCATACAAATGCTCTTGCTTGCACTGCAGCCGGCCCTGCTTGTTACAAAACATCAAAACATAACTAGTTTCCCTGCTGCAGGGCAACTATATGGTTATATAAGCTGTCACCAAGATCAACTCCAAGATCAAAAGATAACCTGCGATACTTACACAGACAAGATGATCCTGGCAGTTGCCTGCAGTGCTATCTGACATACCTCCAGCTCGGGGTGTGTCACCAGCCGCTGCACAACAGCAATGGTGTTGGGCAGGTCACGCAGCATGTTGTCAAAGTGCCGTATGAAGTCAGCCACAGGCGGCCTGAACACCAGATCATCCCCATCGCTGTTCAGCAGCAGCGTCATGTCAACCCAGGGCTTCAGACCGACACCCGCAGGTATGGAAGCAGTCCGGGTGCTTCTCAGGGACTGCTGTGGCTGCGCAACTGGCAGACCAGTCGACGCAGACATGAGAGGCAGGGGCTGCGCGCCGTACTGCCCTGTCTGCCATGACAGTACAGGCGCCGGCTGCCCTGACTGCAAGCTGAGTGTGGTGGAGAGGGTGGACAATGTGGGCAGTAGGGAGTTGGCCTGGGGCTGAGCCTGATCTAGCCAGGAGCAACCAGTGAGCAGCTCCAGCAGCTGTGTCAGCGCGTGAAGCAGAGACTGCTGTAGAGCGTTGGCTAGCATGTAATCGGTCATCCTGCAAGGCATGGTGTGCTGTACATTTTGGCACCATTGACTTGTTGTGTGCTTGACTTGTGGGGATGTGTCAGCAATGAAACTGCCATGCAATTTGCCTGAAGATGTGGAGAATGTGGGCAGTAGGGAGTTGGCCTGAGGCTGAGCCTAATCACAGACAGAGTTATGCATAGCCATTGCAGGGAATCCTCCATGTGCCAGCTGTGATTGTACAGGAATTTTGCCTAGCATCAAGTTGGGCAAATGACCTGATAAATCTGACAAGGCGCTGGCGCTCAGCTCGCTTGCTAGCAGTTGTGGCATACAGGAACTCCTCTTCTGGCTTCTTTGCTTTCTGCCTGGCTGATTTTATGTACTGTTGATCGCTCTTGTGCAAGCCTGTATTACGCATGCACCATCAGTCTGCAGATCGATGGGTATTGAAGTTGCATAGACACAGCATGGTGGTGCACAGCAACTTTGAGCAACTCTGCAGCAAGTAAGACAAGCCTGCAGTACATGCCACATGGCATAGCTCTTTGCACCCCAAACGCTGTATTCAGCACTTGCAAGGTTGCCACGGAGCACTGACTTTCTCCTCTTCTTGACCCTGCGCTTCTGCTCAAGGCCCTGACCAGCTTGCTGGTCCTGCCCAGCGTCTCGTTCATCTTCACCTCTAAACAGCTGATAGTGTCCCGGCATGCGTCTCTGACCATCTCCACCACCACAAAGCCAAAAGACTGCAGGTCCTCTTTTGCAGACTGCATGTAAACGCCGTGGGTTGAGATGCGCCCTCCCTTTGTGGCTTGAAACATTGATGAGCTACCTGAGCAAAGCTGTACAGCACACTGGCAAGCAGGTCGGCTACAATGCAGCATGTGACACTTGCAGGAATGCATTCCAGCACGGGACACATCAGTTTGTGTGCAGCCTTTGCCTGCACAGCAGTTGGCTGCCTTTCCTTGCAGCAGGTTCCAGCTTTACAGCAGTGAAAGTCTGACTGGGTGTGTGTGCTGCTTGGCAGGGGCTGCATGGCATAGGTCAATGTGCGGGCTTTGAGCTTGTCAGGGACAGCGTCACCTTTGCAGCTGCCTTATAGCTGGCTTGCAGTTCCTGGAGGCTGTAGATCTTGCCTGCCTTCACGCCGACAAGCTGCAACTCCCAGACTTGCACACACTCGTCACGACTTCTGAGAATGGCGCTGTTCAGATTTGCATTGAGCAGGAACAGCTGCTGATGAAGCATCTCCCTGTTGTACACAACCAGTCGTCAGTGGTAAGTGAAGTGCCGCAGTTGTAAGCTGGTAGACGTGGTGCCTGCTGCTTTTGGAAATGACTGTGGTCTGATGAAATTTGGCCCTTGCACATGATGCCATGTTGAGATGTGAACTGGACAGCAACGATGTCAGGTCGGTAAATGCAGCATCATGAAGAAGATTGCCTGAAATGCCTAAGAGGACCAGATGCACCTGTTGCTGATACGTCATACAACTGTTTCACCAAGTCAATCAAAGGACTGCAATGCATGCTTTAGGCACAGCACACTGGGCCCAATGTGACAGAGAGGCTGAGCAACATGTCTGGCAGATTGACACAAGATTTCCATCTGTGCTGTCAACAGCATGAGCTTGAAGGTCACGGTTATATGCCGATGGCTACCAACCTGGCTTCAGTTGTCTTGCGTGTCCGCACTGCGCGCCTCCACAGCGCAAACTGCTTCCACATCCGGAAATGCATGAAGTGTGGCTTGTTGTGCAGCTGCTCAAAGATGATGTACTCCCTCTCCCATTGATGCAGTGGAGTGAACTCTGTCTGCACCATCAGCAGCAGCACTTTGAGGCGACAAGGTCAGCTCACAGAGGGATCTCCGGCTTTGTGACTGCAATAGCTGCGTGACACATGCACACCAGATGTATGCTGCAGTACGATGTTTAGTGCATTGACATGGCAGGAGTAGGCATGATGCACCTGGCCATGAAAAAAGTGGGTGACGCCCGCTGCACTCATAGTGCTGTAATCTGACAGAGTAGCCACTGTAGTATGAGGGACAATCTTGAGATCATAGGGGCGGTAATCAGCAAAGTGCTTTCCGGCAGGAACTAGGTAGATGAACTCTCTGTTGCCCTGCATACACATACACCCTTGCTCATCAGCAACGCCTCAGCTTGTGGACCTGGGCAAACGACAGCTGACAAGCTAGGGAAGAGTTACGCGTCAGTTGTGTCCTGAGTCTGGTGTTGCTGCCACTGGAGAGACCGGCACTTACAGGCTGCTTCTGAACTGTTCGAATGAAGTCCCGCCATGCTGGCTCTTTGGCTTGCTGCTGGCCACTTGAACTCAAAGCAGCAGTCCTATTTGGCGACCTGTATAGAGTTCCCAATGTAGCTGGAACTGCCACGAAGTGGGTGCAGGCAGTACAGACAAGGAATGCAGACAAGACAGCATTACCTGGTGGGGCTTTCTTGCAATGCAGGCCTGACACCAGAATCATTTCCTTCTTGTGGTCTTTGAGGTCCCTTGCTGTCAAGGCCATGGACTTGGTTCTCCTGTTGCATCCCATGCTGCTGAGAGGCAACAAGCTGACGGCCTGATGTGATTGCAGCAGAAGCCTTGCGGACAGGGCTTATTGTAGGTCCTGCACTAGCTGCCTTCTTAGGACTGAGCTTTTTGGGGACTTCAAGCTGCGAAGGCCACGTTGACAGTGCAGTCACAGGTCGTGCTGTGGCGCTAGGACTCCTGGGACCCCCCCAGCGGCCGAACGAACGCAGAGACAAAGCGGCACTGGTTGGTCTGTATCCCTCCGAAGCCTGTTTTGCTGCTGCAACGCTGCCCGAAATATGTGACTGCTCGCGTGGTGTAACTCCACGATCTGCTCCGGCGGCCCGCTGATCCTGAAGGTACACAACAAGCCTGGCAAGCGAAACCATCGGTGACCGCTCTGATCTGGCAGCACTGACAAACGGTGCTGCAATGCAGCAAGGCAGATGTAACTGGCAATGTATCACTGGCTACCTGCTGCAGATACAAATGTCGCTTGAGCTCTTCCTTATCAGACTGCATGTTCCTGTGCGTAGGTATCAGGCAACAGACACCAAAGCTCAGGCAACTTCTGGCGTCAACCTAAAACTTTTCGTGGGCAGCATCAAAGTGTTCGCTACTTGTTTCATGGCCTCTCCTGTCGTTTCATGAAGGATAACAGCAACAGTGCATGCCAGAATACAGACTGTCACCCAGGTCGAGACACATGCAAACCAAGTGGTCGTTTACTCATCCTTGTTACACATTCTTTGCAAGATTTCCCATCACTCAAAGTAGATCTAAATTACAATCTTCTCAAAAGTCACATTCATTGTCTATCGACTCCCTTGGTGAGTTGGGCTATGGCCTATGTATTAGCTCTGGACTGCCACCTCAAGAAGCTCCCAGTAACGTTGTTATCGCCAAAAGGCGTAGGCTGTTAACTTCTAGAGTGCTAAGGCATGTCGCAATTGCCAGAAGTTCACCTTTACTTTGACAACAATATCAATTTGAAGCTGTTCACATGTGTCAAAAACGAGCTCAACATTTGTCTTAACTCATCTGTCTCTCGAGCTAATTCTGTAGCACTGCCCCAGCAACTATCAAGACCACTGCCCACACAGCTTGCCCATCACCAGACTTGACAAAGTTGCGCAAAACAACATCATTGTGAAGCATGCCATGCTGGTGGACCGCATCCCAGGTGATGACAGCCTGTGTTTTCATCTCAGGACGGTCTTGCAAGAGACTTGCAGTCAAAACACCATCACTGGCTGATGTTGCTATGAACGCATGCAAGCCTTCCTAAACTTGGCCGCATCCAGGAGCCTATGTATGTTGACGCCCTATAGCAGTATAAGCTATACATATGGTATACACCATCGATGGCTTATATTTGTGATGATTGTAACTAGTATGCTTAGGCAGCAGATTCAGCGGAATAAGCAGGACAGCTTTGGGCATCAGGGAGTCTGCCAGCCAAGCTGTGACACAAGCATTGACAAAGGGACCTGCCTGGAGAGGCAGCATTGCTCCATATGCATCAAGTCTTGCCTGCAAATCAAGCAAAGGGTCGAAGGCCTTGCAGACATCCCACACCTTGTATATTGCTGGATGACCCTCCCATGTGCCGCATGGCATCTGCATGCATGAACACATGTGTACAGCCATCTACTGTTAAACCTAACTGAAGTCATCATGAGCAAAGCTATCTGCCAAGGCAACTGACACGCCTGCTTTATGCATCAACATTCAAAACATATGTCTGGACCATGTGACAAAAGCTCCAAGACAAGCATACAACATATTGTGCGTCACCTCAAGTTGCATGCACACAATGCGCCAAAACTCATGTCACAAAGCCGTTGGATGAAAACAATGCGTGAGTAATCACAACTGAGTGGTATCGTGACCTGCTATGCTTTTGTTGTGCAGAAGTTTGCACGGCACAAAGAGGACGCTCTATATCACAAGGATGTGATCCTTCGTCGAAACAGGCTCTCATGACCTGGTACATATTCTGAATAGATTGGCAAATACCATCCTATGCACTTACAAACTTGCAATTGTCACATCGATGATATTAGTCCATGATATCACTCTGAGTGACTCAACACTGTAAGCACAAGCAGACACAAGCATTGCAACTCAGCTCAGTCACATGTCAACACACAAGCATGCTGTATAACATTCTCTGCATGCCTTTCAACTGCAGCAGCTGCACAGCACAGCTATGCTACAACAAACAGCAACATGTGAGCATATAAGTGGAGCCGAATGCTCAGCTGTCAGGAACAAATTCTGGTTTCAAAGTCCACAAGTTTGACCCATCTGCGGTTCTCTGTAATGTAGCCAGGTGCTTTAGCAGCTGCCTAAACAGTGCCGCGTGCCGTTCACCAACATGCCTGAAGTGATTGATGATCTCAGCGCTAGGGGCAGATCCGCCACGTTCATCCAAGTAATTCACCAAATCTTTGGTGATACGTTGAGCTACTTCTGGTTCCATTCCTGCTGCTGCTTCCTGATTCATTCCCTGCTGCCTGTTATGCATTCTAGCTAGCAGCTGAGAGGAGCTTGGAGCTTGGCCACCAGTCGTGCCCACAAGATTACCCAATCCTGCTGACGTGCTGGCATCTGCCGCGCTAGGGGCTGCAAGGCGTGGGTTCACAGCTGTGCCAAAGCGTGGTCTGGATGATGCAAGACCGCCTCCTCCTGACCGTCCAGTCCATGTGGGTTCGTTCACTGCAGACTGCTGACACTCCTGCATAACAGCATGACTGGTCACACTGTAACCAGCATGTAAGCAAATGAGATGCCTGTGCCCAGGGGCAAGCCATAGTCACACAGTGCATGTTCCCCCTGCCTGCAGCCCTACAGCTGGATAGACTGCTATTTGGGCTGGCTGGTGACATTTGCTAAAGCATCCCCAGGAGTTGCTCAGGCAGGGTCACAGCTCAACAGGTCTGCAGCGACCACTGCAGCATGCAGCCAGGTGAATGGAAGCAGCCCATTAAGCTGCTTGCTGAGAGATGGCTTTGCACTGAACAGGCAAAACCACAGTGCGGCACACACCCTTCTGGACTGCCGTAGAGCCTCTGCAGCCTGCCTTGCAATTCTGCTGGCCTCGTAGTCTATCGCTCTTGTCTCTGGATCATTTGCTGACTCAATCTTGCTGTGATCTATAGCACTCATGATACCAGTGCCTTCAAACAGATCCCTCAAGATCTTGGCGTTGTCTTCATCCTCTGCAACAAATGTCAGCTGTTGAGCGTGCTTCATCATCTAAACCCACATCTGCAATGTTGAACAGTGCAAATGAGCTGCGCACCATCTCAGAAGACACTCTAGCAAGATGACCATATTGAACACCATACTTTGGTGTTGCTTGCATGGCAAACAGCATCATGCAGAATGAAGTGTCACAAAAGCAAGCAGCCTGCTGAAACCGAAGGCGGTCCTTTGCTGATCACACAAGAAAAGTACACCAAAGGATCAGGAGCCATACTTGCATCACCGCCAGCACTTGTGTCTACACTATCGCTGGCATGACCAGCAGAGGCTGAGCTGTCACTGTCTGCAGAAGTAGCACCAGCACTAGCAATGGCATCAGCCTCGCTCCTGCTGCGCTTTCTGGATCTGGCCCCCGCCCTGCTCTCCCCAGCTGAGGGGGGCGGCCCTGCCTTGGGGGGTGGAGTGCCAGCTGGCGGAGGACTGCCATCGTCCACAATGGACTCCGGGCCATATCCTGTGCAGTCAAGGCATTTGGGAGTTGAGCCACTGGCAACAAGAAGCTTCTTTCAGCAGAGAAAGACTTACGCACAGCAGATACAAAAGCAAGATTCCAAAACACATGGTGCAACAATGACACATTGATAGGCAGCCTTTGCACAGGAAGCACTGACATGTGTCATCTATAGCTTCATGAGCACAGCGTAATCTAGATCCTCAGGGTGAGTGCGCAATGCAGCCAAAAACATTCACGCAAATATATACTGAAGCAGTAGTTGAACCCATTGAGCTCTGCATTGAAACCAATCGAGCTCTGCATTGACACCAATTGAGCTCTACATTGAAACCAAGGTGAGTGCGTAGCAAACCTTCAGCATGGTTGAGCTCTGGCAAGGGTGCCTGTCCAGCAGCCAGGGTGGCTGTCACCTCACCATTCACGCTGGCAAAGATCTCAGACGTCTCTGTGGCTTTAGCATACTCATCCCCAAGAGTGAACAAATCCCTCATGTCTTTGGACTTGAAAAACCGCTTCTGCCTGGGATCACTCAAGACCTGCAGCAGCAAGCTCAAGCATCAGCATGCATCCTTTGCATGCAGTCCCACAATGATCAAATGCTGTATGACCCAAGGCTCTACAGCAAGTGAGGAAGCTGTCAGAAACTGCCACAGCCAGTCTGAATTTCAATTCAAGAGAAGTTTGCTGCGGTACCAGCGCCATGCTGTGGCTTGCAGTGCTGCAGCTTGAGTTGGTGGATTGTGTGCCTGCTCAAGCCTTGTCACGGCTTCAGCAGTGGTATGCACGCCACATACCTTGTTGGTGAGGAACTGCTTGTAGATCTGGCGTTGATAGACTTTCTCCTCGATTGTGCCGCTGGTGATGAGGCGATACACAGTGACCTCCTTGCGCTGGCCAATGCGCCAGGCACGCTCCCTGGCCTGCATGTCGGTGGAGGGATTCCAGTCTGGGTCATAAACCACCACCCTGCAGAGTAGCATTCAAGACCATGCCCCAAACGCTTTGGACGTGAATGTTGAGGAGGTTGTAGAGTAGCATTCCAAACGAAGCTTGTCTCAGACGCTGTGGATGTGAAGGTTGTGGAGGCAGGCACACTGCTGCAGCAGACTGGACTGACAGTCAGGAGCCATGTTGTCATGCTCTGCCTTTCATGCAGTTCTGCTCTGCCAACCATGCTTCTCTGTTTATGGGAATGCATGCAATACATGATAATCTGTCCAGGCAATGTACACAAGACATCTTGAGCAAGCTGTAGCACAGGCAGAGATGGGCAGTGCATGTGAGCATGAATCTAGGAGTGCATGTGACTCCACAAGACACTCAGGCACAATGCATACTTGCATGCAGTCCATTTTTCAATCAAGTTCAACTCAACTTTCACTTGAATCTACATTCTGTCTTTGAAACTGATCAGGGGAGTCAACAGACAATGGCTGGGGTATTTGCATACACGCAACACTAAAAGTTCAGAGGCAATCAACAATAGAGCATCTATGAAATTGCAGCTTGATGGTACAATTACATGATGTGAGTACATCATGCGAAGGCCTCAGCATGCACATGGCGGGCTTGCATGACATGCGTTGTATCATAAATCACACCATGGGCTTACCTGTTTGCACCCGTCAGATTGATACCCAGCCCGCCCACTTTGGTGGTGAGCAGAAACACAAACATCTCCTCATTGGTGTTGAAGTCATCTACCAGACGCGCCCTTTGATTGACAGGAGTTGAGCCGTCCATGCGGTGGTAGGTGAGATCAGCATCCTGCACAGCCTTCTCCAAGATGTCCAGCATCTGCTGCGTCTGAGTGAAGACCAGTGCTCTGTGGCCCTGTTGCTTCCAGTGATCCATGATCTGCAGTAACACGGCTTCTTGGCCTGGTGTTATCTTGAACTTGTGACACAAATATGACTACACGTGAGGCACCTAGAAAAATGATGACTGCACAGCATGTGCAGGTCAGGTGAAGAGCTGTGCTCACTGGCTCTGTTGCTTGCACTGATCCAGGATCTGCAAGCTAATGAGCCATTAGCCATGCCATGAGCCATGTGGACTGCTGCCATACGGTTGAAGGACCATCTCACTGGCCTGAGTCAGCATGCTACGCATACGTCTATGTGTGTAACTCAAAACCTTGGCGCTGTGGTCCCGCTGCATGTACTGATGAACGCCTACAACCTGTCAACTAACATTTCCATCCTGTGCAAATGCCTGTTAACGGTGTGTCTGTAGACTGCATCATGACAGGAAACCCCTCAACAGATAAGGGTGGTTTACCTTCATGAGAACAGTCAGTTTGCCAGACTTCTCTGCTCTCCCATACTCCTCTGAGCCTTCCCACTTGGTGCGCTCAAGCAAGTCTGGATGATTGCAGATCTTACGCAGGATGTCAATGCCTGCCAGGGCCTGGCGGTTGCCAGCAAAGATGGCATCCACCTCTTGGCTGTTGAGGTAGGCTCTGTACATGTCACGCTGATCCTTGCATAGCTTGCAGAAGAGCACCTACAATGCAATACTTCTGAATGTTGCACTGACCCTTGAGTGAGGACAGAGGTTCAGTATCAGGACATCACAGCAGGGGTCATGCGTTACACGGAGCTGAAGATGCTGGAAGAGACACAACAAAGCCTGAGTGTACTGTCATTGGAAGATGATGGCTCTGGAAGACGACGAGCCCTGATACTATGCTGCTCAGACATGATGGCAAGCGCTTGCAGTGTTGCTGTGGCAAGCTGCATCCTCAGCAAATGCAGGTAGCTTCCAACACTTGTAGGTCCCAGGGCTTGTGTGCGCATGGCTGTGCTTTGCAAGCACAGCTGCACACAGCTGCACGGTTCAAACGTGACGTGCACTTTAAATAGCTGAGGCAACAGTGTAGGGGCTGTAACAAAGCAGAGCAGCAGCACCTGTTCAGTCTTTTTGGGCAGCTGGGCATTGACATCAGCCTTGCGCCGGCGCAGCAGGTAGGGGGCAATCAAGTCACGCAGCACAACAGCACACTTGTATGCCGTTGAGACCTGCACATAGGCATGCATTGCAATCAACACCCATTGTGATAACATTGGATCTGGCTTTCCAGAGCAACATGGCAGCAGCATTCTTGACTTGGAGTGCAGCTCAAGCTTGATGGTCACATAAATTGCTAGCTTAGGCAATGCATCGCTGCTGCTACCACAGCCATAGTGTCTGACTTTTCACAGTTGCAGCCGGCAATCAGCAACACCGCTGGCCAAAAATTTGGCAGATTGTGTCTGCAACCTGACTATGACAAGCCGTGTGAAGTACACCAAACGCACTGTCCCTCACCTGCATGGTGGAGGCATTGGAGTAACCGCCAATCTGAATAGGCAAGGCAAACTGTGTGGTGAAGACTGGCAGCGTGCCCAGCTTGCCCGGGAAGACAAAGTCAAACAATGACCACAGCTCAGTGAGCCTATTTTGGATGGGGGACCCGCTCATGATGACTCTGTGCACCGTCTGAAGCTGCTTGGCCGCCAAAGTGACCTCAGCATCTGGGTTACGCACCTTGTGGCCCTCATCTAGTATGGCGTAGCCCCAGGCCACATTCAGCAGCAGGTCTCGCTGCAAGCGAAGCTGGTCATAGCTGGTGACTAAGATGCCAGCAGAGCTCTGTGTGATGGATCTGACTAGCTCCCTGTGATGAGAGCATCAACTGGCCGTGAGTCAGAGCTTGTTGGAGCAGATTGAGTGCTCACAGAAGTCAGCGATGACTGAGAGACACCAGGAACATGAAGTAGCCTGTCACGCTGAAATTGACAGGTGGCGTACCCAATAGAGTAGATGCCTAAGCACAAATCGTGCAAAAGCAGACAAACAAAAGTATGTCGCATCGACAGCCATGCCACAAAGTTACAAACTTTCTGCTTATTACAGTGAATGCCAAGCAATAGCAAGAATGATCATCTTGCACCCGTACCGTTTCTGTGGCCGCAGCTGGCTAGCGTTTTTTGCACTGTCATGCATGATGACCACTCTGAAAGGAGGATACCAAGCTCGCAGCTCCCTCAGCCACTGCCGCATCACAGTCGCTGGACATACAATGATGCTGGGCTTGAACAAGCCACTGCGGTGCAAGCCTGCCAGGAAGGCTGCCAGCTGGATGGTCTTGCCCAAGCCCATCTCATCCCCAATGATGCCTCCTGCTCTCTGTGTATGCAGCTCCCACAGCCACTTCACGCCTGGAGGGAAAGCAACAACCCACATGGGTAAGCCTGGTCTGCTTGCAAGCTGCTTTTTTAGCACAGCCTCTCACAGCCTCTTGCCACACCAAAGCATGTGTGAAGCCATGCGGCAACAAGAGCTGGATGACTTTTGTTTAGGGTATGCTGCCCAAGCAGCAAGCTGACTGCATACTGAACAATGACGCAATCAGTGCATCACTGCACAATCAGTTTGCCTCCTGGGTTTCCAGAGCAGCAGTGACGGCTGTACACGGAGTAAGTTGATTCAGCTGATTGGTGACACATGTTGTACCCGCTGTGCATGCAGCGGCCATGCCAGCTGTTTACAGCTGTTTCTCTGTTGATCTGCAAAAGTATACCTGTCTTCTGGTAATCAAAGAGGCGGCTGTAAACGCTGCCTGGGACTTGGTAGCCTCCATCAAACACAACATCATCTTCCATGTCCTGATTGTCGTACCCTGCATTGCAGCAGTAAAAGTCAGGCAAACTGTGTACCTGGGCCAGAACAAAACAACTTTGAAAGCTGTCTGGTCTTGGACTGATAGGACGGACAGATACAACAGACCCAGCTGCACAACAGACCATATGCATGTTCCCATACTTCAGGATCAGGACATCACTCACAGCACAAGGGGCTCAAAATCAGAGCTGTGTCTGGACACAGACTCAGCCTGAATTTGCCGGTAAATACAATGTTGCATAAGCTGCTGACCTCTGGTGTATTTGTGCCGCCGCTGTTCATACATGTCATCATCAGCATCATCATACTCTCCCAGAGGGTCATCGGACAACTCTGAATCGGTTTCAAACTCAGCTGAGTTGTCTGAGGGAGCATGCTCACTTCCATCATCTGCTGCGGCCTCATCTGACAGAGAAAACTCGCTGCCACTGTCTTCAGAATCCTTATGCTTGGTGATACGCTTCCTCTTCCTGCAACAAACCGGTTGTGTCGTCACCAGACCAGGTCATGCAGAATGCCAGTCTGACAACTTATGTAAGTGTTGAGCATGACTACGGTGTGCTTAGTCATTGTGAAGAGCAATCTGACATTGTCAGCGATTCTACATGCTGCTGAGGAATTGCATTTGCACCTCTGTGTGACACAGCATGGCTCATGCACAGATCAGCTATGCGTCACTGCTGCTCAACCTCAGGCAACTTCATAAGGCAGTCAGAACCATCACACATTTTCAAGGAACTCCTCGAGGCAGTTAAATGCTGCTTGCCTGCCAGGCTTAGCAATCCTGGCAGCTTGTCTGGGTGCCTTCTCGAGCGTCTGCTTGCGCCTTTTCTTGCCAGCAATAGGCTTGGCGTAATTTGAGGTGGACTGGCGCCAGAAGCCCTCATCAATCCTGCGTAATCCCTGTTGCCTTCTGGGCAGGTCAGTGGGGTCCATCAGCTTGGCATGAGTCTTGCTTGCTCGGATCTGCTGAAACCCATCAGCGATATGTTTGAACGGGTCTGGTTGATCTTGACCTGTCATACTTACACATGTGTATTGGACCAATCAACT
>JAABUL010006843.1_pt1 | contig 12802 bp, 15 predicted proteins | sample 5559151 | NCBI WGS metagenome assembly JAABUL01 (sample SAMN10711876, study PRJNA513368) | rock metagenome | isolation source: Antarctica rocks | place: Antarctica: Victoria Land, Pudding Butte sud | reverse complement strand
TCAGAGCCTCTTTTGCTCACAACCTCGACAGGTTCTCTAAATCTGTTGTACTGACAATTGGACCACTGTCACCGGGTTTAGAACTGGTATGGACGGCAAACCAAATGACCATGACAATCCTCGCTGGATGTCCATTACCGGTCAACCTCTCGACTTGGGGCTTGAATCCGGCTTTCGAGGTTGGTCCACACTGAGACCTTCGCATGCCTATGTGGGCCTTGTCTGAACATTGAGCAGGACAATGCGTCCCAATAAGTTCGTACGAGAAGCTCAACCAGCTGGGTGAAGGCAGTACGAATCGCTTGTAGCCATGGTCTTGTCGGTGCTCATCCTTTGTAGCGTACGGTGTCGTCTACCGCGCGAAAGACCAGACCTCCCGCGTGGTCGCGCTCAAGCAAGTCCGGATTCCAGTAGAAGAGCGGCAAAATGGCATACCTATCACTGCGCTACGAGAAATATCTATTCTACGGTCGCTGAAACACACCAATATCATCAACGTCCTGGACGTGGCAGTTGGGGATCATGCGATGGATGAGATATATATGGTCATGGAGTATGCCGAGCAGGTATGGTGATCCGATGCCAACGGTTGAAAATCCGAGGCATGTTGAGAGCATGGCGCAACTGGCTGGCCCTTTTTCCGAGGCTAGGATCTTGCGAATATGCTTGACGAATTGCACGTCAAATTCACCATGAGCCAAGGTAGTTTCCGAACGCATATCAGACGCTGGGCGTTGCTGATTTGCCTTCCGCTATGCAGTCAAATGCCTCTTCCGACAACTTCTAGAAAGCCTCGAGTATCTGCACAGGAACGACATCATCCATAGGTAAAGCTGATCTCGACTCAAGGGCGAGGACTGCTGACCTAGGATATTTTTAGGGATGTCAAGATGCAGAACATACTGCTGACGGCCAGAGGTGTCCTCAAACTTGGTAAGGCTGCGATATCTGCCAATAGATTATCCTTTGCATTGACTTTAGCAGCCGATTTCGGTATGGCTCGTGCATACAGTCCGCGACCTTTGACGCCTGGGACGGTAACAATATGGTATCGAGCACCAGAATTGTTGCTAGGCACGAAATACTACAATCCCTCTGTAGACCTCTGGTCCGCTGGCCTTGTGCTAGCCGAGCTGCTCCTCGGTACACCATGTCTTACTGGAGAGACGCCAGTTGAGCAATTGAGCCTTATTGTCAAGCTCATAGGTTCACCTACTCCGGATGACTTAATAGCGTTCTCAGCCATGGGATGTCCTGAGCTCATAAGATGGCGTCGAGAGTCACTGGCACCCGGTCGCGCAGATAATCTGGAACGGAGGTTTCTTTCCGACACCTCGTCAGAGACGGTCAGTGCCCTCAGAGGCTTTCTGAAATGGGATCCTCATGCTCGATGGACGGCTGCGGAGGCATTGGGCATGGGGAAGAGCAGGTACGCTGCAATGGCCGAGACATGGTGGAAGCAGAGCCCACGAGCCATCGAGAAAGAGTTATTGCCAACCTTTCCCGAAGTTCGGAATGCAGGTCACCTTAGGAGTATGGCGAGTCGGGGCCGGATTGAAATGGAGCGCCAGAGGGGAGCTACAAACAACGACCCTAAAGGCGGAGACTACATATTTGACTTTGGCGATCAACAGGTACGACGACCTTCTAAAAGAGTTCGGGCAGATTAAATCACATGATCTGGAATCGAATGGTGAGTGACCGAGATCAAGAAGACCATGGTATTGTGACCGTGTGTGATTTATCCGCAAATGCCCGTGTGATGCATGGGGAAGATGAGTGACGATCGTTCGGAGTGCTATGGATGGCCTCCCTCCGGGCCAACCTTAGCTTATCATGGCATCATGCAAGTAGTCCTTAGCTACATGTCCACTGAGGCTGGAGCCCGCCAGTTTGAACCCTTTATCAAGCGCCAGACATCATCTGACGCTGCTGTTTCTCGTCATAAGCCCAATCTCCCATCGACTTTCTGCCAATCATATCGTCCCCGTGTAGACATGTCTCCATCCCGACTGCCCGGTACTGAATATCTCCGATAGTTGATGTCTCTTTTACGCACTGGCCTTCGCCCATTGCGGGTTCTGGAGAGTAAAGTAGGAGGCGGTGACGGGATCACGATTCCTTGGCGTGGGTCACCACGAGGCGGCACCAGGCCAAGAAGATTGTTAGCAAGTGGTGCCTCCCCATCTTTCGCTCTACCTTCACAACCCACCTTCTGGGGGCACGCTGAGTCTTTGACAGGGGAGCTTTCACAGTCCCAAGTTCAAAGTTCACTCACATCATTGAGTATCTCACGCAAACGTCGAGACTTTCCATCGGTGCCTATTGGCTTGCAGAGAGATTTGCGCTTTGGCAAACTGAGCCAAAATGACTCGAAAGCTGGTCTACTATGGAGCCCTGGTGGCCTTTGTGGCTGGTGGGATTTATTGCCATATTCCACAGCAGCTTGCTCTGACTGACACCTCTACCAGCCTGTGCTATTACCTTGACCAGCATCATAATACCACGATGGATAAGCTGGGATAGCGAAACTGTACGAAGATTCCCAGCTTGTACTAATATACAGCTAACACCTGACCGCCCATCAGCCCAGCGGTGAAAAGATCCACTACACATACGGGCTCCACCGCCGTTGTTCCTCCCTAACACGATCCTGCGAATACTTTCCGCAACCACAAGACTGCCATGGCGATCGCTATTTCTGCTCAATGTGGCGCTCCGTCGGCTTTCTCATGAACTTCGCTGTTGTCTTGGAGGGAATGACACTCATTACGTACATGGTAATACTGTCCGGAGGAAAGCAAAAACGAGAGTCAGGCTGGAAGATACTCAGTGGGCTGCATTTCATCGTAGGAGCCCTGCAGCTAGCGGGGATGGCCATAATAGTGAGTCATCCTATGTGGCAGCTCAGAGACCAAATCAGGTTTGGCATGTCATGCTGAAACCGGCTACTAGGCGTATCTCTACGACAACGACGATCGCTTCTTCCCTGGGTGGAAGCTCGACGTATCTTGGGTCATGTGTACCGTTAGCTGGAGCGTACTGTTTTTGCTAGGGGGTGGCATAATAGCATCGGCAATTCTTTTACCGTCTGAGGGAGGTTACGAGCTGATACCTGGTGATGACTGGGGACAAGAAGAGGAATGATCATACTATCCAGCACGGAGACCAAACAGAGGGAAACGATACTGTTCGGGTTGCTTGATGCGATTGATAATCACGAGAGGCTCTTTGCAGAGAGGTCTTATTGAGCTTTAATACTATGGCTGGCATGTCTGGCGGACGAGCTTACGGCATTTACGGGCTACGGCTCTGAACGTATGGCGTTGGGTGGCGTACTCGCTGATCTCTACTATGCGAGATTCTCCATCTCATCTATATCTTTGGCTTTTGTCTCGAGCTCTCTTCATACTTGGTAGATCACGCTGTGCCATCTCGGAGAGAGGTGTGAAATAAGGTAGACAGAGATGGAAACTACCACATTCATGGTTTTGTTTCCCCACAAATCGGATGATATCAGGTCCCGCTAAATCGTAGCCCGATGATCAGTTAGGCTGTGAGCGTTCGAACAATGATTTATTATATTGATAAATAGTGCCGCTAATCGTCTGAGTCAGCATGCTTGGCCGAGTGGTCTAAGGCGGTAGATTTAAGTCATTCGAATGATTATACAGACTCTACTATCGAGAGATGCGTGAGTTCGAACCTCACAGCATGCATATTGTTTTACCTTTTGCCTGTCAAGAATCCTTAAACCCAGGAGCACCAGTGAAATCTCAATCTGCGGAGAATTTTATGTATGGCAGTGTAGCAATCTCGACGATTTGTATATCCGAATAGGATCATGAGAAAAATTCCATGCAAAGTAATACTGCCTTCGGAGTGTTGTGGAGTCATGTGTCTTATATCGTTTGCTACATCTCGTATAACCGAGAGAATCCTTTCTCTGGCGGTTGAAGCCAATTCTTTTGGTCATATTGATGCTGACCTTCGATGCAATGGAATGTATATATGAATCTGCTCTTCCCACTCAGGTTTTTCTCACTCTTATGCAGTAAATTCCCATGTATAAGTACCAGCGTCCCTGCCTTGACCTCTCCCAATTCATAATGCTCCTCCCCTCCGATGTTCTTGTCCTCTGTATCCAGTCCATCCGGAAACTGCTCCCCTTTCACGTCCTCAAATCCTGTCCCTCCTTCATCCTTTCTTACGAATCTACTCTTCACGGGCGATCTCCTATGGCTTCCCTTCGCAAAACTCAGACAACCATTCTCCACCGTCGCATCCTCAAGCGCTATCCAGAATCCCACCGCACTCGGTGGATTCGTATACAGGAAAGTACTGTCCTGATGCGGCGGTACTCGTCCCCCAATCTCAGGTTGTTTGCAAATGATCATGCTCTGCAGCACTCTCGGATCTCGGAACCCGATGGCTTTCGCAATCTCCCTGTGCAGGGTTGTGAATGTCGCTTCTCGAAATGGTGGAGACAGCTCGTGGAGGTAGTGTCCTATCTTGTTTATAGCACGGTGTTTTGGTTTCGTCAATTCGCTGGTGGAGGGGGAGAAGGCATCTTCTTCGAAGAAGAAATGGATCTCGTCGCCTGAAGTTAGGAAGTAGTCGTCTCCGACGTGAGAGGAGCTTTCGCCGGTGGAAAATCTTGTCATGGGGTGGTCAGAGAGGGAGAAGGATGAGAGCATGTGATTGGTCTCTGAGAGGAGGCCGGATACTGTGGATGGAGAGAGAGCGTTTGGGATGAGGAGGTATCCATTTCGGTTGTATGAATCGAGCTGCTCTTGTGTAAGCTTTGTGGGGATAGAAGGGCTCTCGACATGAGGTGATATGCGTGAAGGCGCCATGGTGACAATGCTTGAGGCGGACCCAAGATCAATGATTGGGCTCACAAGAGAGCATAGCGATTGGGTTGTCCGATGAAAGTGGGGCATGCCGCCTGGAGCTTGACCCCAGGGTTTCATCGATTTTAGGGTTGAATGCGGGTATGCCGCCGCTAGTTGATCGGCATAATGCATTAGATCTTGGGGCAGTCGGTTGGGGGCTTGGGGCATTATGAGATCAGCAATCGAACCTTATATCTTACTACATCTACTATGTTCTTCTTCATCTTTGCGTCATCGTTGGGCCTGTATAATTTCGCAGACTCCCACGCCGCCATGTCTGCCTCAAGAGAGGGCAAGGTAAATAACTCTCTTGGTTGGAAGATGATAAGGGGTTGACAACTTTTGGGATCATGAGCAAAGATCTAGAGAGTGGCAGTCTTGCTACCATTCCTCGAACCCAGCTCCTTGAATGCGCCGGGAATGGGCTCTCCTTTCGGGCCGTGGCACCCGTCAGCGTCCTTGTCAAGAACCTCAATGTCGATATCGACGTATCTCCAAGCAGCTTCTCAGCTGTCTTCCGCAGGAAAGGGAGCGCTGGAGGAGAAGAAGTCAAGGCAATACTCAAGGACGTAAATGCATACATGCCAAGTGGTAGTGTAACTGCTATCATAGGATCCAGTGGCAGTGGGAAAACCTCTGTGCTCAACACGCTCTCGCACCGTGTAGCCGGAGGGAGATTGAAAACCTCAGGTGAAATTAGTTACAATGGCAAGCCAAAGCTATCGAGCATTCGAAGTGCTTATGTCATGCAGCAAGATATACTGCTACCGAGTCTGACGGTACGAGAGACGCTGCGGTATGCTGCCGAGCTGAGGCTTCCACCCCCAATAACAAAGGAGGAGAGACTGAAGGTTGTTGAGGAAGTCATTCTCGAGCTTGGCCTGAAGGAATGTGCCAATACTAGGATTGGTAACAATACACACCAGGGATGCTCAGGTGGCGAGAAACGTAGAACTTCCTTGGCCGTACAGATGCTGTCGAATCCCTCTGTGCTATTTCTTGATGAAGTTACTACAGGACTTGATGCGGCTACTGCATTTCAACTTGTCGGCACTCTTAAAACTCTTGCGATTAAGGGCCGGACTATCGTATGCACAATACACCAACCCAGAAGTGAAATATGGAATCTTTTCGACCACGTGCTTTTATTAGCTGGGGGCTCCCCATTATACAGTGGGTCAGTAGCGAGGTGCTTACCATACTTTGAAGATCTTGGCCATGCCTTGCCATCGTTCGTCAATCCAGCAGAGTACTTGATCGATCTCTCTGCAATCGATACTCGTACTGCGGAAGCTGAGGTCAGAACCTCTACACGTGTGTCAGGTCTCGTACGAGCTTTCAATATTTCGCCAGAGAACGGCAGTTTTCATGCAAAGGATGAGGAAGTGTCGACCGACACAAACGAGCATACTGGGGATATATCCAGGCAAAGGCATGCTCCGCTAGGCCATCAAATCAGGATCCTCACTGCTCGTACCTTAAAAGTCACGTATCGTGATCCCATGGGTGTGGCTGGTAGTATGCTAGAAGCCATCAGTATGGCAGTCATTACAGGCTGGATTTTCTTGCAATTGGATGGTAGCCTATCCGGAATACGTAGCAGGGAGGGGGCCTTGTATAACGCAGCAGCTCTTCAGGGGTACCTCGTTCTGATCTTTGAAACGTATCGTCTGAGTACTGATATTCAGCTTTTCGATCGCGAACATGGCGAAGGTGTAATCAGTATTCCGTCTTTTCTGCTCAGTCGCCGATTGGCTCGTTTATTTGTTGAAGACGTACCTGTGCCGTTGATCTTCTCGGTCATCTACTATTTCATGGTCGGGTTTCGTCCACTGGCAAGCCAATTCTTCGTCTTCTTCAGCATCTTGCTATTGAGCCAGTACATTGCTGTAAATTTCGCCACATTGTGTATCGCAGTCTCAAGAGACTTTGCTACTGCCTCATTCGTTGCGAACATGGGGTTTACGCTGCAGTCTCTTGGCTGTGGCTACTTCGTGCAACCCAATCAGATACCGATATGGGTTCGGTGGCTCAAGGTATGATCTGTCTCCGGCTTCTTGACGGTCGCTTGCTAATCCTCCTGGGACAGTGGGCCGCCTACGTGTTTTACAGTAATGGCGCTTTAGCAGCCAACGAGTTCGTTGGACACACCTCTGACCCCAAAGGGCAATTATATGACTGTCCCGTTGGCGGTGGTACTTCGAACCCAGCATGCAATCAATATACTGGGCTGTATATTATGGAGACGCTCGGGTACCCATCAAATTGGATAGTTAGACCCATTATCGTCCTTCTGGGCTTTGCGATTGCCTTTTTCCTCGGAGCAGGCGTACTCCTCGGACTCTGGAAAGCTGGTATTGGCGTTTCTAGGGCTCAGAAGGACGATACGGACTACTCCGCTGGCAAGGAATCTATGACATCTCGTTACCCTGACGATATACGTAAGGTAAGTATTCAACTAAAAGGTTATAGCCTCGATATACAGAAACGCAATGGTAGGTTGAAACAGAGACCAAAACTTTCGATTTTGAAGTCTGTGAATACGACTTTCGAGCCAGGCGTGCTCAATATCATAATGGGACCATCAGGTGCGTTGGTCTTCCCCCTCCCTGCGGGGCCATCCGAATAGCGTAATAATGGGACCATCAGGTTCAGGCAAGACTTCATTACTCCAGTCCATGGCCCGCCGCCAGCATGATACACTAGCTACGAAATATGAGCTTAATGGTAACATGTCCTTCAACGGCGCCGTACCATCCGAAAAAGTCATTCGCTCTGTGTGTTCGTACGTCTGCCAGGATGATGACGCACTGCTGCCGTATCTTACAGTACGAGAGAATTTGCACTTCTCCGCAGGACTACGATTGCCGGCGCATCTCTCCAATCACGAGAAACAAACGAGGGCTGAGTCGGTACTACTGCAAATGGGACTCCGTGACTGTGCGAATAATCTCATTGGGAATGACGTGACCAAAGGCATTAGTGGCGGAGAGAAAAGGCGTGTCACAATCGCGATTCAGATTTTAACGGATCCGCGAGTTTTGTTCCTGGACGAACCAACCAGTGGGCTCGATGCTTTCACCGCGTCCTCCATCATCGACGTCTTGAGAGGACTGGCGGCGGAGGGCAGAACCCTGGTCCTTACTATTCACCAGTCCCGCAGCGATCTCTTCCAATACTTCCATAATGTATGCCTGTTGGCTCGTGGAGGTTCACCTGTATATGCCGGTAAGGGAGCACTAATGCTGCCTCACTTCGCGTCCCTGGGCTTCACCTGTCCCACGACCACAAACCCTGCCGACTTCGCCCTGGACCTCATTACTGTCAATCTCCAAAGCGCCACAAAGGAAGCCACAAGCAGGGAAAAGGTCCGCTCACTCATTGTGGGCTGGGCTGGCGACAAGCAGCTCATTGAGAAGACGATCTCACACATCGCTACACCAGCCGAGTTGGGCAGTCTAGCCCGCAGTATGACACCTTTTCGCATCGCTTTTCCCCTTCTCCTACACCGCAGCTTCATCAACTTTCGCCGCAATCCGCCCTCAATTATTGCCCGAACCACGCAGGTCCTAGGCTACTCCATCTGCCTTACCCTCTTTTTCGCCCCACTGAAAAGCGACTATTACAGCGTCCAAACTAGGTTAGGGTTTATACAAGAATTTGCCCCACTCTACTTCGTGGGAATGCTTCAGAACGTTGCCGTTTACCCTGACGAAAAAGCCGTCTTCTACCGCGAACACGAAGATAATGCCTACAGTGTCGAAGCTTTCTTCCTACAGTATACACTAGCCGAAGTCCCATTCGAAATCGTTACAGCCCTCGTCTTCGCTGTCCTTGCTGTCCTGGCAGCTGGTCTCCATCGTACCGCATCCCTCTTCTTTATTGTGACCTTTGACGCTTTCTGCATCGTCAACTGTGGAGAAAGCGTCGGCATCATCTTCAACACCTTTTTCAATCATACAGGCTTTGCAGTTAACATCGCTTTCGTCGTCCTTTCGCTAGCGCAAATTATGGGTGGAGTCATGAGCTTGAATATTCCATCTTTCTTGCAGGCGTTCAACCATCTTAGTCCAATCAAGTGGATGGTTGGCAATCTCGCTCCTTATACGCTTCAGGGAGTCAAGTTTTCCTGTACAGAATTCCAGAAGCTACCAAATGGACAGTGTCCGGTCGCGACGGGGGAGGATGCGTTGAAATTGTATAATTTGAATGGCAATGCGGGTCTAAATCTTCTAGCAGTAGGCATCTGCGCGATCGTATATCGAATGCTAGCATTCCTAGTCCTGAAGGCGAGGATGACGAGGTGGGCTTGGAAAGAGAGGTTGGGCCGAGATCAGAGTACTGAAGGAAAGGACAAGTCAAAGTCCGAAATTTCAGGGGTGATGTGAGGGCTGTTGGGCACTCAATGTGAGTATGCACAAATTCACTCATCAATGAAAGGATGAGATCGAAACGTGGGAAATTTTGAGACGTCAAGAAATTCCTTAATTACTAGGGTCTCGTATTGTGCAATTGTTGACAACATTTCACCGACTATCTGGATTCGATTACTCAGTCCTAATCTCATCTGGCAGACGAATCCGCATCTCCTTGGAAGAGACATCTTACGATACCGCCAACAGACTGGCCAGGATTCGCTTCTAGAACGACTTTCCTGCCTACCACTATGTCATTCAGCTTCTCTCTCAGCTGGGCTGTTGTCACAGGCAACCCTGTTTGCACGTAAGTCTGCCTTGCATTCGTGATCAAAGCTTGGAATTCCCTCTGCAGTATCATCTGAACGTGTTTGAGGACACGAAACTCCGCACCTGAGAAATCTCGTTTCTCATCCTGAAGTATCGATCGGAATCCGCGTACGTCGAGGTCCTGTGGAAGGGCCTCCATGAGGCCGAGCAGGACCTCGAGGTCTCTGTCTCGATTGGCGTAACATGGCCTACGAATTTCGTTGATCCCTTGCTGGCCCGAAAACCCCCCTCCTTTCTTGCTTTGTACCAAAGCATCGTTTGCAATTTGTCGTAAGATTTTCTCCTGCAGCCGGAGCTTCTCTGACACTAACTCGCGTCCTTGGGGTATCTCTCTCATTGTGCCAAGACTCGCGTTCTTGGACCTGTAGAGGGTGTGCTGGATGTCGCTCACTTCGTCGTCGCTATCATTGCTCTCATCTTCAATCCATGCGGTGACAGGAGAAAGAAGTGGCCGAGTGGAGCTTCCATCAGAAACAGCAGCACGAATTGGTGGGAATGGGACGTAGTCCTCATCATCGCTGTTCTCGAAGTCAGATGCCAGAAGCGGTCGTTCCCCCTCTTGTTCGAAAGAGAAGGAACCCAGCCCACGGTATTGAATGGGATTATCGCCCGCGTGGACACTCCATACTGGGAGTTTCTGCTCGAAAATACTGGTAATCCCATCTGCTGCCAAGTACATCTCGTTACCTGGCGGCATTTGACCATGAAGACCGTGCATACGAGGATACTGGTCTCGAGGCCACGGCGTTGAGGGTTCACTATCGACGGGCCTCCACATATGATGCTTCTGATATTCTCTGACCATGTGTAAGTCTGTTTTTGTCGCTTTATCCATAAATGTCTTGATATTGATATAAGCAGTGACAATCTCTGGGGTCGGAACAGTCCGGTTGAATGCATTGCTAACTTCTTCCATGATGCCTGCCAGAGTGGACGCAAAACCCGGAGCTGAAGGACTTTTGTATTGCTCACCGTCGTGAAAATACCTTCCAATGTTGTGAGGAATACCTTTGATGGGACAATCGGGCGATTCGCATGGGAGATTACTGTCAGGAGATGTTAGATTTAGAGACTCTGGCAGAGTGGACCCTGACAGGGTGGAAGATGCTACCATTTGGGACAGCGTCTTACGTGTATCCGACACAGCTTCGTCAACATGCAAGACATCGGCCCCGGAAGGTCCTGGGTGCTTAATTGTGGGAACCACAGTGAGTGGATTAGCGATCTTTACGCAGCCGATACGAGTATAGGAGTAGCCTGAATTGAGGAGCTTCTCGTTGACCCTATCGAGATCTGCCGGTTCTCTTATGAGGTCTCCAAATGAGTATCGTATCTGTATGGAAGGGTTCGCTGGGGACGCCATAGTCGAAAGATTTGACGCTGTCAGGAATGCGACGTTTTCGAGAGTGCCTTTTGGTCTGGAGGTTTTTCAAAACTCCTGATTTTTGGAAAGGCGTGGCTGGAGAAGTTCAGAGCCTGGAAATGATTGAATGTAAACAGTTAGGGACGGTTTTGAATGATTCTCCCACCGTTGTCACCTCTTTATTGTCTCAAACACTAAAGGACACCCCTTTTCTTTCGACAATGCTCTTTTCTGGCCAGTATCAATGTCATTCTTCAACACAAAGGGAACAAAGACATGAACACCCGATAACAGAGACTTCAATGCTTTGGTACCGAACATCGCATACGCTGTCTCGCCTGCAGGGAAACGTGGAAGGAAGCAAAGAAAGATAGGAACGCAGAACCTCGCTCGAGAACACAAAGACATCACAGATCTCAAGATAATACACATAATATGGTACCTGGAGAGATTTGATATCACTTTTGATACCTTAGCTGTTCGCGACCGCTAGCCCTCAATTTTCTTAATATCAAGATGGTCACTACGCTAGGAACCACGAAAGGACATCATTTGGCACGTTTTAGACCGACAAAATATATCAGCCATAGCTCATACAGAATCTCATCTCAGACATACGGACATTGTCATGCAAGGTCTTCAAGTGCTTAGTTTCACTCCTATCGAGCCTCATTGTCTATCCATTTGTATAGGGACAAAGCCCGTACAAACACTACCTTTGACAACGGCATTAGCAGCCGAAGGTGGTTCAGAAAGCTTCCACATAAGTAGCCCTGCGCAACCCAGCAAGCAATCCCCAACCCTCCAAACCTCTGCATCCCACTCCCTCAGCAATCCAACATCGAAGATTCTCTACCAATATATACCAGCAGCAGTCTCTCATATCTTCAAGCGCAATCATCAAGCATGTGTCGTCCGCTTTGCGAGTTTTCCGGCTTCGAATTCAACCCCGAGATCCCATATACAGGGGTCAATCCGTTTTGGATGGCAGAGGCTAGGCTTACAACGACGACCGACATTACGAGTTTTCGCTGGCCTGCAGAAGATCGAAAGGCTGGGGATTTCGCACAGTCCAAGTCTGAAGTAGCTGATCTCCGACGCTTCAAGAGGTCTATGGGTGGAAGTAAATCCGCAGCGAAGGTATAGAGCATAGTCGGGAAATTTTTACTGAAGATATGATGCGAGAGGGTAGAGTTCCTATGTCAGATAGTGGGATAGTATATATGAAAGTTCGATACATCCTTTTCTGATCCTATAGACATTGTTCATGATATAAAATTGTCGGGTATTGTTGATAACCTCGACGGCCTTCCACGTGAGATCATTCCCCATACCTGGTCATAGCTAAGCAACCATGGTGTCCATGCGATCCAGTTTAGTGTGTCATATGCGTGGAAATGTTTTTGTGATGATATTACTCCTCTCCATGTTGATTTGTCCGCTCTTAGTTTGTAACATTTGATCAATTCTTTGTCAGAATAAACAATGAGCAAAGTTACACCACAACGACGACGACAATGGATTTGTATTCGATGACAATGACTTTGTCAACGCCCTTCTGTTCATTGAGTTATACTATTCGTCTCTATTAATATCCACCCATCTCGAATTTATCCTGCTACTCTTCCCCCATCGCACATCTACACCCTTGAGCCTCTTCTACTTGTAAACCTCCAGATTATCTACCCAACAATCCGGTCAAGGTAAGGCAAAGCTACACCAAAATGGGAGCGTCACATTCTAAGCCGGCAACCAGATACACGAGTCAACGTCATGACTGGGATCGCGAGGGTGGATAC
>JAABUL010006842.1_pt1 | contig 12803 bp, 12 predicted proteins | sample 5559151 | NCBI WGS metagenome assembly JAABUL01 (sample SAMN10711876, study PRJNA513368) | rock metagenome | isolation source: Antarctica rocks | place: Antarctica: Victoria Land, Pudding Butte sud | reverse complement strand
GCCCCCGGCGTCTGCGCAACAGGACTCGCATGGCTCCACCCCCCAAACTCCTCATCCTGCTGCACACTGAAACCCCCCGCACTCGTCGCCGTGTTCGTATTCATACTCGGCGCAGCAGCGGCAGGCTTAGCAGGCGACACCACATCCCCCCATCCACTGTCGAACGCCGTCTGCATCGCAGGTGCCGGCGCCGGTGCTAAGGGTTTGCTGAAATTGCTTACGCTCGCTTGCGGTGGTGCGGGCTGAGCTCGAGGCGCGGGTTCAGCAGTCGCCCAAGCGTCGTTTGAGCCCCAGGGGTCGGCGTTATTGAGGCTGGCGAAGCTGGAGAGGGTGGATGTTTGGGCTTGGGGTGGTGAGGGTTGTGTGGGTTGAGGTGTGGGTTGGGAGAGGTTGAAGGCGGAGTAGCTTGGTTGTTTTGGTTGTTGCTGTTGTGCTTGGACAGGCTGAAGCGATGAGACGTTGGGTTTGGGAGGTGCAGCGGTAGGTGAAGGCATGTCGAAGAGGTTGCTCATGTTGCTTGTTGCGGCGGGTGGGCTCCTCATCGGTGCTGCGGTCGGTAATGGAGGTGAGGCAGCGGATGAGAAGTCTCCAAAGTCGCCGCCGAAGTCGCCTCCGAAGCTCTCTTTGCGGGGCTGAGGTGTAGGTTTCGCTGGTGGCGCTGGCTTCGAGTCGAAGAAGGATCCGCCGCTGAGTGACGACTTGTTAGCGGATGGCTGTCTGGCCTGTCCAGCTGGCGGTGAGAAGTTCGAGAAGGGGGTCTGCTTTGCCTGACTCTGTTGAGGCGAGGTAAATGACATGGAGCCGAAAGCATCGTTCATGCCTCCGAATACAGAAGCGTTAGATTGCGGTTGAGTTGGTGAGGCTATCGGGGGAGACTGCATGCCGCCGAACATGTTGGCATTTGATTGCGGTTGCTGCTGGGGCTGTGACTGTGGTACAGCGGCTGGTTTCGATGCGTATAGTGAAAGGATCGACGACTTCAGATCTGCCCGTCCCGGAACTCCAGGTGTAGTCGCTCCAGTACTAGACGGCCGCGCGGGTGGAGCTGACTGTGATCCGCCAAAGAAGTCCAGCCCCAACAGACTCTCGCCCGGCTTCGTCTGCTTCGGTGGCGCAACAGGCGCCTTCTGCAACCCTTGCCTAGGCACCGCTGGCTCGGTCGTATTAGGTCTAGCAGGCGCCATAGACCCTCCCTCATCCCCAAACAAATCCACATCCTGCGGCCTCACCCTCGGCCCTGCTGCAGGCGGCTGCTGTAACATGCCCGAGCCATTCCTCACATGCCCACTCAAACTCCTCTCCCTCTCTCCCACAACCTTATCCCTAACCACACTCAACGGCACATCGTCATCCCCGGCCACATCCAACGTACTCGGATCGGGCATGGGCCCCTCCATCACCCACCGCTTCGACTCATACTTCGTGCGAATGAAATTCTCGATCTTGCTTTCGTTCGGCACATGTCCTTCCGCCAGCTTGGCTTCCCAGTACTTGTTCGCCCGCGCGTTGCCCCACCGCAGCATCGACTGCATCTGCTCGTCGTTCCAGGTGTCGAGGTCGACGGACTTGACGCGGGAGATGTGGGTGCCCATGCCGCGGTGGATGCCGGAGCAGCGGATGCACACGAAGACGCCGATGTTCCAGCTGGCCCAGCGCGGGTGCTTGTTGCGTTTGCAGTCGGCGCATGATTTGTTCGATTCGAGTTTGACCAGTTGCTTGAGCGTGGCCCGGTTTTGTTCGGTGCGGTCGGCATTTGCGGGGGGTGGCCGGCGAGACATGGTGGGTGGTGAAGTTGATGGCTATGGGAACGGTATATCGTGAAGGTGAAGGTGAAGGTGAAGGTGGCCTCTGGTCGGCTGTCGAGCGGGGATTATTCTGACGCCTGGTGTTTGTGCTTGTGGGACCGATGATAGTGCGCCGGACAAGTGAGGTCGAACAGGGTCTTCTCAGCCTCAGGCATCTCTCGACCACAGATGCTAACACTTACACCTATATCCTCTTCGTCAAGGACATCCAGGCTGGAAGAACCTACTCCCACAACTACAATAACACTCTACGCTGGCACCAGATCATACGTACGACACTTCGACCGTGTCCCGGCTCAACGAGTGTGACCTCAAGCTGTTCTCTCACGCCGCAGCTTTTCCCTTGCAATACTCGACTATGCCCTACAATCATGTTATTTTCTGCTTCTCCTATGGCAACACACTTCTCTAAATCTCGTGCTTATCGCCCTGGAGCCGCACGAAGCAAGAAAGGCCAAGTCTGGAGTATTTTCCACGAATCAGTGATGTCTCCACTTGAGCACTAACTAAGAGCAACATGACCACACTTCATGTTTCTATTCCACCCTTCCTTCGTCCTTGTCTGCGTTATCTTCCCATTTCCGACTGCTCCCTTTGACGCTGTGACACGAAGATCCGCTGTTCGAGCCGCCCAGCACTCCAAGATACCGTCGAAGCCTTGGAGATACTAATATAGCCTAATATCGAGGGCATTTACGTCCAGTCTCAACAGGCTCTCCTTTCCATACGACCAAGACTGCCTCTCAGACCGCTCAAACCAGAAACCAGGATGACTACCTTCACCAAACTCCCCAGCGGCAGCGCAGCTCAATTATCCATCCACCCCGCCCGCAAGCTCAGCAAGATCAACCCTAACATCTATGGCGGTTTCACCGAGCACATGGGTCGGTGTATCTACGGCGGCATCTACGACCCCTCCAACTCCAACAAGGATTTGATCGACGAGAATGGCTTCCGCAAAGACGTGATCGAGTCTATGAAAGAACTTAACGTGCCTGTGGTCCGCTACCCTGGAGGCAACTTCTGTGCTACCTACCCCTGGCTCGATGGGGTAGGACCTCGCGAGGATAGGCCCAAACGGCCGGAGCTGGCGTGGCTCGGTGTCGAGAGTAACCAATTCGGCACGGATGAGTTCATGAAGTGGTGCGAGGTCGTTGGCACGGAGCCTTTCTTGTGCTTGAACTTCGGAACTGGTCTGTATCAGTATTCGTCAGGAGACAGAATGTGTGTTGACCCATGGTAGGTACGCTTGACGAAGGTAAGCTGGTTTCACAACCTTGCGGGCTACTGCTTCACACTAAACTATCGAAGCGCTGGGGTGGCTCGAATATTGCGATTCCGAATTAGATACGTACTATGCCAACGTGCGACGCCGCAACGGCCGTGAGAAGCCGTATGGCGTCAAGTACTGGGCTCTTGGGAATGAAGCAAGACTCCAGCTCCCCTCGAACGGCCGCAGCACTGACGCGCATATGCTAGGTATGGGGACCATGGCAAGTTGAGCAGGTATCACACAACCGAGCACTGCTATTGAGATCTGCAGCACTTCTAACGACCTGTTGTAGATGACGAAGGAAGACTACGCCAAGAAAGCCTATCAATGGGCGAGAGCCTTGACGCTCTTATACCCATCAATCACCCTCATATTATGTGGCGAAAACGGGACATCGTACTGGGACTCTTATGTCCTCCAGCAATGCATCAAGATCGACCGGCACGCACTTGGCGGCAGTGACACGAAAGCCTTGATCGAAATGCACAGCATACACCAATATACGACCTCCCAAGACCCGATCAAGAATGCGTTCGTTCCCAGGTCCACCGAGAGAGCAATCGAAGTCTGCGCCTCCTTGATCGACCTCGCTCGAATCCAGAACAACGTCCCGCCTTCTGTACCAAGACAGACCATCTGCTTCGACGAGTGGAACGTCTGGGACCCTACACGAGCAGTCGGCGAGAAAGGCGCTGAGGAGCGGTACACGCTCTCTGATGCATTGGCGGTGGCGATCTAGCTCAATGTTTTCGTACGGCAGAGCAAGTACGTCGGCATGGCCAACATCGCTCAAAGCGTCAATGTCATCTCTCCATTCATGACGACGAAAGACGGGCTGGTGAAGCAGACGACTTGGTGGCCGTTGCTGCTGTTCAGCAGGTACATGCGTGGGCACACCATTGCCACGCATACGAGTTCTTCTTGCTATGAGGGCGAGACGGAGCCGAAGTGGTTAAAGAGTGCTGGTGAGACGCCGTGGTTGGATGTCTCTGCTACGGTGGGTGAGGATGGGTCGGTGAATCTTGTGGTTGTGAACGTACACCCGGATGAGAGTTTTGAAGTTGAGCTTGATGGCATGAAAGGTGATAACAGGAGTGTTGAAGCGTATACTGTGACTGGAGATCGATGGGAGGTGGTCAACACGGCTGAGAAGGAGGAGGTGGGCTGACATTGAGGCGAACAACTGCGATAGAGAGTTACGCAGATGAAAGTGGGAGGGTACGAAGCAATGGAAGTAGGATTTGCACAAGGCACTGCGGAACCTGGATGAGATTCAGGGCATCAAGACTGCGCTGATCATTTGGAGGCCAAGATTGATCTAGCGATGCTCAAATTTGCCGACGGAGCAACCAACAATTCTTACGCTGAAGGAGATTTTGTGCATTGTCTCGAGGGTACTCGCAAGCAGCCGCTTTACCGGATCGCCGAGTGGGCCAACGATTCGAAAGGCAAGTGCATTTTTTGGTTCTGAGGTATGGCAGGCACTGGCAAGTCCACCGTCTCTCGCACCTTCGCACAAACTCAAACTCTTGATAAGCAACTTTGCCTCGGGTCTAGCTGCTTCTTCAGCGCGGCTCGGGGCAAAGCGAGCCGGATTTTCCCGACAATCTCTATCCAGCTTGCGGAACAGAGAGTTGCTGCACTGAATCATGGCGTCAAGGCCAAAGGGAGAAGTTTACGTGGAACGTTCCTCTTTACTCAACTCGCGCTGTACTCGTCCTGTGCATGTTTCCTCACGGGAAGAGTTTGAAACCCCCAGGTACCTGTTTCTGGAATATACCACGGGGGTCATATTTCTTGCTCGTTGCCTGCAAACTCGTTTTGACATCGCTCCCGTATCCAGCAATAGGATCTTGCCATTCGGCCGCATAGTTCAAGTAGAGGTATTTGTTCTGCACACCAAGCCCCTCCGCAGCAGTCTCAGATCGGGTGTACAGCTCCTGAGCCTTTTGGCTGACAAGCGCGTCATCGGACGCGGATTCCCAGGTGACAGTGAGTAAGAAATTGAAAAGAGGCCCTTCGGCAGGATCGAGGCCGAGAGAATTTCCGCCCGCGGCTTTGGCCTTTTCCAGGAGGATCACGGGCTCCGGCTGGAAGCTCAAGCTGTACTTTACACCAGAGACGCCATTAAGATCCCGGACCGTGTCGTTTGCAATCTCGTATACTTTCTTCATCATCTTCGCACTGTTGTGGTACGTGCCAGTGGAGAAGAGCTGCCGCTGACCGGCTGGGTTGGACGCCGAGAGCTCGACGGTAAAATCGGTCAGGTTGGAAATACGCATGGTCGAGAATGTAGATGGCAACGACGTGAAGTTCGCAAAGACTTCCGGATAGGGTTGTGGCCTCGTATATTCGAAGTTGTTAGCTGAGTACCATGACTGCGACGTGGCGTTCCAAACGTAATTGGCTATCAGAGAGGCATAGGGGTCGTACTCCGGGTTGCCTGCAGTCAATGCTTCGAAGGCCACAAACTGAGCGTCAAAGGTACTCTCGCCAAAACCGATGAAACCGCCCCAGAAATCGCCTTGCTCGATTGCTTCTAGCTCAAAGGCTGTCACAATACCGAAGTTGTTTGAACCACCCTTCAGCGCAAGCCAAAGATCGGTATTAGCAGCTTGAGTTGCGTTGACAATCTTGCCCGATGCAAGCACGACCTAAAATCACGATCAGAGATGCAAGACTGGCGAGTATTGGCGCCGCTCGAACGTACCTCAAAACGTTTGACAGTATCACAGACGAACCCAATTCGTGGCGAAAAGAAAGAAACGCCGCCTAATATGAGACACATTAGCGCTCTGAAATCTTGTTCTCGCGGAGATATACCAGGGTCGCTTACCTCCTAGCACCAATCCACCAACGCCTACAATCGCAACTCGACCTCCACCAACGACGATACCTTGTGGGACAATTTCGGTATACACTCTGTGCCAGCTATTGCCGGGTCCCACGGTGACGGTAGATTTGTCCTCTGCCACCAAGACCTGATTCAGATTACTGAGGTCAATGGTAATGCCGTTTTCTATGTTTGCGGCTCCTGCCCATGGCGTGTGGCTACACAACATCCTTCGGTCAGCCTCAGAATCGACATTTCAGAGGTATCTGAGATGCTCACCCTCGTCCGCGGACTGCAAACTGGCATCGTCCAGGGATGAATCGCTCACCCGCAGTGAGAATCGCAACGGCGAGCGAGACATCGTTACTGCTGTCCGGACGGACAATGCATCGCGGATGTAATTCTTGCTCTTGTACGCTCCAATAACTCTTTAGCGACTCGTTGTATGGAGGTTCATCCGCGGCGAAGACCTTTCCTGGTAAAAAGAGGCGAAGAACAGGGCACTTGTTTATGTTAGCTAGCCCAACAACAGATCGTCCATAATCAACTCATGCTACTCACGCAGGAACCAGATTTGAAGGTGCCCTTCTGATGAAGTCCGTCCAACTGCGCCTGTTCGCCGCCGCTGGCCAGCTGCAGGCAAGCAGCTATAGTCGCCCAGATTCCCCACTTCATAGCCGAAGAAACAAATATGCGACGATACGAAAGGTACAAGCAAGGTCCTGGAGGGAAGAGGATGCAGGAATAGAGGGCAAAGATAGAGGTCAGGTCGCCCTAGACGTCCGATCGCATCCAGGCCTATCATTGATCAGATTGGAGGAACAGTTGGCACTGTCCCCATTTGTAGCGGGAATACTACTCTACTCGGATCCTTCAGTGATTCTTTTGCACAAAAGCTGTACGCGAGCTGGCATGCCGACACCGTTCACATGCAAGTACGGCTGAGAGTGATGAGGCTTGGTACAGGCGACCTGGGCCGAGGAGCCTAAACGAGCGCCCGTCCCTGGAAGTAGCCAGAGTGGGCAAGATCTGCGCGGCTCCATCGGGCTATTGACAAATGCAGGCAAGATAATCCTTTGTGTTTTGTGGGCGCGGCACGGCTTCCAAAAGGGCAACTCTGTTCCGTCTTTCTCAGGAGACTGTGACGTGCGACATTTAGCAACGTTCTCGCTCGGTGTACTACCAATACCCGGTCCGTCGTCCACGCTCTCGTCGATATACTACGGACACCCAGTCCATCGAGGCTTCCTCGCTGTTGCTTGCATATCGAAGCTATGCCTGGTGGACCGACGACTCAATTCACAGACCAGCATGTGTCGAAGATCCCAGACACAACCCTATTGGTTAGTCTTAGGTCGGGCAAGCACAAATCAAACGCAAATGGCTAACGAAGGGAGGTTGTGTCTTGGGTTCTCGTGGGCATAACCTGCTTATTTTTCGCTGCGCGTTTGTTCGTGCGCCTCACGATCTTTCGACGTCTCTTTGTTGACGATGGCTTCGCGCTACTCGCCTTCGCAATCTTGGTCGCAAATTCGGTTGTGACAACAGCCATGGCACCTCCCATGTATGAACTCATCCGTGTCAGCGTCGGCTTGGAAGAGGCTACACCGGCGTTCTTGAGGAGGGCAAGCTTGTATCTGAAGCTCCAGTTCGCGTCCACCATATTGTTCTGGTCATGCCTGTGGGCTGTGAAAGGATGTTTCTTGGCCTTCTTCTACCGTTTGACCGACAACCTCAGAAACCACCGCCGGCTGTGGTGGGTGGTGACGATCATCACGGGTCTTGCGTACGTTGGATGCGTGATCACGTATCCGGTGTCATGCACTTCGTTCGAGCTCGGTGAGTATAAAAGTGGTGACGAGTGCATTGAAGACTCATGCGCTTACGAGATGCGACAGGCGCCTGCCAAGCTCCTATCAATGTTGAGAGGTCATTAATCAGCCTTCGATACAGCACAGCTGTCGACATCATTACGGACGCCATGAGTACGTGCTTCATGTCTTGCCGAAACACCGGCCGAAGCTGACCGACGTTTCCTGCAGTCATCGCCATCCCACTCTACATCTGCTACCAAGTGCGCATCTCGCTCAAACAGAAGCTTGGTCTATATTCTGCCTTGTGCCTGGGCGCCGTTATCATCGTCTTCTCCGTGGTCAGGATCATTGTCACCAATACCGATGGCGTTCATCCCGAAGTCTCATGGTTGGCGTTGTGGTCTGTAATCGAATCTAGCGTAGCGGTCGTCGTTGCGTGTCTCACGAGCTTCAAGGCCCTTCTGGTGGACCGGCACCGAGCTCAGACCAACGATCACTCAGGCAGCGGTGGGCGATATTATCAGCGACATGGAGCCGGGAAAGACTCGCGAAGCGGAGAATGTCAGTCTCGTTCTCGTTCAAAGAGGAGGGAGGACTTTGAGATGCCGGACTTTGTGACCGATTCGGAGTCCGCCCTGAACGTAGTCGCCTCGACTGGTAAGAGGGTCAGCATCAGCGAAGAATTGATTGGACCACCACATGCAAGCGTCGAATCGCAGAATCGAATACTGGATAGGCCTTGAAGAACGTAGAGGAATACAACCGACACCTCCCTCCGCAGACATCCACAAAAGTCTCCCAGCTTTCCCTATAGACCTCACTTGCCACTCTCCTCTCTGATCACCTTCCGCAACTCCTTCAGCCTGACCCTAAATCGCTCTCGGCATCCTGCTTCGCACGCACTTTGGCATTTGTATGGTGCTAGTCGTTCCAAGATGGCGCTGTCCGCGATCCCGCCATTTCGAACCGCAAGGAAGTCCCTGCACGTCGCCTGAAGAAGCTTACGTTACTGCCACAACACATAACTTTACTTCTATCGGAGAAACGTACTGTCACCCAAAATGCCGTTCGAACCGAAGCAGAAAGTCGAGCTCGATCCCCCAAAGGACGATGTCATCAGCAAAGACTACCTTTCCAAATGTGATGGTCAGTTGTTGTTACAGACTTCATTGAAGTGCATGCTGACAGGATTTGTTCAGGATCACACGAAGGGTTTCCGACCTACGTTGCAATTAAAGTAGACAATTCGGGTAACACGATTGCCCCAAATTTGACATGATGGTAGGGGACCGTATTCGATGTAAGCGGTAATAGGTACATCCAAAGGCATGTCCAAGATCCAACTCAACGAGGTGAATGCATGCCGACATGAGTTATCACCTAAGTCTTCGCAGGCAGGGATGCATCAAGAGCGTTAGCCCAGTCCTCGCTCAAACCAGATGATTGCGTTCCGGAGTGGTCTGATCTCGCCGATGAGCATAAGGTCCTCAACGACTGGTATACCTTCTTCAGCAAGCGTTACAACATCAAAGGCACAGTAGAGGGTGCTTCAAATACTTGAGATGATTGTAAGGATTCTACATCAGCGACAAAAGTTGCGAAATCGAGCAATCATCATCACAATCATTGGCACGAACGCCCATAGTCCTAAAGGCCTCCAACCCAAACACAAGCAATCAATCCATGGGAATGTCCTCCTCCGCCAACGCCTAAGCTAACTGAAGTTCTACCGTCCGTAAAATCCTTCCAACTCCACAGCCTCAGCGCCTGTCCCTGCTGCTGACGGTGGAGCATGGCTTGCTGACCGAAGGCTTGACAGAGTTGATTCGCGCTGATCCATTCCCGCTTGATAGACCATGCTCCGAGACACTGATGGCTCGGATCGTTGCCAGCAGCATGGCAGTGTTTGCTCAGCCGGCGACCAGCGTGGCCGCAGTTGGACAAACTACCACAGCAAATGCACAAAGCAAGTCCGGTGTAAGTGAGGCTAGGAAGGGTGGATATCTGATTGACTCTTAAGATCGAGGACGAACGAGGCCTATCTTATACCTTCCTCCCTCGTTACGTCTGGGAGCACATACACTTGCTTCAGCTCGTACCGTCTCCACATGAAAGATGGCGAAACCTGCGTCCTGGCCCATGTCACTCCATCGTCACAATCGATCAGCCATACATCTTGCGAGTACATCGAGCCATGACGCCGACCAGTCCTCACTGCAGCCAAAGCTCCAAGATAGCGTTCTTCTTGGTCATTCATTGGCACAACATCCAGTCGCGCGATGCGGAGAATGTGGTACACGCAGCAAGCGACGAATCTCCATCAGGACGAACGAATCCATACGACGACCGCTGGTGGGTGTGGGAGCAACTCTTATATGAGATCTGTCATTTTTCCCTCGCCCTCTCGCTCTTGAACGGGCTACATTCCAGATGACTGTGGCTTGCTTGCATACTCTTCCCGACGGATGCGCCGGACACTGCTAAGATCCTGAGTGGCCTGAAGTTCTACGACTGTGGTACGGGGGGAAGGAGAGGCATCTGTCGATTTTAAGGCGCATTTTCGCCTATCCAGGACAGGAGTTGCTGCCTATATAGGAGTAGAGAAACTACGCTCCCTATATAAGGTAACTACGCTAGCTTAGCTAATCCCTATTGTTCCTAATAACGACTATCCTTATAAGGTCTATACTCTTATAAAGATAAAGAATAGAAGGGGAAAGACTACGGAGAGAAAGGGTAGTATACTAGAGCTAATCTTTATAGATATCTACGGCCTATTAAAGCCTTAAGGGACAAGGAGGTATACTTCCTCCTAATCGTAGATAACTATATAAGGAAGTACTAGGTATTTCTAATAGTTACTAGATCTTAGGCTACTAGATTCCTAACTACCTAGAAGAAGAATATCGAGCTAGAGACTAGACTTAAGCTTAAAGTAGCTAGATATAATAATACTCCTAAACTTATTAATCTATTTAGGTTTTAGGAAAGAGAGTTTAGAGTAGTATATAACCTAATTAAGGCCTATAACTCTATTGTTACGATCCTATAAGTAGTATTACGTAAGTACTTCTTTAAAGAGTAGGTAGTAGTAGGTGTTTATGTAAGATAACTTAAATGTACTATAAATAGTTATAGACCTTTTAGTAAGATTATAACATAAGTTAAATATAAGTATATCGAAGACATCCTTAGTCCCTATATACTTAAGTAATTATAAGTTACTCTATAATACTCTCCTACTCTACTCTATAGAGCGAGTATAGAGTATAGAGTAAGAAGGTTACTCTATCGTCCTAGCTAAAGCCGTAAGACGGAGTAGTCCTTATTCTACCCTAAATCCGCGTATTCTATATTATACTCGTAATACTATCCCCCTTCTAGCCTAGCTCGTCTTAAGCTATATAGCTATGTTTCCCTTATCTCGTTATTCATTATTCGTATATCTTTATATAATACTAAAAGAGTCGAAACCTTCTAGTACTGTCTATTGAAAATACCTAGCCGAATTTATTACCTCTAAGGGAGAAGTAATAGTCCGAAAATGTAGCACCTATATACGTCATTACTAGGTATATTAGGTTTATTTACGCTCTAGTAAATGTAGTAAGTGTCTAAGTCGTAACTAAAGGTACGACGTCTAGATTACTTAGTTAGAGTTTTCGCGTCTTCGCTCCGAGAAAGAGGAGCTCGATTAGGGAATAAAGGACGCTCGATCGACGTAAGATTCCTTATTTTTAGAACTAGAGAAGTTGTAGACGGCGCTACGTACTACTCGAGCCTACGAGGAACGTTTACGATAATAGCGCGATCTATTAGACTATTACGCTACGGAGGCGATTACCGTCGAAGACCGTAGTATCCGGGAATAGGAGGCTAAGGAGGCGGCTACTAATTCCCTATTATTTAAGGGTCCTTCGGAAGGCCTTACCCTAAACCTAGATCCTTATATATAGAGCGCGCTAGAAGGATATCTAGATTCTTTCTAGGATTTTCCCCTAATTCTAGAGACTACTAAATCCCCGCTTAAGATTACAACTAGTCCTAGCTAAGTACCCCTATACGTAATTAATAAGCTAGTATATACTGTCCTATCCCCTAATATATTCTTCGAGTACTTACTAATAGTTCGTTAGGTTTCTCTTAGGTTCCTAAGTGTTATCGGAGTCTAGGTATCCCTTCTACTTAACGAGGTATTTTCCGTTAAGTTTATTAAGGATCTTCTCGACCTCGAAGGTATCGTCCTCTTATAGCTTAAAGTAGAACGTTATCTATAGCGGAATCTCTAGGTCTACTAGTTCTAGTATAGATATATAGAATACTAGATATACTCTTACATCCTTAGGTAAATTAAGTCGGTAGTTGTTTAGTCTTTTAATATCGCTAATTAAAAATAGTCTAACCTTTATATAATCTAATTTCTTTACTTTTCTCCTAGTCTTTAAATTTTTTGTAAGGAGGAAGACCTTATCCCCCCTCTTAAGCTAAGGTACCGTTTTTGAATCCTTATACCTTATCCTAGTAAGGCGTTCTTATTAATGTAATATTCCGGTCCTTACTTCTTTATAGATTTTCTTAAATTATACTACGTCTATAATAGTACGATCTACTTCTAGTCCTAGTTATAGCGTTATAAATAGGTTTAGGTCTTTTCCGAAGTTTCTAAAGAATAGAGATATCTTAGTTGTCTCTAACATATTGTTATTAAGTACAACCTAGGCTAGTAGTAGGAGAGCTACCTAGTTATCTTATACGTAGTTAACGTAGTATCGTAGATATCCCTCTAGTATTTAGTTCGATTATTCGGTTTAGCTATCCGTCTACGAGTAGAAAGCTATTAATAGCTTGTGTTTTATACCTATAGCTAATACTAGAGTCTTCTAGTATTTCGACGTAAAGAGCTTATCTCTATCCGTAATAAATGTCGTAGGGATACTATAGTACCGAACGAGCCTATTAAGTACTAGGTAACCTAATTACTTAGCGTTAATAGTTTCGTTACATAGTACGAAGTGTAAGTACTTCGTTAGTCGGTCGACTATTATAAGTATAGAATCGTACTTGTTTCCTATTACCGG
>JAABUL010006837.1_pt1 | contig 12818 bp, 18 predicted proteins | sample 5559151 | NCBI WGS metagenome assembly JAABUL01 (sample SAMN10711876, study PRJNA513368) | rock metagenome | isolation source: Antarctica rocks | place: Antarctica: Victoria Land, Pudding Butte sud | reverse complement strand
TTTCATACCTGTCTCGCCGAGGCGGAAAAGGCCCTTCTCTGGCAAGCGCCAAAGAGCTGTCGGGAAACACGCATGGTAGACATTGTCCTTGTGTAGACTCAAAAAGAGAATTGACAATGACAGGGCAATTGGTAGTATGGAAATACGGTCAAAAGGATGATGATCGGAGCTCCAGAAAATCCAGAGGTTCCCATATGGAGCTCGGCAATTTTGGGCATCCTAGGCTAGCCTACCGCGGCTAGACTGCCAAGCTGAGCTCTACTAAGGTACTAGTAGAAGGTTTGGTTGAGAAAAGCTGCCCCATCACACAGCATAAAATCCATTGCACACGTCTTTCATCGTTCTGATCACGCTGGACTCGCTGAATAGCTGCCTCCCGCAGTCTTGAGGACTATGATATCGGTGATAGTAATGAACTTTGTGATAATGCATTGCGGCTTCTCTGTTTCAAGGACTGCACAAAGTTGTGGTCTTTGTCTCACTAGATCCAACGATATATTGCTGACAGTCATTCAGCTATCGTTCGCATGCTGCGAATATGTTCGGCTTCTAGAATTCCAATCTTTCCTTTACAATGGTCGTATCGTGTGCAGCATACTCGTTCAAAACCCTCGAAACTCGACACCCTAGCGTGAAGGGCATATCCGGCACTGAGGACATGTCTTGGGACACAGCTTTTCTACGGTAAGTCTGATCTCTCTTGAGTCGGCCCGCCACGCATCCGAGTGCGCGGTCGCTTTCGATAGCCATGAGCACGTGGAGTGTCTACTGGCGACCACATCAGAAAGCCAGGAAGAGGAAGCCGAGACCTTTGCGAAAGACGCTAACACCTTCTCATGCCAAACGATCCATAATCGACTGGAAGCTTCCGGCACGCACGGGGATTCTACAGCTTCGAATAAGCGAAGAAATGGTCTTCGTGCTTTGATAACCTGTCGCTTGCGCCAAAACATATCGATAACTACCCGATTCCAGTACATTTTCTCTATCATGTTTCAGATGCATGATAGACAAGTGCTCTGGTCGATAGTACGGAATATAGTTTACGTAAATATGTGGGCCGCTGAGTGCTTTCCTGCATGAAAACCTGCTGCGAACCTTCTCTGTGACGTTCTCAAAGTATCAGGTTACACTTCGCATCTTGATATCAGAATTCGACAACCAAACTGCAAAGAACATAGATCATATTAGCACAAGCCCTCCGAGCTACTATACCAGATCATGTGCGCAACCATGTTCATCACTCTCTTGCTCGCCGGGATGTTTGTTGCACGGCATACCCAAACCTCCGCAGCAGATGCAAACGACACGGTCAGCAGTGGAAATTACCTGATCCACCTCTGTGGCTCTGAAGAGCCCAATTCGAATGCTTCATATCTTCAGGACCTCCTTCCACATATCTATGTGAACCTCCAAGCCGTCATTGCAGATGCTCGATTAGGTACAGCGTCTAAACGAGGTTATGGGGCCTTCTTTAAAACCAACGACAATATGCAGGAGGTAATAAGAGTATATGAGGAGATGGCAGCAGGCACGGATGTGATGATTCGGTCAATACCTGGTCGTCAACTTCCTGGGCTGTTGGCTGCGCGACCGACCTTTGTTTGCATCAACGACATACCTCAGACCGGAGGCATCTATCAGCAATGTATCAAGGATCATCCTTATACCCCTCTAGTAGTATGGGAGGGTTCGGAACTTATCGCTTTATGTCCACTGTTCTGGGACCATAAGAAAGTACCTGTGCCACGGACTGACTGTCCTCGACTAAAAGGCAACACTTTGAGTCCGAACAACATACAGCTATTGCAGAATCAAGAAGCCATGATTGTGTACGAGCTGACTTATCTGTATCGTAACGTTACTAAGTGGCCGAATGTCGTGATGAACATACAAAACGCTGTGAACTTGGACGCGGCTGCTTCTTTGGCAAATCCCAGCAATTATGCACTATACTACGCAGGTTAGTACTACATGCTCTGTCATCCACCTCTGTGGTTCTCTTCGACCGTGTTCTCATCTCTACTCTTCTTTTTTCTCCACTCCGCAGATGCCCTTCGTCAAGGAGGATTAGGGCCTGGCTAATCCCGTCCTACACTCCAGCTGTTCAAGCCGGCTGCAAGAAGTGGCCAAAGCTCAATGGTCGCGATGATCGTGATCTTCTCGAGATTACTGCCAATGTATCGAACGTCATCACCTCCATCACACCGACTCAAGCCGCAATTCAGACTGTCACTAGTGTTGTTGTAGAACCACCTACCGGCAGCGCTGAGGCTTTTGAATTGCAAATAAGGCAGTCTTCTTGTCTCAACTGGCTGCAAGCGCCGAACTCAACCGTGTGCTGCGATCAAAATTCGGGAGAGTGGATAGAAGCGCCCATACAAGAAGATACCATCGCTTCAGATCCGGCATGCCCAACAGTAGTCGATATAGTCGGACAAAACGGAGAGATGGTGGCCTCCGATACCCAGACTGCACCGGCTGCGGCGCGAACGACGTTCTCGATTGTGCAGCAGAATTATTGCACTGGTGAGATGCGTTTGCCCAATTCCACCGTTTGCTGCGACATGAGCTCCGGAGTGTGGGTACCAGCGCCCGTGATAAGGGATACCGTGGACACGAACTCGATTCCAGCCGCCTGTCCCACTACGAATGCTGGGAGTGGATGGATCAACACTTGAGCATGCGACCAGCTACGACAATAACACTTGTACATAATGCGTTTCTATTGCGTTTGGTTTGTATTGTCGATATGACTGGCGCAAGCATGCGGTTTCTGATTTCCAGGCTTACACAGCCCAGTTTTCCACCAATTTTCCCTTTCGCATTCATGAGCGCCTCATCAACGCGCAACGACCTATCTTGCAACGGCTCTCTCCATCGAGTCATTGACCGGTTCCCGCGTTTTCAGCTCGTCAGGCCTCCACTAATGCACATGTAGCTACTAATCCGCAACAGGCAGGTGGGTCTATCAATCCGGCATAGCATCAGGTACATGCACCACAATCGCGAAGATAGGTCGAATCTGCTTCGGCATTACCCTGCGTCTTCGAGGTTTCTTCAAACACTCGATATATCGTGCGTTGTGAGCATGTCTGTAGGTAGGTCTAACCCGGTGGAGGTCGACCGTAAAAACAAGCCCCACAACTCCGATGGTAAGAACGAATTTAGTCTTATGGCGAGAGAGGTCAGCCGCTCGCAGGATCTGGGAGCCCTTTCGGTGCAATCGTACGCTCTTCACGCCACCCGCAACGACCAGTTAGATATGGACAGAATGGGCAAGATTCCCCAGCTACGGAGGAACTTCCGCCAAGTCTCCGCTATTAGCTTCGTCTGTGTCATGGTTAGCACATGGGAGGTGCTCTTCCTGGCAAATACTCAAGGCCTCACAGATGGTGGCTTAGCCGGCCTATTCTGGAGCTATCTATGGACGATAGTAGGGTTTGGACTCATTGCTGCATCCTTGGCCGAGATGGCTTCCATGGCTCCAACTTCTGGCGGGATGTATCATTGGGTATCTGAATATGCGCCACCCAAATATCAGACCTTCCTAAGCTACATGACAGGTACGACGGAGCATTTCTAGAGATGATTCCGGCTGACTTGATGCTGTAAGCTGGATGGCTGTACTATCTTGGCAAGCCGGTAACGCATCAGGCGCTTTCATTGCAGGCACAGTCATACAAGCCATCGCCACGGTCAACAATCCCACCTATCAAGCTGCCAATTGGCAAGGAACCCTCATTGTCTTTGCGACTGTGCTCCTCGTATGGTTGATCAATGTCTTTCTCATCAAGTGGCTCCCACTCATTCAGAATATGCTCATGTGGGTTTACGTCTCTGCCTTCATAGCAATTATCACGGTCTTGTGGGTGAAGGCACCTCTCAACACGGCCGCTGAGGTTTTCACAACATTTGCAAATGGGGGAGGATGGGAGAGCGTAGGGCTTAGTCTCATGATTGGCCAAATCACAGCCATCTATGCCCTTGTCGGTAAGAGCATAACTCTCTTCCCAAGTAAGAGATCTCGACTGAAAGACTTCATAGGCTCGGATAGTGCGGCCCACATGTCTGAAGAGATTTGCGATGCGGGCCTAGCCGTACCAAAAGCGATAATGTGGAGCTTCGGCATCAACGCTTTCCTGGGCCTGGTTTTCCTCATCGCCCTTCTCTTTGCAATCACCGACATCAATGCTGCAATCAACGATCCTTCGGGCTATCCGTTCATCTGGGTCTTGATGCAAGCTTTGCCGGGGTCTGTAGCTGGCATCAACGCCATCACTGCTATCATGGTCATCCTGTCTCTTGCGAGTAATATTAGCTTCAATGCTTCGACGTCGAGGCAGATGTTCGCATTCGCGAGAGATGGGGGCTTGCCCTTTTCAGGATGGATTGCAAAGGTAGGTCAATTTCCTTTCAAAGACTACTTCCGTGGTCCATTAGTACTCTGCTCGGACTGAGCTTCGTAAGGTCCACCCAACCCTCTTGGTCCCGATAAATGCCATAAGCCTAACCTGCCTCATCTCTTGCGCCCTCGCCCTTATCAATATCGGCTCAAACGTCGCCTTCAACGCTATAATTTCCTTAATGCTCGTCGCGCTCATGTCTACCTACATGGTCTCGATCGGCTGTGTTCTCTGGCGTCGCACCTCAAAGTCCGAAAGATACAAACTACCTAAAGCACGTTGGAGTATGGGGCGTCGGACGGGTGTGATAGTGAATATTGGTGCTTTGCTTTACTCCGTTTTTGCCTTCTTTTGGTGTTTCTGGCCGAATACTACGGGTAGCGGAGCGGCCAACTTCAATTGGAGCGTCGTGTTGTTCCTGGGGGTGGGGCTGGTTGCGTCGGTGATGTGGTTTGTCGAGGGAAGAAAAGGGTATCGAGCGCCTGTTGCTACGGTGGTTGGGAGGGGTGAGAGATGATTACTAGAAAGAGGAATGGTCATCTCAATGTCCTTGACGATTTAAGAAAGACATCTGGAAACCCATTGACGTCAATGACTCTAGCTATTCGCAGATCGAGGGATGCGCGATATCGACATGACAACGGGAGTGGAGATCTCAGACAGGACAATCAAAGACCATCTCGCAAGGCCACCTCGATCCCTGTACCTGTTCGGGTTGGCAGATCAAGATCGATATGCAGCAGCATGGACACTTTTGTTTGACAAAAAAAGGTTTCCCTAACTTCGCCGGTGTCAAGGATTGTCCTCGCATAGTCGTACATATCCATGCCTTGTAAGTTTCAACTCCTGGGACGATAAGAGCGCGCAAAAGCAATACCGTCTCACGCGGATATGTGGAAAATCTCATAGCTTGGACCGGGCACGTAATGATTGGAACTACTTTTGGGGCAATGTTCGTCTCTTCTCCGAGGCACGACTGCTTAAGAAGAAATCCGATGATATCAGCAGGCATCTTCCATTACGGAAGCCAGGCGAGCACGTGTGGAAAGGGTCGCATAAGGCAAAATCTCTGACGATAATCGCGCATCATGCCTAGAAGCGTGAGGTAATTTGATTGGACCTGAACAGTCAGTCTTCAACCCAAGCCACTATTCATAAAAGCAATACGGCTTCAAACTTTGCTCGGTATGCGCGACCAACGGCAGAAAAGTCTGGATCGATTGGTAATTTCGCTCGATGAATGAGGTGCTGTTTCCTGATGGACGAGGGTTGGTTAAAAAAGTCACTGCCGATATGGCGGGCGGGAGAAAACCGGCAGGGAATATTTTGACCAACCCTCGTGACGCATTTAGTGTATTCAAGACTCTTACGATTCCTTAATGTTGCTACAGTTACTGACTATTATAGAAATTTACCTAAAAAGTAGGGGGAGACATTTCCAAGGTCAGCGCCAAGGATTCCCAAGAATCTTGAAAACGCTAAACATAGGCTTCGCTTATCTTGTATAGCACGCAAGGGAAGGATAGGCGCGAATTTGTTCAATCTTACATCCCACTTATAATTCGTTTTCTCCGAGCATTTGAAAATTTGTCTTCACAAGGCAAAGGTCAGTCCTTACGAATGGAGTTCAATACAGTCGGGAGGAAGCCATTTACCGACGATATTGCCATCTTCCTAGATTTGAAGGCTCTCCCAATTCTCTATCCAGTCTATTTGGATCGTGTATTTGACCTCTTAACTGCTTTCTTAATTTGACCATCATGACTAAGTCCAGCATTCTTATCATTCTTGTAACTCTCTATTGCTCAGCAGCTATCGCAGCCGTTGTCGCAGCATCCCAGAATACGCCTGCGTCACCAGCAGACACCCCGTCCGGACCTAATGTTTTGCTCGCTCCAAGATTCGCATCTCAAGCAATGACTGTGGCTACACCATCAGGAGCGCCAATACTCTCACCTGGATGGAACCTCGCCCGACCGAACTCCGAGTAAGTAATCTGCAATCTCTTGCTTTACCTTTGATTTACCTTTTGCTGAACTCTCCTCTAGCGGATTCTTCGCAACTCCACTCGTATACCCAATCCCAAACACAGGGAAAATAGTCAGTTTTACCAACATCAATTCTCCACTCCCAGACGCGACCGTCTTGATGTGCTTCCTCCAAGCCAGCGGCGACATTCTCGATCAAACAATCGCTATGCGCCGAGATGGCTTCATCAGAGATGGACGATTCACTTCGCAATTCACAAACGGAACTACCAGTTCCGTGATGATAAATGTCCAGGACCAGGTATCCACTGGACAGCATGTTACCTACGGGACCTTGGCCCTTGTGCTGAGGGGTCTGGGACAGTTCATGACGGCGCAGAATAGCTTTTTCGAAGCGAAATTCAACATTTACGATCCGCCGTGGGGGCAAGTAGGGTATGGGAGTATTGTCGGTAGTCAATTCAGGGCCGTCTCATGAGGCTAAACCTCTACACACCGCCGCTTTCTTGAGCTGCATTGTAACAGTAGCAACCCGCTTGCTTGTGGGAACGTTGCCTCTTCACGAAAATGGCTCAAGCTACTCGGGCCCTCGAATTGGCTCTGCTATCGCTTCACATCTACAAAATCTCTTCTGATATTGGACCGCCAATTGGCCCCCTAAACCTAGATATACAATCGCCTATACGCGCACCCTCAAAGGCAATTCCTTTGAACCAAAAAACCCACCAGCTCATCTCCCACCCCCCAAACCCCTTTCCACACACAAAAAAATGCTCTCCCTCCTCCTCTCAACTCTAGCCCTCACCACATCCACCTCAGCCCTCACCCTAAACCTCGCCTCCCCCTTCACCAACCCCCACCACAACCACAACCTCACCCTCCCCCGCCCCTGGCCCCCAACCCCCTACCTCATCCCCCTCGAACCCCCCCTCTCCCTCACCCTCACAGCCTACGGCCCCCTCATCCCGCGCACGCGCAAAACAGAAATCGTCCGCAGCATCCGCGATATCGAACGCGCTATTCGCGATCTTGGGGAGCCGGAGAAGGTGTTTGTGCCGCAGTATATTGGGAGGGGGAGGATTGGGATGAGGTTTTGGCGGGTGGGGGGGGTGGAGGTAAAGGAAGGGGTGGTGGTGACGAGGGGGCAGGTTGCGAGGGTGTGTGAGGCGTTGGGGGTTGTGGTGGGGATTTTGGGACCGAGGGGGATTGAGGGGGCGGAGATTGGGGTGGAGGGGGGGGTGGGGATGGGGTTTGAGATGGGGGTTGCGGGTTAGGGGGTGGGTGGTAGGGGGTGGGTGGTTTGGTTTGGGTTGGGGGGGAGAGGGAGGGGTGCGGGGATGAGTGGTTGTGGATGTTGGGGTTATGGTGATGGAGGTAGTTGTTTGCTCTTTCTTGAAAGCAGACTGCACTACCTACGAGGACTTCAATCATCCATATCATCAGCTTGAGACCTTACACAACTTCCCCCCAATATCAGCCTTCCACCCATCGCTACCAACGGCCGTAGTAGCATAGAAAACGTCATTCGGGTCATATTTCGTTTTGATAGACAGCAATCGCGGGTAGTTGACCCCGTAGAACGTGTCTTGCCAATCTGGTTGATAAGGGTCCGCCTGTGTGACATATGAGCTCACACTACGTGGATTAAAAGAGGAAAATTGGAATACCTCATTTAAGTAAGAACCCGACCCAGGTGTCACAGCTTCCAATTGCGGCATGTACACGTCGGTCATTCGCTTTTGCAGCGCGACCATGTCAGATAGTGGAGCCGAGAAGTTCCATGGCCTGCTTGATTCAGTAATCCTTCTTGACAAGAATGGATGGAGAGACAAAAACTTACGTTGTAAGCACAGAATCTATCAGCGTCTCCCTCCAAGCCGGCAAAACCGCATTATCCACATTCGCCGTTCCCCGTGTGCTGCTCTTCTTCACATCGAGTCCCACCCCAACGAATGAGCTCTGCGTCGTGGTATCCTGTGTGATATTTCGTATCGCAGCGACCAGGCCCTCGTTGTTATTCTCGACCACAGATCTAGGTATGAGACGGCCTCCATACTGACTCGTGCCCACATCGATAGGAAATAGGAAGGCAGTGTATTCATCCAGATAGCTTGGAAAGTCCGTGGGACCGGTCATGGTGTATTTGATATTGAGATTGTGCAGAGTATTCAAGAATGGTTGGAGAAGCTCTTTGGCTTGGGTAGCTGGGATGCCAGGACCGTGGAAGGAAGGTAAGGTGAAGGATTTGGAGGTGACGAACCAGACTGTCATACCTCCGGCGTCGACGACACTGGGGAGGACTGTGTGCCATGCTGCGATTGCGGCGTAGTATGTATCTGTTGAGATACCGGCGCTAGAGAATGTGAGGTTGGCTCCGGAAGTCGGGATATCGGTGTGGGCTTTTGCGGTCAATGAGTAGACTATGCCATAGGTGCCACCGCCACCACCTAGTAAACATTATGGGGTTAGCATAAACTCTTTGGGAGAACGCTTTGGCTAGGGTGAAATATCGATGGAAAGGGAAGGGGGATCCCAAGGCATGATCTGCGATTACAAGAACGATCTCAACTCATGATAGTGGATGGGGTGGGTACGAACCACTGAGCGCCCAATACAAATCCTCATTTTCAGTAATGCTAGCCTTCACGAACTCCCCAGTCCCAGTTACGACTTCCCATTCCAGAGTCTGGTCGGCCGCAAGACCGTATTTGGAAGCCAGCGCGGAATGGCCACCTCCTTGCGTATACCCACCCGCAAGACCGACAGTGGGACACTCGCCTCCTGTCACGGTCAAACCTACCTTTTGTGCAGCAGCAACGGCTTCGAAGCCCTGAACGCCAGCACCCATCTTGATGGCTTTGCCGCTGTAAGTTGAGCCACTGTAATCGACGAAATCTATGGTTTTAAGATTATGGGTCCAGATGGCCAACGCGCCTGCTCCAGTTGATTTGCCGTTGTAGTCGTGACCTGTATTTCGAATCACAAGCCTGATGTTGTGCTTTGTCGCAAATGCGATGCCTTCGGAGATATCCGCGGGCTCGGCGACGTTAATAGCGAAGTCTACCAGGTTGCCCAATGTGCAAGGCATGGTCTCAGGCGTAAATGGGTCACAGCTGTTGCTAGCATAGAATGGCGCCATTATCGAAGATGAGGATACATAGTGCGTCTCCGGCAATAGCCAGCCTGCCATCAATGTCTTACAGATACCCGAATCAAAGCTGGGGTCATGGCACGGTGAGGCAAGGGGAATTGTTGCGATGAGCCTTTCATGCACGGAGCTATTGAGCTGTGACCAAGCTGTTGGTGAGGGCCAGCAGGAATCTCCAGGGAAGCACCGGCATTGGCTGGCGAATGCTGGAAAGTTACCACCGAGCGATACTAGTAAAATTGAGGATAAGACATTCTCGACCAGTCCTAAGGGAAAATTCTTTATATTGGAAAACAACATGTTGATCGGAGTAATTTTTTACAAGGGTCCCAAAAAAAGAGGCCAGGGAGAAAGGAAACGATATGGGCTTTTGTATCAAGGCGAGCGCTATGCCTAGTCTCGGTCATTGAGGTATGATTATGACCGTACAGCGTTGTCCAGATTCGCGCAGAGGTGTGCAATCTTATTCCAATGAATGCCGAACGCAGAGAGGAAGCAGGGGTTTCAATAATACGATCGACGAAGACGAGGTAAAGGCGATCTATATGCGGAGGCCTTCGCTACTATACATGCGTAGCGATTGGTAAGCTGGGCGGTGTAGTCATGGAGGGGTATCTGCAGCCTCAACTGCTTTACCCCGCACAGGATGCGGCCTGCATATTTGGACATTGGGCGTATTAGTGATCCATACCGCATATCCATATCGCCATATTGTTGTGCTGTTATGGCGGTTGCCGAAGAGAATGAAGGATGGGGCCTGCAACATACATATAGGTTTTCAGCGCCAAGACTTCTCGGGAACTTCTAGGGAACCTTGGCACTCAACCCGCTTGCTCCCTTGTACTATCTCTTTACTACCTTAGCGGCGGGAAGTGGGATATTTATACGGTAATGATACGGTAGCAATATAGTCTTATCTTAGTTACGTACTCCTAGATCTATATTATCTTAATATAGTCTCCTAGAGGATATATATATTTAAATTAATAGTTTTATAATTAGATATATAAAAGACCTTTTATAAGAATAGTAAAACCTTTTTAAATTTTACTAGCGTAATATTTAAGATCCTACTTTATAATTAGAGGTTACCTAGAGTCTCTATCTATCTTATATTACCTACGCCCTTTATAAACTATTAAGTTAGGACTTAATTCTAACTTATAATATTAACTCGCCTAGCCTTTTAGTATACTATATATAATAATATTTTCAGGATTTAATTCTAACTTTTAGAGTCGAATCGCTAAGAATTAGTAGCTTAGTAATCTTAGTAATTCCTTATAATTAGTCTAGCCTCTTATTACCTAGATCCTTTATCCCTTATATAAAATTCAGCTAAATTACTTAAATCTAAGGATAGATTTCATAGAATATTAAAGAGATATATAGTCTTATACTTCTAAGTAGTAGGCTTAATAGCCTTAATAGCTATTATAATATAAGACTAAATATATTAGCTAACTAGATATAAAGTATAATAAAGACTATAATTATATAGCTAGTATATAATACCTTTAAGATCTTAAATACTTAAGGTTTATAATATTAATTATTTAAATTACTATACTAGAACTATTAACTATCTACGCTTGTAAACTATCTAAGTAATCTACTACTAACTACTAAAGTATAATAGAATATCTAGATATTTAAATCTTAAAGATCTCTCGTACTAATTTAGCTAATATATTACTAGAGAAGTCTGTATATTTATCCGCTTTAGGATTAAGGCGAATATTAAAACTTGCTAGCATTTACGTATTACACGTATATATATACCTACGTATATAATTTTAATTAATTAATACTAAAAGATATACCTTTATTATCGTAATCTAACGTCCGTTTATTATTACAAAATACATAACTAATTCTATTAGGTTATATACTGAACTCTATATATCTAGTACGCTCGCCCTGCTAAGATGTTACTAATATGCCTAAGTATACTACCTTACTAACTAATTAACGTTCACCTATTATAATATATATATAAATGGTATAAATACTACGCATAGGCCTACGGAGTAATATACTACCAAAATCATATAAATCGACCTATTAACGATAAAGATATAACTAATTCAATAATTTTGCCTACCAAATCCATATGTCTTGGCACCGATTTGCCTGTACCGATTTACCCGCTATACCTATACCCTATAAATCAATCAACGTCCACTTATTATAATACATATACAAATGGTACCAATTATACGTATAGGCCTACGAAGTAAATCGCCGCCCAAATGATATAAATCGGCCTGTTAGCGACAAAGATATAACTGATTCTATAAGTATATATACCTAAATCCATGTACTAACTACGCTAAGATATTACTAAGATGTTACTAATATACCTTAATATACTAATTAATTAATATCTACTTATTATAATATATATTATTATAAGCGTTAGTTTAGTAGGTATACTAAACTAAGTAAGTAGGCTTAAACGCTAAGTAAAGTTAGATAGTTAAGTTATTACTTAAAAAGTTTAGATAGCTTAAGAGTTAAGCCTCTTAAGCTAGTTAAGTTAATTAATCTTAATATAAATTCTTTTATTTATATAATAATATTACTTTTATAATATATAAAATTTTTATATTTAACTTATATTATTTCTTAAGTATATAAATATTAATATTTAAATATTAAATATTAAATATTATTAAATATTTATTTAATTTAATAAAGCCTATTTTTACTTTATCTTTAATATTCCTTTTTATAAGACTTAATTAAGTTAATTAAGAGTTAAATCCTTAAAAGATCTAAGGATTAAAAGAACTTTAATACTTTAAATATCTTTAAGATAAATACCTTAAGATAGAACTTTACCTTAAATAAATAAAAGATTTAATATCTTTTATTTAATAATAATAAAGATAGATTAAAGTTATTAAACCTAATTTATATTATAATAATAAAGATAAGCTTAAGAATTAGCTTATATTAATTTAATTATATTTTTAATTTAATAAATATATTATATAAAGTAAATAATAATTAATATTTATTATAATATATATAAGAAGATAAGCTTAAAAGTAGGTTATATCTTTCCTTAAATAGTTCTTAAAGGAATTAAATAAAGAGGAGAATAAAGATATTAAATAATAAATAAAAAGCTTTATATACTTTTATATTAAAATTTAATAACTATTTAAACCTTTTAATAAAAATAATATAATAATATAAATTATTTAATATTTAAATTAATAAAAGTTAATTATAAAATACTTAATATAATTTTAATAATATTTTATCAAG
>JAABUL010006836.1_pt1 | contig 12823 bp, 15 predicted proteins | sample 5559151 | NCBI WGS metagenome assembly JAABUL01 (sample SAMN10711876, study PRJNA513368) | rock metagenome | isolation source: Antarctica rocks | place: Antarctica: Victoria Land, Pudding Butte sud | reverse complement strand
TCTTGTCATAGATGTGATAATTGATTTCAGCGAGAATCATGCTTTTACTGTAGAAGATCATCGAATGAAGAACTCTCTCGTCATCGTACTGAGATAGTATTTCACCTTTTACATAGTTCGAAGCATCAATCTTCAGAATAGCTTGTCGTTTGAGATTGAAGTGACAAAGTACTGAGATTGAGCTGACTTGTTTCTTTAGATTGTCAAAGACTCGAACACAGATCTCGTTTTAAACAAAAGACGTGTTCTTTCTTGTCAGCTGAATGAACAGTTTGACTAGCTTTGAGAAGTTCTTAATGAAACGACGATAGAAGTTAACAAATCTCACGAAGCTCTGAATTTCTTTTAGATTGATCGAAGTGATTCAGCTGACTATGACTGTCACTTTGCTGAGATTCATACGAAGATTTAGTTCTGATACAATAACTTCTAGAAAGACAGTCTTTTCTACATTGAATTCGCACTTTCGAATATTCATCTGCAGTTCAGCTTCGCGTAGTCAACTCAATACTAGTTTGACATGATCTTTATGTTTCTTTCTTGTTTTGCTATAGATGAGAATGTCATCTAGATAGACTTGACAAAAGTCGTTCAGAAAGTCTTATAAAACATCATTCATATATTGCTGAAAGAAGATCGATTCGTTAGTCAGTTTGAATGATAACATCTTGTATTTATATGCTTCTAAAGCAGTGATAAAAGTGATGTAATTCTCACTATCAAAGTGCATTTGAAGTTTGTTGAACGCTGATATGATGTTCAATCTAGTCAAATGCTTGCAACTCACTATTTTATCAATGATCTCATTTATCAGCGATAGAGAATATTTATTTCTTTTGAAAATGACATTTAGCTTTCGATAGTTCACGCAGAATCGAAGATCTTCATTTGCTTTAAGAGCGAATAAAACGAGAAAGAAATAGAGAATCTGACTAGAAGTGATGAATTTCTTCAACAGATTCTCGTTTAAGTACTTCTTTACTTTCAGAAGTTTGACAGAGAACATTCAATAGACTCGACAGCGAGAAGACGTTGAATCACTGATGAGCTCGATTTTATGATCGTAGAAGCGATGAGAGAGTAGTTTATTCAATTGAGCTCGATCAAAAACATCTAGAAACTCATGATATTTCAATGACAGCTTCGCTTTAATATCTTTCAAATTCTGAGTCGTTTCATTGATTGAAAAAACGTTTAGAGCGTTCAAATTGCACTGAGTATTGTACGCGATTTTTCTATTGATGTCTATCATGAATAGAGCAAAGACTTCAGTCTGATTCTTCTTTGAATGATTCAACAGTGTTTTGAACGAAGCTGCATTTATGCTTCGAATCAAGAATGATTTTTCCTTAGTTGTAGTTGAAACAGATTGTTTGAGCATAATAAAGATCTTAGTCTGAATGATAGAAGAGAGCGAAGTTGATCGCGATCAACTTGAGTGCTTTGAATTGAGAAGAATCGAAAAAATCGAAATAGAAGTATTTAATTGATTCGAAAAAACAATGACGTCGTTTTGCATATTCAATAATATTTCGTTTTTGTTCATTCAGAGCTTACTCAATATGACTTCATGATGATTGATATCAGCTATCAGCATTGATACAGTCAATTTCTTATGACTTTCAATGATGAGATTGAGTAGAATTTTATGAGTGATGATTTTCTTAAATATCTTCTCATCATAGTCTCTTATTAACTTCTCTTTTGTCAGTGATATAGGTTGAATTTCTAGTTTCTTGCATACTCTATTGACTAGGTTAGCGTGTATGAGCATATGAGCGACTGAATCACTGTCTATCAGAGAATGAAGACTAAAAGATCAATTCTGAGAGTTGAGAAAGACGTCAATTAGAAACGACTTTTCAAAGTAATTCTCTTCTGATAGAATTTCATCTAGTTTGCACAAAGATATAATTTCTATCTCTTCAATGATTTTTGAAGAGATGACTAGTTTTTTGAATCGAAATTCGAATTGAAATCGAACTCAAAACAATCATATTCATTGTTCACTGCATTGATTCTAGTAAGTCAATCAGAGCACTCTTTAGAGCTATGATCTGATTTATGACATATAAAACAGGTTTCAACTAAAACATCTGCTTTCTTGACGTTAGTTAAAATCGCGTCGCGCGACTTTAAATGATCAGGTTTTGAATGATTGACTGACTGAGTAACAACAGCTCTATGAAAGATGATCTTTGACAGATCATTGACGCGTTTGAAAAGATTGACTTTGTTCTTGATTTTTCAAATGACTCATTGATCATTATTCAAATGAATCAGGTAGAAATGAATCTCTTTGAGAGAATCAGGTTGAACTAATTGATCTATTCAAATGAATCGAAGACAAGAGTTTATTTTATCTTTCAGATCAACGATCAGTTGCTTTTCGTGATACTTCAGATAGAAAGATAATTGTTGAAACTGAGTGTAAAACTCGCTGAACTTCTTTGATTCTTGAATCAAGTTGTAGTATTCTCTACGAAAGTTGACTTTCTTATCTGAATCATTGAACAACTCAGCTAGTTCTTTCAAAAGATCATCGACAATCTTATAGAGATTGACACAGTCACGTTCGCGTCTAGATTGAGTGACATTAGCTGCGTCATTGAATAATCTGAAATGTACATAGCTCAGTTTGACTCGTTCATTTGAAAAGAGATCGACGTTGATCTCTAGTTTATTCTGAATTTTGTCGTACCAGTTTTCCCAAGTAGAATTCTTTTCGTCAGTAAATCAGAAAGAATCAGGTATTTTTTGAGATCTAGAACGCTTAAAGTAGATGAAATCAGAAGAAGTGATTTCTTTAGTTTGAAGTTTAGTCTTCAACTCTTTGATTTTGTTGTCTCGTTGTTTACTCAGCTTGTTGAGTCAATCTGTTTCTCTGTCGAGAATCATGCATTGAGTCTTTCAGTTTTCGATAGAAACAGAGAGTATTACTGTTTCAGCGAATGACTCGTTGTTTTCATTGATGAATGATTCAGCACTAGAGAGTTTCAATGAATCAGTCTCAGAGATTTGAGAAAAGCGACTTCAAAATTCTTCGAAACGTTCTTCAATAGATGAACGTTTTGACATGGTGAAATTTGAAGAAAGAACGAAGTCGAGCGAATGATGATGCTCAACAGTATTAATGAAGACGTATGATCAAGTGTTTAATCTTCAGAAAAGAATGTTGTTGATTAGAAAGATATTTTTGATTTGTGAGTTTTTGAATGATTCTCAAGCAATTCACGAAGATTCTTTATCGTTGATTCTTTTAATCGAGTTGAACAGCTTATTTTCACTCGTCTGTTTCATGAGAATGAGTTGATTCTCTTGATTGAATGAACTTTGCGTACTTAGTGAGCGATAAGTTGTCTAGCGATTCAAACAGTCTTGTCGTTGATTCTATCAAACTCTCTAGTGTTGTTCAGTCTTTCGATTGCGTTGATCATCAGGTAAACGAATTTCTTTAGACTCGTTCTGTCTGTACGAGTATGTTGAATGAGTAATAAGATCAGTATCATGTGATTAATGAATTCTTAATATAATGTCAGAATCGTGTTTAGATGAGTCAATCAGCGAAAGTCAGAGTTGAATAGTGCTTGATCTTTAGAGATAGTTATAACTGAATATTAAGAATACAGAAGAAGATGAGTACAAAAGCTTCTATTTAAGTAATATTCAGAGACTGCGCTAAGCTTGAAGAGAATGTGTTTGTGACATGAGTAGAATGTGATGTAGAAAGAAAGATGATGTTGATGAAAGAAAATAGAGACTGAGTCAGATCTGAGCTAAAGACACTGACTAGTTCTATTCAGTCTTGATACGCTCGTAACAATGATTCACATACAGTTTAATGTCAAGACGTAACACAGATATTAATGTTTTTGCGAATTCACTCTGTCAATTTGATATTAAGATCAAAGACAGCAGAATTAGAATCAATTTAAGATTTGACTTTAGCATCGTTGTAAGACTGCTCTTCATGCAGAAACAGATCATTGATCATGACTCATCTGATGAACATTTCAACTTGAGATTCTGAGAAAATTTCTGAGATTCAACAAGCAGATGTTTATCATCAAGCTTCTTACAAAAGAGACTGACTTTTGCATGAGCAAGATGAAGTCAATGCTTCATCACTATCAATTCTATGACTTGAATAATCTGTGAATGAAGAAAAGTAAGTATGTTATTCTGTCTGTAGTTTCAAGAAGCAAAGAAGACTTATCTTTCTCATTCTCATTTGATTGCATTGAAACTCTTCATGTTGAATTGTTCTTTCAACATGAAGTTGTTAATATATTTTCAACGCTTGTATGAATAGTAAAATTCGTATCATACTCTTTACTTACATATTTCAATCTACATCTGCATCTTTGTCAATTTTCTTATTGTCAATGTTTGTATAGCTTAGATCGCGTTTTCAAAACTGCAAAACTTTGAGAAATATATTCTCATTCATTTAAGTGCATGCTTGTTGTTTCTGCAGATCTTTGAATCTATATCATGAAGTTAGCATATTTTACTACATGATTGCTTTGCACTCGCACTTACGTCTGAGTGATATGAATGAAGTTGATGACGAAAGACAAATTGATGTGCTCTTGATTGTATTTCATTACTTTTCTCATGTTCAAGTCATTATTAGTTGTCAAAGAATCTGTTGTCAAAGAGAGTGATTCATTGAGATTAATAGTCTTGACGACGTTGAAAACTTCGAAAGTCATCATTGAAACATTAAAATGAGCTTCTCTGCGAAGCTTTCGCTTCTTTGTGATGAATTGTTCACTCTCATCTTCTGATGAGATCTTGAATGAAGTGAAGTTATCTGTACTCTCGACTGTGTTGCTCAAACACTGCATGAAATTCTCATGTTCACTTCTCTTACATTTTTCTATAGCTTGAATTTGAAAGATGTAGTAGAATATTCTCTTCTTTGTCATATTTATCAATGCAACATGAAAGTTGACTGCATTTCTGATCTCAACTTTTTTGAAGTTCTCAACTTCATAAATAATTTTCTTCTTTTCAAAGTTGAACATTGTCTTGCTAACAAACTGTCTTTGATAGTTATTGAAATTGACATTCTTCAGAGTGAAATTGCTTTGCTTTTCATTTGCTATGAAAAGCTGTGAATGATGAATTATCTTATTATTCATTGTATCATTTAAAGTCAAGATCATGTGATCAAAGTTAATCATCATCGATAAGATGAATGATGAGATTGAGCTGAGTTGTGCTTGCTTAATCAGATAAGCAGATCTCTCTGTCTTTATGCTCGTTGCTTTATTTTTCTTCTTACTGTTTATTCATCTCACTTATTTTATAAGACATGCATCTTTTCATATTACTTGATGATCTTCTATCAGAGAGTGCAAAAGTTCATCATTTATGATGATTGCAATCTTTCTAACTGTCTCTTTCTCGATTTTATTATCAAGTGATGTTTCAAGTAATTTCGCATCTTTCAGCATTTGTTTGATGTGTATCTTCAATGCATCATACTTGTCATCGTCAATGTCAAAATCTTGAGTGATCATCATCTTGATTCAATTCAACGAAATCTCATCATAATTGAAGTCTGCTTGTGTATCTGAAATTGACTTGAGTCTTTGTGACATATTGAAAAACTAGCAGATACGCAAATATTGTTGTCAGTTCTGAGAATTTCTAGAAGTCATATGATAGAATGTAAGATGATTACTGTCATGATGTTGAGAAGTAAGATAAGAGTACATGTGATATTTTTCCTATTTTGAATCACTTACAGATTTCACTACACGTTGATGACAAATAATGTATGCACTGAGCTTTGCAACAGATAAAGTGAGAGTGCTTATCATGACAATGAGTATCAGAAGAACAAAGAATTGTAAGTTGATAAATTAAAGATGAAGCAAAGATCAACTTTTGTTCTTATGTTGCAAATTATGCTAAGCGAGAGCAAATTTGCTTACAACACACTTTGACAATGAATTATCTGTATTCATCTTCTCATCAATCTGAAGAGTACTGCACATTAGATTCTCTTTATATAAAATAATCTTTAATATTTTACAGAGTTATCAAAGCGTAAAGACTATGACATACTAGCTGATTGAGCATTTTGTGAAAGCATTTCAAATTTACGGTAATTTATCTTAAATCGATGATAATCTAGGAAAATTTGCTTTCAATTCACAAATTTCAAGATAAATATTGAAATGTGCAAAGCATTTCAAATTTACGATAATTTATCTCAAATCGATGATAATCTAGAAAAATTTGCTTTCAACTCACAAATTTCGAGGTAAATATTGAAATGTGCAAAGCATTTCAAATTTACGATAATTTACCTCAAATTGATGATAATTTAGGGAAATTTGCTTTCATTAAAGAGCTTCAAGTAAAAAAGAACAAATTGCTTGATCAGAAGTAAAACAAGAGTTATTGCTTTTACTGTTATATCAGATCTCATTAATTTCTGATCATTCTATTCTTTGTATTGCATGCTATTCTGACATTTCGTAGTTCAACGTACTTGTATCAACAGAGATACTGATTAGAAATAGCGACAGCGTGATACAATTTGTCAAACGCGTCAATCAGTACTCTTTGTTGTCTTTCTCACTACAATCTACTTCATCGAAATCAGCTTCAAGCATGAAGCGAAACTGTCGTGCGTGTGAAATAATATTGAGAATCACACGAAATCTGATATATCACTTTAATCACTGCTTGACGCTGTGAAATGACGTGCAGTTCTTCGAGAAATATTTAAGAAAAGAGAACTCAGCAGTCAATGAGTATACAGGCACATGCAAATACTTTCAAACTGATTTATGACATGAAATGATCACGATGAATGATACTGATGTTTCTGACTTCGAGCAAAGTACAGAAGAAAACGTAGAAGCTTCAGATGATCAGAAGCATTTTCGAAATTCAATTGCATGAATATCACTTGATTTCAAAAGATTTATCAATTCATCATGTACTTTCTCATTCATCAAAGTAGACAATTATGATGAGACGAATGATACAAAGAAACGAAGTGTTGATGAATTGTTAAAACAATATATCAGACTCATAAGAATCATTTTGAACTACAGTAAACTCAAGCAAGATTCATGATCATCTTTAGATGACAATCTTCAATCAGAGTGACTTTTCTTTTTGAATGAGAAAGATTTTTCTCTTGCACAGTAATTTTTGAACGCGAAAGTCAGTAGCAAAGATATTAATCAATACTTCAAGATCTCGTTTCAGAAGATTCATCATGCTGATTGTATCTTCAAGAATGCAAATCAATTTAGAAGCATTCTACACAATATATTTTATGAAATATCTGATAATAGTTGATTCGAAACATCTTTGAAGATCTCATCAATGAACTCAGAGATTGAAACAAATATATTCAAGATTCAGTACAGAAACGTGATAAACATCTTGAAATTTCTCTTAAAACATTGTTCGTTTGCAAGTAATCTGAAATATGCATCAATCAAAATATACAACGTCAGTGAAAATTGAATGTACACGAAAATGCACATTGATATCTGATGATGAGATACACAAGCACTGATTTCTGAAGATGACACTATAGTTTCAGTACTGTTAGCTACAGATAAAATCATGTTAACTCAACATCACAAGAATAAATTTGCATGATCTGTATATATTATCGTTGATAATCTGAATCAAGCAACTCAACGAAAGTAAAATAAATCTAGTGTTATACTATTAAAGTTTATTTCTTCAACTAAACATGCAAATGAAGATCTGAAACGCAAGTTATATTATTGCTCATTAAAAATAATATTAAAACGTGAGTTTAAACTGTTCAATCAAATGAAGAGTTTTTCTTGCTAACGTTTTCATTCTTTAGCACTTGAGAAATTAACTAGAAGAGAGTTTCACGTTTGCTGTGTGAATAATTATACTTGACAGTGTTTTTCTATCATTGTTGAATTTATAATTGACTATGAGAAGCAGATCACTATTACGAGAATCAAAAATGAAGAGCAATGCATTATATGTCATGTTTCATCAAATCAACGCGATAATCTGCAGATAATCTGAAAAGCTTGAACACATGAAAGTACATTGACTCAAATTAAACATCAAGAAAAGAATTCACGCTCTAAAGCAGATATCAAGCGCGATGTTAAGTGAGTACACTCAGTGCAAAACTTTGTCTGAAAACATAAACTTGTCAATATTCACGTCATTATGATGATTGACATCTTGCATCAGTTATTGAAGAACACAGTGATGTATCTAATTCAATGACTTGAAATGATCATCAAGAATATAACATCGAAAATCAGTTTTAAAAGAAAGTGTGATTCACAGACAATTGCAGACACAACACATGACGTGCAATTGAATCAAAGATTTCAAGTAGTTCTTTCATATTCAGAGTTAAGATGTTTTCACGACTTTCTATTCATGAAGTAATAAATCGACGTTGAACAAAAGACAATAGTGCATCAGCTTATTGCAATTGTCACTTCACTATTGATTAGAAAAGCATCAGATGCGCTGTACTGTGCTCAAGCTCTTATGAACTTCGTGATGATGACTCAATATTGATTGCACAATGATGAGTCTTTGCATTACATGAACAACGCAATATACAGAATTAACGTCTTAAAAGAAGTATTTGAGCAGTTTCAACATGATGAGAACTTTAACTATTTCAAGTTTCATGTAATTACTCATTATATGAATTTTATTCAAAGATACGAAGATGCAGATGATTTTGACACATTTTACATGAAGATCGCGATCAGCGATGAAACTCATCTGTACGCGATGCTGACTACGAACCTACTGTCTAGCTACAGTAGAGTCTAGAGATTATCAAAAGTTTGAATGACATCGAGACGCTGCGTGATGATGAAGCGCTGTGCATTGATCGCGTGCAGAGTTTTCGCGATCGCGCAGACTTCGATAATCTCAATGCGCATGCTACAAGCAATCTGCACGCAGATGAGAAAGTCAAATAGAACGCAGAACTATGAGAAAAATCACTTATGAAAATCATTCGATTCAGTATCTTGTCATCATGATGACGAGAACTGAGACAGAACATTCTTGCGTTTGATCTGTTGAGAGTGATTAGCAGAAAGAACTTGAATCACGAACATTCTTTAGATCTACGTGCTAACTACGTATAGATCTTGTTAAGACTGCGTGCCTGTTACTACAACATGAACAACTCACGAGACTTGTTAAGTTCAACACGAGCAAACTCAAGAGTCTCGTTAATATCGTTTAACAGACGTTCAGACACAGACATTCTATACGTGAATGATACGCTGATGAGAAGACTTCGTTAAAAGAAGAGAAACACAAGCGAGTTAGTAGAGAATGATCGAACTACGTTGCCTGATTAGAAGTGTAGCATACAAACATCTCTGCAAGACATGATCGATCTGCATGAGAAAGATCTCTACAGATAACGCAAAACAGATGAGTTGCACGTCTTACAAGCGAAGCGAGCGTCTGCGAGACGTGATATACAATGACGACGACTGTCGACCTCAAGAATCTCATTTCTTCACTGAACTCTGACTCTTGAATGCCTTGGTGATAGAATCAATCTCTAGTCGAAGACATCGTCTGTATAGCTCGAGAGAACAGTAGCGCATGTCGATGTGATTAAAGAAGAAATCGACTGCGATACGTCTGCGACTCATGCTTAAGAAGTAAACTGTCGAAATCTGAGCAGTGAGAGATCTCGTTCATCTTGAACTGTGAATCTGTCGCGAGAAAACTCTCTGAGTAACTTCTCGAGCCTAAGAGAGAAATCAGCATAGAGATCGTGCTTTATGTATGTTGCATGCAACGTATACAACATATTTTCGATAGCGCGAAAGAAGACTCATTGTCAATCTCAAAAATGAGAACTGAACGTTGAAGACGATGAAAATGCGAGATTCGATGAATAACACATTGAAAAAGGCGAAAATCGATCTAAGAGTCATCACGATAGTCAAAACGCTAAAGAGAAACAACATTGCTTTGATGATCTCGAAAAAATACATCGCAGACGTCTTACTAGCGCAAAGAGCAATATGAGAGCATGTTTTTGATGTTAAAAGCATTAAGAAAGATGAGAAATGACACAAAATAGTCATACACAGTCTGAAAATCGAAATCTTCAACATGAAAATCGAAATGAAATATCTGAGAATCGAGCTAGAGAAGTACAACCCTGAATTGAAGCTGATAATCAATTCAATATGATTATCAAAAGGTGAAAATAGAGCAAGAAAGAATCATGCTTCGACGATACTGACGTTCAAAATCGAAGCAGAAGCGCAAAGACATCTGAAAAAACGACTCTTAGCTGCGAGATCGACATATCGAACAGTCGAATATCGAGACTATCGATCAAATGATCAATGTCAAAAATGTCAAACATTCGAGCATTTGCAGAACAAATGCAACAGATCGCCAAGATGCTTGTACTGCGAGCGAAATCATCAGACCTGAAATCATAAATGTCAATTATCTACGTGCAAAGATGAGCAATCATGCAATCACATGATTTCTAGATGTTGCAACTGTCAAAATGCGCACTTCGCAAATAGCGCAATGTGCGAAACATATCAGGCAGCTCAGTCTATTAGCTCACAAAAAGATCATCTAGTCACGAAATTGTAATGAGTATTGCATTCGAAATGTCACAAAACAATGCAAATGACGAAAGCTTTGCAAACACGTTGAATATTCGAATTCTACAGCACAACTGCGCAAGGTCAACGCAAATTATGCATGCATGCATGAAATTTGCGAAAAACAAGACAGACATTGTTATACTACAAGAATCGTGAGTGAGAGACGAAAATATAACAATTTCGCATTCGTCGTTTATCTGCATCAAATCAAATGTTCAGAATACTCGTGTCAGAGTACTGATATTTGTTGCGAAAAACGCAAAGAAATTTACATGCACATCAAGATCAGACATAGTCAATAGCGAAGATATGCAAGCGATATCAATAGCGAACAATAAAATTCAGAAGAGAATTTTATTGTTCAATATTTACAACGAAAAGTCACAAAACGCAGATGACGAGCAATTATACACGATTGAGCGAGAATTAGCAAAAGTTATGCTAAATTCTGAGCAAAAAGTTATTATCGTCGAAGACTTTAATGCACATCATAGCTGATGAAACGCAAAAATTTCAAACTTTATTAGAACGAAAGCGTTAATAAAGTGGGTAAATTTACATAAATGCGACCTGATTAACACTTCTGATATAGACACATATCACAGCTATTCAGATCAGTCAAGCTCAGTACTTGATTTAGCATTCGCATCAAAGAATATGCGCAATCATATCAAGAATTGACATATAGACGAGAACGCAGACACAGAATTCGATCATGAAGTAATTCTATTTACAATAGTTACGAAAAAAGTGAAGTTGGTCGAAAATTCGCTGAACGCGTCATACAATCTGCAAAAAGCCGACTGAAAAGACTTTGATGAGCATTTGCAAAAGGCGAAAGACAAAATGATAGTCAAGATGCAAAGAATCACGAGTTTAGAAGCAAAAGTCATTTATTTGACTGAATGCATCAAGAATACAGTGAAATTATTTGTATTTAAACAGCGAATATGCGCAAAATCAAAACTTTGGTGAAACAATGAACTCATCAAAATGCGAAAGACGCTGTCGTCAAAAAAGCGAATCTGAAAAAGATGCAGAAATGACGACGCATGAGCAAAGATAGTGCAAATGTGAAATTCATATCATGATGCAATAAAGTTGATCAAAAATCAATTCTGAACCAATTTTTTGAACAACGTTGAAGAGAAAGAAGTGTTTCAGACATACAAGTTCACTAAATCATGTCTAATTTTTTTTATTTTTTTATTTCTTCATTAAGTGCATGCAGTCTATGACTATGACACTGTCTAGACGCTGTATGTATGCTAAGTTACATGTAATCTGACCAAAGTCGCTGCTTTATATCTTTTCGTTGATCAATCACATCGATAGTTTGCACATACAAGCGCTCTTTCTCAACTCTCGTCATCGTACTCTCGTTTTTCTTTGTTCTTTCGCACTCTTCGCGTTCTACTCTTTCGTTTCTAATAGTCATTTTCTCGTTGCAATTCGAGTATTTTTCAAATACTCTAGTGTTGCAATTCTTTCAATTTTGATGATGAACAGTGTCAATATAGTGTCTGTGTTTTTGAGCTGAGCTTTTTTCTTAAGCTTTATCTGCTCTGCTCTATAATGTCTGCAGTTCAGCAGTAAATGCTTCGACGTTTGCCTCGCATTGCATATTTCATAGCATTTGTTCGAATTATTCTCTGATAATCTATGCAAATAGCTCTTGAAATAGTCATGTCTCATTTTCAGCTGAATAAAGGTTGAAAACGTTAGTCTATCGATTTTCCTCATCTTTTTTAGTGATTTATGACTTAGATTCACATTCGATATGTGCTTTTGATACTGATTTCCCTTCTTGATGCTGCTTTTTCAGGCATTTAATCATTGTAATTTCGTCTCTTTGCAAATTTGCTTTTTGACGAAGCTTATGATGATTGCTTTCGTGTTGTTGATAACTGATAATTCTTGAGCAGCGCTTTTGATCAATTGATCTGCTTTTTCGTTCTCAATAATGCTCTTGCAACTCGATATTCACTGTATGCGAATTTGACACTGATTCTGACGTAAATTGGTCAAGTTTTGTCGTATGTCATCGAATAACTTCGCATTGACGTTGCTCTTTGCATTTAGTCTTTGCAAAGTCATTTGACTGTTCATGTACACTCAAATTTCGCTGTTTTTGAGTGCTTTTTCGCTGCATATTGCGATTGCATCGC
>JAABUL010006835.1_pt1 | contig 12825 bp, 18 predicted proteins | sample 5559151 | NCBI WGS metagenome assembly JAABUL01 (sample SAMN10711876, study PRJNA513368) | rock metagenome | isolation source: Antarctica rocks | place: Antarctica: Victoria Land, Pudding Butte sud | reverse complement strand
CACAGACATGACAACAACAGGTGGGAGTTTTGCTGAGTTCTACTGTGTGTGGAGATGTAGACTTGACAAAGATGTTTGACGAAAACGTACCCATGACGCTGTTCAGCCAGCCAACTCTCTCAAAATCTGGGAAGTTTACCCAACTTGGCAGATTCACCTGCAAGTCATGTTTTGCGCTCAGACAGGCACACATACCATGCTTGCTGGTACACAACAACACGGGCATCATACTTGAGAGCAGATGAGGAAGATGCCTTTGCAAGAAGAACTGTTTGGCAACATGACTTACCTGACCTAAGACCTTCTTCAAAGTCTTTGAATCCATGTCTTTTAAGGCCTGTATGCCACAGAAGGGGGCTGATCAATTGGTAGAGTGTTGCCGCTAATGTTATGTCATTCACAGCTCATGCGCAGGATTGACATTGTCATGCACTGTAGTCACACACCCGCACAGCAAATGACTGTCTCTCTCGGTTGAGCGCCTTGAGTCCTGTGTTCCTGACGCGATAGTACAGAAATCCTGTCACAGCAGTTGCAAACAGCACCCCTAGCAAGAAGTCCCATATGTGAAAGCCTCCTCCCCGCCTGCAATCTCAGAATGCCATTAGCCAAACAGCCAAACAGGTAGAAGTGGCTGTTTCGAAAGGCCAGCGGGTCCCAACCGTGCACACTACTTACTGCGAGGCCAGCGCTTCCGTCAACTTCCGTAGATCACTCTCTTGGAATGGGAAGTCGGAGCTGTTGCCTTCAGCCATTGTACAACGTGTTGAGGGTCCAAAGGCTTTGTCACGCGTGTGCCGGAAGCGGGATCCGGCAGATACGAACAGGTCAAGCTGGCGCCAAAGGCAAGTTGATACTATACATTGGCTTGCACGCGCGACAGCGCATTATAGTGGTGATTGTGCAACGTGAACCTCTTCGCCAACGTCAACGCCGGAGCACTTGGCACTCAGCTGCTTAATGCGAAAGCCAGACAAGTGCCGAACGTCAGCGTCGACGATTCAATAATGCTACACAGCGATTGCGATTAACGGCTGTGCGGGCTTGCTTCATCACACCTACCTGCAATTGCGCATGCATCAGTGTCGGTTCCGACACTGCCGGGGACACTGCTGGTGCTGGGGACAGTTGGATGACAATGTGTAGTCAACCTTGCTAGAAGCTAAAGCGGTGTAATGGGTGCAATACGCTGATGATGTAAACAGCTATACGCCGTACTGCAGTTCCTGTCAGCGAGTCCTAGTTTTTCGCGGCAGAAGTATATTGATCTGTCAACATCGTCGTGTCTGCAGCCACAGTATCAGGCATCATCTCTTGACCCTTGGGTGTGCTTCGCGCATGTGCAAAATTTTTGTGAGCCACCCCTTATGGCCTGTGTCCTCGCAAGGTCTAGATCTGTCTCTTTGGTGAGTTAGGCCACCCACTCTCGCGATGTTGCCTCCTGGGCTCAGCTAATTTGGCCTTAGTCCAGTCAAGATGTCAGCTATTGGCATCATGGACGGTGCATACTTTGTGGGGAGGAATGAGCTGCTACAGTGGATCAACTCAACTCTAGGTTTAAACCTCAGCAAAATTGAGCAGGTCTGTGCTTACACGGCAGATGTCAGCAATGTTGGTCACTGGAAGATTATACACTTATAATGACATGGCATGCTGATACAGACAGCTTCAGGAGCTGTGGCGTGTCAGCTACTGGATGCTTTGCACCCGGGATGTGTTGCTTTGGGCAAGGTATAGACGTAGGGACAGACAGTCAACTCTGTCTGTTTGCACTGCTCTCGACATTGCTGCTGTATACAGGTAGACTTCAATGCCAAGAATGACTATGAGTACATTAACAACTACAAAATTCTGCAAGCTGCATTCACCAAACTTGGAATTGATAAGGTTGGTGTCCGTAATCCTCCTGCAACCTGGCTGAGCGTCCGCGATCCTCCTCCTGCAACTTGGCTGAGCTGTTGCCTATTTAAAGCACTGCTAGACACCAACGTATGCTGTTTTGTGCAGCATGTTGAGGTGAACAAGCTGATCAGAGCCAGGCCACTTGACAACATAGAGTTCATGCAGTGGCTGAAGAGCTACTTTGACAGCCACAGCAATGGTCAGAACTTGAACTATGATGCTGCTGCACGCCGTGCTGCCAGCAAAACAGGCGGTGTCAAAGCGGCATCAAACAAGCAGAGAGTACCTTTGTCATCAGCAGCAACAACAGCAAGCATGAATGGGGCAGCACCTGCAAGGTCAACTTCCATCAGCAAGAAGACCCCGGGCACACGACAATTTGGCCAAGCAGTAGGATCAGCTGCTTCAGTGAGTAGCAGCGGCTCTCAGGATACAGGAATGGCTGCGCAAGTGCAGGAAGCCACTGAGCAGGTACAGGCACTGCTGGCATCATCTCAATGTAGCAGGCTGTGCACCACAAGTCCGACTCTAAGCAGTTTCACGTTCTTTTTAGGCCATACATTTGATCAGTAACAGCATAAGACCAAGGCCTGCACAGCAGCATTTGTTCATAGCAAAAGGGCTTGCATTAGCATGCTTAGCTATTGTGAAATATGTTATTGCTTGATTTAGAAGCTTGTAAATGCAGGTCACAGAGCTCAAGCTGAAAGTGGACAATGTGGAGAGGGAGAGGGACTTCTACTTTGACAAGCTGCGAGACATTGAGATCTTGTGTCAGATGCCTCTGCTTCAGAGCATTCCGGTAAGTATAGTGCTGGTTTTGCTGCCTGCATGGTGTCAGCGATACACTACTCTTCACACAGCAATTTAGCATGGGATCCACGTCGCAGCATTAAGTGTATCAATGTAGCAATGGGTTGATCAGCTTGCTGAGTAGTTGCACTACCCAGCAGACGTTGCAGCGTCCCTGCTTGTCCAAAAGGCCACATGACCCTTCGTGACACCTGGCAACTTAATGCTGTTGCTTTGAATGCGTGTGTATGAATGTAGGTTGTCAAGGTGTTTGAACGAATACTTTATGCTGCTGATGAGAAAGAAGCCAAAGAGGCCATGGAGCAGGTCCTTGAAGAGTACAATCAGCAGCAGCCAGCCGCCTAAGGCTTTGCAAGAACCATTCATCGTTTATGTTGCTCATGCATGGGACTGCCCGATCCGCAGGTGGAGGTACTTTTGTCTGTAGTTCAATGAGAAGGGGTAGAGCGGGTTTGCTGCCTCTCTTTAGATCTATTCTACATGTGACAGGTGGTTTGTATACCGCCATAGCATGAGCACACGTGCATTGTGCAGTTCTCATATAATTATCTGCAGCACAATGACAGGTGAAAGCGCAAGGCGCAACTGACAATTAGCAATAATGCTTTGCACACGTAGCTCAGAATGTGCTGGTTGCTTAAGTTATTGTGCAGGAGCAACATGTATCTGTGAGCAGTCAAATGCACCAAACGGTTGCTAGAGGCTTTCTATACTATGTGCTGGCTGCAGAGCCAGAGCGCATTTCAAAAATTGTATGGTGTAGCCTCAATTGCGTTTCACACATGCCGTGCACTGTCTGTGCAGCTGAAATAAATGCATGTGGGCAAAAATAGTGTTTGCATGATTGCTCATGTCAAGCTGTCTTGCATGCAGTAACAAATCAAACGACAACAGACTTCACTATCCGTATAAAGATTGGTTTGTGGCCTCTGTAGTCTGTGGCACACAAGCCTTGCAGTCACACTGGCATCAGGCCTTCAGCCTAGGCAAGGCATCAAGTCAGATCTCAAAGTGCAAACAGTTTGTGCAGGTTATTCATCATCATCATTGCCACCCCCTTCTCCTCCACCTTCTGAACCAACCTTGCCCTCTATGTGCTTGAAGAGTTTCTGCACGCATTGTGGCATGAGTCAGATGGCAAAAGCACTATTCCAAGGTTTTGCACTCCTGCCCGGCAGACATGCAGTCCCTGCTCACCCCTTGGTTGTTCCTTTCCCATGCAGTGTCAAATCCGTAGTTCACCACCTGTATTCAGGCAAGGTTATCGCGGCAATGGAAGCAGTGACACAGCAACTTTGTATCGTCGATCACATAAATACTGACCCGCTCGCCGAGAAGAGCACCAGCCAGGACAAAAGCTATATAGGTACTATTCCTCTTCATGAGGACCTGCATCAGGAAGCAGTGAGTGCACCGCAATACCAGATCTTGGGGAGGGCATGTACCAGTGACTTACTCTGTATCCCAGATTCAGCATTTTGTCGGAGCTGACTGATTTTTGCGCCATCTTGTCCGCAAGCTGCAATCACGCCTCTGTCAAGCTGTCGCACTTATGGCAGAAACGCCCTCCGCAACTAGGCTTATGTGTCAGTCTGCACGAGTTCACTAAACTGCCGACCAGTGAGCAGGGCAGGCTTGCGCACAGAAAGTACAACCGTTTTTGCTCAGGCAGACTGAGGGGCGGGTGTCAACGAGCCCCAGCGCCCTCGTAGACAGAGGAACAGCATCAACTGCCGCTGATATTATGCAGCGTCAGGATTGTACCAATATCATGCAGGCTGAAGTACATCTCAGCACTAGCACTGTCTTCTTCAGCATCATGATCTGAAGCTTGCAGGCTGCATTAAGACAATACATTTCTTGTTGCAAATGCATAAGCCGCTAAGCAGTCTGCCATGCATGTCACAAGCACTCTGTCCTGATGGTAACGTCAGCTGCATGCATACACATCCTGCACTTCAGAAAAAGCTAGTCCGTACCAGCCAAAAAGGTTCAATGAGCTGAGCACATCTACCAGCAGGGTAATACTCAAAGCCCTTGGGTAGAGCATACTACAGCAAAAGCAGTACTTCAATACAAGTCGCCCATCATACAAGGCTTTCCTATATGCCCCTTGAAACAATGAGCAGATGGCACAGCCTGCATCTCTTCAAATATTCGAAGTGCTGATAGTAGCTTGGCTTATATTCAATCATAAGCAGTAGAAGCTCCAGTACCGCGAACTGCAGGCTGCAGTTTACCTGCTGAAAAAAGGGGGCGTCAAGGAAAACGTTGGATGACAGGAGAAGGCTTTCAAAACACCATTTGTCACAAAGACCCAAGACACATAAGCACTTCACAACAGACCAAGCGTCACTACCGACTGAGTAACTGCACACCATGACTATCTTGTTCCATGAACACATCCAGTGCGGTTGACACAGTGTCTGAAGGAAACTTCCTTGCAAACATTGGGCACTGGTAACCAAGCCATTGCACAGGTGGTTGGGGATCGCCTATGCAGTCCCTCTCTGACAAAGCGTTCATGTGCTTGAACACATGGTTGGAGGAGTCAATGGCAGCGTCATAATTGCAGCCATGCAATGGTAGTCTGAGGCTGCTCAGCAGGCCGGGGGTGGTCTCTTCCTGAGTGTATGCCTTCGGATGTGACCCATTTTTGTGGGCCCAGTCAGCATGCATGTTGACGCCCAAGCAGTCTGTTTCGTGATCCAGACCATGCATTGCAAGAAGCGTAGATATGTAGTGCTCATCGCTGAAGCACTCCTGCTCCTTGTTCTTCTTACCCTCTCGGAAGGTGTAGCAGTGTTTAGCAAAGATGTCAATGATGGTTTTGTCATCTGCCACCACTTGGGCATGCTTGCGTATCAAGGCGAACCACTGCCAGTGCTTTCGCCACATGTCTGGCGTGATGCCTTCATTGCCAAACCCAGGATGCTTGTGATACCTGCATAGCAAAGTGCACTGGTGATCAGATCATGCTGTCACTTTGCATGCAACCTGACCTCCAGGCTGACTCCAGACGAACACGCTCAACAGCTATTTCCAAATGCACATGCACGTATGGCTCACTAGACCACAGCAAAATCAGCTGCAAAGTGCACTCTGTTATCACCACACAACGAGAGTACCTATAAGAAGAGCCCACATCAGCATGCATGCAGCAGCATGACCTTACCACAGGACTAAATGGTGATAGTGATGGTGAGTCACAGTGTCATCAGGCAAGCTAAATGAGTGCAGGGCAGACAGGAGGCATGACACACGCACATCCAGACAGGAGGCATGACGCATGAACATCCAGATGCAGCTAAAATAGGTGCAAGGCTGCAAGGCGAGGCCCATGGGTCCAACAGCTGTACCTGTTCATTTGCCTTCGCCAGAACATGAGTTTGCAGGCATTGATGCGGCTCTTGTCCTCCAGCATAAGCTGCTGGTAGATGGTTGCCGGGGGGTATAGTGGTATGCTGTCTTCAGAGATCAGCACAAACCTGTGGTTCAGGGGGTCTTGCAGTGCAGTCCTGAGCAAGCGCCTGCTGGCTTCTGCTAGTGAGTGGCCCCCCCATTCTGTCTCCACTCTGTTTGGGATTTCCTGGTTGTAGAAGACGCTGTCAGGGTCAAAGGCGGTGCTGTTTGGCCAGTTGTGGACGTAGACTGAGAACATGTGTTGCCGATCAAGAACTGTGAGGTTGCTGTTGTGATGGGTGTCGCCGCAGACTTCCTGAAGGCTCTGCCAGTAGCTGCTTCCAAAGTTCTGGCAGGGCAAGCCTTTCACGCATTTGGTGTTGACCAGGCCTGCTGCACTGCCTAGCCATGCTTTCCAAAGCTCTTGGTGCGGCAAGGCGTCTCGTGCTAGGAAGAGCAGTGCTATTTTGGGCATTCCAAGGATGGAGGCGCAGCTTGCTGATGCTGTAGCTGGTAAGATGGAGCTGTGTCTGCAGCTGTCAAGCTGCGTGATATGGCTCTGAGGTGCAGCTCCTTGCCACTGCTCGAGCAGTAGGTTCATCTTGGCTACGCATATGAAGCCAGACACTGGGTGCCAGAATGGGAAGCATAAAACCCAGAATGCTGCTGCTGTTCCAACTATGAGCACCAAGGAAACACCCACAAGGGACCAGAGGATCGGTTTGCAGGCTGATCTGTGGCAATGCTGGCTCCATTTGGCTCTGATGGCCACAAAGATGTAGTAAAACACAGCGTTGGCGCAGCTGAGAAGGCCGACTACCGCCAATATGATGTCGAGCTGCACCATATTCTAGGGTATCTTAGCCGGAGTTCGCCTGACACAAGCGACTCCTGCTTTGCGCTCCCTGCCGCAATTGATGACAGCCTGCAATGGCAACAACGGCATGACTTCTGGGGTTTCACCGCGCACAGACTGAGAACTGCGGCTCGAGTGTTGGCATGCACTGCAGCCCTGACAACGCCCGCACGTACGGGAACAGCTGAAGAGAGACAGCAGCCAGAAACGTTGAAGGATTTGGCAAGACCGTACGTTTAGCAAAGCGCTTGGGGCAAAAGACGCCTAACAGACGGCGGGGAGATCCGGAGCAGTTGAGCCGATCTGACAAAGATACGACGGTTCTTTAACGCTGTTGAGCAGCGTCCGCTCCGCAAGATCTCTGGGCTGCCAAGTTCGTGCTACGAGAGTAAACGATGTGCCATAAGAGTTTCACAACGGCGAGTGGCCTTGAGCAGAACGTGCTAGAGTGTGAGTGACAATACGAACAGGTAGCGAGTCACTCAAGCGGCGACAAGCGCAAGCTATCAAGATTAGGTGAAAGTTTGTCAAACCCGACAACCCGCAGAAGGACTTCTACCAAGATCTCCAGAAGCCGGAAGCAGGGTCCGATGAAGTCGGCGAAACCACTGCAGGAAGCCAGATGGCGTAGGCGGAAGGCAATGCATGGAAAGGCACGGGGCCCATCGAATTTGTTCACCCAACGGTGCTCACGTGGAGCGCGGATCATCCTCGGCACGTGCCGTGAACACATTTTACAAAATGAGTCAGTGTCATTAAATATATTTATTGATTGAGTGTCACGTAACGCTTCACCCAACCGGAGGAATGAAACGACGCAGGAAGCAACCACAGCGATTCCTTGATAGATCGGATCTCAGAGACACATTGTCAAAGATGCATTGATCTGCAGAGCCTTGTAACATGCCTGGATCATGGAGATATTGTGTTACACAGTGATTGGGCAAAAGCTCTTCTATGCCTTGTTATACATATTGCCTCTGCTGCGGGTCTCGCTAGCCTCGCACAGCATTCCGTCGCTGTCAATTACCTGTACTGTGCATAGCACCCTCTTATGCATGTACAGCTGTTGGTAACCATCTGCAGCTTGACGCCTGTGCTCATGGAATTTCATCCTGGCTGCCAGAGACATGAAAGTCCACAGCATGTGCAGGCAGCATACTACTGTCTGTCACACTACTGTCTATGAGGACAATATTCACAGGCATTTGCCAATGTTGGACACTCTGCAGCTTTATTCCGCAAATTTCTGCCTGCTAATTCCACCCTGTAGTCAGAGAGGTTTTCCTGGCATGACGACTAGACCACACATGCTGCTTGCAAACGCTGACATGTGCATGCAACAACAGTCTATCATTGTACATCAGACATCGTCGTGTCAAATGAATCAGCAGTGCGGTGTTTACATGCTGTGATTGCATCACCTGTACAGAAGTGTTGGGGTGAGCAGATGCCACTACAGCCTTGTCAAAATAGATTAACTTGCCACACATATTCTGAAAATAGCTTGCAGGTATCTTGAGCTGCCTCAGCTTGAATGTTCTTAGGCAGAATGCTTACAATGCTTTCCTGCATAGCCACTGGGCATGTCTGTGTGTGCGTGTGTGCAGCTGCAGCCCAAGTCAGGCTTCCATCAGCAGCTCTCTAACACAGGACAATTTGTCTTCACCTGCAAACATTCATTAATCTCACACCAAATAGATCTCAAATTCCAAACTTGTATCAGTGGAAACAATTGTGACTTGTACTGTACATGAGCCTTGGTGAACATCCATCAGATTTCATGCAATATGCAATACACAAGCAATGCCTAGCAGGACAAACCATACCGGCCTAGCGGGACAAAGGCATTGAATGCTGACCATGGTCTCTGATGTGAAGATGAAGCTTTTGGAGCTCATGGTGATCTCCAGCCCGTGCAAAGATGTCACAGAAACCTTGAGAGGCTATGTGACAGGTCATGATCTGAGGTGAAACCTGCAATACATTCTTGACTCAGATCCTACAGTCAACATTGAATCAACGCTACAGGAGAATAGAAAGATGTACGTGCCATCTGGGCTTGGTATGCGTCACAGGCAACAACAACTTCAAGCCACTGAAGAGGCTGAGGGGCTGCAAAAAGGTCTTTCAGGTGAGCAGGACGCACCCAACCCTGAAGGCACCAAAAAGGCTGAAGGATGCATTGGGTCTGCTCAGATGCTTGAGAAACATGCAAGAAGCTGCAGACAAAGCCAAGAGGCTGTGTTGGTTCTGTTCTAATGCTGTGTGCCAATGCCTTCTAAAAATGGTGTGAAATCAACAGCAGCCCCCTCAAACCAAAATCGAGGCTGGAAAGCTGCATTGGACATGCTCACTAGCTCTGTGAGCTGGGTATATACATAGAAGTCAACAGCAACTTCTTAAGCCACAGACAAAGCCGAGAGGCAGCATTGGCTTGGGTGTACATTTCATTGCAAAGCGGTTCAGCAGGACAAGCTCACCAGCACAAGACTTTGCTAGCATGTTACATGTGAGCTCAGAAGCTGGCCTGAAGCTCTGCATGCTATAGCCATTTGCATTGGCATCTCGGACTATCAGGCTGGGCAGGATCTGGCTCCACATTCACCTGCAAAATCTCAAGTTTGCTGGTGCACTGTGCAACCTGACCTTGTTGCCAGGGAGCAGGGCAATTGGCAGGGACTGCTTGTGGCACATTTGGCTTGTGGGTATATCTTTGCAGCACTCAAGGAGCTCCCATAAGCACTTCTTACTTGAAGTTAGATTCTGCAATGGTGTCTAGCCACCTTGTCGTCATATCCAAATGTCCTGTTCAAGCAATATGCAATACAACCCACGTGATCATACAAACAACAGCTTATTACTCACGCATAGCCTGCGTGCATGAGATAATTGACAACAAAAGGGAGCCTGATCAACAAGAAATAAGCTGTCAAATACTGAAAGGGCCAGAAGCATATCCCACACATCAAATCCACGGTGCACACCAGGCCTGTGTGGAGATTCAAACAGTCAGAAGGCTGCTGAAGATCATACACCACCAAGCCGGTCAGCAGATGACAACAAGCTGTGCAAGTAAACCATGTTGCAGACAGGAATCTGGAGTTGGCTGTGTCGGAATTCCCCTGGTCCGCATGTGGATCCCTGGACTGTTGGTCAGTAGCGCAGTTGAAGTGTAGCGGGCTTGTCACAGGACGAGTGTGCCGTCACGGTAAAGACATATTCGCATCGGGAAGCGTGCAACGTCCTTTGGCACGGCAAACACGTCACGACGTGTTGAAGTGGACTTTTGAACGAATCGTAACAGCCTGGCATCTGCCCATCTAGCAAGCCGTCGAGCATTTGTGTCGAACTCCTTTGGCGGCTGAAGGAACTGTTATATCTATCTTCTTGCTTTATTACTGTGTAGTCCATGCAGCAGTCTTCCCTTTTGGGGCAGCGAGGTGTACACTACAAAGTCACCCCTGCTCAGAAGTCTCGACTCCCTGTGGCCGCTGTGCGGTCCGTTACACGACCTGCAACACGACCAGGACCTTTGCCTGGTAACATTACATTCTCACCTGCAACTTTTCCTAGGCTTGCGTAAGCCCTGCAGCCTTGCTGCAATAGGTCAGCAGCATGTCAAATGTCAGCCATGCAGTCACCCTATGGCAGACCCTGTTGCATCAAAGCCTTTGACAGGACGCCTTTGGCCATTACTCCAGATCATGGCTGCCATTTGTTGCCTACCATTTCTGATGAATTTGTGGGCGCAAGCCAGTCAGCAGTGGTGCATGCTTTCACTGGCAGGGGTCCTTCTCCCTTTGCAATCACACAGCGGTCGCCAGGCTGTGAATCGCTTCCAGCATGCACTGCAAGCAGCGGCAGCAGTAGAGGCTGAAACAGAGAACGAGAGTCCTGAACCTCAGGGAGAGGAACCAAATGACAACACGATAGTGGAGACAGGTGCTGAGCTTGGAAATGTTCAGACTCCTGCTTCTGTATGGCTACCATACTCTACATCTGGACCTGGCAAGGTATGCTTGCAAGACACTGGCTGCAGGCGCACAAAAGCAACTGCAATTGTGCATGCAATGCTCAACATCTACCATGTACACATTGCATCAACAGCCTTGACAAAGAGCCAAATTGCAACAGGAATACTACAACGCTGCCTCTTCAATGCTGTCTTGACTAACGATATTGCAAGGCATGTTTCCAGAAGTGATGCCAATGCATCTCTTTTTGACTGACGACAATGCCATACCGTCTGGCATACCGTCTGTATGCGGCGCGACAATTGGGCGCGACAATTGGGCGCGATTCCTGGAAATTCATGACACAGTTTGTCTGCAGGTGGAAACAACTCTCAGAGTTGGTGAGGCCTCAGTGACTGTGGACCGTAAGATGGGCCGTCACATTCAGCAGCTCAGCCGGCTTCCCGGCTACCTTGCAGCTGTCATCTCATTTAAGACGCAGCAGGTCATGCTGGGTAGCACTTGGAACAAGATGATAGCTGTATTTGCCATCGGAATTCCGGCCTGTGTGGCTGGTGGACTGGCATACAGTCTGGCTAGTGGCAGGGACATCCTGACCGGCTTCATTCAGGCCTATGGGGCCTTGTACAAGATTCCAGGTAATCACCTTGCTCATGTCCAGCATGATGGACTTAGCTGCAGCACATACTAGGTCATGCTACTGGCCGTGTTGTTGCTTCCTGTTGTGTTGCCTCCTGTTGTGTACAAGATCCCTGGTGACCTACTTGCTCATGTCGAGTATGATGCACTCAGCTGCAGCATACACTCATTATGCTGCTGGCCGTGTTCTTGGCTCCAGTCATGTACAAGACCCCAGGCGATCATCTTGCTTGTGTCCAGCATGATGCATTCAGCTGCAGCATACACTGATCATGCTACTGCCTGTATAGTTGCTGCCTGTTGTCAAAGGCTGATTGCACTGAATGTGTGCATGCAATGTTCTCTACTTCCTCGCTCACTGTTACTTGACCACACTAGACACAAGCTTGAATGATGCATGCTACAGCATTCAAGATGACGCTTGTAACCTGCAGGTACAAGTTGTAGGACTTTGTAAGGCACTGACCTGGCAGACTTGCTTTGTTAGCTCTCAGGGCTGCCATGGATTCATTCATCATCACCTGATCATCATCATCACTTTGCCTTTCTGCTGCCATGCAGGAGTGACTGTGATTGGGGAGGTGAATGCCTGGACCTCCAATGTCATGAACCTCATCTGGCTCATTGGGACCTTCACCTTTGCAGTGGTCCTGGCGGTGGTCACTGAAGACATTGTCGCCACTGTCTTGGTGAGCCTCTTTCTACCTCTTTGCTATGTCTACCTCTTTACTGTGTCACCTCTCTGACTTCACGCCTTTTGCTGCATTTACATGACCTTGTGGTGAGAACATGTGTTGCACCCGCACGCCACTTGGTCACATCTCTTGGTCGATCAGGTCACACCAGTCTTCATCTGCAATGATCTTCCTCAAGCACGAGACTCAAGAGCCTCGGCTAGTGTCTTGGGCCACTGTCTGTGCGCACGCAGACTGGCATTTGGTCAGTCACTTGGCAGACCGGTGTTGTGATGACAACAAACCTGGTGCATGCAGGCCATCAGGAAAGGAAACTACCCGGTGGTAGCCACCAACCACACCCTCATTCTCAACTGGAACAGCCAGACTGTGCCCTTGTTGCGCCAGATCGCCATCAACAAGAAGGAGCAAGCAGGAGCTGCATATGCTGGGTATGCGCCTTGCACACACACACACACACACACACACACACACACACACACACACACACACACACACACACACACACACACACACACACACACACACACACACACACACA
>JAABUL010006831.1_pt1 | contig 12834 bp, 22 predicted proteins | sample 5559151 | NCBI WGS metagenome assembly JAABUL01 (sample SAMN10711876, study PRJNA513368) | rock metagenome | isolation source: Antarctica rocks | place: Antarctica: Victoria Land, Pudding Butte sud | reverse complement strand
CCCCAGCACCCCCCCCCCCCCCCCCCCCCAATTCCTATCAGACAAGTCTGATGCGCCTCTCAGTCCAAGATCCGCAACATGCCAAGGGAATCGTTGCAGACATCCTCAACCACCTCGCTTCCGGCACCCTCGTACCCGTCATCTACGAACCGATTTACGACGGTCTTGAGAACGTGTCGAGAGGCTTGGTGGATCTGGATAATCGAAAGGTTTGGGGTAAGGCGGTGGTGCGGGTGAGGCAAGGCGAGGGGGAGGGAGTACGGGCTAGGCTGTAACCGCTCAGGATGCTGCTTCGGATGTCCTTCGAGGATAAGGGGTCAAAGGATGTATACAACTAAACTTGTGCGAAATCGTCAATATGTCAGAGGGCAACTGTGGTCTCATATATTTTCATCAAATCCAACACATGACTTGCTGAGACTGAGATCTCCATGGACGGAGGCAAGGATGGTTCCGAAACGTTCAGCGGAGACACGAAGCTCCACAGCAACCCAGGCTCGGACGGATCTGCGTGTTCTGAGGAAGGCGAGGTGATGTCAGTAGATGAGGAGGACAGCGACGTGGACGAGACCATGAACGCTTGCTCAAGCTCCGGGAGCTTGGAGGGGCCCGAACCGACCGACGTACCCAAAGACCTCCGAGATTCCTGGGAGACCGACTCGGATGCTTCTGCGCAGGAGGTCCTCTCCCCGAGTTCCGAATCCGAATTCGAGGTGGTCGAACTCCTTAAGATCGCGACTCCCCTCATGTCGCCGACAATCGATTCATTAAGCGACTCGTCGGAGAGGGAGGATGATCCACCTGTGATCTGGCATAGCGGGCGTTTGAAGCATCGGCGATCAAGGGAAGCTGGTCACGAGAGGGTGGGACAGGAGGTCGTGGAGAACAGCGATGCGAGCAGAGTCGATGCGCCCAACACTAGCACAGAGTTGTCGGAATGGGCCTAGTCGAGCGAGGGGGGTCAGAGCGCGAGCTAGATGTGGGAGAGAAATCTCCAGATCGCCATCCGCAGCGATCAAGATGGCATATGCGTGGCATGGGCACATACAACAAGGTGATTATACACAATGCAGGTATCGTCGCGCTCGGCTCCGCAGTAGTTCGACACGTCAATCATCAGTCTTCCTGGCGATCATCTCGTCCACCAGATTGGTTTTCGCTTTGACAATCTCCCACTGCATCCCGACGATCAGCATGGGTCGAGGAGAAGATATGGCTAGGCTCACCTGATCCAGGCTGAGACTGAGCCCTTTACTGCCCGGCTTGATCTCGTCCGTGTTTTTGTCTCGATAATGCTAGAGTCCGTCAGGGTTTGGATGGGAGCTTGAAAAGGAGTGACTGACCTCGCGGAAGTCGATGAGCGTCGCGCCCTTGTATGTCCTCACTGTGACTCGTCTCAATTCGCTCAACTGAGGGTGTGTCAGGTCCGGTTCCAGATCAAGACGAAGAGGAGCTTGGCGAGCGAGGCGGGTTGAAAAGGATGAAAGAAAAGGACGAGCCTCAGCGGAGAAGATCACCAATCACTCTCACTTTGATGTATCCATCACCCTCATCATTCTCCATCATCTCGACGCTCGCCCGCTCTCCATCAGACTGTTTCTGGATTTTGGCCTTCTGTGGGTTCCTGAGCCGTTCCCGAAGCTCAGCAGCTGAAAGAGATACACCTTTCCCTTGTCCTTGGTATCTGACTTGGATGTCGAAGACCTCTTCTTCCCCTTCTTAACAATCTGAATCCCATCAACCGGATCGATATCCAGCACTGGCAGGACTGCTCACCTCCTCCTCCTCCTCTTCTTCACTCGACTCGTCGGGATCGCGCTTCGGTCCGGGCATCTCACTGTATTGACGGAACTTGCCGAAGGTGGGGATTCAAGCAATAATCTACAGGAAACGCGTCAAACCTTCAAAGGATCCCCTCGAATTGATTAGTCAGACTGATAAACGAGAACCCTGAAGATGATGGTGCCTGCTCGGGAGACATCAGCAAATTCCCGTTCCCCCATCAGTGTTTCGAGGGGGTCCTTTGCTCCAGAATGTATCTCGGATTTATCCACGGCCTTTCTGAAGGAGACAGACGGAAGGCACACCTGAGCCTCGACGCCTCCCGCCCGGTCTCATCACGGGCTGCGTTTGGTTTGCATTCGCTCGACTTTCGGGCTCAAAATCGTCAAACACTCATCCATCACTCAGGCGTCCCGAGGCGGAGAAAGCGTCAGTCTCAGGAGGAAATGGGAAGAACCGCCGGCTCGCTGATGTGATCTGATCCGCCTGATCCGTCATGATCTAAATCCCGATTGGTGTCGGGCGCAACGGGAATCTCGCCGCGATCAAAGCCAAGCAATCCCCTTGGCCCCTGATCTGCTTTGTACCGTGACATCTGTCTCACACTGACGAGGGCGCGGATGAGACGAGGGCAGCCCCCAACCAAAGGAGGGTCGGAGTGATCCTCGAGGAAGTGGTCGAGTGGTCGTGCATGTGGGGGAGAGGTCTTAGGGTGGGGCGGGAAATGTCAGTTTTTTTCTTCAACTTCTCATCGCTTCACCAGTGTTCGGGATGCTTTGATCGTTGATCTGAGGTCAGCTCGTCCAATCGCCTACTCGAGCATTTCACTGACTTTCCATATCCCCATTTTCGCCATTTCAACAGGTCGCATGCCTGAAGACGGACCTGGCGTTTGCCCTCGTCACTGAACGATCAATGCGATCACGTCCCTCAAGCTCACCCGTTCAGACCACCACCACGACGGGCGAATCTCGTCCCGATCATGTATACCCGTCCGTCTTTCAGCACGCCGAATCACGTCCACACACTACTGCCGACCGACACATGCCTCAACGCTCTCACAGCGATATCCGAAGCTTACCCTGCCCGAACCTACCACGAGCCACGCGTTTCTCGCTTCCTCGACCCGCGCCTCGTCCCTCCGACGACCAACACGTCCACTCCGCAACGATGCAACCTCCCTGCACTCGCCAGTCGTCTCATCCGAGCAATGTCAGCGGCCGGAGCGTGAATGGCAAGATCAATCTCCTCGCCGAAGTCGCTCTGGCCGATGCTCAGACCGAAAGGCGCCAACCCCCTTCTTCAGCTCATAGGCAAGAACCCCAACTCCTCGGCTGGCGTCCTCCAGAAAGAAAGCCAACAAGCCCTCAAGCCGCCAGCAGATGGGAACACGGTGACCGGCCCAAAGGGCAGAAAACTTACCGCTTCGGCGAGGTAAGCCAGCTCGTTACTACTTCGACCCGAGCGGGCTGACGGGAGATCTCAGCGTAATCCCGAGATCCTCCGCATCCACGAAGTTGCCAACCAATCCACGAACGGCCCGCCTCGCCAACCCGACATACTCCGGAACCATCCCCTCGCGGACCTGTTCTCCGGTCAGAGCCGCCGCGAGCGCACCGTCTGGCAGTGGGAAGAGGAAGCACGTCGGATCATCCATCCGCCTTCCGCCCCGCCGGCACTAAAGAGGGTGCATCCGACGCCATCCGGGCCCGAACCACAAGTCTTGTCAACCTCCATGAACCCACGTCATGCGAGCCAAAGGATGTCATTTAGCGCTCAGCCCTCCGTGTCGAGTGTCGCGAATACCTGGTCGAATGTACCACGTCCCGCTATCTCGCCGCCTGAGCATGCGTCTCGACCACCGCTTGTGAGTCCCACCGAGTATGGGCTTCGAACGCCGATCAGCGGTGCGATACCTTCTCAATCGCACGCGTGGCGTAGATCTAGCGAAGTGGGACAAGCCTTGAAAGCGAAAGGAGCATCGGCTAGAAAGGACGGGACGCAAACGAGAACGTCTCTGACGTCCCCGTTAAGTATGATCGGTCGAGCCGATGTCTTTGCAAGTGAAGGAGGCGTCACATGCGAGATTTCGGGTCTTCTGCAGAAGGAAGATGCGGGCAAGCACGAGTGCGATCTTCTCAGCGGTCCTTGTGAATCTCAAGCGGGGTCCGCGTCAGAGCACAGCACAGACGAGTCAACTCCATCGCCATTCGATCGACACGGCAATACTCGTGTGACATCCTCAAATCCCCGCGCTCTCAATGGACATCAACAAGTTGATGGCGGCACCGGGTATCATCGGGACGCTCTCAGCCTCGCCAAGGCCAACCTCCCATCTAGAGCCTTCATCCTGAAGCGCCCCCCATCGCCGACCGCCATTTCCGACGACGATTTCTCCTCCTGCAAGCGTCGCCGCGTCCACTCCGAAGGAGACGCAGAGACGATCCGCGCAGATGAAGCCCGTCCTCGCACGTATGCCCGTCGTCGTGACGGTCCTCGTCGAAGGACCCAGAATGCCGATGCGCAGATGAGGTATCGCGGGAAGAAGAAATGGGTTGCTCAGCAGGTCAGGTCTTTGCTCCCTCACAGGCGCGTATACCGGAAGTGGCTGATGAGCGTGGCTTGCTTGCAGATGGAGAAAGAGCTTGCGGAACTGAAGAGTAAGCTTGAGATGAGCGAGGTGGTGAATACGAGACTGAAGGTGGAGCTCGAGGCTTTGAGGCTGCGCAGTTCAAGGGGGAAGGAATCAAATCCCACGCGGAGGGACGAGATTGTTTTGAACAAACGGTAACGAAGGTGATGATCATGACGGATGTTATACGAATTTGGAACGATCTTGCATGTCATATCATCGGTCGATACAAGCTCAGGTGACAGGCGATGCAGATAAATACCCCTATTATAAGTCATGTGATCGAACGCAACAACCCAAGTGCTAGGCGATGGAGACAGATACATTCCACTTTACATGCAAAACACCGTCATCTCCTGCCGAATATTCGACCAATCCCCGTTCCTCCTCCCGTGTGTCTGCTCCTCTATCAGTCCAGCACACTTTGCGGAGGGGAACACCCACGCAAACCACAATCAACCTCTGATCATCCATCATCACCCCATTCGCTCTTATCGCCTTCCGCCTCACCACCTCACGATACGGTAACCGACTCCACACATCCTCCTTCCATATTCCCCTCTTTGGTAGAACTGTCGGCTCAGTCTCCACGCTCACAGACCACTCGTCATCATCATCGTGACGAGCACTCGATAGCTCGCGACGGACAGAGACCGGGCTGAAATCGAGGACACGGATATCACATCGCCGAGGTGAGGAGTGCACGAGCTCGTGCTGCTGGTCGTGAGGGTCTGGTGCGGGATCGAGAGGTGAGCGGATGAGCGAGACGAAGCGGTAACCCGAGCATGAGCAGACCTGCGACCAGGCGCTAGATCAGCAAGAGTCCCAGCTGCGAGTCGTTTCGGAGCAAGCATACCCAATTGCGCTGACGCATCGAGATAGGCAGCATCCGTGCGCCCTGCTCCCCCCACTCAGCCCACGAGAACGTCTTCTCAACCCGCCAGAGCGCATGACCCTGCTCACTCCCTCCCTTTCGAAGTGAGACTAGCCTGTCCTCACCCTCCCGTGCGAGATCCACCAACGTTTCGCGGAGAGCGAAAAGCTCGTACGCCTTCGTACCTATCTCTTCTTGAGGTCCAATGGGCGCTTCCGCCGGATCGATCACCAGAAGCTCGAACACAAGGACCCCTTTCTCGGGGTTCTGGGTAAACGGCTTCCTTGTTCCCGCCGGAGTCCTGTTGGGTGGATAGGCAGGGTCGGGCCGAACGTCAAAGGAGCCGGTGATAACGCCAGGGGCGAAGCGCGGTAACTCAAGCTGAGCTAGTAGCACAGGTCGGGTCGTAGTATCATCCATAAAGTCGGAATCGAGGGGTTGTACAGGATTCACCGACCAATCAGGATCAGGAGCGAATGAGTAGATTTGGATCACTGGAGGAAAGACGGCCGCTATCGAGCGGGGTTCGGTCGGCATGACCGGGGAGACGTTGGCGGTGGAAGTAACCATGAGAGTCGTCGGTGTAAGGAGGGCGAACGAAGAAAACCATCCGTTCTCAGGGAGAGACATGCGCTAGGCTTTATCAGCATCGACCGGAATATGAGTCATCTTGCTCACAGCAAGAACCCGACCCGTCTTCCAGTTCCAAGCTACAATCTCTTCTTCATTCCCCATCCCACCAAGGCCCATATGCATTCCAAGCCCGGCGAGTATCCATCCCGCTGCATATCGGGATACAAGAACAACAAGCACGTCATCCATGACTTGAAGGAGCTGACGAGTCTGCATGATCGCCTGGGTGAAAGGAGGGAAGTCGAGTGTCGGCAGTGAGGCGAGAGGGTGTGGTTGAAAGGTTGATAGGGTGAGAAGGTGGAAACGGTGAGTCGGTGCCGAGTGGGCTGGATCTGATGGGGCTGGCCTATATTAATGTAAGTCTTGGTAGACCTACGCCGAGTGACGGAACGCACCGATGCTGGCTGACGACGATGAGGTCCTGCGTTGGATCCATGGTAAGATCAGCAATCGAGAAAGACAGCTTATGCGACATTGTCGGGATCGATGGGGTATCGAGATCCGGGTCGTCCGCGGACGGCAAGGGTATGAGGCGTACAGAAATCGGCTGCTCGGTGCGTCAGCGTGAAGATCAACCCGAGTACTCATAGGCCAGCTGCTAGCGGTCACCGCGCCGACTCACCCTTCCTACTTCCTTGTTAGGATACTCATCGCACATCAAAAACATCCCTTCTTGCAACTCGTAAACACCTGCTGGACCAGCAATCTTGAACGTCCGAACGTGCTCTGCCTCCAAGGTCTCCCATCGCTTCTCGCGGTCGGTCAAGAGCTTGTTCTTCTCTTGGGCGGACAGTATCTCGGAGCGAGTCGATTTGGGAGGAGCCTTGTGGGAGTAGGGGGCGAGAGTGACGGACGGGATAGTGGGTCGGGGTATACCAGTGTGCGGGGACCTGAGGGCTCGAGGTTTTGAGGATGATGAAGTGGCTGGACATGGGGTCTGAGATGATACGGTCGGTGACAAAGGGGATGGATGATTCGGGACGTTGAGATACGCGCTGGTCTGTAGAGTGAAATCATACTGCAGTCGAGCCGAGTTATCGTGAATATCTCGTAGCACTGAACAGGTCTGGGAAAGGGTCAGCGCCACTGATCCCACATTTTGAGGCCATGTCATAGCTCACGAGAAGGAGCTTTAAGCGATCTGTGAGAGGCAAAGCAAGAAAGACCTTCTCAACGATCTCAGGTGGTAGATCGCTGAGGTGAGTCGGAAAGGATGATCCAGACGGAGAGCTGGAACGCTCAACGATGATTGGCTTGGCGATCATAATTGGCGAAAGAGGTGAAGTCGTAGGCGATGATAACTATTGCGGATGCTCCTTGAGAGAGGGACGCCTTTACGTAAGCCTTCGTTGACTCGGTATCCGAATCTCAGCTGTCGCCTCCATTCTTCTCTTTCAAAAATCAGAAATCACCGAGCCGACATGGACGGAGCAGTCGCAGGCTCTTCCAAGAAGGCGACCATCTACGTCGGCGGTTTCGATCTTGATGTGAACGAGCAGCAGCTCCTTGACGCATTCGTCACATTCGGTACGTCCGTTCTTCCACCCACGCAATCTCTCTTCCCTCATGGCCTCCCCCGCTTATGACGATTAGGTGACATCCTCGACATCTCCATCCCCACAGAACCACATGAGCGTCCGTAGCCACCACGCCTGGACTAATTTACGCTGATCAATCCTGCGCAGCATCAAAACACCGAGGCTACGCCTTCCTAACATTCGCCAACCCCGCCGACGCACAAGACGCGATCGACAACTACGATCTGAATGAGCTGCCTGGCTACCAGGGCCAGGGCAAATTCTTGAAATGTAATGTGGCGCAACCGAATAAGTATGGGAATGAGGGGCAGGGAGATAAGTTTGATCGGCCAGGTGAGCCCACCCATCTCGAATCAGGCTATAAGGCTTCGTTCATATGAGACGTTGCTGATACCGTTCAATGCAGTGTGGGAGTCGGAAGCATGGCTGCAGAAGTTCGCCAAGCCTACAGAAGATGGGGGAGAACAGGGACAAGCGGCACCGGCTCAGACGAACGGAGAGGATGAGGATTAATGACACATGCCTTCTTGCGTGCTTCGTGCTGCACTATTGATCGGATATACACACTAATGGACAGATTTGCATCTGCATCCTGGTATATACTGCACAGGTCTCGCGGGCTGCCGCGTCCCTTTGACCCCTCAGACTGTCTAGATGCGTACTAAGCAGTACGGTACCTGATTTGACTCATCAGCGTAGCCACACCCATGCTGGGAGATTTCGCTTACCTCGACATCCTCGTCGTTCTCATCATTGACCATGACCTCGACCAGCAGGTTCTTCGTCCATGGAGGAATAGGCTTCTTGCTGACGTGCTCTACCAGATCACTCATCTTCATTCCTAGTCGTCTCGCAGTCTAGAAGGGGCTCAGATATAGGCGCGAATAGATAAAGGTTGCTCACCTTCTTTGGCGGTACGAAGGACGACCACAACATTGACACACCCTGCGACACCATCTGTACCTCGAGGTTATGAGTGTCTCTGAACCAGTCGAGCATGTTCTGCAGTGTTGGGTTCGCGTCAAGCTCGAAGCGGTCCCAGAGAGTCCACGTCGTCTCGCCATACTTTCAAGGTGAAGAGCGTCAGCCCCCGTGTTCGGGTCCGTGCTCGCGACCAACCTTCTGCTTGGCTGCCGCGATAGGTTCCGAGAAACCGAAGAATGGCAAAGCAAGGTTGACGAAGCCGTTCTTGTAATCTTCCAGATTGTCCTTCTTGTCAATCATCTACAATCGCAAGTCAGCTCGGCGTACATCCGGTAGTTCTGGCGCACCTTGTACAGCTCCAAGCAAACCAAGCCGACCGCCAATGCCGTTGTTGTCGCAATAGCAGGTATAATCTTCCCTGCGATCAGCTTCGTCTTGTGTCTGTCCGCTAGTGTAATCCCATAGTTTGCTGCCCGGAGATTCGATGCAGCGGTGATGAAGTCGATGTGGTGATTGGAATCGTCGTCCTTCTCAAAATCTACTGGATTGAGGCGGAAACCGGCTAGTGAGGAGGGGGTTGGTAATGATGCAACAATGGCATCGACATCGTCCTCTGATTCAGCAACATCAGAACACCACACCCAACCTGAGCTGAGAGGAACGCTGCTAATTTACCCTCGGTGTCATTGGCGACCGGCTCGTTCTCGTTGATTTGGATCTTCACGCCGCTCTTGGGTGTGAACTTGGGGATGTTCATCGACTCGATCGTCTTCCTGTAGATGGCTGGATCCCGCTCGCCTTTCAGACCATAGTTGAAAGCGTGCAAATTCGCAGCGGCGACTATGTACTGCATGTCGAGAGGCTGCGAGGGGAATCTTCAGTCTTTCCTGACCGGACATTACACTCATACTGACGTCTTCGAGGTTGAAGTTGAGGGAATCCGGTGCTCGCTTTGGTCCTGACCAGAATGGTGTGCCATTGGAGTTGATCTGATTCGCTGTGAGCGGATTGCCCATCCCGAAAGAGCGACATACCTGGTCTTGCGGCAGATTGAACAGCAACTGCCGGATATCGTTCACGTAGTCGTTCTCGTACTGCATCCTCGCCCACATGATGCATTCGGAAAACGAGGTCGGTCGATCCTTGACCAAGTATGTCTCAACCTGCTTCAATTGCTCGTGGTGCTGGCCTGAGCTTTTCAGGGTGGTCTCGACGAAGTTGGGTTGAGAGAGGTAGAGGTTGACGGTTGTAGGCGGGTTGACGTAGAGCGCGTCGAAAGCCTCGCGCGCCCACTGGACAAAGTCAGACCACGAGAAACGTCATTATCAGATGCCGGAACCTACCTGGATTGTATGCTCGATTGCGTTGGGGAAGTTCTTCACGGTGCACGAAGGGATCGACTTTTCGGGCGGATCTTGCGACGAGGAGTATGACTCGGTGAGGAAGGGTACTACAACCTGTGTGTTCGCTTTGGTGCCCAATGTACCGGACTCAAGCAACGGCTTCTGGTAGAATACACATCGTCTATCCATGTATTGCCCTAAAACGGGCCGTCAGCAGGTGATTCCGCTTCTTGATGGTGTCTGATTAGGTTCTACTGACGAGCCATCACATTGTCCAAAGCATTCGTCACGCCATCCAGCTCCGCAAAGAACTCGTCACCGTAAGTTTCTGAGCGATGTTTAGCACCCCGTGGTCGGGTCAAGCCGTACTCACGCTCTGTTTCAGGGCCGACTCGATCTTGATGCGCAATGATCTTCCCCTTCAGCTCCGGATTCATCTCCGCTACAGCCCCCGCGGCACTCTCCGCCTTGAACTTGCCAACATCCTTCGCTCGGAAGAGGAATTGTCGATTGAGATTGCTCTTCTCTATTGTGTCCAGATCGGTGACGTGAATGACGCCCTCGGAACCCGTCGCTAGACCCATCATGCTCCAATTCTTCAGCATCTCGCACCCAATTGCCCCAGATCCCACAAGGAACTGCTTGGTCGCAGCGATTTTGGCATGGAACGCCTTGCCGAAAACTGCGATCTGACCATCGTATCTCGAGTTTTGCGGTTGACAGTCAGCCTCGCTCGGGACCTCTTTCGGCATCGATTCGAGCGAGTCGAAATACATGTTCTGCTGCATTGGGTGGAATTTGGCTGAACAAGCTTTCAGGACCTCCTGCGCGACAAACCCGCCGATCACCGCTACCATGGGGGAGAGATCGCCTGTCGCCTGGAATGCGACGAGTTCCAGCACTTTTTCGTCGAGGTCTGCATCCCCTCCGGCGCCAGCATGGATCTCTTTCGCCAGCGAGATGACAGTCTGAGCGTCTCCTGCATGTCGTGGGCGTGGGAGGTGATTCGATCTCTCGTAGAAAGCAGACAATGCCTGGAAGCCGACGTGAAGCGTCGCTGGGCGGTCAAACTTTGCGAAGTCTGTGATGAAAAGCTCGGGCTTCGTCAAGGATTTTTTGAGGGATATCTGTGACAAGGTCAGATGCAGAGTTTTCTTATACGGAAGCTAACGCACGAAGTGAAGGATTTTCGGCATCTTGACCTGGGTAAACAGACCGCCCGTCTTGTATGTGCCCAATCCAGAGGTGTTACCGATGGAGAAGGTGTATGGTCCTGGGACTTTTCAGACCAGACCTCCATTTCTTCGCTTGGACCGACCATTTGTTGTCACCTTCCTCGGCTCGCACCCGTTCAAAGCCTCCATACCCTTGACTTCCGAGAATGTCACAAAATCCCCATCTTCCAGCCCATGTCGAGTCTCATCCAGACAGGTCACCGTGGCATCCCCGCCCTGACACTCCATCAGCTCCACGCCGAGCAAAATAGCACGTCAAATTCCTCACCTCCTCGATGTTCACCACCATCCCTGTTTGCGGATTTTCGCCTGTTGGGTCAACACACGCAAAGTCATTGCCGAAGTCATTGAACACAGAGCTACGCGAGATACTCAGTTGTACCTGCTGAGTATGGATCTGGACATACCCAAACAGTCCCCGAACGTCCGCCGCTATAAAGTAGATCCCCTTTTCGCGGCAGAATTCATCGATGTCCACCTGCTTCGTGATCGTGGTGTTCGTCAAGACAACAACCTGGCACATTCCTCAGCTTCCTCGATCCCTCACACGGGGTCAAACCCACCTGATATGGCGCAACCATATCCGGCGTGATCTCTCCTGATCCCTCGAGGACCTTGACGGGTACATAGGTGTTCAGTTCTGCCAAGCGAGGAGCAGTGACGGCTGCGCGGGGTATCCCAATATCTGCTTCGCGGAGGAAGAACTGGGCCATCTGGTCAGACTATGAAAGCAGATCCATAGTAAAGGCAGATTCACCTGTGTCCCGAGATCCGCGATTGCTACAGGTCCTGGGTCGTAGATGGTCACGCTCTTCACCCCTGCCAAAGCTACGTTCTTGGCTAGAGGTGATTCACGCTTGTCAGTGGTGTGACTTGACGAGTCAGTCACAATGCACCGATCTCAACACCCAATCCCTTCATTCCGACGACGAGGACGTTGGAAGTCGCCATCTTCTTCATGGCTGAGAGTCCGCTGTAAGCGACAGCGCGTAATACCCCAGCTTGATAGCTTCAACACTGGCTGAGCGCTCACCTTCATGGCCCAGAACATATCTGAGGATCATAGTCAGCCAGGAGACAATACCTCAGCGGAGGTGCACTTACAGTTGACGAGAGTAGAGCCCCTCTAGTCATTTCAGTCAGCTTTCCTATCTTCCCTCTGCCGTTGGTCGCGGAATTGTAAGCAGCTTACCGTCAACTGAGCAAGAAGGATGGCGTCAGAAACAGATAGCCTGTGACTAGTGCGGCAGACTTACTGGAATCACCCGGAACAACGGAATCCACGTCCATCTCGGACGCCATTCTAGGCGAGATCAAGAGACCTGAGAGGTGTGCAGGGGGAGCTAAAAGTTGCTCCAGAAAGGCAATCCTCCTAGGTGCGATCTGATGATCTTCTTCCCGGTTTTAGGATGTTTTGGGATCGAAAGGAAGGTGATGGACGGATTAGCTAACTTTCCTGGAATGCTTCCGGGAAGCCCTCCAGAAAACCTTTCGGGCGTGTGGCGATGATCCAGTGGCGGCAATGGCTATATTCCGGTAATGCCATGCATGCTATGTTTTAAAAACAAAATTCCGCCATCTAGTCCATCTAACCAGAAATGTAGTATGATCTCTAAGAGTATCGCAGACGTGAGAGAGAAGGGAAACGTTATCGGAGATGGGCTGAAGACCACGTCGCTATGCTGCGGGAAGGGAGAGACGCGAATAACTATTTGGGTCGCCGCGTGGTGGCCCACCTAGTCCGACAGGGCTGCGACTCATATCAGGGTGAATAGACACCCGATGATGATTGGAATGATGAGGGCGAAAAGACGTGTGCGGGAGAGCGTTGAGAAGGCGGCGCTGCAGAAGGGTCAGCGTTTTAGAGAGGAGG
>JAABUL010006830.1_pt1 | contig 12835 bp, 14 predicted proteins | sample 5559151 | NCBI WGS metagenome assembly JAABUL01 (sample SAMN10711876, study PRJNA513368) | rock metagenome | isolation source: Antarctica rocks | place: Antarctica: Victoria Land, Pudding Butte sud | reverse complement strand
GGCCCGGAAGATGATCGGGGAGAAGACCCCGGTGACCGAGGTGGCCCAGGTCCTCGGGGTCAGCCGGGCCACCCTGTACCGCAGGGTGCCCGAACTCGCCGAGGCACGGACCCGGTCGATGATGAACGAGCCGGATGCTGGTGTCAGCTCGCCGCCCTAACTCACCCTGCTTCGCAGGGGGCAAAGATCGTTTAGTAGTAGTGCCTGCGGCCACCGACGGCGCGGCCCATGGAGCCCATCACCACCAGGACCAAGCCGACGATCAGCACGATGATCCCGATCGTCCACAAAATGGGGATCTTGATGAGGAATCCGACGATGAGCAGGATGACACCAAGGGTAATCATGACGCTCCCAGCTGTGTGCTGCAGGTGTGCGAATTGCCCTGCAGATCACAAGGAACGCTACACATTTCGCTGCCCGGCGGATAGAGCCCGTAGACGTCGAGCACCCTCATATGTCGAGCACGGCTGCCGATCGCACCGTGTGGGGCGGTGGTGTTCATCGACGAACCCTCGGCAGGCACCCGTAGGCGAGGCGGCGCAGGGGTGATTTTCGGAACCGTGGGTGCGCTAAGGGGGTCGCCGGCCACCCGAATCTGGGGGCGGGGTGGCCGGCAACCGGCTGCTCGCCAGTCCGGGGGAGGGACTGACGTGCAGGGGAGCAGGCAAGCCCGAACAGTGAGCACCTGCGTCCGCCGCCCAGTCTAGAGTGGCAGCCGGAAGATGCCTTGTAGCGATGGTGTGCGCCGGGTTGTGCCGACGCTGTGTCGTACGGGATACCCTCCGGGTGCGCAGGGCAGGCGGGCCACGGCGGGGTCGTTCAACAGCCCCGTCCGGTCACCACCGTCCCGTCTGGGCGCCGGTAGCCCACCACCGTGCGCCCAGGCGGTCGACGTCCTGGGGTGCACTGTCGGGTCGCAGTGGTTCGCCGTCGTCCAGTTCGTGGTGCCCCCTGCGGTGTCCCCGACCAGTGCGAGCGGCACGGTCACGCAGCAGTCGACAAAGCGTTACGCGCCGAGCTCACCATCACCACCAAAGCATTCGCCGCTTGACGGAGGAGCTAGGGATAGACCCTTAGGCGGCCATCGTCTTTGGGGGTTGCTTCTCGTGTTGTGCTGGGTGGGTGCAGCGTTGATCTGGTGGGGCGTTGAGAGCAGGTCGAGGTGGTGGTGGTGCTCGATGACCTTGTTGTGTTGCCACTGCTGCCACATGGTGGCCCCTGTTTGGAAGGGTTGTCCTGACGGGGGGAGTGCACCGTTGGTGGTGTGGAGGGGACCGGTGTGTGTTCCCCGCCAGATGAGTTCGGTTGCGGTGGTGTCGTCGCTGGTGAGGATCCGCAGGACTTGCCCGGTGACATCTGGTGCGGTTGCTTTCCATTGAGTGAGTGCCTTGATGACTGCCTCGACGCCGACGACTCGACGCCCGGTTTCCAGGTAGAGGCAGTTTTCACTGGTCAGCGCGCGGATCGCGGGCCAGTCGGAGCGGTTGAAGGCGGCTATTGCTCGGCGAGCGAGGTCCTGCAGGTGCGGTTGGGCCACCGTGTAATCCCCTTCTTGGTCAGGGGGTGCGTGTCCTTGACCTGGTTTGTCATTCTCACCCGTAGTGCAACCGTGTGCCCGTTCAGTTTCCTGCTTTGATGATGGTGGTGCCGAGGGTGACCTGCGTGGTGTGGGTGTCGCTGTCGGGGGTTTTCACGGTCAGGGTGACGGTGTCGCCGGGGGTGTGTGCGCGGGTGGCGGCGGTCAGGGAGTCACCGGTGGGGGTGAGTTGGTCGTTGATTTTGCGCACCACAGTGCCTGCGGTGATGCCCGCGGTGTCCGCCGCCCCACCGGGTGTGACGGCGGTGATGGTTGCCCCGTCTGCTGCTGTTGCCGGGGGGGAGGGGGAGGCAAGATTGGTGCTGCTGCTGACGGCGACGTCCAGGGTTGCTTGGGTGGATTGGCCGGTGGTGATCAGTTCGTGGACGATCCGCTGGGCTTGGTCGATGGGGATGGCGAAGCCAAGTCCGATCGACCCTGATTGGATGCCCAAGGAGTTGAAGGCGCCGAGGGAGGCGATCGCGAAGTTGATGCCGATCAGCTGGCCGTTGAGGTTCACCAGGGCGCCCCCGGAGTTGCCGGGGTTGATCGCGGCGTCGGTTTGGATGGCGTCGAGCACCGAGGTTTGCCCGTTGCCCGCGCCACCGGCGTTGACGGGGCGGTTCAGGGCGCTGATGATGCCGGTGGTGACGGTGCCGGCGAGCCCGAGGGGTGCACCGACGGCCACCACGTCCTGGCCGACGGCGAGGGTGGCGGAGCTGCCCAACGCGATGGGGGTGAGGGTGTTTTGGTGGGCCATCTTGATCACGGCGATGTCCGCGGAGGGGTCACGGCCGATGATGCTGGCCGGCGCCGAGGTGTTGTCCTTCAAAGTCACGGTGAGCTGCCCGGCGCCCCCGGCCGCCGCCTCGATGACGTGGTTGTTGGTGAGGATCATTCCGTCCGGGGAGAGCACCACCCCGGATCCTTCCCCGCCTTGGCTGCCCGAGATTTCCTGGATCTGCACGACGCTGGGCAGCACCGTGGCCGCGACCTGTTGCACCGACACGGGGACCATCACCGCGGGTTGGGCTTGCACCGTGGTAATAAACGTTCGCACCGCGTTCCCCGCCGCGGAGTGGGTCTGGGCGCCCAGAAGTTCTCCCACACCACCCCCGAACCCACCGCCCACCACCGCGATTACCAGGGCAGCGGCGAGGACGCGACCATGCCCGGACTGGCGGGGGATCCCCACCGGCGGGCGCACCACCGTGTCGGTGTCGGTGTCGGCGTCGGTGATGGCGGGGCTACCGGCACCGGGGTGTGGGTAGCCCGGCGGGTAACCCGACCACGGTGGTACCTGCTGCTGGTAGTAAGGGCTTCGGTACGGGGTGTGCTGGAGGGGAATTTCGTGGGGTGGATAGTGGGGTGCAGGGGCTTCCCGGCCCCGCCACCACACGGGGGTAGGGGTCCCGGCGGGCCTGGGGGTGGGAGTGGTGATGGGCCCAGTGCGGTTTGGCCCGGGCTGGGATGGGGAGATCTGCTCAGGGAAACGCTCGCCGCCATCGGTCATGAGTTCACCATGCACCCGGTGAGGCAGGAATGCCGCGGCGATTACCCCGTCGCCGAGTCAGGTGTGCGGGGGGTGGCAGGGCAGGCAGTTCCCTTCTGACGCATCCAGGCGAGACCCGCTGCACCGTCCCGTGCTCGGTCCCCAACTCTGCACGCAGGGTCCGAGCCAGCCGAGCCGCAGCGGCGTTCTCCTCCGGGGTGTAACGACGCGTGGGCGCCTGCCCCGGCGTGGCGTCCGTCGGCATGACTTCATCCTCGCTTGCAAGTTCAGGAGCCTCCGCGCAATGAGGACCCCTCGGTGGGACAGCGCGGCTCTTTGGAACTGGACCGCCGTAAGACATGCTCATTGTCGCGGGTCATCAGCACGGACAGCGTGCGCGGGTGTTGTGGTGGTACGGGTGTAGAGGTAGGTGGTGATCCACGCGGTGAAGTCCAGCCCCAGGGACAGATACATCACGGGATAGCTGGACTGGGCGTACATCCCCAGTACAGCAGCACACCGGCACCGAGGGCAGGCACCGCGGCGGGTGCTCGACGCCAGGCAGGCTGGCGGTGACGAGCAGCACCGACACAAGGAGGATGCCGGGGCCGTACTCGGTCAGAACGCCGAGAACCCCACCCGGTGCAGGAGCGCCCATTCCGCCCATGCTGGCTGCAGCACCGGCACCAGCTATGCCGATCACTAGTGCCAGCATGGTCGTGGTGCAGGTCAGACCGCCCGCGACGCCGAGCAGTCCGACCGACCCGATCCCGGCGCGCAGCCGGCGGTTAGCGGTTTCCACTCGACGCATGCTGAGGGCTGCTTCCTTTCGGGGGGGGGGCCTCTCCCGGACACGGTGGCTCTTCCAGCCTTGTTCACGGTAGAAGCTTGCCCCGGGGCAACGTCAAGGCTCGGCGGCCGAGGAAAAACCGTCCGGTGGGATCAGAGGTAGGGGCAGCCCTGCTCGAAATTGGTGTGGTCGGGGTCAGCGACGGCGACGGTGTCGTGCAGCTGGGCCACCGCCGCCCGCAGAGCCTGCAGGTCGGCGATCTGGCGGTCGAGGTCGGTCAGGCGTTCACCGAGCAGGCTGTGCACGTGTCGGCACGGGGTGCGCCCGGCATCGGCGATGTCGAGGACGTGGTGCACCTGGGCCAGGCTGAGGCCGGCGGCGCGGCCGCGGCGAATGAAGCCCAGGCGGCCCAGGGTGTCCCGGGTGAAGTTGCGGTAGCCGCTGGCGGTTCCCTCAGCGGGAGGCAACAGCCCGGTGGCCTCTTAGAACCGCAGGGTCTTCGTGGTCGTGCCACTGGCCTCGGCCAGCTCACCGATCCGCATCGCGTCTCCTGCCCCACCCCTACTTGACCTTCTCCTGCACTGGAACCTCCAGTATGGGTGCGGCGAGCGGGTCCGGGGGTCACACACCCGGATGAGGACGCATCAGGTGCCGGTAGGAGGTGAGCATGGCGCAGCCCACGGCGTTACTGGGATTGTTGCGCCAGCCACCGTATCGGCGGCTGTCCGTGGCGCGCACCGTCTCGCAGTGGGGTGATGCCTTCAACACCGTCGCCCTGGCCTTGCTCATCTACACCCGGACCGGGTCGGGTCTGGGGGTGTCCGGGGTGGTGGTCGCGGAAATCATCCCGGTGCTCGTCCTCGCCCCGCTGGCCGGCACGCTGGTTGACCGGTTGCCGCGGGTTCGGGTGATGATCGCCGCCGACCTGGCCCGCGCAGGGTTGGCTTTCCTCCTGCCGTTGCTCGACACCCACCTCAGCGCCGTCTACGCGATCGCGGTCGGCTTGTCCGCGGGGGCCGTGTTCTTCAACCCAGCTGTCCAATCGGTGCTGCCCGCGATCGTGCGGGAACGGGATTTGGTCGTCGCCAACAGCGGGCTCTGGACCGCTGCCGTGGTGTCCCAAGTGGTGCTCGCACCGCTGGCCGGGATCGTGGTCGTCGGCTTCGGCTACCGCTGGGCGTTCTGGATCAACGCCGCCAGCTACCTGCTCTCCGCCGCGGTGCTGCGCCGCCTACCCGTGCCGGGCGACCCCCACACCACGAGTCAAGGCACCTGGTACGCCGAGGCCCGCGCCGGGATCGTGGCCCTCGCCGGGCACCGCCTGCTCCGAGCCCTCGCCGCAGGCCAGTTCCTCGCCGCCCTGTCCGCCGGGGCCACCGGCGCACTGCTCGTCGTCTTGGCCCGAGAGCATCTGAGCCTGCAAGCTGGGGACTACGGGTGGTTGTTGGGGGCCATAGGGGTCGGCGCCGCCCTCGGGCCGCTGCTGCTGTCGAAGGTGACCGACGATCCCCTCCGCGCGGTGTTCGTTCTGGGACCCTTCGTGCTTCGGGCCCTGGTCGATGTGGTGCTGGCCACCGTGACCGGTCTCGCTGCGGCGATGACCACTCTGCTCGCCTACGGGATCGCCACCTCCACCGGGGCAGTCACCTTCAACTCCCTGCTCCAAGCCGAAACCCCCGAACCACTACGCGGACGCGTCTTCGCCGGCTTCGACATGCTCTGGCAGGCCGGGCGGCTGCTCTCCCTACTCCTCGGCGGTCTGCTCGCCGACACCCTCGGAATCCAAGCCGTCTACTACCTCGGCGCCGCCCTCCTCCTCGCCGCCACGGTCCTCGGACACACCGGCCTACGCCCCACACCCGACACCCTGCGACGCTAAACCAAACTCACCACCACCCACGATGAACGCCAGCGGGGCCACGTTTCACTGGGATTCGCCCCGTCACACCGGGGCCAAGTTCGGTTGAGAGAACCAGCCCTTATTTGTGCGGGAACGGCCACGGGTTGGGTAGGCAGGTGAGCCCGTTCGCGGGTACCACCCCGGTCGGGTCGAGGTGGGCGACTTGGTTGTTGGCGGTGTCGAACGTTTGCTGCATCATCACCGGTGCGGGGGCACCGTCGGCCGGGCAGGGTTGGTGGTCGAACCCGATGGCGTGCCCCACTTCGTGGTTGATCATGTAGGGCCGGTAGGAACCGATGTCGCCCCGATAAGACGGTGCGCCGCGCACCCACCGCGCCGCGTTGAGGATCACCCGGTGGGTGGTGGCGTTGAAACACGAGGTCTCCATCGGGACCTGGTACCCGCACTCGGTGTCGGGGCGCACGGTGGCCGGGGAGGTGAGGCTGATCCGGACAGTGGGGGTTCCGGAGTCGATGCGTCGGAAGGCGAATCGCCCGTCGTGGGTCCAGCCCTGCGGGGCGGCCAGGGTGTGCTCCACGACAGACGCCACGTCTTCGTCGCCACCGAAGGCTGTGGTGTCCATGCCGTTCTCCACCTCGACGGTGTAGGTGGTCACCGAGTTGGTGCCCACCCCGACCTGGGGTGTGGTGCCCGGCACGACGTGCCAGGTCCCGGCACCCGTGGTCGGAACCAGGCCCCCCTCGGGCAGGGTGCCAGCGGCGGTGGCCGGGTCGACACTGCCATCGGCTACCGGAGCACTGATCGGTGGGCCCGCGCTACCGGCGTTGTGAGAGCTCAAGCCCCCAGCGGCCCCGGCGGCGGCAGTGGTTGGTGCTGGTGTTAGTGCTGGTGTTGGTGCTGGTGGGGGCGTGTATCGGATGGTGTCAAGGACAGCGAACACGGTCAGGACGACAAGAGCCGGGATCGCCAACACCCGCCACCCATAGGAAGCCACCCTCCATCCCAACCGGCTACGGTGGCGGACCCCGCTCCGAGGCGCCCGGGGACCCAGGCACCCCCGGGATCTGGTGTTTGCGAGGGGATCCCGGGGGGCGCGTAACGGTTGCGGCCCTTCACCCTGTGTCGCTGCACCGGGACCGGTGACCGACCGTGCCGGCACATCCTCTGTACGTTTCCTCGCTGACCGACCCGGAGTGCTTACCGGCTCTTCCCCCGACGAGGTCATCACCCATGCAGATTGCCACAACCATTACTCGGCACAACGTGAACCGCCGGAGGACCTCGCGGAACGGCACTACTCCGCCACGGCAGTGCTCCGAGGTCGGCCGCGGCGGTTCAGCGTCGGTTCACCGGAGGCTGGGCTGCAATCCAACTCCTGCAGTTGACCGGTGAGGGGCGGTTTTTTGCCGGAGTCACACTCCCGGCGCGGTGAGGAACGAGCCGGATGCTGGTGTCAGCTCGTCGGTCTAACTCGCCCTGCTTCGCAGGGGGCAAGGATCGTTTAGGCAACGGGCGACTTGCACAACTGATGGGCACGCAAGGGGGGTCGCCGACCGCCCGAAATCTGGGGGGGGAGAAGGGCGGCCGACGACTGGCTGCTCTCCAGTCCGGGGGAGGGTCTGGTGTGCAGGGAAGCAGGAAAACCCGACCAGTGAGGTGCCTGCACCCGCTGCCCAGTCTGGAGAGTGGCAAAGCGATTGGTTGCGTGGCGAGTCAGCTTCGTGCACAACCAAGAACGTCCGCGGCCTCGGGGTGGGGGAGCGGGTGGGGGCGAGCCAGCGCGCGGTAGCCGGCAGCGTCCGCCGGGGCCTGCAGGGGGCGCCAGCTCGCCGTCGAGCGGGGTAACGACGTCGGCGGTGGTGTCGGGGTGGTTGTCGACGCCCGGTGACGGCGCCCCCTTAATCTGCCAGCATGGGCATGGGCCGTTCCTCCTTGGTGTGGGGCGGTCGAGTCGACGCCGGTCTGGGGAGAGATCACCGCGGTCGGGATACGTGTGAGGGGTCACGCCGCTACGCGCGACATGCTCCTGATCAGGCCCCACCCGGTGGGCCAGACCGGCGCTGGCAACTACGCGGGAGGCATTTAGTCTGACAGCCATCCAGCCGGGCTACTACGCACGTCACAGGTCGTTCGCGATAGTCCGTGTGGCGGCTGTCGCTGGGTAACGGCGGTGGTTCGTCAGTGCTCCGGGGGCAGGGCGCTGCCGTTGGCCCGTCACTATTGCCTTCGCAGGCTGCGGTGTCTGTTAGTGCGGTGGGGTGTCTGTGGGCCTGATCCCTCGGGGCGGCTTGCGGGAGTAGTACTCGTTGGCGTTGGACCCCTCGCATTGCTCCTGGGGGGCCCCTGGGCGCACAACGCGGTCGTGTGCAATGAACCGCCAGGTACGTCGGTCGTCACCCGCACTGGTTTGCATCTGCTCGATGAGTTGGTGACATCGCCCGCAGGTTCGTCGTCTCATCGGGTCAGTGTCCATCCCGGGAGCCGGCGTCGCTGGATCTCGCCGCGGACCTCACCTCAGCGGTGGCTGTCGAGGTCTTCGGGTAGTTGTGCGTGGAAGGCGACGTTTCTGGTGTTCCTGGCTTCCCGTAGGTGTTCCTTGGGGGCCAGGTCGGATTGCCCGGGGTCTGCCCGGCCCTGCCGGCAATGCGGTACATGCTCGACAGTGAGCATCAGTAGCGGTCCTCGTTGAGCTTGCGGATCCAGACCTGACCGATCGACAACGCGGCGTAGGCCTCGCTCTTATTGGGCCACATCGGGTAGTTGCGTGAACAATTCGGGTATGCCCGGTGCCAGCGCGCTCGCCACCCTCGCGGTTAAACGAGCATCTCCGACTCCGCCCTTTGTGTTGATGGGGGTCTGTGGTTGCTGCGAAGTCCTTCGTTAAGCTTGTTTGGTGCTGTGTGATTGCCGGGATGTTGCTCGCGGGGCTGCTGTTTCCGGCGGTCGGTGGGATCGGTCTGCTGTCCGACACGACCAGCGACACGCTGCACAGTGTTGCCTCTGAGTTGGTGCCGGAACAGGTGCCGCAGATGAGCACCATGCTGGATGCCGCGGGCAAGCCGATCGCCTACTTGTACGACCCGAACGGGCGGCGGACGGTGGTTGGCGCCGACAGAATTTCGGATGCGATGAAGGTGGCCATCGTCTCCATCGAGGACAAACGCTTCTACGAGCACAGTGGGGTCGACTGGCGGGGTACCGCGCGCGCGTTCTTCACCAACTCCTCCGCGGGCGCCACCCAACAGGGTGCGTCCACGCTGACCCAGCAGTACGTGAAGAACTACGAGTTGCTGGTGGTGGCGCAGAACGATGCGGAACGGCGGGCGGCCACCGAGCCGACCATCGCCCGCAAGCTCAAGGAGATCCGGGTCGCCGCGGCGCTGGATCAGCAGCTAGGCAAACAAGAAGTTCTCACCCGCTATTTGAACATTGTGCCGTTCGGTTCCGGGGCTTACGGAATCCAGAGCGCCGCCCAGACATACTTCGGGATCACCGCCGCCGACCTGAACGTGCCGCAGTCGGCGATGCTGGCCGGGATGGTGCAGTCCAGCTCGGTGACCCCCTACACCAACCCGGACGCTGTGCTGGCACGGCGCAACGTCGTGCTGGACACCATGCAGGCGAACGGGGTGCTCAACGTCACCGACACCGCGAACGCCAAGGCCACCCCGCTGGGTGTGCTTCCCCAACCGCGGACGGTGCCCAACGGTTGTATCGGTGCTGTGGATGCGCAGAGCAGCGGGTTCTTCTGTACCTATGTGCTGAAGTATTTGGCAGACGCAGGCATCAGCGCGGACCAGGTGAATAAGGGCGGCTACACCATCAGGACCACGCTCGACCCGACGGTGCAGGCCTCAGCCAAGGCCGCCACCAACAAATACGCCCCCGCGGACCTGCCCAACATTGCCAGCGTGATGGACATCGTGGCGCCGGGCCAGACCACGCACAGGGTGCTGGCCATGGCGGACAGCCGTACCTTCGGCTACGACGCCGCGGCGAAGCAGACCTCTCTGCTGCAGACCGCCAAGCTGGAGAGCGACGGCGCCGGATCCATTTTTAAGATCTTCACCACCGCCGCCGCCATGGAAAAAGGGCTGAGCATCAACGCGATCTTGGACACCCCACCGTCCGTGCGCCTCACCGGCTTCGGCACCGGCGGCTGCAACGACGGCACCCCGGACTATTGCGTGAGAAACCACGACAACAGCTACCTGCCGCAGTACACGGTGACCCAAGCCCTGGCGGTGTCACCGAACACCGCGTTCGTGAAGCTGATCGCCGCCACCGGCGTGATTCCGACGGTCGACATGGCCGTCAAGCTAGGGATGCGCTCCTACGCCACGCAACCCAGCGCCGCGGAACCGGACACCACCATCGCGAACCTGTTCAAAAACCAGAACCTCGCCTCTTTCACCCTGGGCCCGGAGGCTATTAACCCGTTGGAGCTGTCCAACGTGGCGGCCACCCTGGCCTCGGGTGGTATGTGGTGCCCACCGACGCCTATCGACTCGATCACCGACGCCAACGGCAAACCGGTGACAGTCAACGCCCCGGCCTGTGAGCAAGTGGTGCCGACGGGTCTGGCCACCACCCTGGCCACCGCCCTGAGCCCGGACGCGGTAACGGGCACTGCCGCCGACGCCGCCAAGACGGCGAACTGGACGCTGCCGCTGTCGAGCAAGACCGGCACCACCGACAGGGAGTGGTCCGCGGCGTTTTTTGGCTTCACCAACACCCTGGCAGCGGTAAACCTGATATTCGACGACTCCAAGACCCCCGGCGGGATCTGCACCGCCCCGCTGCGCAGCTGCGGACCCTCTGACCTCGCCGGTGGCCAGGAACCGGCCCGAACCTGGTTCGCGGCGATCCAACCAATCATCACCCGATTCGGGCCCGTGCTATCACCGCCCACCGACCCGAAATACCTGGGCGGGTCCGGCTCGGGAAACATACCCAACCTGGTCGGCATCGCCGCCGCTGACGCCGTCAAGCAGCTGGACGAGCTGGGATTCCGGGTCACCCAAGAGCACCAGGCCAACGGCAGTGTCCGCGGCACGGTGGTCGGACAGAGCATCACCGGGCCCGCCCTCCCTGGCGCCTACGTCACCGTGTACGTGAGCACCGGGCTGCCACCTCCCTAGCCGCGGTCCAGCCCGCTGAGCGCGCCCGCAGCAAAGATCCAGGTGCCATCCGCTCGGGGACGAGGTCAGCGCTCGCGAAACAGCACACCGTGGGCGTGACGGGTTGGACCGCCACGCAACGCGCGTCCGGACCGGTGAAGAGCACCGCACTGTTCACCGGGATCGACTGGCGGGTAGACCGCGCGGGCCTTCCGTGGCGGGGACGGGCACCCGGTCACCGCGGGGTGAGCAGCTGAGGTGGAACTGATCATTGCTGGCAGGCACTGTGGGGGTATGCAGCAGTCGACCGCGGTTCAGCGGCTTGTCGATGCCATGTTGGATCGGGCCGAGAAAGAGTGCCCCGGGGTGGAGTTCATGATTTGGCTACCGTCACTGGAAAGCCTGCTGTTGCCCCGCGATAGCGACCACGGGGCCGCAGCGTCCCGCGTGATGCAGCGCCGTTACCGCGGTCGCCGCATCCAAGCCTTCGACACCAGCGGCGTCCTCACCGCCTGGGTGTCTCCCGCCTGCGGGGTTCCTGCCCCACCGCACGCCCCCACCTTTGTGGGTGACCTCCTGGCGGGGCAGTTCACCACCTGCTGAAACAGCTGACAATGTGGGGGTTAGCGGTGGAAGCCGGGGTCGAGCATGGAGTCGTAATGGTCTTGTTCGGATAGGTGGGACGGTGATTGTTTGCTCCAGCTGACCGGTCTCGTCGGCCTCCCACGCGGCAGACTAGGGGTGGAAACAGACTGGCGGCGCTGTCGGTGCTGTGTCGTCTGCGGTGTCCTCGACGAGGGGGTGTTGGGCGATCAGGTCGGCTTCGGGGACCTCATCGCCGGGCAGAGTGAACCCAACCATGGTCGGCCTCCTCGTTCGCGTGGATGTCACCGCGGCGCTGATGGTCGACCAATATTTCGCCCAACCCCCGCCGCCGCCCGCTCCGCCTCAGGCGCTCGCGGCACCATTCCCGCCGCCATGACCGGACCCGGCAACGGTGCTGGCAAACCTGCACAGACCTGCGGGAGCGCACGACTCCCAGACCGGCACCGGCTCCGCACCCCCGCCGCCCGCACCTCGTATCGGGCCGTTCGGAGCTACTTCACGCCGACCTAACCTGAACGCAAGAGGTGGACGGGGCAGACGTAGGGCCCGGGGGCCGCTTCCACTTGCTCGTCGCGATCACCGGGTTCTCTGTTATCTCGACCAGATCGTGGAGCGCACGCACGGCGGCTGGCCGCCGGCCGCGCCCGAGGTCGCAAGGGAGGCCCCGAGTTGAAGATAACGCCCAACAAGATCGCGCAAGCCCGGGCGAGGTATGGCGGCGGGAAGCGCACCGTGCGGGAGATCGCCGACACCTTCGGGGTGTCCCGGCCGACGGTGTACCGGCACCTGACCGACCGTGGAGCAGCCGCCGCTGCCGGGTCGGCGCAGTAGCCCGGGCGCGGTGATGGTCTCGGCGCGCGGCTGCCCCCGGAGGCGAAGGGCGCCGTCGGCGGGCCCTTTGGCCTGCGTCGGAGCAGGTTTGTACCAGCTTTTTTGCGGGCGGCTCGTGTGGTTGCTGGTCTTTTTGGGAACGCATCGATTGAGCAGCGCTGACGCGTGTCGCCGGGGAATTCCGGTTCGCTGGGCTGACTATGTCCGGATGTAGTCGGCAGGGTTAGCGGTCGGGCTGGTGCGGTGGCTGTTCGGGATGAAATGGTGCATATGCGGAAGCAAACTGGCGGTAGCCGTGTAGGCGTGTGGTCCACGGTGCCCGTCCCTGTTGCCCTGGTGCTTGCGTTCGCGGTGGTGACCGCCGGGTGCACGGTCGGTGTACACGCCGCCGACGGGGACACCGGGAACGGGCGGAAGCCGGGGTCCAGTTCGGCGACGATCCGCGACTCGGGCGACCCGGTGGCGGTGGTCGATGGTGACGCCCCCGACGCCCTGTCGGTGGCCGCGAGCCGGGCGCTGTTCGAGGCTGCGCCGGTGGTAGTGGTTGCGGGCACGG
>JAABUL010006829.1_pt1 | contig 12835 bp, 19 predicted proteins | sample 5559151 | NCBI WGS metagenome assembly JAABUL01 (sample SAMN10711876, study PRJNA513368) | rock metagenome | isolation source: Antarctica rocks | place: Antarctica: Victoria Land, Pudding Butte sud | reverse complement strand
GCGTATGCGAGGAGAGGGTATCGAGGCCATGGGGGGGAAATTCAGCCGGCTGAGTTGGTTCATGGGGTGGGTGCGGAGGCTGAGGAGCCGGGGGTGGCGGTTGAAGATGAGGGTGTGGAGGATGAGTTTGGTAAACCGGAGGAGGACGAGCGCGACGTCTATGTATCGGCGCCACCGCAGGAGGCTCCTGGCGGGCACGAGGTGCCTTCGAATGAGGTCAACACGGCGCACGAGGCTGCCGGCGAGCACGATACTCCCGCCGCGGTTGAGGCCAATACAGCGCACGACGGCTACTATGTCAGTGGAGGCGAAACGGAACATCGATCAATGGACGCCGGAGCCGAAGAGCCCCGTACCGACGACTCTGCTAAGGCCTTCCCAGTCGACTTCCAGGACGCGGACGCAGATGTTGTTGAGGCGCCGGAGACGTATGCGGCTAGGGATGCCGCCGAAAGCTCCGAGTTTGATACCGAGGCTTATTTCGAGGAAATGGCACGGGCCCCTGCGGATGCTCAGGAGCAGCCAGTATCTGCCGACCTGGGCCAAGCAGCAGAGCCGCTACGAGAAGGGCGCGAAGCACCAGAATCTTCAGAGCTCGGCCAAGCGAGTGGAACAGGGGAGAACCCGAACAGCGAAGCTGCGGACACTGCTGATTCGGACTCCGTTCCGCGAATACCTCGTCAGGAGACTGCACCACCTCAGCGGGCCGTTCGCGGGCCACGACCTGGTGCTTGGGGACTGGGCCCTCCGCCGAGATCGTCATTCTCGACATTAGCATTCCAGCGGCCACGCCACTACAGCTCCGTCTCCGGCAACAGCGGAGTTCCAACTGAGTGGGAAACATACGTCACCGACCCAAGCCTCCTCACCACCACCGTCGCCGACTTCCTAGGCGAATCCGTCGACACCCCCGTCGTCGCCCGCACGCGCATGCGCGGCATGATGCGCTCCAAGAACGAAGCCGAAAAAGCCTCCCTTGCCCTCGAAAGAGCTCTCGCAGCCGGTACCCTGACAGCCGACGAAAGCCGCCGTCTCGAACACGTCGTTCTCAAGAACGAACGCCGCGTGGCGCGTAAGCTTGCGCAGAGCTCCGCGCTGGATTTGCGGAACATGCTCGATACCGGCCGGGTTTTGGATAATCAGCGCACGCAGTGGTTGGAGAGTAGCGTGGAGAAGGGGCTAGCGATATTGTTGGAGGAGGCGAAGAGGTTGCGGGAGGCGTTGGATCAGCAGTGGATTGCGGTGGAGACTTTTAATGAAGTGAAGGGGAAGTTGGAGAAGGAACATATGGTGTTGAATACGGAGGTTATGCGGTTGAGGCAGATGGTTGATGAGGAGGATGGTTGATAGAGTGGGAATAGAGGCAGTGCGGAGGTGGGACGGCTTCAGTCTCATACTTTGCGATGAATGTAACAACATTGTATAGTCCGTTCTCTGCCGTGGAAGCAGGACATAAGCTATGTAACCTCTACATATTATATAGGAACTACCAAGTGCACATGTCGCTCCATCTTGTTCCGCCTGTCCAGGATTGTCACGTGCAGCTCTGGTGGTATTCACTTTCCCGAATTCCCGCCAAAACTTGCCTTGCTGCAAATTTGTCCCGACTTCACTTCGAGGCCTCATCTGATACCACAGCACATTAAAATGGCTACACGGGACGTAGGAAAGAAGCGGAGGAGGAACAGAAAGGCGCGGACAGAAGGTATGCATGCCCTTGTAGCCTCAACGCTCGTATGCGTGCTAATTGCAGCAGTATCGTCCTCCGAATCGTCCTCCAGCGATGAATCGCCCCGCCGTGAGGAAAGCGACAACGATGCGCCTGATGAGCCCGTGATCGAAGATACTGCCTCTGCTGCTGCCGCCGAACACAACGATACACCAGAGGCTCTGCCAGCAAAGCAGCAGGCTATAGATCCAGAGCAGGCTTTCGAAGACTTCTACCTCAAGCAAGCAACGAAGGAATTCGCCAGCGACCTCGATAAGTTGCGCTCGGCGCCGGACTTCAAGGAGGGGAGTGTGCCGGTGTTGATTGAGGCGCTGAGGCAGGGGAGGGCGTGCTATGGTGTTGAAGAGCGCAGGAGAGTTGGGGAGGGTGGAGGGGCGGAAAGATGAAAACGAAGATGGTGGCATGAATGAAGATGGCGTGGAGTAACCGATGTAGTGAATATTCTACTTGATATGGCAGAGAAGGTCTGTCATAAAAGGCCTGGGGAGGAAAAATAGGGAAGGTCGCTGGGCGTGAGACTCTGCGGCATGGATAGTGGCTTCGTGGCGTCGCCGCAGTGCTATGGAGTGAGGCGATTGTCTGACACCATGCAATTGATCTGATACAAGCGGTGAGTCTACCAATACAATACCAAGCAGTCTTTGCTGAGCCCTGAACGTGCAGTGCAGCCCAGGTCGCCCTCGTTTACACGTCCCGCTGGCCATTATCCACACGACACAAGATGAAGTGACGTTGCCTCCCGCACCACCACCGTCGATCTTTCGCTTCGGCACAACTCTGGCAGCCAACTTGTCGCTATCATATGCAACTTCAAAAGCCAAGCCGCTATGAAGTCCTCGGGGAGCCAATAGGATGCGAGTCGTGCCGTCCACTTTGCAGGCGAATTGCGGCCGACCGAGGCAGAAGCTAAACCACGGATACCCATTACATTGACAAGAGTCGGGCTCGGGTATTGCATAGTTTCGGAGTTTGCTTGGCCTTTGCACGCTTCCTCTGGGATTGATCCCCCCTTGGGTTGCGCGTAGGGTGTTTCTTTTGCAGTTTTGTTGATTGGAAAAGATCGTGGATTCGAGTCGCGTTGGAGGGGAATTGATGGATTTGTGAGTGGCTGCTTGCTTTTTTGGTACATTCGGTGCCTTCCTTATCATGTGACAGACATTTCACGATAGCCATTTCGCTCTACTTAATCGTTTACCACAGGCCGATGCATTACCGTTCAACGGCTTATTGTCTGCATGCGATGGCTTGATCGTGGAGCCTCTGGCCGTGGCGGTCTCTTCTCCAAGTGACCCAACTCTTCGCAACACCAGACATAAGCCACTACGGCATGGTTTCAGACGGAGCTGTGCTTCGCGCAGCTTATCGCAAGCCTCTACAATCTATCCGCGAAATTTGACAAAGTTGAAGACTTGATGGCAAGCAGGCTCGTGTCGTCGGGCAAAGGAAAAAGGGGGTGCGGGACGCTGGGACGGATGGACATTTCTCTGTTCTGTGGCCTAGTCCATACGGTCAAGCTACGATACATTGCCGCCTCTTTTGGCGACAGCTGAGTCGAGATATTATACAACTTCGCTTCATAACCGCTTTCCTTCTTTCCGCTGATGCACTTGGCCGACTTGATCACGCTCCGCCGATCTCCGACCCATCCCTTGGCGAAAATGCAAGACCAATTCCCCCAGCAATGACCTCTCCGATACATCCAGCTAACGCTTGTACTTTTCCCACTCCTGCGCCCTCCACCACGCCTTCTCCTCCGCCGTAGCATTCTTCGGACAGCCCGTCAACAGCAAGTCCTCATCGCCAGTGTACACAGCAATCTGGAACTCCTCAGCGGCCTGTCGCTGTATCGCGACGTGCTGTGCCGTATGCTGATGAGCGATGTCCGGGTAGAAGGTATTTGGGTGATCGTAGTATGACTCTCTGCGATGTCTCTGCTGCTCGCGATACTGTCCCAAGAACTGTTCAGCTTCTCTGAGAATCTGGAACCCATCTCGGTAGGGTTGGGCGGGCACTGTACCACATTGTCAGTCTTTCGAACACCGAGACGCACTGCACGCACGTGGCCGGCTGTGCTCTCGACTTACAGTATTGCAGTGGGGTCGGATTGAGAAGCTCGTAGAAGACAGCATCGGAGGAACGGCCACCCTCTGCCCACGTCGGTAGACCCAGCTGTGTAGGATGTACGAGATGGGATGGATGCCAGGCAACGGGTACGTTTGTGCTGGGCGCAGCTGGTGCAGGCTGGTCTCCAAGATTGTTGCTGTTGTTGAGATGGGCAGGGCTTTTCGACTGGGACTGCATATAATCTGTAAAATTGCCGAGATACAAGCTGTTGCTGACTTGACAGAAGGGTCGGTTCGGATGGTTTGACGGATTCTGACGGTGACAAAACGACGGGAGAGTAAGCTGCATGGCTCCATGCTCAATCGGAGGCTTCTTGTCATTGCTTTGCATCCATTCGAACATTGCTGCATACTCCTCGGCGATGCGGTCTTCCGCGTGCATCAGCATATTCTCCATGTAGAGTAAGAAAGGGTACTGGCGTCCTGCGGGAGTTCCTTGAATAAACTCCTTGGTACGGTGGACCAGCACCATGGAGATGTCCTTGCTATCAACGGTGAAGGTGTGCACACGACCCCGGATAAGATTACCGTAGTCTTCGTGAGTAGCTTTGTTACAGAAATCTCTGAATCTGTCAATGCTTTCACGGTCCTCTCCTGCTTCTGGAATGTACCTGATGTTCGCGAAACAGTTGAACATCGAGTTCCAGTCGCCGGGCACAGTTGCAGGACGGTTGGTGAAGTCATCGCACTTCGACAGGAGGTAGGTTTCCAACTCGGCAGGAAGGTATTGACTGTTTAGGTCAAACTTGATGGGCCTGAGGTACGGAGGAGGGTTGGGCGGCTGCCATCCGATATCTCTGGGATCTGATGGCGCAACTTCGCTTGACTGCGAATTGGCACCTGTGCAGTTGACACGCCCATGGGTTGGGGTTTCCGCCATTGTTCGGTGCGCGTGCAAACCCGTGGTCCCTAGCAAACCTCATGCACAACGATCTTGATGGAATTGAGGTAGAGGTATTATTGCGTTGTGTTCACCTGGGCTTTTTAGCGGCTTAACGGCCGCCATATGGGTGCTGTGATTGGCGGAGGAAGAATCACCTGGGTTGCGTTTGCTCGGAGCATTCGGCAGGGCAGGCACAGGCGGCTCCCCATCGAGATGCTTCATTTTGTTGGAGGCTAAGTAGGCCGAGAGTCCTCATCCATGTCACACTGACCAGCAATTCATGCTACGACGCAATGATACTCGTGCAGACGAGGATGCCAGCGCCGTATTCTCGTTCCGAACGCAGGACCAGGCACACTTGGCCAGATGACGTCCGTCTCCGTTATCACAGACCTTGGAAGGACCGCAAAGTGCACACCGTCTCGGCTTTTCGTCCACCCATCGTTTGGAGAACGCCAGTCCGGCGCCGCTACTGTCCACGACTTCGAGCAGATATGTCAGGCCACAGCACTGGTGTTGAGACGGCCCCGTGGGATCAAGAAGTTCAACAGCCTGCTTGCCGAATGGCGTCCAAGTCGTGGCAATTCCCGGCACAATTTTGCAGTCTAAGAGCAGACGGAGTCGATAGCTACAGAAATCCTGCGTGGAGAGGTCTTCTTCAAGCAGCAAAACGGTGGGAGAGAACACCCACTTTGACGCTGTTCCGACTGGCTCTAGCCTGGACTGTAGTCGTAGTCATGCGATGCTAGAGTTGAGGTAGCGGCTCCCTCCCCAGTCCTCCGCCTCAGACGAGCTGCATCTTCTAATTTCCAATCAAACAGTACTGTTGAGTGTCAGCATTACGTGCTTCACAGCTCGGAATTTCTTTCGTTGCTACGATTAAGCACCTTCTACATGTGGGATGAGATCTGGAAAGGATGTGATCTTCGCCTTCGGAGTGGCCGGCACCATGCAGCACAGTCGCTAAGGATTGCAAGGCTATGAAAGGTTGTCCGCATCTCGATATCGATCCTGCGAGCATCAACAATCTTGTAGTCCGACGACATTCTTAACCTTATGGCGTTGGCAGGATACTGCGCCGTCTGTGAGGTCGGTCATGTATATCTTCAAGTGGACCAAGGAGGCTTCAGGTTTGACGCCAGCTTGCCCTGTTCAGAGCAGACAGTGCTACGTTTGGGCAGCATCCCCGGGACAGTTCGAGAAGGCCGGCAACATCGAGCGAGATGATGGTCGTCCGGGGATACGCTGTCTTACCGAAGCTTGGGCTTCACGAGGAGACAGCTGAGCGTGCAACGGCGGATTGAGTACCACCATATGCTTCCCAATCGTATACCAGCACATGTTCGCCGACACGACCGTGAGTGTAGACAAATAGAGTCGAGAGTGAATACTGAAATGATAACTCTGTATCACACAAGACAGAGTGAGGTAAGTTTAGCCAGCAAGGGCGGCAAGCCACAACCGTTATATACCCGGGCGCGTTCGCCGGAGCAGCGCCGATTTGCTGCCCTGAAACTCTACCGCACGCGCTCTTGGATGATGTAGAAGCGGCTCGAAACTGTCCGACGCCGGCGGTGATCTGTGTGGCGCGGATGCGCCTTACTCGAGCACTTCACCTGGCACATCGACTCTGACACCTACCTCCTACTACTGCTCATTCACCCGCAAGCACCTTCCCAGCTTCATACCTCCTTCCTCATCGTCATCGCAAGCCAGTACAATTTCTCTCGCCCTCTCATCATCAGCACTCGCAACGCCCGCCCAGACTCATCACAGCGCTTATCAATCCAGCTCGGCATCGCTCTACACCCTAACTGAGCAGATCAGACTATCCAGCATCACCCAATCGTTTCGCCACAGTACTCGTATCACTACCGCCGACATGCAGCGCTCCAACAGCACATCCTCGTTGTCATCCACGTCATCGCGTGCCTCCTCCGCGGCAGCCGGCGAGACGATGCAGATCTTCGTGAAGAATGTCGCTGGTGACAGTGAGTTCAACAGTATCGGAAGTGAACGCATTCGAATACTGACAACCATCAGCCTTCTCGCTCACACTCCCCGAGTCCACCACCGTCAGCACCCTCCGCTCGCTCCTCGCCCTCCGCACCAACCTACCTGAGTCCCAGCTACGCCTCGTGTACGCCGGCAAGCACCTAAGCTCCCCATCGGAGCTTCTCACAAAGTACAACATCTCCCGCGAGAGCACGCTGCACATGGCGCTACCCCTCCGAGGAGGCGCACCCAAGAAGATACGGTGCAACTTCAAGGACTGCAAGGATGCTGCGCAGCGGATCGTGGGTGATTGCGGATTCTGCCAAGGTCACTTCTGTGGCAAGCACCGCATGTTGGAGTCGCACAACTGCACTGGTTTGGAGGACTGCAAGAAGGAGGAGAAGGACAGGAACAAGGAGAAGCTGGAGAGCGAGCGCACCGTGGCGATCAAGGGGATCTGATCTTGCCAGACAGCTCGACAGTCAGTCTTTACCGACAATCTGCTTCTGCGCCTTTGGGTGCGGATGCCGGCTCGTGGCCAGGGTCACGTTGTCTATGCATGGAATGGGGAGCGAGCGGTAATGTACATGTTTTGCAGCCTTGAATCAGCGAGGCGTTTCAGTAGGTAGATATGGTATGAACACACAGACCAGCCAAGGTCAGCTTACTCCAAACTAGCTTGACGCTTCCAACTCCTGTCATTCTGGGAGGTCTGTATGTCTTGGACGGCTGAAGAAGGTGAGGTGGGCCAAGAGGTGAAGTTGAACCATGCTGTCACGTGCTCGCGACCAGACAGGAAGGAGCGACCGGCAGCAGCTGCCTTCACATGACAGCACTAGCCGGTTGCCGGTTAGCCTATCGTAACTTCACTTGTTACTCTTAACATCACATCACATCGAGACATCACGGTATTTACCACATTGCTTGTCCGTATCATCCCCACTGCTGCATGCATACAAGACATCTCTCAAACTCGCATCACTTCCGCGGCCACGATGGAGAACCAAACCCAGCAACTGCAACACCAACAAGCCGGCCGCGCGCCATCCTCCTACCCAGAGACGGCGGTGGCCAGCGTTAAGGACGCCAGTGGGCAGAAACCAACAAAGCCACAACGTGATTCACTCGCCGAGCCAACAAAACAGTCTTCATTACCCCTACCGCAGCTGGACACCAGATTAGATGCCGACACGCACAGAGAGTTCTTTGGCACGCCCATGACTGTTGAAGCCTCCCCAATGGCAACAAACAATGTAGGTCCATCGCACAATGAACAGAACGGTCAAGTAGCTTCTTTCAGGCAAGAACCTTCGAGCGGTCCAGGCAACGCAATCAACGGGATCATATATCAGGTTGTGATGGACAACGTCAACGCAGCTATCTCCGCACAAGTGGCAGCAACCGTAACCAGCATCTCTGCGCCAACACACGCCACGCACGGTTCGAACTTGGAGACATCATCAGGCAACATGGATTCCGGCAGTACCACCTATCACATCGAGGCCGATGTCAGGGTCACTCAAACAACAGCGTCGCAGAGTTCAGCTCCAGCACAGCGAATCGTCTCGGTGGCTGGCAGCCCGGTGCAACCACAGAGCACAGGTGATAGTACCGCTCATAATTCGGATGTTTTGGCATCTGCTCCTACAGCACCAGCACCACAAGTTCAGACGCAACCTTTGATGCCACCACCCGCCGCACCAGCAAGCATGCTCGCCAATCTCAAGGAGTCGTGGAGGGCCATCCCAGATAAGCGGCTTACTGATCCTTCGATCGTTGGGCACCCACTGCCAGCGATCGTGATCTTGTTCAGGTTGGGGAAGGCCAAGCAATCGGAGATGATCGGCCAGTTTGCTGTCGACCTCATCGGCGAAGAGCTATGGAGACAGGAGCTGCCGGAGTACCTCAACGCGCCTTCGCGCAAGGACGATGAGGCGAACCTGCAGCACCTACTAGTGGGCGCGATCCGTATCATCAGGATGACGGATTCTGATGCTGAGAGGGCGGGATATCTCGATGGATTGTGCGCTGCTTTGGAGTAAGACTCTCAGTGGTTGCCTACTGGATCGAGAGTCGTTGCTTTCGGTGTCAACAAGTTCTCCCACTTGATGCAATGAACGAAGCAGGCAGATCAGTGACTGTAGCAGCAGCATCAACGATTCGATCACGGAGACGCAAGGGCGTCATTGATGATGAGCGATGAGTACAGTCGTGATTGGAGTATCGTTCTTCCGCGATGAGGGTATTGAGCAACCAAAGATCCGGTAGGCCTGCTACACCGCTAGGCGGCATGCGTGGACTGGCCTTGGCATAGCAGGTAGCAATCTTTACACGATGGTTGACTCAACGTGCCTTTGATCGTATGGCATAGGTTGGACCAGTATAGAGATCATGGTGAAGCTGTGGACATCCTTATTTCTGCGGGCGGTCGTCCGCATCCGCGCGGCGATGGTGGTACTAACAAGCACGGCAAGCTGGTTTTGTGGCGTTGATAAGAGTCGCGGAACCCTTGATGCCAATGATTGCTGGCCAGGTTCAAAGCGTTGAGGTGTCAGACACAAGGTTCGGCTCGTGCAGATCATGCAGGTCGAAGAGCCTCTTGGAGGCTCGGTTTTCGGGAGATGACCTACGTTCAGGAGCTCGCCCGGTCAATTGCCAGTATTTCTAGATGCATGACCGGTCAATCGCAGGCCAAGAAATTGGCACTTCTCCGCCGCGAAGCCTGTACGTCCCCTCCGCTCCATCCTCTCTTCACACCACTGTAACTCACAACACCCTACAAACCGCTCACAAAGAAAGCAATATCTCAACGGTGTGATCGAGTCGAGCTTGAGTGCTCGTCCGTCCCACAGCCCAGTGCCTAGCACGGCCTGCCACGGCTTATCTTCCACCCATCGGCACCCGGGATTCACCGCCCTTTGCTCATCAGCCATGCTTGGGTCTTTGAACGCATCATTTCGCCCACACCCACGCCTTGGCAAGAATGTACGGAGTATCATCAATGAATCCCACGGTTGTGCAATCACTTGGCAGGACGTCGGTCACCATCTACTACCACTCCCCTACGCTATCACCGCCCTTTACCGGGTCTCTGCTCAGATACAGCGTCTCGGCGGCCCACTACTCAGCGTGCTGGTAAGACGCTGTCCAACTCTAAACTTCACTGCACCGGTCGTACACTGCCTATTCGTGTGGTGCCCGAGCGTGTTATCTATCTTAGGTCTAAAGTCTCAAACAGCATGCCCTTGGCGTAGACATGTTTGCGTTACTCGTGGTGGGTCGAAATGACGACTCCGTGGACGGCTTTGGCCTCACCCGTCGATTCGAGGTCATCCCTATCGACGCCGCCATTGAATACTAAAAGGTAGGGTTCTGGCCCACTCCATTCTCCTCTTCCCCATACCCTCCTCCACTCCTCCAAAACTGTTCCCCATCAGTGCGTTCCTACCATGGCACCCACCGACTTTACCGAGCCTTTCGAGAACAAGGAATCGTTCGAGAAATCTCGCTCCGAGAGCATCGACACCACCCCGAGTCGGGGTCGATCAGAGAGACCTACCTTTGATCGACGAGATTCGTTAGCATCGCTTTCCGTAGCCGCAGACCAACGAACGTACGCCGGAGAGCCCAAGTGGCCTTCAGGATGGAGACCATATACCTGCCTCTTGGGAGGTTTCTTCCTAATGTTCAATAGCTGGGGCCTGGTATGACTGCACGCTCATCAACAACCATATCTCCATCTGACAGTGCTCAGGTCAATGCCTATGGCACATACGCAAGCTACTATATGCAGCACCTGCTGCCTCGACAAGACATACTACTCTTCAACCTCGTTGGTTCAACCCAGTCCTTCGTGGTGTTGTTCTTCTCAGCCGTTGTCGGACGCTTCTTAGATGCAGGGTGAGTTACCAATGAGTGGAAGTCTCGAATTGAAAGAGACATTGCTGACCGTTCAACGCTCTCCCTTATAGATACATCCGATATCTACTCATCGTTGGCACGGTTCTGCTCACTGCAGGTTCTTTCGGCTTGAGTGTCGTCAATGGCAATGCAGGCTTTGGAGACGGCAGATACGCCCTCATCTGGCTCACGCAAGGCCTCATCAGTGGTCTCGGCATGGCTTGCTTCTTCGTGAGCTCCTCACAGGGTAAGTCATCAGCACATCGAGTTCATTTATGTTGGAGAACAATGCTAACTGCCCTCAGTCGTTGCAACCTGGTTCAAGGCACGGAAAGGGTTGGCTATTGGCATTGTTGCGTCAGGTGCAAGCATCGCCGGTCTCGTCTACCCTCTCATGCTGCGCTTCCTTCGCGATGCTGTTGGCTTCAACGATGCACAACGCTACGTTGCGACTCTCACGACCATCACCTCAGCTCTGGCGATCTTCATCGCTCGCCCAAGCCCAGAACACCTCACCCGGAAGCCGGAAAGGTGGCGCGACCATAGCGTCTTCATCGACACGTCGGCGTTCCGTAACAAGCCATTCATGTTCCTTTCAGCTGGAATATGCTTCCTCTTCTTCGGTTTCTACGCAGTGTTCTTCAACCTCGAAGAAAGGGCAGCGTCTACAGGCCTCGGAGCCCGCGAGCCAATTCCAGGTCGACCGGAGAAAGTCGAAACCCAGTCAGGCGCCCTGAACACGTACTATCTCCTCAGCATTATGAACGCCACATCAACACTGGGCAGGGTATGCTCAGCTTATCTGTGTGATCACTTCGGAGCGTTGAACGTCCATGCGATCGTCACCTTCATCGCTTCAATACTTGTCCTGGGACTATGGACAACGGCAAGCACTGTACCCGCTGCGATTGCGTTCGTCGTAATCTTCGGTATCTTCTCCGGTGCTGTCATCGGTCTGCCACCAGCTTCTGTCGCCTATATCCTCGGTCTAGACCCAGAGGCTCAGTCAAAACTCGGCCAGTGGGTTGGCATGATGTATTCATCATCAGCGGTCTTTGCATTGACCGGACCGGTCATCGCAGGCCATTTAATTAGCGCCTACGATGACAACTTCCTCACTGTACAGTGCTGGAGCGGTGCTTGCATGTTTCTTGCTGCGGTCTGCATGGCTGCCGCCATATACTGCAAGCGCAGAGACGATGCAGGGTTGCAGCCGTCGTCACCGCCGCCCGGCACACGATCGAGCTCTGCAGCTGTATCATCACTCGGCATAACAACGAGTCCACAAGCTTCAGAGAAGGACATGGTATGATGAGCAGGATGTCAAGAAATGTTTAGCATAGCGATGGATCAGGGATAGATTGCTGGGAAGCATGGGCGTTAGCAGGGTTATCAACACATCCATGCGAGGATGCATGGCAGGGATACGGCATAGAGATACCACTTGAAGGCTCTGCACGAACTACGAGCTACGAGCATATAGAATAGAGATCAAAAGCATGATAACTTGAAACTCCATCCCGAGAACCAGACAAATCATCATATAACAGTAGTATAGTTGTCTATAGTATGACCTCCTTGTAAAATAACCAGCAATGGTTGTTACAATGGTCCCTTACATGGCTACCGGGACATAAGGCAGACTGCAATAACAGGACTCGACGATACTGAGCAAATATGATAGTGATCGAAAGAGTTATACATATGATTATCTATGACAGGGTATCGATCGAACGAGAGTCATCCCATGCCCAGCAAACGCAGTAGCCAAAACCAACATCCTAATGCTTCTCACCGATCATCTGCTCCTCCTTCGCAGGGTCAGAGCTGTTATCGCTGGCCGGGTTGTAGCTGCCAATGGCAAGTCGTGGATCGTACTCTGGTGTGCCTGGCACTTCGCCTGCGAGCTGCTCAAGAGTCTTGCGCTTGGTCTCAGGGATGAGGAGGGTCGTGAAGATACCCAACAACATGAACAGCGCGAATATCTGCAAGACATGGTTGAGCCACGGCGACGAGTTTTTCTTGGTAGCGCCCCGTGTGCGAAGCGGGCCAATGAGAACCTGAGCGATGATGGCGCCAACCTTTCCAGAGGCGGCAGAGATACCGTGGCTGGTGGACCGGTAGCGAGTTGGGAAACATTCGCCAGGCACGATGAAGGTGGTCGCGTTCGGTCCGAAGTTGAAGAAGAAGTTGCACAGGACGTAG
>JAABUL010006827.1_pt1 | contig 12837 bp, 21 predicted proteins | sample 5559151 | NCBI WGS metagenome assembly JAABUL01 (sample SAMN10711876, study PRJNA513368) | rock metagenome | isolation source: Antarctica rocks | place: Antarctica: Victoria Land, Pudding Butte sud | reverse complement strand
CGCCCTCCCGCCGGCCGCCCGCCCCGCGCCCGCCCCGCCCGGCGGCGGCGGGGGGGGCGCGGCGGCCCGCGCGGCGGGGCGGCCCGCCCCCGCCCCCCCCCCCCCCCCCATGAGGCATCAGTGATTCCTGCCGCCGCGCAGCCACACTGGTCTGCAGTGTTGGAAACTTCGGCGGAAGGTGCCATGACAAGGTGCCATGCTGCAGTTTCCACGACACCGCCTCCAATCGCAGTGCTCCCAGTGAACTATCCCAGGCCAGTCGATGACGCAGTCCCACTGGTGGTTGCTGCAACACAGACGAGGCACCCAGCTGGGGCAGCACGGCGGAGCGCACGCCGGCAGCCAAGACGTCTGCGCAGACGGACAAGTGGTCGCCCTTCAGCGAGCCGTCGCAGGCAACAGAAAGCCCCGCCGTCGCAACCGAGCCCGCCACCAGCAGCCGGCCGTCGCTGGACGACGGAGCTGTGGACTCCAACCGAACAACCGGGCCGCACGCCGCAGCCATGTTCGACGCCGCCCTGAACGACAGCAATGGCAGCGGCGGCGGCAGCGGTTTCGGCCGCGCGGGCAGCGGCGGCATGACGCGCAGCGGCAGCGGCAGCGGCCGCAGCGGTGGCCGTGAGGATTTTGGCGACGAGCAGCCACTGGCGGCGCTGTTCTGCGTGTTTGACGGCCACTGCGGGCGGCTGGCGGCGGAGCAGGCGGCGCAGCTGTTGCCGCGCGAGCTGACCGACCGCATCGACCCGCGCCAGCTGCTGCAGGTGTGTGCAGTTTGCCGCCCAACACATGCATTCTCGTTATTAGGACTAGGAGCCCGGTACCTTGTGCGTGTAAGTGCCAAATGCAGGCCCCAAGAGTCCTGTGGAGGCACAGGCGGCTAGCAGCTGGATGGTTGTGAGAAGCACGCCCGCGTCTAAACGCATGCAGCTGAAAAGAGCCTATGACACTTAGGCCTCGCTTCCCTGTTACTGGCTGTGTGTTTGAGCCATCGTTGCCCCTGCGCACAGCGGCATCCGCCCAATACGGCGGTGTGGAAGCAGGCTTTTGGCGCCGCCAGAAGCCTTTCAATAGACAGAACATGGCTTACCTCACCGGCTCTCTTTTCGTTCCGCTGCAGCGGCACCCGCCCAACGCGGCGGTGTGGGAGCAGGCCTTTGGCGCCACGGACCAGGGCCTGGAGTGTGATGACGGCTGCACCGCCACCGCGGCGCTGGCCTGGATGGACGAGGGCGGCGCGCTCAATCTGCAGACCGCCAACGTCGGCGACTCCTCGGGCGTCTGGATCCCCGCGCCCGACGGCGGCCCGCTCCAGGTCGGTGTCCGCCTCATTGTCTTCGTTGGGATGATACCGTCAATGGATGGCTTGCCCCAAGCGCGGCCTCCGCGCCCGCTGCGTCTCCAGCTGCGTCTCCAGCTGCGTCCCTACGCACACCCTGTGCACAGCCCTCTGAGCGTGTGAACGGCGAAAGTGCGGCCGCGGCGCCCGCCCTGCCCGCAGCAGCAGCATCATCACCGTGCATGCAGCCCTGCATCAGGCATGAGCGTCGTGGCGCGGGGGTGCCGCCAGATTGTCCAGTACTCTCCCAGCCGGCGCTGCTGCCGTTATGCGTCGACAATTTCTGAAGCGTGAAGCCCAGCCGGAGGCATCTGCACGAACCTGAGCAGCCAACGCTTCCGGGGCTTTCACAGGATATCTAAAGGACGTCTTGCTGTGCGCAGGCCACGATGCTGACGACGGACCACAGGTGGACGAGCGCGGAGGAGCGGGAGCGGCTGGCGGGCATGGGCATCCAGCTGGAGGGACGCACCCGCCTGTACGGCCTCAACCTCTCCCGCTGCCTCGGCGACAAATTCCTCAAGGTGCGCCCCGCTGCACGCCCCCGTTTTGTGTTTGCAATTGTCTCGGTGGCGCACCGGCGCTCCGAGTGCTTGTCCTGAAGCGCCCGGCATGTTTCTCAGCCTTGCCTGCGTGCCGGCAGGCCGCTGCTGTGCTGCACGTTTGACGCTGGCCGCTCCCATTGATCGGTCCTGGTGCATTGGGGAGGCTCACACCAAGGTGCGTCAGGCTAACATGCCGGATCGACTCAAATGCAATGAGGCTCTGTTACATTCTGTGGGGCAAAGCTCTAAGCCCGATTTCTGCTGCGCAGGACGAGGACCTGGGGCTGTCGGCCCAGCCCAGCACTAGCGCCGTGGTGCAGCTGCCGCGCGGTTCCCCCGGCGGTGTGCTGGTTCTCGCTTCCGATGGGCTGTGGGATGTCGCGGACACGGGCGCGGTGGCGGACGTAGCGATGCGCTTCCTGCCCGACGGCCCGCAGGCCGCCGCCGAGGCGCTGCTGCAGCTGGCGCACACGCAGCGCAGCCGCGACGACGTCTCCGTGGTGCTGCTGCACGTGCGGCCCTGAGGAGCAGCCCTGAGCAGCAAAGTGCGGTCGGGAAGAGTGCGGCGGCGGCCGCGAAAGCGTGCGGCAAAGGGCGTGGCTCGGCCTGTTTCGCAAGCGCTTGCTGCGGCCGGCCGGCGCGCTGCGGGCCGGCGCCGGCTGCGGTCCCAAGCATACCGGGCCACCGCGCCGGTGGCGGCCGCTGACGTGGCTGTGCAGCACGGCACAGCGCCAGCAGCGAGTGTGGCATGTGCGGACGGTGCCGCCTCTCCAGCATGAGCACAGGCGCAGGGACGCCACAGCATGCAGCAAGGAAGTTTCCGGGCGCCGCCTCACATGGGGTCGCGAGTCCATCGCGCTGCATAGCAAGCCAAGCCTTGGCTTGGGAGCATAGGATCCATGAGTGGCACATGGCCCGGATGCGCCCCACCAATGAGTTGCTGGTGCCTCGGGGGGCAGGCCATGTCGGCTGCTTGTCGCGGCACCAGCGGCGCAGCACCCGACAGGGTACAGCAGGACGATCAAGTGAAGATGAAGCAATGCCAGCCTTACGGCAGTGTGTTCACTTCCCACATCAAGTGTATGATACATCTGAACCTAGGTAGCGTCTCGCTGGTCTGGGAAGAGGCCACATAGATGGCTGCTGATCAGCCCCTGTACACTATGCTCCTTCATCAGGCAGGCAGGCTAGCGATCGCACACGGATTGCTATGGTTTGTGCGGCAACAGCTGCTGCGCAAAGAGCTCTCTAGGTAGAGGCTTGCAAGCAGGGCAATGCTTGCGTCAGTGGTGTTGGCCATCAGATTGATGATGTTCAACCAATCTGAAACGACCGCACATCTGCTCTCTACAGATACCTACACAGGTCTGTTCTGCATGCAAGCTGTGACCTGCGGAGCAGCATGCATCCGGGTCACGTCAACATGTAAATGCGTGAGCTGACGTCCCCAACTATCCAGTCGAAGCCCCCCAGCAGGCCTTCGCTGCTGACCGCGCTGCAGCCCACGATGTGCCAGCTGCGCTTTGGCAGCGACGCCAGCTGCAGCTCCTGCGCAGTGCACAGAGCAGGCCGTTTGACAAACGACCATGCCATGTTGTGTCGGTAGGCATCATCGAAGTCATCTACAGCGGACGTAGTGTGTGGAGCTATCCCGCAAAAGGCGAGTGTACACTGCAGTCATGTTCAGGACGTGTATATGCAGCCGCCAACAGATAGGCAGATTTCGGCACGGGCTTTCAACAAGTGCAAGAATGGCACCTCTGCGATCTGCTGCACGGGCAGCGCGCCGGCGAGGTCCTGCTTGTTGGCGAGGATGAGCAGCGATGCGCCCGCCAGCTTGTCCTCCAGCAGCAACGCCGCCAGTTCCTGGCAATGCATGCAAGTAAAATTTGAGTGAGAGGCCTTGACGTTGATTGATAAGTAATCAATGCATATGCGCTGTGGATTCCCGACACACCTGGGCGCAGTCCCGCAGGCGGTGCACGTCAGCGGAGTCGACGACCCAGATGAGGCCCTCGGTCGCCTCATAGTAGTTGCGCCAGTAGGAGCGGATGGTCTTCTGGCCGCCCACGTCCCAGATGTTCAGCCGGAACCTGTGGCCGCCGGGCTCAAGCCTCATGCGCCATTCAGCTGCGGAGATTTCAACTGCTGCGGCAGGGCTTTTGCCGCTAAGTAAGAATGCCAACTGATACACAGAGCTGATGCAGGGGCCTCAGCTTACCCGTTGTACTCCATGGTCTTGATGTTGAACCCCAGGGTGGGGCTGACTGTGCTGATGTCTTCGCCGTTGATGCGCTTGACGATTGTCGTCTTGCCCGCATTGTCCAGACCGCTGCGGTGTGTCATCGGCTTTCAGACACATCTGGCGTGCGATGCAGCTTGTTACTCTGATCGCCACACGCAAGGCTGCCTGCACTCGAGCAGCTTCAGGTGTGTACTTACACCATGAGCAGGCGCATTTCCTTCTCCTTCCGCTTGGCCTTCCTGATGATCGTGAGCAGGCCCATGATGTGCCGCAAACATTCAGATCAGCTACCAGCCACTTGGGCTTCTGTAGCCTGTCTGATCAGCCGGGAAATGATGCACAAGTTGACGGGTGCGCATGCAGGTTGAATAGGTTTTGAACCAAGAAATTTATGCCAAACACATATAGCGTCGCGGGGACAAGACGCTGTTACAAAGCTGTTGCACAATAGCAAGGCGTTGTCCTGTGGGCAAATGACAAACACAACGCAGCTCGGACCTTTGGTTGACCACGGGCTGCCAGCTCACTCAGCTCACTGTCATCATCCTGTGTGCAATCTTGAGATTTTTTCCACATCGATCTCCTCAGGTGCAGTGCCTGTAGATGTGTGTTTGCGGGCTTGGATCAGCAGTGTCTCGGCACAATTGAGTCTCGCTGGTGTGCTTCGACTGCCATTTGAGCGCAGCAGTTCTGCAACTCTGGGCAAATTTTATACCAGGTGCAACAGCGAGCTAGAAGCAGATCAGCACTTTTTGCACTATTGCAGAACATCGAACGGTCACACGATGATGATGCACGCATCGTCTCTCGGTGAGTGCTGCGCACTGCACGCAAACGACATGTTGGCTCATGGCTGCCTGCCGCGCACAACAGGGTGCTACCGGTCTAGTTGGGGTACGTGTGATTTTTCGATACGCACAGGATCTACAGTAGGCCGTTGCCAGCGGCTGTCGCACACAAGACCGCAGCAGCAACGCTCATGTGTACAACCTGCCCGCACCCTGCCGACAGTGCGCGCGAGCAAGGAGAAGACGCATGCAGCTCAGGTGCATCAGCTCGTCTCATCTTGTCTTGGTACGAGCTTTTTTGGGACCTTGGCACCTCAACTCTGGCACCTCAACTGAATGTTTGTCAGGTGTCGTCGTGAAATCTGCTGACGGTGCGCAGGATGCCATAAAGCAGGCGCGCTCGCAGCAGATCAAGGCCACGGACCTGCTGGCACGGCTGCTGCAGGCGCCACAGTCGCAGGCGGTCGCATCGGAGCATGTGGACTCCCTCACCGAGGAGTTCTTCGTGATGAGCAGCACCTACCTGGAGATGGTGCGTCGCTTGAAATATTTACACCGGGCATATCTGTGTACTGCGGCCCTTCTGACTTGACTTGAGCTGACTCATGGCAGTTCGCAGCTCAGCACCATCCGCTAGACGCGTCGATGGCTGAACAGTGGGTGCCCCGCCAGATGGGCCCATCCAGTGACAATGTTTGCTCAGCTCAACGTGGTGGATCATAGTGCTCAACTGGTTCTGCAGGCACGGAAGGAAGGGAACGCGGATATGACAGCCAAGCTGGAGCAGGTGCTCAAGATAGCTATGGACGAGAAGCAGAAGACGCTGCGGCCCGAGATCCAGCTGCTGAACCAGCTGCTGGCTTGCACCACGCCTGCGGAGCGGAAAGAGGTGCACCGCAGTGGACACATGTAGATGCTTGTCGTTGCATATGCCAGTCGCAGGAATGATTAGGTGGTGCTGTATCGGTGTTGTCAGCGGCAGAGACATCTATGTCAGCATACAAATCTGAGACGCCTCCTGGCGCGTGTTCAACATAAATTTGCGCCCCTTCTGCGCTTGCAGGTGTTTGCAGCTCCTGACACACCGGAGCGATTGATCATGAACGATCGATACTTCTTCAGGAACCTTCTAGACCGCATGATCAAGGGTAGGTTCAGTTTATGTGTTCACCTCCATGCAGTTGCGATGAAGGTGTCTTCATTTTGCGCATTGTAGCGGTGAACTTATGGGCAGTGTCTTGGGTTGCAGACTTGGGCCAGCAGAAGTCGAGTCAGCAGCAGTTGGAGCTTTCGAAGCGGCTGCATCAGCTGAAGGCAGAGGCAGAGCAGATTGCAGCCCGCACATCATAATGACAATGCCCGGACGGCAATTTGGCATCACCAACACATTTCGGGGTGGGCATGTCCTGCGGCACGTGGTATTCCTGCAGGTTGCATTGGTCGCTGATGTGTGACGCCAAAGATAACCTGTACATGTTCAGGCGATTAGCAGCAGCACAGGAGTCGGGCGGGGCGCCATGGCGGCACAATGTCTTTCCGTTGCATGGCGCGATATTTGTCCCACGCTTCAGCCAGCGCACAACCGGCTCGATATCTGATGGTCATGCACAAAACACTGTAGAAAGTGTCTGGCAGGACATCCGTTGTGACATGCAGCTTAGTCAGGCCATTATGAACATGACATCATCATGCGCTGCAACACATCATGATGCCAGGTGCCAATTGTGTGCAATGTCCCTTGCAGCAACTTGCTTTGCGCTCTACATAAGTTGCCTCGGAGTCCGCAGCAGCTCGAGCTGCGGGACTTGAATCGGAGCGAATCCAACGTGAATCACGTCGGTTGTTCAGAGGTTGCCAAATTGCGCGGAGAAGCAGACGACCCTCGGCTTCCCCTCGGCTTAAACATATAGATAGCTAGCAGCCATATTGAAACTCGATGTGACGAGTGGAAGCGGAGTGACTCTGTGGCGCACCTGCGTGGTCCGCGGTGCTGCGGCAGGACAGCAGGCAATCGCAGTGTGACATCCGTCGACGGTTTGACATGACACACGTAGACGGATGTCACCAGTTGATGTCCATCGTTTTCACCAGTTGATGTCCATCGTGGGCGTGACTTTTGACTGACCGCACCCCCTGCCGGGCCACATCCGCCGCACCGCACCGCCGCAGCCGAGCACCGGCTGATACCATGGCGGGCTGGGACGCGTTCCAGTTCCTGCTGTGCCTCAAGCACCTGGGCAAGATCATGTACGCCGTGGTGCTGACGGTGGTGGGCGTCTCCTGGTACTCGGTCTGCTGGAGCGCCGGAATGCTCATCGCGCAGGGCGGCCTGGCGGGGCTGCTCAGCCTCGTCGGCGTGCTTCTTTTCAACTTCCTGGTAGACCTGTTGAAAAGTCTCCTGCATTGTGTTCTCTCCTGCATGATGATGTCCCGATAGGGGCAAACACTGCACATGTGCTACCACGCCGCAGCCGCCTGAAGGCTACTGTGCTGAGCTGTGTTGTAACCGGCACCCAGCGGCCTCGGGCCGACACTGCGCATGATTTCGACAACCGTGTCGCCGTGCTTCTGCAGATCGGCATGCTGCTGTGGAGCTACTTCGCCTGCAGCCTGACCGTGCCGGGCCACGTGCCGCCCCACTGGTCACCATTCCCGGACCCAGAGGTGCGCTGCAGTTTCGACAATTGGCCAAAATGAAGCCATGGAGACAGTTTTGGAGATTGCTTATCTGTCAACATGCTGAGCAATCTGGACCCTGCAGGGCTTGGCATTGCCCATGTGCACGATGCCAATCGAGTTGTTGCAGTCCAACGATGCGCAGATCGCGCAAGCAGAACAGCGGCGCATAGCGTACGGCTGCTCTCGCGCATCGGATTGGTCGGATGTGCGGCGCCCGCGCTTCTGCAAAAAGTGCCAGGTCTGTAGATTTGATGATGCCGGAGTGTGCTGGTTTGCTGACGAGGCTGTGCATTCACGCATGAGCAGCGTGACGCACAGAGATATAGTATCTCAAGAGCAACGGCAGCGCCTGCGAAGCCCTGTTTGGGTGCCAGATGGATGAAGCTCGCCTGGCTGGTGTGGCTGCAGGAGTGGAAGCCGGAGCGTGCGCACCACTGCTCCATGACTGGGCGGTGTGTCCTGCGAATGGTGCGTGTATCTGCTACATTATCTACTTTAAATCCGACAGATCCTTTTTGTTCCGCTTGCCTGGAACGATTCCTGTTTGTGCTTCTTACCTGGACGGGCTTCTTACCTTGACGGAATCGCTCACAGACTGTGGCGTTGGGCGCAGGACCACTACTGCCTGTGGGTGCTCAACGCGGTGGGGCTGCTCAACTACAAGGCCTTCCTGCTGTTCCTGGGCTACACCATGCTGGCGGCGATGCTGGCGACGGGCCTGCTGCTGCGCTCCTTCATCGATTTCTTCCAGGAGGGCGACATCCAGGACGTCGCCAGGTTAGCGGCAGCTTGGTCGAAATGAAACCCATAGAAATCCGTCATCGAGCAGATTCGAAGTTGTTGCGAGCGCTGATCTTTTGTCTAGTACAAGTCTTGCACTTCTGACTGATGTCACTCACCACAAAGGTTTGCTGACGCTGACAAGTGGGACGCGCAATGGCGAGGCGTGTCCCCCCTCCGCTGCACCTGCACTTGCGCAGTGTCGCCGCGGATGTTCGCCTGTCAAGATCATTCCGCCTCTGCCCTGACGACGTGTGCGTTCTTGCGCAGGGCCATCATCCTGTTTGTCGCATTCGTGCTGGACGCGGCCTTCTCGCTCAGCCTGTGCGGCTTCCTGATCATGCACGGCCGCATGGTCGCGCAGGTTTTATTACTATTTATTCCTTTTCCAAATAAGTGAATTTGTCCAGTGTCGCCTCCTCGAGTTTTCGCGCGTGTTGGGAGATTGCCTTTGGACCGGTCCCTGCTCACCCACCTGATGAGCTGTGGTGGCAGATGCTGAGGCGCTCAATGCTGTGTTCAAGTCATGTTCATGCTGTGTTCATGCTGTGTTCATGAGCGCTTCACCTGACTTCACCGCAGAACCGCACGACGATCGAGACGTTCGAGAAGGTGTATGTTTCGCCCTGGCCGTACGACAAGGGCTGGCGGCACAATCTAGAAGAGGTGCGGTGGTTGTATTAGCTAAGAGCATGCTGCGCAGGGGTGCTGCTATGCCGTTGCTGCAATTGTGCTAAGCATGAACCTGGCTGTCAAACACCGGCCCGAGATCCTCCTACATGGATGTGCGTTGCTAATGCCGCAGGTGTTTGGCGTGGACCAGCGAAGATGGTGGCTGCCGACGCATTCGAAACAGCAGACGCAGCTCATGCTGGAGCAGGCACTATCGCCGGCGGCCGCCGAGGAGCAGCACCTGCAGCTACCCGTGGGGCAACTGCCCGTGTGACACATTCTCCCTCGATCGCTGGGCCGGTTCTTAATAAAGGTTCTTAGGGTGGGTTCTTAATAAATTATGTGTTTTGACTTCGATTGGTATGTAGGCGATGTTCAAAGCTGTCGCAGGTTTTGTTTAGATGAGGGACAATTTCGTGAACCGGGTGCCGACAAAAGGAACGTAAAATTGTGCCCTGTGTGCCCCTCAGTCTGCGTCTTCCTCTTGCGTTGGTGTGATTGATCTGGAGTTCAGGGCATAATGCCTGGGAAGGCATGGATCAATGCCCATTCCCCTCATGCAGCGTTTAACATGGCGCAATGAGCTGCACCATTCTGACTTCACGCAACCAATACAGTGCATTTCCGGCACCTCCATGTGAGCACATGCAAGTGCAGCAATGTTGCTGGCAGTGACATTCGTGCATTCTGTGCACGGCGGCGGCATGGCATGTTGTACTCGAACAGCCCGTTCACCTCGATGCCCTGCTGTGATTGACTGCAGCTGAAAGTGCGTCGTGAGAAGCTGATTTGACGCAGCACACGCACTTGCACGCAGGTATGGGGGTTGCCGATGCCGACACAGCACATGCCGAAATGTGCGCTGCGCTGCCGGACCGTTCCATTTCCCCGCTCTCCCCAAACCCACAACAGCAGCGGGCAGGCGCCGCCTGCCAAGACCACTGCCCACTGCTGCAGGTGGCTGTGGAGGCGAAAAAAAGTACCCTTCAGCGGCAAACTGCTGCCAGCGAGCTTGATTCCCTGATGATGTAGAAAGCTCTGATAGAATCGGCTGACGTCGGTGCTGCGGCGACTGCCGACCAAGCGCAGCAGGTTGCGCTGCATTCGCGCAGCTGCTGCTGCAAGCCACTGCCCCAGCTGGACCTGCACTCCCAGATAGCTGATGGGCGGCTGGGCGGCTAATGCAACTGCTAGCGCGGCTGCCGAAGCTGACGTGAGGCTGACATCCTGATGTGAGGCCCGGCGTGGCGCACGAGGTTTGCATGGTAAGCAGCAATGAACGGGGGGTCTACAGGTCGCTAGTGACGCAAGACGGGTGATCAGCGAGCTCGCTGTCCAGACAGTCGGCCGCTCGCAAGAAGCCGACCATGGCCGACCGTGGCGATGTGCAAGTGCAGGTCCCACATGCCGACCTTGATGACGTGCCCCAGCGGATACTGACCCAAATTCTGCTGCCTCCTGATGCCTGGTTTCTGCGGCTGGCACTTACACTGTTTCGCGCCCACTTTTTGTTGTTTCGATCTGCACAATGAGGCCTGAACGAAGGTGGTTGCGAAAGCGATCTCGAAGCGGCTCTGTTCAACGTGTTCATACTTGTGAAGGACTGTGAAGGAATGGTTGACCGCAGCTGCCGCCAGAATCGCCACCTGCACCTCACACCTTCGTTGAGCAGAAATGTGGGAAGCTGGCACGTGACCTTTGTTTGAAATTGCGCGCGGCCTGCATCGTGACTGCCTGCTCGTGTCCTCTAGCTCGGCAGGGTTTCATCATTACATCAATATGTAACAGCCGCCTTGGCGCGGGACCACATCTACGCCTGACGACTATATGCAGCTGGGGATGTGATGACTGACTGGTGAGGCGCGGCTGGAGCCTTCCCAGACACCTACCGTCTTCATCAATCTCTGACATCGAGACGCAACTCTAATGATTGCGGCAGGTCTCCAAGTAGGCAGGCAGTGTCCGACTTCGTCTCGAATCGATCCGCGCACTAACGTCAGCGTGCCTCTGTCGATGCCGTCCCGCACTGAGCTTTCATGATGCTGTTCGCAGGAGGCTTCAGACTTCCTGCAATGCCAGTTGGCCCTCGGGGCTCCCCAACATTGCGGCGCGCCCAGTCAGGCACAGGCGTCGTGCCCAGACACCACGACGCCCGTTTCCTATCTGGTGTTGTGATGCGTCCACGGCCACGCTCAATGGACGTCATCGGCGCCACCGCCTGCCAGGTTGACTCGTTTTTTCACACCCTGCACCCTGGACGCTTTCGGGTCAACCTATGTTCCAGCTCTAGCATGTTCAGCCGCAATCTCTGCGCGTCGTCGCCTCTCAGACATGCATCTTGCAATGACTTCAACCGCAATAATGCGATTCGCTTCCGGGACTTAGGTGGGGATGGTGCGGGATTGCCTCATCGGCTTCATCGCCAACATGCTGCTGCTGGAGCATAGCAGCTCTGCCCGACCTGACGGAGGTGCGGTGAAAGCGCTCCTGACGTCCCCACCCACTGCCTCTGGTGCACAGAGAGCTTATGCACCTGTTCGACGGCTGTGGCCTGTTGCAAATGCCTGGACGGCTGTTCAGCATGAAGCACCAGGACTGCGCCTGCGCGGAGAGGCAATTCCCTCTGAACATCCAAGATTGGCGCCCGTTTCCGTACAGGCGCAAGTGTGCAACCACGGCTGGCTGCTAAGAGATCCGGGCGGCCATTTGATCATGCCGTGTGCCCCTCCGCGCCAAGTTCGCCATCGAGATGGAACACTTGGGTCGCCCTACATCTGCAAAGTCTTGGTGAGGCAATGCCTTCCGTCCCAGCGTGTGCCTGCTAAGATGTACAGTGCAAGGACTATCTGCTTCTTTGCCTTGAAGGGGCACAATCGTTGCGCAGCGGAGGATCAACCTCAGAAGTGTTACACACTACCAATGTGGAGCCGCCGATCGGAAGACTACTTCCTTATCAAGAAGTCTTTATCTTCTGCCTGCAGAAGGTGCTGGCCATGGCCGACGCGATGCAGCTGGTCCTCGATGCTGGCCAGGTCGTCTTGACGGACGGCGAGTCCACAGGCCAGCGCCTATGGCCCCAAAGTTGTGCAGCGACCCCAACCTAGATGTGTGTACAGCTAGGCATTTGAGAGGATGAAATCAGTGCCCTGCCACGTGTGGCTGTTGTCGCCTGTATGTCCTAATCACGGAGTTGTATGTCCACCTACATATGTACAAGTATGCACGAGGAATTGCGTTCATTGCTGCGCCGAGCACTTTGCCACGACGTGTCGATTTGCTCACTTCACAATGAATGGAGGTGGACGAATTGAACCAACCTGTTGAACGAGATGGGGCTGAAATAATGAGAACCTACTGAAAGTCAAGGTCATCTGCAGCCAAAACATGCGAGTTCCTGCCCAGACAACACACAGGCGCAAAAATCGGAAGTTCTAGTCTTACTCCTTAACCGCTCGGACACGTCAACCGCATATGCAACGTTGACGGCAGGACTCGAACCTGCGACCCTTTCGGGATAAGATGGCTAGTTCGACCGACCTTGCACAGCAAACAGCCGGAGTGTGTCATTGCCACCTATCGCCACAAATATAGCATCAAAACTCCCGCGGCTAAAACAATCAGCGTTTAAGACAGCCTTCTCGTTTGCACGCGCGCCAGGCCGAGGTGCGGGCCTCGGCCGGCCAGGGTGGGGCCGACGGCTGCTCCAGCAGACCGTGCGGCCTTCGAGAGTGTCCCTCTTCGGGCCGCAGCGCCCGGGGTTGTAGCAGCCGCCGTGCAGTGCTGCATACCGCA
>JAABUL010006826.1_pt1 | contig 12837 bp, 10 predicted proteins | sample 5559151 | NCBI WGS metagenome assembly JAABUL01 (sample SAMN10711876, study PRJNA513368) | rock metagenome | isolation source: Antarctica rocks | place: Antarctica: Victoria Land, Pudding Butte sud | reverse complement strand
ATCCCGGGCGGTTTGAGATTGGAATGGTGGGCGCTTTGAGATTGGAACACCGGGCGGTTTGAGATCGGTATACCCGGGCGGTTTCATCGGAATACGCAGCTTGGGCAAACATGAGTGGCGTGGTGCCCGACGATGATAAGTACGGGCCAGCGCTGCCGCCACCTGGAAGCAGTGCATATCCGCCGGGCGCACCCCCGCCACTCGGGCCGTAATAGCCACCGGGGCCGTAATAGCCACCCGGTCCATATCCACCGGGCCCGTAACCGCCGGGGCCGGCGAAGCCACCGGGTCCGTAGTATCCGGGTGCGCCGTATTCAGACGGCACGTTGGCTGGAAAGCCGCCAATACCGCCGGCCGGCGGTAGGCCGCTCGCGGGCGACAGCAACGCCAAACCGCCGGCGACGAGAGGGCCGGCAATCCGTTGGCAGACGACCATGAACCCCGGCGGCGGCGCGGCGTGGGCGACCGCGTGATGCAGATGGCGCACGGCATGCTGCACATGGTGGCGGATGCCGACCACATGTCGCTGCCGATGCCAGTGTCGTACAGCGTGGACCAGCGGCTTTGCCGCGTGCACGATCCGCCCGAGAATAGGGTGGCATTCCAGCAAGTTGTTGGCCGATCAGAAGTTTGTGGTTGAGGAGATTGCTGCTACCACTGACGTTACAGGCCTCCAAAGCGAACCCTGCTGGGTTCGACGGATTTTTCCGAAAATTGTCGGAATGCACACAGAGACGGCGGAAGCCAGCGATCGAAACCTGCGACCCGGACCACCGTACCGCATCATATTAGCGAGAGCATACCAAACGATTACTTGATTCGGCGCACCGCAAATGCGGTCCAACTACACAATATCGTGATAATTGCCAGTTTGCGGAGGCTTTGGTGTTCAATTTTCCGCGTCATGACTTGACTTCCGGAGACACCGTCCCAAGCCGTGGAATGATGCTGGCCCGTAGTGAGACCAGTGAGCTCGATTGAGACTGCCCCCAGTCGCCGCCGGGTCGATCTGACCTTTGGCGTGCTCTGACTATTCCAGCATCATCCACAGACAGGTCACCCCGCTCTGCACCAGCGCGTCGATGTGGCGTTGAACCGCCGGCAGGTCGCGCCGGTGCAGCAGCCCGGCGAACTCGACCCACGTAATGGCGTCGTTCTGTCCGATCGGGGTCTAGGACGCACCCGTCTCGTCGACGAAATAGGGCGCGTGCGGTGCCCGCCCGATCCAGGGCAGCGTCAAGTCGGGCGAGGAGCCTGGCCGCTGAACCGAGCCGGCCGCTTCTCCAGGAACGCTTGCACGCCCTCGCGGAAATCATCCGTGTAACCGGCCTGCCGCTGCGCATCCTGTTCGACGACGAGTTGCTGCTCGAGCGTGTTGACCTCGGAGGCATCGAGCGCCTGCTTGATCAGCCCGATCGCATGGGTCGGCAGCGCGGCGAGCTGGGCGGTGAGCGCCTCGGCCTCGTCCATCAGCGTCTCGTCGGGGAAGCTCCGCCAGATCAGCCCCCATTGCTCCGCCTGCGCCGCCTCGACCGGCTCCCCCAGCAGCGCGAGCGCGCGGGCACGAGCGGCGCCGACCGCGCGCGGTAGGAACCAGGTGCCGCCGACGTCAGGCACCAGGCCGATCTTGATAAACGCCTGCACGAAGCGCGCCGACTGCCCGGCGACGACGATATCGCAGGCAAGCGCCAGATTGGCGCCGGCGCCGGCCGCGACCCCGTGCACGGCGCAAACGACCGGTTTGGCCATCGTCCGCAGCGCCCGGATCATCGGCACGTAGCGCAGTTCGAGCAGGTGGCCGAGATCAGCCGATGCCGGCACCTCCGTCAGATCCTGCCCGGAACAGAACCCGCGTCCTTCGCCGCGCAACAGGACCGCGCGGCACGTCCGATCGTCAGCCGCGTCCCGCAGCGCACAGAGCAGCGCGTCGCTCATCGCCGGGTTGAACGCGTTGAGCCGGTCCGGCCGGTTCAAGCTCAACACATGGACCGCGCCCTGGCACGTCACCAACACCTCGTCGCTCACGTCCCACGCTCCCCCGTTTGTCTCACGTCGCGGGACGCGAGTTGCGTGTCAAGGCTTCAACGGTTTACCCGGCGTCTCGAGTGCCTCGCCGAGGCGCTGACTGAGAAACGCGGTGAGCGCGATCTCTTGGGCCGTCAGCCCCGGCGCCGGTGTCTCGAGAATCTCGTCGGCCCGGTGCTTCAGGCCCTCGGCCAAGCTGCCGTCCAGGTATCCCTCGAAGATGGCAGGGTGGATGTAGCACTTGCGGCAGATGGCTGGAGTGTTGCCGAGTCGCTTGGCCACGCCCTCGACCGCGCGCAGCACCTCCTTCTTGGCGGCGGCCTTGGTGTCGAACCGTTGCAGCTCCGCCAGCGTGGCGGCCGCGAGCGTCGTCGCGGCCCAGGTGCGGAAGTCCTTGGCGGTGATATCCTCGCCGGTCACCTCGTGCAGGTAGTCGTTGACGTCCTCCGAGCCGATCGCATGGCGCTCGCCGTGCTCGTCGAGAAACTGGAACAGATCCTGGCCCGGCAGATCGCGGCACCGCTCGACGATGCGCGCCAGGCGGCGGTCGCTCAGGTCGATGTGGTGCTCGATCCCGTGCTTGCCGCGGAAGTCGAACTCGACGTGGCTGCCCTTCACCCGGGCATGGCGGTTGCGCAGGGTCGTCAGCCCGTAGCTCTTGTTTTGCTTGGCATACTCCTCGTTGCCGACGCGCATCATCGTCGTCTCCAGCAGGGCGACGAGCGCGGCGACCACCTTTCGCTTCGGCAGGCCGTGCAGCCTCATGTCATGCTGGACCCGCTCGCGGATTTGCGGCAGCACCCGCCCGAACACGAGCATCTTACTGTACTTGGCTTCGTCCCGGATCACGCGCCAGTTGGCGTGATAGCGATACTGTTTGCGTCCCCGCGCGTCGCGGCCCACGGCTTGCAGATGGCCGCGCGGGTCGGGGCAAATCCAAACGTCAGTATAGGCCGGCGGGATCGCCAGCTTGCGGATGCGCGCGATCACCTCCTCGTCCGTGATCGACTGCCCTTTGGCGTCGAAGTAGTCGAACCTGGTGTCCACGCGGACCCGGGTCAGCCCGGGTCTGCGATCATTGACATAGCGCAGCTTGGCGGCACGTGCGGCGGCGACCGGGTCGAGAATGGCAGGCGGCGGGGCGTCATTCATCTGCGTCAAACACGACGTCCGGCGCCGGGTTTCCGGGCAAGAGAACTGGACCAAGCACCTCGCGTTAGCTTGTCCACTGAAAGGATGATCAATGTTGGATGAAGCTGCGGTGACAGGCGGCCGATGCCGTCCGGATCTCCTCTGCTTCTCTCATCTGCGGTGGGATTTCGTCTACCACCGGCCGCAGCACCTGCTCAGCCGCGCGGCTCGGACCATGCGTGTGGTGTTCTGGGAGGAGCCGGTCTGGGCGAAACCACGTCACTTGATACCGAGCATTTTCGGCCGGCCCGCAACGCCGTTGCGGAACCGGCCGACCAGTTCGGGCTGCCGTCACCGCGCATCGGCTTCTTCGGCGTGCTCGACGAGCGGCTCGACGGCGCGTTGCTCGTGAACGTCGGCCGATTGGCGACCTATCGCTCCTTCAACATGGACCAGGTCGTCGGCCAGGCGTTGGCCACGTACGCACGGATCGCCCTGCGTGGCCCGGCCGCATTCGAGACCCAGGCAGCCAACTGATGTTCGCAACGCTTCGCAACACCACGCTTTATTTCGACGTGGAGGGCGCCGGCCTAGTGCCGGACGGCCCGCGCATGCGTCAGAAGCCGGAAGCCATGATCATCCATGGTGGCCCCGGCAGCGACCATTCCGGGTTCAAACCCGCGTTGTCTCCGCTCAGCGATATCATGCAGATGGTCTACTTCGATCATCGCGGGCAGGGCCGCTCCGCTCGCGCAGACCCCGCCACCTACACGCTCGACGAAAACGTCGAAGACATGGAGGCGCTGCGGCGCCATCTCGGCCTCGGGTCCATCGTCAGTATCGGCACCAGCTACGGCGGGATGGTTGCGATGGCCCATGCCGCGCGCTATCCGGCCGCCGTCTCGCGCCTGATCCTGGCGGTGACCGCCGCTCACGGAGGGTTCATCGACCGGGCCCGCGCGATCCTTGCCGAGCGCGGCACGGCCGAGCAGCAGGCCGTCGGCGAGACGCTCTGGGCCGGCGCGTTCCAGACGCCGCAGGAGGTCCAACATTATTACGACATCATGGGCTCCCTATACTCCACGCGCTTCGACCCCGCCGCCGCCGCAGCGACGCGCGAGCGGATGCAACCGTCGCCGGAACCGCTCAATCGCGCTTTCGGTGAGGGCGGCGTCCTCCGTAATTTCGACCTCCGCCCCGAGTTGGGTCGTATCACGGCGCCAACGCTGATCCTGGCCGGTGCGCACGACTGGATCTGCCCGCCGGAGTTCAGCCAGGAGATCCACCGTCTGATCCCTGGCTCGAAACTGGAGATTTTCGAGGCGAGCAGCCACTCGCTGCGGGTCGATGAACCCGAACGGCTGGTCCGGTCCATCTCTGCCTTCATCAGTCGTTAGGGGCCAGCCGAAGATAATCGAATCCATTCCGACGAGATATTGGAGTCGATCCAGTGCCTTACAGCCAGTCGTCTGAGCGTTTAACTTCGGATGGGCCCTTAGGTGGTAATCGTAAGGAAATTGGAGCCACCGACACTGCCTGTTTGCAGGACGAAGTGGCTCTGGTCCGACAAGCTCTTGCCAGCGAACGTGATGCTGCTGTCCAGGTTGCCGTCGTTGTTGATGTCCGTCCGCAGGGTCAGCCCCGTGTATCCGGCCGCGCCCGCATTCGCGTCCCAATACAGCGACGAGACTCCGGCCTGGAACCCATAGAGCGTCACGTTGTCGCCGCGGTGGAAGTTGACGATCGTGTTCCAGGTCTCCTGCGGCTGGTCGGCGTGGAACAGGAAGGTGTCGGTGCCGGTCCCGCTCACCAGGAAACTCGATCCCTGCCGCATGTCCAGCACATTGGTGCCGCCCTGCAACTGCACCGCGGTTGCGGTCGCGCGGCTGCTGATCAGCATCGCGCTTTGCCCGGCGACGATCGCCAGTGGCGCGGAGCCGTCATAGAGGAACTGGGTTTGGATGTTGTCGATCGGGCCGTGATAGGTTTCGACCTGGACGAAGGTGCTGCTGCCGGCGGCCGTCGAGGTCAGCACGGTTTGCGGCGAGATCGGGAAATGCGCGAGTTCGCTCGGATTGCCGGCGGCGGTGGTAATCGACAAGGTGCTGTGCGAGTCGATGGCGATGCCGCTGGCGCCATCGTTGAGCGTGAGCCCGAACGTCTCGGTGCCGGAGGCGCCGGCGGCCGGCGTGAACACCAGGCTGCGTGCGGCGGCTTGCACGGCGTCGACGGAGCCGGTCAGGACATAGTCGCCGGCCGGGTTGGTTGCGAGCGGCGCCGTTCCGCTCAGCGAGCCGAGCGCCGGCAGGGACGGATGGATGGTCAGGGTCTGGATTTGCCCGACATCGGGATCGGTCAGGATGAGCCCTGCAAACGGCAGCGCCGCCATCGTGCTCGTGATGTTCTGCGCCGCGCTGATCCCGGCAATCGTCGGTAGCACGTCCGGCCTGGCGAGCGCGCTCGTGTTGGTGAGCGTCTTCGACCAGGTGTTCCCGGCGACGTTCGGATCGGCGGCGCTGATGATCGTCGACAACGTCCCCGTGCCCGACGTGGTGCCGCCATTGGCGACGGTGACCCGCAGCACGAGCTGGTCGGCGCTGGTCTGGACCCCATCCGGCGTGTCGATCACGGTGCCGAGCAGCACCGAACCGTCGGGCTGCACGATGATCGGTGCGGACGCGCTCAGATTCGCGCCGAACTGCACGATCTGCGTCGATACCAGCCGGAACCCGGCCGCGCCCGAGACAGGCACCGCCTCGGTGATGCGCAGATCGCGCGTGGTACCCTCGGACAGGGTCACGGTGATGTCGTAGGACAAGGTCTGGCCCGAGGCGAGCATCGAGGCGGGCTGACGGGCGACCGAGGTGGCCAGGATCCCGCCGGTTTGCAGCGGCGTGCTGTCCGACAAGGTGCCGGTGTTGCTGCCGATCAGGTTGGCGCCCCCGCTCGAGGCGGCGTAGCCGACGATCTGCGCCGTATTGGTGATGTTGGCGAGCGGGGCGGGCACGGCGACTGTCGCGTCCAGCGTGAACGTCACCAGCGCGACGTTGGTGCCGAGCGTCTGGCTGTAGGGCGCGACGGGCGAGGTGATGGTCAGGCCGCCGGCGGGGTCGAACAGGTTTCCGGTCCAGGACAGCACGTTGCCGGCGCCGTCGGCGACCACGATGTCGGGCCCGTCCGGCGGGATGACGAAGCCCAGCGGCATGAAATCGCGCAGCTTGATGTCGTAGGCCGAGACGTTGGCGAAGTTCTGGATGGCGATGACGAACAGCACCTGGTCGCTGGCGTTCACGCCCTTGAGCTGATCGTGGAACGGCTCGCCGAAGATCCCCTGGCTGCTGACGATGCCGGCAAACCCGCCGAAAAACGGATCGTAGGCGAACGGCCCGCCCGTGCCGGAAAACAGGTCGGTGTCGGTGGTGGACGACAATGTCGCCGTCTGAACAGTAAGGATCGGACCCGTGGTCGGCATTGAGCGGCCTATTGCCTGCAGCGTCTTGCGCAGACGGTACGGGCGGCGGATGAAGAAAGTCTTAACGGGAGAGCGAGATGTCCGAACAGAACCGCCGGATCGTGCTGGCGAGCCGTCCGCATGGTGCGCCCAGGGCCGAGGATTTTCGCCTCGAGACCGCGCCGCCGCCTGAGCCCGGCGAGGGCGAGATCCTGCTGCGGACCCTCTGGCTCTCGCTCGATCCCTACATGCGGGGCCGGATGAGCGACGCCGCGTCCTATGCCAAACCGATCCAGATCGGTGAGGTCATGACCGGCGAAGTGGTCGGCCGGGTGGTGGTGTCGCGGGCGCTGGGCTTTGCCGAAGGCGACCTGGTGGCCGGGCGGACCGGCTGGCAGTCCTGGGCGGTCGGCGACGCCAAGACGGTCCGCAAGCTGCCCGAGACCGGGGCGGCGCCCTCGACCGCGATCGGCGTGCTCGGCATGCCGGGGATGACGGCTTGGACCGGGCTGCACAATATCGGCCAGCCGAAGCCGGGCGAGACCGTCGTCGTCGCGGCAGCGGTTGGACCGGTCGGCTCGATGGTCGGGCAGATCGCCCGGCTGCGCGGCGCGCGCGCGGTCGGCATCGCCGGCGGTGCGGCCAAATGCGCCTATCTGCGCGACGAGCTCGGCTTCGACGCCGCGGTCGACCACCGCGACCCCGATATGGCGCGGCACCTCGCCGAGGCCTGCGCCAAGGGCATCGACGTCTACTACGAGAACGTCGGCGGCGCCGTCTGGGACGCGGTGTTCCCGTTGCTCAACCCGTTCGCGCGCATTCCCGTCTGCGGCCTGGTCGCCAACTACAACATGACCGAGCTGCCGCCGGGTCCGGACCGCACGGCGGCGGTCATGCGCGCGGTGCTGACCAAGCGCCTGCGCATCCAGGGCTTCATCGTCTCGGACTTCCATGCCCAAGAGCCGGAGTTCCTGCGCGAAGCCGGCGGGTGGTTGCGCGAGGGCAAGATCAAGCACCGCGAGGACATCACCGAGGGGCTCGAGAACGCGCCGCAGGCGTTTATGGCGATGCTGAAGGGCGGCAATTTCGGCAAGACGCTCGTGCGGGTGGCGACCGATTAGGGTCCGAGCAACTCAAGCCCCGAGCAACTGGCCTCCGTCGACGACGATGCTCTGCCCGGTGATCCAGCTCGCCCGGCGTGAGGCCAAGAACGTCACCACTTCGGCGATCTCCTCCGGCCGGCCCATGCGGCCGAACGGGATCTGCGCCAGCGTTGCGTTGTAGAGGTCCGGGTCCTCCGACTGGCGTTGCTCCCAGGTGCCGCCGGGGAACTCGATCGAGCCCGGCGCCACCGCGTTCACGCGGATGCCGCGCCCGGCCAGCATGCGCGCCTGGCTGGCGGTATAGTGGTCGACCGCCGCCTTGATGGCGCCGTACGGCGGGTTGCGCTTGGTCGCCCGCAGCGCGGAGATGCTGGAGACGTTGATGATCGCGCCCTCGCCGGCGCGCTCGAGATATTGCAGGGCCGCCTGGCTCGCGCGCACGATCGCCATCAGGTCGACGGCGACCGACACGGCCCAGCCCTCCTCGTCGTCGCTGGCGCCGAAGCCCGAGGCGTTGTTGACCAACACGTTGACCCCGCCCAGGGCCTCGGCCGCCTCCGGCACGAAGCGGGCGATGTCCTCGGCCCGGCCGAGGTCGACCGGCGCGGCATAGGCCACGGCTCCCTCGGCCTCCAGCTCCCGCCGCGCCGCCTCGAGCCCCTCGGCTCCGCGCGCGCAGATCGCCACCGACGCGCCCTGCCGCGCGAACGCCAGCGCCGTCGCGCGGCCGATGCCGCGGCTGCCGCCCATGACCAACACTCGCCGCCCCGTGAACTCGCCCATGCCGCCCTCCATACCGCGGCTCAGGGGAGCGCAAAGCGGCCATGGCGGCAAGCGCTGGCGGCCGTATAGTCGTCGCGCGACCGACCGAACAGGATTGCGCCGATGTGGAGCCCCGCCCCAAGCTATCCCGACCCGGCCGTCCAGATCCTCGATCCCAGTTTTGCCAAATACCGGCTCGCGCTGGCCGCGATCGAGCGGCTGGCCACCGGGCTGCGCTGGGCGGAGGGGCCGGTCTGGTTCGGCGATGCACGGCATCTGCTGGTCAGCGACATCCCCAACAACCGGATCGTCAAATGGGACGAGGAGACCGGCCTGCTGAGCGACTTCCGCCGGCCGAGCGACTACGCCAACGGCAACACGCGCGACCGCCAGGGACGGCTGGTGACCTGCGAGCATGGCGGCCGCCGGGTCACGCGGACCGAGCATGACGGCCAGATCACCGTGCTGATGGACCGGTTCGAGGGCAAGCGGCTCAACTCGCCCAACGACATCGTCGTGACATCCGACGGGATGATCTGGTTCACCGACCCGCCCTTCGGCCTGGCCGGCGACTACGAAGGCAACCGCGCCGAGCAGGAGCTGCCCGGGTGCGTCTATCGCTTCGACCCGGCCACCGGCCGCGCCACGCTGCTCGACGACGCGGTGCCCGGGCCCAACGGCCTGGCCTTCTCGCCCGACGAACGCACGCTCTATGTCGTCGCCAGCCGCGCCGAACCGCGCGAGATCCTCGCGTACGACGTGACCGAAGACGGCCGCCTGACCCGGCGCCGCACGTTGATCAACGCCGGCCCGGGCGGCACGCCGGACGGGTTCCGGCTCGACGAGGACGGCAATCTCTGGTGCGGCTGGGGCATGGGCACGCCGGAACTCGACGGGGTGATGATCTTCAATCAGGAGGGCGCGCCAATCGGCCGCATCGCGCTGCCCGAGCGCTGCGCCAATCTCTGCTTCGGCGGCCGGCGGCGAAACCGTCTCTTTATGGCGGCGAGCCAGTCAATCTATGCGCTTTATGTCAATACGCGAGGCGCTGAATAGAACTTTAGACATACGGAACGTTCCGCACCCGCTTGCCATCGCGCTGGTTCAGAGTAGCATTGCCGCAACGTTCAAAACGGGAGTGACGACGTGGCGACTTATACCTGGAACGTCAACAGCGGCGCCTTCAACGCAGCCGGAAGCTGGAACCCGGCCGTCGTGCCCGGCGCAGCCGACACCGCCGCTATCGGCACCGGCTCCGGCACTATCAGCGGCACCGGGGCCGTCGCGCAGCTGAACTTCAATCCGGGCGGTCCGTGGACCCTGACCGGGACGGTCGCGGCCGGCGCCATCAACGTCAACGATCAGACGACAGTGACCGGCGCGGGCCTGCTGACGCTGACCAACACCTCTCTGTTTGTCGCCAACGGCGCCAACACGACGGGCACGCTGACCATCAGCGGCGGCGGCACCGTGAACTCGACGGCCGCGGCGACGACGGCCGTTGCCGGCCTCTATGTCGGCGGCGGCTCGACCGCGACCGGCGCCGTCGGCACCCTGACCGTCACCGGAACCGGCTCGTCGCTCAGCACGGGCAGCAACGCCGCCATCGTCGGTCAAGTCGGCAGCGGCACGTTGAACGTGCTGGCTGGTGCCACGGCCAGTTTCGCATCGTCCAACTCCAACGTGTTTTCGGCGCTTGGCGTCGGGCGCAGCGGGACCGGCGCCATCAACGTTTCCGGCGCCGGGTCGTCGGTCACGGCCAACGGCTTCGTCTATATCGGCCGCGCCGGGACCGGCACGCTGACGGTCGACCAGGGCGCAAGCTTCACCGGCGGCGCGGCCGCCAGCGGGTCGGTCGGTTCCTTCAGCGTGGCCATCGGCGATGGCTCGCCCACGCTCGACAGCAACGGCAACCCGAACAGCCCGCTTTATTTCGGCGGCAGCGGCTCCGCGCAGGTCACCAACGGCAGCACGCTGCACAGCCTGGGCAGTCTGCGCGTCGGCTATCGCGGCAGCGCCGGAACGCTGACCGTCGGCTCGACGAGCTCGGCGCTCGCCGACCAATCGATCTATATCGGCTCGAGCGGCGGCGACCGGACGGGCGCGGTCGGCAGCGTGACCGTCCAAGGCGCCGGCCTGCTGAAATCCGGCGGCACGCACACCGTCGGCAACGCCGGCATCGTGCTCGGCAACGATGCCGGCACCACCGGCACGCTGACCGTCACCGGCAGCAACTCGATCGTCGACGCCAATGGCGACCGGCTCACGGTCGGCGGCAACGGGACCGGCACGCTGACGATCTCGGCCGGCGGCAAGGCGCTGGCTGGAGCGTCCTACAGCGACGTCGAGGCCGCTTTCGCGGTGGGCGGCGGCGCCGGCGCGGTCGGCACGGTGAGCATCACCGGGCCCGGCTCGCAGCTGATCGCCTCGGGCGGCGCGGTGATCGGCGGCAACGAGAAAGGCGCTGGGGCCGTCGCCGGCGGCATCGGCACCGTCAGCGTCACTAGCGGCGGCCTGCTGCAGACGGGGGCGTTGACGATCGAGGCCCGCTCGAAGCTCACCGTCGACCAGTCCAGCACGCTGACCACCCCCTCGATCAACCTCAACGGCGGCACGGCCGACCTCTACACGCTGACCACCGCCACCGCGATCAGCTTCGGCACCGCCGGCATGCTGCGGGTGCATGCCGTCACCGGCGCCAACACGCTCGCCAACTTCACCTTCGGCGACACGGTCGACGTCGCCGCCGGCACCTCGGTGTCGCTGAGCGGCAACACGCTGACGGTCGGCTCGGGCAGCATCAATCTCGGCGCCAGCCCAGCCAACAGCAGCTATCAGCTGTTCAGCGACGGCTCCGGCGGCACGTTCGCCGCGCTGACGCCGAAGACGATCGGCGTCTACCGGTTTTTCGACAAGAGCTACGGCACCCATTTCTACACCGCCGACGCCAATGAAGCCGCAGCCGTCGCCGCCAACCGGTCCGACCTCGTTGCCGAGGGACCCGGCGGGATCGGCCTGCAAGCGGTCGCCGTCTCGGCCAGCGACCCGAGCGCGACGGCAGTCTACCGTTTCTTCGACACGATCTACGGCACTCATTTCTTCACCGCCAGCGTCTCGGAGCGCGACACCATCATCGCCAGCCGGTCCGACCTGACCTACGAATCGAGCAGCACCTTCTACGAGCATACGGCCGCGCAGCCGGGCGATACCGCAGTCTACCGCTACTTCGACAATGTCCGCGGCACGCATTTCTACACCGACAGCGCCAGTGAGCAGGCGGGGATTGCCGCCAACCGGCCGGATCTGGTCGCCGAAGGCATCGGTTTCTACGAGCCGGCGCAGAACTACGCGCGTGCGCTGAGTTAGGCGGTCGCCGTCCTCTCGGACGAGGGCGGCGCTGGCGCCTTGGCCGCGGCCGGCTATGCTGGCCGGGCATGAATACTCCCCCTGAGACGGCGTTGGACGACGCGGCGCTGCGTCGGTTGATCCAGCCTGCGGCAGAGTTGGCGCTGGACTACGCCCGCCGGCGAGAGCGGCTCGGGGTCGATCTGAAATCGCCCGGCCAGTTCGTCTCCGAAGCCGACCGAGCCGTCGAAGTCGCCATTCGCGCGGCGCTTGCCGAGGCGTTCGGGCCGGTGCCGATCCTGGGCGAGGAAGCGGGCGGCGGGCTCGACGCGGACGGCTCCGGCTGGGCCATCGACCCGATCGACGGCACCACCAACTTTCTGCGCGGCCTGCCGCTCTGGGGCGTGTCGGCCGGGCTGATGGCACGCGGGGCACCGATCGCCGGCATCGTCGTGCTGCCGGAACTGGGGCTGACGCTGACGGCGCAGCACGGGCGCGGGACGGTCGTGAACGGCGTCGCCCTGCCGGCGGGACTGGGCAGCGCGGTCGGCCTGATCGCGCTCGGCGAGAACGGCTTCGAACCCGGCGCCAGCACGGACGCCCGGGCCGAGCGCTACCGCCGGCGCTGCTACACGGTCGTTCGTTACAATTGCGCGGTATTCTCGCTGGCCAATGTCGCGCTCGGCCGCCTGGATGGCTATGTCGAAAACGGCTGTTCGCTGTGGGACATCGCCGCGGCGTGGCTGATCTGCCGGGAAGCCGGTGTGGCGGTGGACGTGCGGCGCCGTAGTGACGGACAGTATTCGATCGTCGCGCTGCAAAAAAACGTGCCGAATCTTTCTTTCTAGGGGGGCCGATCCAATACGGATCCGTCCTATGGCAGCTCCGACGCCGCCGGTAAGCCCGGCAGCCCGGTCGCGGCCGTGATCGCGTGAAGGATGGCCGCCTCGGTGACCCGGGCCACCGCCGCCCCCAGGACCATCATGTTGCCGGGCAGGGCGCTCTTCCCGGTCGACAGCG
>JAABUL010006825.1_pt1 | contig 12838 bp, 3 predicted proteins | sample 5559151 | NCBI WGS metagenome assembly JAABUL01 (sample SAMN10711876, study PRJNA513368) | rock metagenome | isolation source: Antarctica rocks | place: Antarctica: Victoria Land, Pudding Butte sud | reverse complement strand
TCCAATTAAATTCTATAAATAGTATTTAATTATTAATTTATTATAAACAGTAATGCATTACTATAATGCATTACCTATATCTATAAGCGTGCTAGATACTATTAAAAATATTAGATAATTAATATTAAGATATAATTTGTATCTATAAGCGTGCTAGATGCTATTAAAAATATTAAATAATTAATATTAAGACACAATTTGCATCTATAAGCGTGCTAGATGCTATTAAAAACATTAAATAATTAATATTAAGATATAATTTGCATCTATAAGATCTATAGAGTCTATAGATGCAATTTATTAATAAAATGTATTATTTGCATCTATAGGCTCTATAGAACCTATAGGTGCGATTTAATTATTTTCTTCGTAAAAAGTAGTAATGCATTACTATAATGCATTATCTTATTATAATTAAATAATTAAACATAATTAAATATATATTGACTATATATTAACTATTAATAATTATAATATAATTATTTAAATAGTCTTGGCAATTCGGGTCGGTTTTTCGGGTCGGGTTTCGGTTTCAATTCTAGGAATCGACTCGATTCGACTCGGTTTTCGATTTCAACTTTAGAAATCGACCCGCCAAGACTTTCGGATCGGGTTGATCCGAATCGCCAAGATTCGGGTCGATTAATCGATTCGAACTCGATTAATCGACCCGAGGCGGTCAGTCTAATTATTAATAATCTTAAAATTAAATTATTATTTAGTATAAATATTATAACTTCTAAACAAATAATTGTTAATTTCGATATTAAACAATTTACTCTAAATAGTTATTAAAAACTAACAACTAGTCTTAATATTACAATACAAAATAATATTAAAATTTGTTAAATTTTAAAATCGAAATACAAAATAATTGTCGATACAAACAATATTGTCAAAATATTTGTTCGAATTAATTAGTTTCTATTAAATTGTAATTTCTTGTTTGAGTTAAATTTTATCGATACTTATATATATGTAATAAATATTTTATTGTCGACAATTTATATACGCAACAAGAGTTCTTTGTTAATTATTGTTTATAAATTGACAAATTTCGATTGTTTAATTAAGTTCGAAAAACAAAACTATTATCAAATTAGTTTCGACAAATATAGTTAGATTGTCAAGAATAATATAAAAGTAAAAATATTGTCGAACAAGTATTAAACAATTCTATTTAATAGTATATATATTTGTAATTTATCGATCGAGATAGTTGAGCTTTGCACTTTTGTCGATAAATTTGCTATTTTTTAAAAAAACAATAATAGAATTGTTAAATTAGCAAAAGACAATTGAATAACTATTTTACTAAATAACAATTAAAACTTTACAACAATCTTTAGAATAATATAAAAAGTCTATTTGTTAGACAAACGAGACAAAAGAATAGTTAATAAGAAATTTGACAAACTTTATTAGCAAAAGAAGATAGAGTAGTTTACGCAATTAACTTCTTTTAATTTCTTGATTTTTGTTATTTAATATATAATTAACAACTCTAATAGTTAGTTTGCTAGAAAGTATCAAGTAATTACAAATATTAGAGATTTGAACAAACTAACAATTATTAATAATTATTTAATATTTATGCAAAGCAATATTATAGCGTAACTTAAAAGTTGCAATTATATAAGTTTAATAAATAATTTTGTCTTCTTTCTTTAGTTTGTAGTAGTTGAACAAGATTGTTACAAGTTCTTGTTTATTACTTATTAAAATAAAAAATAACTTAATATTACTATTATAGAATTTAAAAACTCTCTAACTTATATATAGCAAGTAATAAATAAACAATTGCAATTTCTACACAAATTCTACAAAATATATATCGATAATATTGTTATTTTCTCTAAATTTTTTACAAATTATTTTGATTATTTACAAAATCTTTTTATTAAACTTGTTAAATTTTAGATTATACTAAATTCTACAAAGATTTATCTTAACTATTCTAGTATTATTTTGCTTAAACAAAAGATTAATATTTTCGATTTATTTATTATTAAAAAACAAATTATTGCAATTAAGATTATTTAATTCTTCAAAAATCTTAGAACATTAAAAATATATTTAAATTTTGTCAATTATTAATGCAACAAAGTTGTCTAATATATATAACGCGTCAATTTGTTGCAACAAAAGAAGATACAACTATTTAAGAGTTTGTTTGCACAAAACAATTAAAAACATAAAATATATTTTCGAAATATTTCTATTAAGCAATTACTAAATTTGTTAAACTCTTTTTATTAGTTTTAGTATGCTTTTACGATATCGAATTTTCTTATTTATTTTAATATTAGTTGTTGTCTATTTGTAGAACTCGACGCAACAAAAAAACAAAAATATAAGATTAAGATTTTTTACGTTAAAAACAATTTTGTTGACAATAACTTTTAAAAATCTAATATCTAGTATATGCTATTTTTGTTCAAAATATTAAGTATTGTTAAATCTTATTACTAGTCGACAAAACTAAAGATTGCTTGTTTAATTTAAACAATTAAAAAGACAAGATATCTAATTAAGATTTTCAAATAATTAATTATTGTCTATATAGATTACTCGATTACGTTTGATATTGTTAAATAAACAATTTTGTTGTTATTTGTTACAAACAAGCTTAATCTTAGATTTATACACGCATCGCAATATCTCTTGCAATTCAATTTTGATATTCGATATAAAACAAATTGTTTAAATATAATATTTAATACTTTGTTTCGATTGTTAATATTAATCGACAAAGAGAGAACAAATAATATTAAAGAATTTAACAAAATTAATACTTTTGTATTTAAAATCGAAATCTTAAAAGTAAACAAACTTGTCAAACAAATTTTTAAAAAAAAGAAAAATTTGATTGTTTAAACAATTTTTGATAAAGCAATATTCTTTTATATTTGCTTAATAAAAATAAGCGCTAATTTTAAAAAACAATTGCTCAATATCTATATTAAATTTGTTAAATAGACAAAAATTATAAATATTGTTTAGAAATTTGTTATATTGTCAAATATACAATTTTTTATAAAAAATAAGCTACTATACTATACAAACTATATTAATCGAAAGAAACTTTATCTATTAAAAAAGTTTAAAAAAGAAATTTTTATTTAAACGCATAACAAAAATTATTACGTTAACTTTACTTGTTTATATAAAACAATCTTTATTAATTTTTACTTTTACAAGTTAAGTAATTGTCTACAATATTATATAATATATTGTTGAGAGTACAATTTTTATCAAACAAAACGTTATTAATTGTATAGCGCTTTAAATTCTATTACTAGTTTTTTAATATTTTTTTATACGATAAGCTTCGATTTTATATTAATTTTATCAAATAAGCAAAATATAGACGTTGCACTTATTGCGATATATAAATTTTTCAAAAAAGTAATAATTATAGCTAATAAGAACACGCATATTGCTAAGAACTAGATTAATATAATAGTAGACGAATTCGCAAACTAGAGAATATCGAAAACTTTTATATACAATTGTAATAGAAAGTTTCTATTCGAGTTCTAACGCGTTGTATTTAAAAAACTTGACGTTAATTTTCTAGTTTTTGTTGTGTATTATTTTTAGATCGATAGTTAAAACAAAAAAATTAATTAAACAATAGAGTTTATTCTTTGCTATACAATAACAAACAATTCTAAACTCGACTAGATATTTTTTCTCTCAATTTTTCGAACACAATTAAACAATTTATTTAGTTTTTTTATCGATTTTTTGTTAAATAAAATAGTTATAAAATTTAAAATTCGAGATTTTTTGATTTTTTTTAAATCTAACAAGCAAAACAAGAATTAATTCGAAAAAAAATTAATAAATATAATAAAAACTAAGATTGCAATTGTCTAAATCAATATAATAGCGAAGAATCTCTACAATAGATATTATTGATTTTTGATTTTTTAAATAGACAATTAATTTTTTTTTGTTTGTACAAGAGTTACAATCTATCTTTTATAAAATTGACAAAGTTAATTATTTAGCAAGTTAATTTTTTTACAATTTTTAAATAGAAAGATAATTTAGTTTATAAACTTAATTTGTCTATTAATTAAAAAATTTATTTAATTATTTCTATTGTTAATTTAGAGTTAATTTTTAGAGAAAACAATCTTTATAGTTCTTTGCGTTCTAATTATTCTAAATTAGTTACAAAATTTAATAACAAATAATATATCTACAAAATTAAATTTTTTGTTAATTATTAATTTTGTTGTTACAATTGCAAAAAATCTATCTTAGAATATCTAATTTATTGAAAAGACTATAAATTCAAGTTCGATTATTAATATAACAAGAATTTGCTAAACAAAGTCGAAAATCTTATTAAAAAATACAAAATAAAATATAATATTTCTATTAATAATACTATACAACGTTTTAATCAATCTACAAAGTTTGTTACAATAAAAAACTCGATTAAAAAAATTATATCTATAGTATTGTAGCACTTTTTAATTAATAAAGTCAAAAAGATTTCACGACAAAATTGTAGTTGCTTTCAAAAATTATAAAACAAATATTTTTGTTAAATCGAGATATTAAATAAGCAAACTATTATTAATCGAATAGTTTTCAACTTTATTAGTATAGTCTAAATCGAGATTTACAACAAACTATTATATTATAGTTTTCAATTTTTTGAGCAATATTAGACGAGCAGTTTTTGCAATATTATATTAGTAGTAACACAAAATATAAATATTAATCAACGTTCTTATTAATATATTAATAAGATCAAATAACAAAATTCTATTTACTAGATATATAATTTCAAATACTATTAATACTTACTTAATAATCTCTTTTTTAAGATTAACAACTTATTTAACTTTACAACTTAGCGAATTGCAAAAATTTATTACTTGCTTGCGCGTTATCTACTATTTTTATCAATTGTTCAACTTGTCAAATATTATATTGTTATTATAAAACTTTTCAAGTTTGCTAATATATCTATAATTGTTGCTTAAAAAGCTATAGCAATTTGTCAAGTTAAAAAGCAAAAACAATAACTTGTTATTTAAAAAAATATAGCAATTAAAGAAGTTAAAAAGCAGATTATTTCTATCGATTTTAAATAGAAAGACGTCAAATACAAAATTATCGAAAACAAAAACAATAAAAATCAAAATAGTAACAACAACAAAAGTTTGCTCGATTATAATTGTTTAAATATTTAAGTTTTTTCGATATTTGTTAAAAACAAAAGCAAGAATTGCAACAACTCTCTTATTATTAAAATGTATGTTTGTTACATTTTTACAAAAAAATTGAAATTTCTTATTTCTAAAAATAAAATATTTAAGATAGCAATCAAAAACAATTATTTAAATCTAAATTAATTTAAATCTAATATTAAACTTGCTAAATCAATTAACAACAACAACAAAACAATTTAATCTTAAACTTTTATTGCGTTAATTAATTTTGATATTGCTTACGTAATTTTTGCTAAAATTAAAATTAACAAAAAAAATCGATTATAGTTAGCAATTTTTAACATTAATAGCAATTTACAAATATTTCGCAAATTACTCGATATTTTTGCGATTATAAAATATAAAGAATTGCTTTATATATTAATTTATAAACAAAAATATTGATTATACAACAAGAAGATCGACATTATATTTATTGTATCGAACGCTAGTTATTGCACAACAAAAATCGACAATATAGTTATAAATTTAGTAAAAAGAAAAATCTATACAACACCAAAATTGGTATTAATTTTATCTACAATTAAGAAGTTTCTACAAATCTATACATAAAATATTGTAAATCAAATAAGTCTAATAAACTACAATAGTTTCTATATCGATTTTGTTTGTATTAAGTTTGTCAAATTTAAATTTAAAACTATTAAGAGTAAATCTTAATTTAAGAAGATTATTAATTTAATTAAGCGAAAGTTACGAAAAGCATTCGACGCATTTATATTAATCAACATATACGCAAAAAAGAAAACAATATATATTCTAGACTTTAACTACAAATTGATCAAATATTACAAACTTGTCGATTTATTTAATAACAAGATCAAGATTAATTGTTTTAATAGATTAGCGCGTACACGTTGACAGAATAATGCGAAAAATAACAAGTTTTTTTCGAAACAAAAAGTAAGCATCTTTTTAATAGATAACAAAGAAAGATTGCAAAAGTAGATTTTTGTTTTGCTATTTTTTTTGCGCAATATGTCGACAAACAATGCAAAAATTACAACTTCTACTTGCTCTAATTTTATAGAAATCGAAATTGTAAAAATCTTCAAAACTATTAATATTTTAATCGACAAATTATATAACAAGTTTTAAAAGATTGACACAAGATTTAAAGTTATTGTAGTAAATATTCTAACAATATAGAACAATAGTATTATAGAGATATACAAAAATGTTGTTTTAGATAGAATTGCTAAAGTTGTTTAAGAATTGTTAAATTTGCTAGTTTCGATTCTTAGAAGCAAACAAATTATACAAAGTAACGTGCATCTTATTAGTTAATATATGCACAACACGTATACTAAGATTTTCGAAAAGATTTATCGAGAACAATTTTTCAAGTTCTACAATTTGCTAATTATTATAAAGAATTGACTTGTTGCGTTTATCGAATACAATAAGACAAAAATCGAGAAGAATAAGAATGCAAGTAATAATGGCAGCACGAAAATAAGTTGTTCGTTGTTCAAAAAATCACAATATATAATTCGATAAGTATTTGTCGATAGATAAGTCGATCTTGCTCTAGTTGTTGTTAATATACTACTACGAGTTCGCTCGATGTCGATAGATAATAAATGGGTCGACTGGTTTGTAGATAGATTAAAAATCAAGAATTTGAAAATTGATTGTTTTTCTTTTATCTTCGCGATCTGCTCTAGTTGTCTTATAAACATATTATTACAAATTTGCTTAACAAGCGTTTCTGTTAATTATTATCGACAAGAGCGTTGTTTTCTTTCTTCGAAAGAGACATTTGTTATATATTTAGCTAGTAGATTGCTTTACTTAACGAGTTTTACTCGAAGAGCTGCGCTAGTCCCTAAGAGGACTAGCTTGGCGAGTAAAGATAAATTTGCGCATAGCTAGATAGATTATCAATTCAACTATCTATTACAACTCGCCTGATGCTCGTTTTGTCTGTTTCTCGCATTGCTTTCGTAACACAAATCTTTGTTTTCGAAATATAATAATTGCAAATCAAAAAATTTTGCACGTTGTTGCAACTTCTTTTGCAAAAAAAAAAATTAATCTAGTAAAAAGTTCAAATTGTCTCGCAAAAAGCAATTAAAAATAACATTCTTATTGTTTGCAAAATATTGTTAAAAAAAATTAGATATTTGTTCTAGTTTTTGCAAATTATAGTTGTTAACAATAGTTTTTTTGTCGCAATTCTTGTAATAATTTTTGATTTTTTGATACTATATAATTTGTTAAGCTTTTATTAGATTTTAAAATACTATATTGTTAAAATTAAAATAATAATTAAAGACTTTAACAATTTAATAGTAATAGAAATTTATTAGTTTTGTTTTATAGTCTCGAATGCTTTAAAATTTTAATATTGATAATAGCGTAGTTTTATTAATACTTTTTAACAAAAAAAGATTTTTTTTTGTATCTTTATTAAAAACAAATTTGTCTTTTGTTTGCGTTTTTTGAAATTAATTTTGAGCGTTCGATTAATTATCTCTTTTGCAAAGAATCGAACTAGTTTTGTTTTATATACAAAATTGTTGTTATCGAAACTATAATTTAGATATTAAGTTTACTACTTATTTTCGATATATTTGTAGATCTTTTTAATGTTTTTGAGACAATAGATTTGTGCAAGAACTAAAGCAATATGTTGAGCTCGAAAATTCGTTGTATTGTTATTCAAATTAATCTATATACAATCGATAGCTATTTTAGTAAAGAATTGACTTAATTTGTAGATTAGATAAGATTGTAGATATAAGTAAAACAATATATATATATAAAGATATAAATCGAATGTGCAAAAGAGAAGACAAAATTTTTGTGTAAAAAATAATAATTTTGAATTTAATTCTAAATTTCTAGCATTAAATGTTGCTTACTAAGCAAAAAACAATCTATGCAAAATATCTAGATAAATAAGATACAAATTAGTTGTCCCGAAATATCTGTAAGATATTCGGAATTTTTGGTGGGAGAAACTGCAAATATCATCGATATTCCCGGGTCAGCCGTGGTCATCCCGGTCAGTCGACCTCGGATACCATCAAATAAGGGTTATCATAGCAAGTTCAAAGACTTGGTGGTTGTGCGCCACTGATTATAAAGTATTCTCTTCGATGTTGTTGATGTCCTTGGATCTAAAGCCTCCGTTGCGCTTGGTAGGGAACCAGACCACCGACCATGTCTACCAACTGTGGATGGACACATGCGGCAATGCATTGTTCGTGTAACGAAGCGTCCTGTGGCTTTCTCGTACAAAGGCGCTGGATCAATGTGCCGAGTCTTTGGATGACTGCATTGTTTGCACTATATCAAAACGTGAAGCTTGTCTCCAGTTTCTGGATCCGGGTCTCTGAGGAGGTCGTGAAAACTGCTTTTCGCCTGGAGCAGCCGAGCCGCCTGAGTCAATGCAATGTAGTAAGTCTGATTCTGGATCAAATGTCCAAGCTTCCTTTTTCCGCCAAAGTGCGAGATCTTTGAACCTTTTCTGCTGTTGGAAGTAGGCGACTATTTCTGGATCACTTGAGTTTGAAAGCTTATATGCGCTCTGAGCCTATTCAGCTGCCTTTCCGGGGTCGACGTGGTCTTGATAGAAGTTATACACCTGGCGCAACGGCGATACACGATTTAAATGTATCCCAGGTTGGATGATATCAATTGTTTTCTGGGACAGCTTTTTGCAGCACACTCTTTGGTAGTGTCTGAAATACCTGACAGCCAAAGTTTTCTGATAGATTGATCATGGCCACCTGGTATTGTTCTGGGTCGTGGATATTCGAGAATCCTCCAAACAAATGGAGAAATCGCCCCGACCCTCTTGATTCCAGATTCGATAATGAAGAGAGTCCCGGCTTGGGATTGTCCTAAAATGTTTATGTTCTTCGACACGATTTTGCACATCCATTCCAGCGCCAACATAGAGCCAGTAAATGCTTGGCTGCTCTAACTCGTAAATAACGTGCAGATAGACTCCTGCTGTATTGTACTTCTCGGCCTCTTTCCGGTCCAGACTGCTCAACGTTTCGAAGGTGAGCACACCCTTTCGGAACAACACCTTTATATCCTGAACTAACGCATGCAAAATATTGCTGCGGATATGTTCAATGCCGTTGTTCAAGATGAGACTCTTGTAAATATTCTGATGGTCTGAGATCAAAGCTGAGGACCGCTCACTAGACAGGATACCCAATAGATGATTCAAAATGTCTTCCCGGAGTTGCACACTTGTGTACAGTGTCATGTTGGCTTCTCGCCTACGTGAAACTGACGTTTCGATATTTCCGTTACTTCTTCTGCTGTGAATCATATCATCATTCCAATCAATGCTGGTCATTTATGCTTGTTATTCGAATTTTGAAGTCTTTAACGTGGAGTCATTTGGCTATACTTATGCTAACCCATTATCATCAAGCGAAACTTCCTGTCTAGGCATGTCTAGAACTATTCGATGGTCTGCGGAAAGGTCTTCGTCGAGAGTACGCCACCGGACAAGGTCTGGATCGTCAGGTTGCAGACGCTTTACAACGTAAACCCTCAACTCTGGCAATCTGTGTTCTATGCGAAAGGCGCAATCGGGTATCTCCTCACCATTAGGCAATAGTGGTCTCATTCTATCCAAAGAGATCTATGGGATGTCTGGTCCATGAGCCATGATTTGAGAACAGTCAAAAAGCAGGTAGGAACTTTACGCTACACACGTACCCTGAAACACACACACTTGTATCCATTGTGATGTGTATCAATGAATAAACTGCGAGAATGGAGCCTGTAGGATTAGGAAAGCCTTCAAGGACGGCTCCGCCTCTCCAACATACACTATTCTAGACGCAGACCATCAACTTCTGCAAGCCGAAAAGTGAATGGTATTTTGGTAGCTCGTGAGATAAATTTGGGCATACTAAGGAGGTGAATGATATGGATGAGATAAATGAAGGTATTAAGGGTTCCTCCGTAACATGAGTAAGACTTGGGCAGCAGCTCGCCCGTTTAGGGGCGCAGCTCACCTAGGATCACCCATTGTCGCGCGACCGTAGGGCGGCGCTTACCCTAGGCCGCGTGGGGGGTGATTATGGGGTACATTTTTAATGTCTTGGCTTCGAGCCGGGCCGACAAATATCCGGAAAGCCGTTCTTGCCGTTGATCAATGTTCGAGACTCTCGGATCGGTCAGGCATATTCAAGCAATTTGTTCCTACGGCTTGTACCTCTCCATTCGCAACTGCTGGGCTATGGTAAGCCATGATTAGCTCCAAGGTAAGCCTCGTTTCAGGGCAGTGCGCTAGCTGTCGCTATACCCTTCTTAATGCCTTTGCCGCGTTCGCAAAAATACCCAAGCCCCCAGTCGCTATACGATTCTCAGAAAGACCAAAGGTGGTTAAAGGAATTTCACATCGCTTTTTCGCGACTACTTCTCGCTGTCGATCGGATGTGGGCATACAAGAGGTCCACGACGGCAGTACATTGGACCAATCAGCGCCGGAAAGCTCGGAGCAAGCGCCTGCAGATAATGAAGCTCCCAAAACCGCCTCCGAGCTTCCATGGTACCTCCAAGTCAGGACGACGCAGAGCGTAATACGTCCCTTAGCGGAACGTCAAAGACTGCCCGACCTCCCGCCCGATCCTCCACCCTTACTGCAGCCAATGCTGGAACATATCTCCATTGAACTTGGCTTGGACGATCTATCTCTCTTGGATCTCCGTAGGCTCGACCCTCCACCAGCGCTGGGTTCGAATTTATTGATGGTACTTGGCACAGCTCGGAGTGAGAAGCATCTGCATGTGTCCGCAGATAGATTCTGTAGATGGCTTCGGACCGAGCATAAGATCTCGCCATACGCTGACGGTCTCCTGGGCCGCGGGGAGTTGAAGCTGAAGATGAGGAGAAAGGCACGTCGAGCCAAAGTGCTAAGTAGGGTGGGCTCGTCGGAAACGGGCAACGGAGATGATGGGATACGAACCGGATGGGTCTGTGTGAATATCGGCAACGTAAAAGACGGCCAGACTGCTGCAGAAGTCGATTCTTCGATAGAAGGATATGTCGGTTTTGGCACGGGAACGGAAGGGGTGAAGCTCGTGATTCAGATGCTCACAGGAGAGAAACGAGAAGAGTTGGAACTCGAACGACTTTGGGCACAGGCACTGGCAAGACAGGATAGAAGAAGAAAACGCATCTTCGGAGGCGAGAAAGGGGTGGCGGAACATCTAGGCGCAGAGGTGAATGTAGCTCCAATCGAAACAGATGTCCTGTCTGAACCTACCTCCCTTCCACCGTCAGGACAATCTGAGAAGCCCAGCAGCCGCCCGCTTCAGATGCAGATACGCTCGTTCCACAGCAATGCCAGATCGTTCTCTACAAGTGGCCACAGCCGGATGAGTGTCGCTGCGAATGCTTCAGACTTAGAGCCTAGGATACTCTTGCCTGATACTCAAGACAAGCAGGGCAGAGAAGCCTTACCGTCGTCTAATCCTTCTCTAAAGAAACAGAATTCGAGCGGGTTTGATGACAACATGCGACTTCTCTCTCTACTGTCTAAATTGAAATATTTGAAAGGACTACCTCGAGAAGATGCGGTCGAAGTATTGGGTTCAGGAGTGAACGACGTCGAATCCACATCGTTCCTGAAGTCCTTTTACGAGGTGTATCCCCTTTTTCCGGAATCGCAATTTTGGGAATGTCGCTTGTCTTTGATCTGCCACGCGATCAGTATCGGGCATCCTTCCTACACGAAGTTTAACCTTGTCACGATCTTCTCAGAGATGCAAGCTTCTGCCGTACATATCCCGGCCAGTGCATTCACCCTCGTCGTCCGCACCTTACTTCAGGAGACTTGGAGGCCTCAAACGAGCGATTCCCGCCCTTCACTCCCCATAACCTATATTCGACTCGCCGTGGACGTCCTTGAAGACATGTCTCTGCGAGGGGAGAACGTCATGACCGAAGAGATCATGACAAGCTTGCAAGTAGCGACCTACATCGCCTCTGATCCCGAGCCGGGCGACAAGATCCAGCTGCATACAGCTGCCCATGAACGCCTCAAAACACTGATGGATGATTACGGCTTTCCGAAGAGGAGCACTGAGTCTTACGGTCGAGTCATCCAGGCTTGTGCTGATGCGAACAAGTGGTACGGCGTCTGGCAGACCTGGGAGTCGATACCCGCCAATTTCCAACGTAGAGATGAAGAGCTTTATGCTTTGCTGTTCCGCTGCGTCGCGCGAAGAGGTCATCAAGCCAAGACAATGGCGGTCCTCCGACAGTCTATCGCGTCCATGAGTCGAGAAGAGCCGCCAGTGAAGCTTGAAGGAGAGATAGCGATGGCGGTCCTACCATGTTTGATCGTCGCTGATCCGAGGGTGGAGGAAGATGTGCGAACAAGGCGGAACGAGCGCGGCGAATGGGTTCGTCTGTATCGCAAGTGTCAAGATCTCCCATCAGAGTAGACGAGGCCCCGAGCGCCTCGAGTATCTCGAAAACCTTACGCTATCGAGCAGCTTCTAAGACCGCAGCAGCTCTCGTGACAACCCTATCAGTCAGCGCCTGACCAATACCCATCCCAATTATACTTCAGACACTCATCCCCCCAAGCCCACCACCCC
>JAABUL010006824.1_pt1 | contig 12840 bp, 7 predicted proteins | sample 5559151 | NCBI WGS metagenome assembly JAABUL01 (sample SAMN10711876, study PRJNA513368) | rock metagenome | isolation source: Antarctica rocks | place: Antarctica: Victoria Land, Pudding Butte sud | reverse complement strand
ATCGAGGCGACCAAGGGAGGTACGAGCTGCGAGACGAAATGTTGTGGTATTGCTTCGACATGGAATGCAGCTGCTGCTCGGTCGTTTGTGAGTGTGAACAGTTGAGCTAGACTGACTGGTCCTGGTGGTAGAGGTGGGTATTGCCGTTGTAGTGGTGTAGTGCCAGCTTCAGCATCACGGTCAAGTTTCTGTCTCTTGTCATCGCTCAAGCCATCGGTTGGCTCATCAGGTGCTGGCCGCTTGAGCGGATTCTGATCCGAGAAGACTTCAGTCAAGCTATGCGGGAGCCACTCAACTTACTAGTGTATTCGTGGACCCAGGGCCGGGGTTTTGCGTGCGCTTCAGCATGTTGTTGAGGAAGGACATGGTCGTGCGTGTCATGCTCTTTATAGCAATCTTGTCCTTTCCTTCCATCTTGGCGTTCGCTAGTGTAAGCGGGTGGTATAATCGCGTGATCTCGCGGCACAAGCGCAAGACTAGTCTCATTCTGCTCTGGTCGTCGCGGGTCTGCGATCACGGTTGATCGTGCCCACGTCCGGAGGTGACGTGAGCCAAGGCAAACTTTCTGCGTGGCTTACATGGTTCATGGCGGCAACTTTTACGCCACGTGGAGCTGCGTGTGATCCACGTTCGTTCGAAGAGGGCTCCGCCCGCCAGCCACACCATTCACCCTCGCCGCGGCCCACTTGTTCCTACCGGTTCCGAAACTGTGAAGCAAGCAAGAGAATGTCGTTCCCGTGCCGAGACGCAGGTGACAGGGTATCGTGCGCTGACTTCATGGGCTTGCCTCGCACCCTGCCTGTCGAAGAAAGTTCTTCCCTACGCTTTCTGTTCGATTTGCTGTTCGGTATGTCTATCTATGCATACCAAAGCGCAGGGTCGCTTGCGGTACTAGGTTAAAGACACCAAGCGCGAAATCGATGATGCCTCTGCCGACGAGTCCTCTATCTCTTCCTTCGGTTGGTCACATGAAGTTCCACTCCTTCGATACCTCCGGAGGAAGCTTCGGGCCTAATATGCGCAAGAGGAAGGTATTCGAGCCGTTCGGACGTGCTCTCGCGAGCTCAAGAGCGGTCTCGAGAGACATTTTGCACACCACTCGATCTTTGTACCGGCGCGACCACGTCAATGACTCGTTTCGACTATTGAACCTCTGCCATACGTTGTGCCAGTGAAGCCACCCACAACGCAGGAAGAAGACGGAGCAATAAAAGCCGTGAATGGGAATGGCGATGATGGAGACTTGATATTGCAGCTGAGCCATTTCATCCCAGCTGCAACAGCGCTTTCAGCGGAGAGAACGAAGAGTATTCGGACTCCAATCACCGCACCCGGCCCTTGACTCCACCGAGGGACGAAAATCATGATAGAACCCTACAACCCGATATCCATATACTGTTTCCAAGCCCTCCTTCGTCCGTCAAGAGATCACCCTTACCCTCTCCTCTACCCATCAGAAGATCAAAAGAGATGGGCAACTCAAAAGGCTCATCACACGCTCTAGAGCCGATGGACTCACCCTTTCACGTACAGTTCCGCCCTACGCTGCGGAAAAGCTCGCTACAATCTAGCCGTGTGTTTCTCAACTTCCTTGATTAGTCTAACAGAGGTGACTTGAGAGAGCCCACTCTATCCGTTACGGCCTACGTGTCGGCAGAATACTTAGAGAATGGTCCCACAACACCTATAGTGACTATAACATCCTAGCTTTCCGACCCAGATGGACTTCTAGACGACTTGGCGTCTTGGAACAGACCTGTCGCTGCCACTGCACAACCGACCCGGAGAAACGCCTCCGTTGCAGCTCGGCCGCAAATAGGCCAAGGAGCAAAACCACGCCAGTAATGCCTGTGTACGGTACGGCAGTAGCTCCGCCCGAGTTACCGGATGCAGCTTATGAAAGAGTCTTCGAGAGAAGCTTCGTCATCATGCCGGACAGGTTAAGAAGCGATTGGATACTTCAACATATTATTCTCCGACAGTGAGCCAAAATGAGATAGAGATTCATCTTGCTTTTGTCCGAGCGGCGGAAGAAATCCTGAAGCAGAGCCCTATTTGGCGTGGTACACCTGACAATACAATGAAGATGAAGTATCTTCTAGAGAGATGAGATTGACAGAGATACGACACCGGATGCGTTGTAGGGATGGTTTTGCATGATCATCGATCTATAGGCGGGCATGATTAGAGTTGAGCTCATTCCAGTCTGTCACCTTGAAGCTTCGAGGCGAGTCGAATACGACCGATGGCCACAGTCTCGCGACCGGATGACTTGTGCAGAGGAGCATGGGCTCATCTAACCGTATTGAGAAGGAAATTATGTCATTTGGGTTCTCATTGCGAAGCTGTCAACAGCGCAGACGACGATAGTAGCTAGCATGGTCCAGATAGTATGCATGTCTAGATGCTCGGGACCATACCACATCGCGGTTCGCACCCGTATCACAGTGCCGTCGTTGTAGTCCTCCTTATACACTATTCGCGCATGATCGAAATGTAAGAGCGGATTCTGGAAGGTAAACCAAATGGTGTGAGCTACCAAGCCCATAGCAGCAACAGCAAGCGCAGCAGAGACGAAAGGCGGAGCCACGAGCCAGAACAGCTTCACGGCATTGAAGAAGGGGGTGGGGTTGATGAAAAAGCCGTCCTCGCGTCCTATGTCCGCCGCGGAAGCTTCGGCATGGTAAGCCACTTTCTCGCTGTCCAGGAGGTGGGAGGCCTGGAAGGTGTGTTTCTCATTGCTGTAGTCCTGCGGTGCCTGGTGCAATCGCGTGTAAGAGTGTGGGTGTGGGTATGAGGAGCTGCTGGCTTCGTTTCCGCCCTGCCCTGGGTCGAGGGAGGCGATGCGCTCGAACGCCGCGATGGCCTGAGAAGGGTGGATGCGATACTCATCTCGGCTCAAGCTTAGGAGAGAGCATTGAGGTACTCTTTCATACAAGTACTACGCATGCAGGACAAGAGACGTGTCGTCGGTAGCTCGGCGCGTTCTCGCCGATTCAAACCTGTAATCCTTTATTACTGCGGTCAATGCGTGCCGTCGGCGTTAGGCAGCAGAATGACAGAACACAGATCGTGCAAAAGGGCAGCGACATGGGGGGTGTCGTTATCACAGCGACTACCTCCCCGGTTATCAGTCGCGATGTTAGACTCATGGAGGGCAAAGAGGTGATGAAAGATGATTGCAACCTGTGAATGATATCTCCATAGGCGGGAGAAGTCGGGTTGTGGCACGGCGGCGGTGACGGCGGGGCGGAAGGAGTTTCTTCCCTCCAGCTTTACCGTGTTGTTGCCGCCAACCTCCACGGCACGGAAATCGAGGTTAGGCCGCCTCGCTTGTAGTCGACACCACATCAACCACCGCGAAGGGATCCATGTATATCGGCGGTGTAACGACAACGACGAATTTGCGCGTCGCAGCCTCGAGTCAGTCAACGAACTTGCAACTCGCGTCTAGAAAGGAGTACAGTACAGAGTACCAAACCCATCTCGTTCCATCGTTTCTAAAGATGAAGCCTTCCAGGCTTCCACTCGCGAAGTATCTTCAGCGCTTTCTATTACCCACTCCTCTTTCAATCCTCCGCCACGAGAGCGATGAGCTAGTGGATGCGGAATCGCACGAAGACTTGGCTCACGAGTATTTTGATGTAGGGGCCGTTTAGGAACAGTCATTTTCCTTTTTGGGAACACAGGTTTCGCCAACGACCCGCACGTTCATCCAATCCAAAGACTGCAAGCCCGGAACCATGAGCGGCATGCACCAGTGCTGCATGTTCGTTCCTTCTGCAGCCATGCCAATACTCCATAGTCGAGGACTCTACCGCTATCAAGCATTTGTCATCCACATGGTTGTGAAACTAGGCAGAAGTATAGAGCAAACTTGTAAGAGCATCAGGGTAAGTATATCAGGGCAACTTCGATGGCAGATATGCTCGATTCGGCGTCAGTTCCCTAGTTGCAGTTCGCAGCCTCTACTTCAAGTTCATTCACAAGCTCTTCCTACTCTGGAACCCCAACAACATCTACAGAGCCTAAAGCTCTGTGCTTGTTGCCAGCTTGCTAATTGGTAGCGGCCCAACGAACGTCATGTCCAAGTCATCACCGTCCGGCTTGCGCATTGCCGTGCTTTTGACGTTCGGGGCGCAGATGCTCGACATGGCAGGCATCGACCTTCTTGGGATGTTGAGCAAAGAGTATATGGAGAATCTTCCGGGGCCGTTGTCGGCTTTAGGTTTGGACGTGCAGATCTACTACATAGGGAAAGACGGCAACCAAGCTTTCTCAGATACGAGCAAAGAACAACCGCACACTGAGGCAGACTCGCCGAACTCTGCCACCATCCCGGCGGAAGTCACCGATTCGACAACGGCCAGCAGGCCAGTCCCTCAGCAAGAACGAGCTGAGCAGATAAACAACAATCTGCGCGGTCTGACCGCACAAGCGTACATCAAGGCGGAATACTCCGTGACATCTCCGAGCGTACAACCAGGGCAACTTGACATTGTAATGATCCCCGGTCCTCCTCCCGGTCAACAGCAATCCAAGCAAACGCTCGACTTTGTCAGACGACACGGGAAATATGGAACCACCATATTGGTTGTCTGCACTGGCTGCTACGTGGCGGCACAGGCAGGCATCCTCGATGGCCGTAAGGCAAGCGCACCCCGAGCGCTTGTACCACAGCTCCGCAAGGAGTTTAGTTTGGTGAAATGGGATGACCAAAGGCGGTTCGTCAAAGATTCCAGCACCGTCAGTGGGCAGTCTGAAGGGGAGCTCTGGACCAGTGGTACGTGTTTATCTGTCCTGCATATGCTATCTATGCGGTTTCTTCGGGTCTAAAACTTTCCAGGCGGCATATGTAACGGCCTCGAGATGGTCGCTGCTTTCATTAAGGAAAAGATCCCGGGTCCTATGAGTGAAGCTGTTTGCGCAATGGCTGACGTCGGCGACAAGGGAGAATACTACAACAGCAGTGTAGGCGTCGATAATGCTTGGTGGTTGGGACAGATTCTTCGAGCTTTGTTTCTTGGTAAGCGGTCGCCTCAGCTCAAGTGGAGGGAGAATTAGCACTACTGTCCTCTCCACTGCTGTATAAGCATCACAGCATAGACGTCCTCGCCGAGTATTTCCATCAGAACCTGAAGCACAACCTACAGCAATGAGCACGTACATAAATATGGTCAACATCTCTTCTCTAGCATCAAGCTGCTGCGCTTGCAAACTGATGAAAAGGAAGCATGATCGTCGCGTCACAAGGAGGCAGTGCGATACCAAGGACACGGTGGCCGCTGAGATTAGGCAAGCCCAGAGCCCAGCAGACCGGGTTACAAAAATAAGAATAACCTTGAATGAGTCCGTAACAAAGAGGGCTGAGGAAAGGGAAGCAGGTTCACCGAACGGCACATATTTTGATCCTTTCGCCGCGGAACCGTGCGTTTCTGAAGCAGACTAGCACGAGGGGCAGTGCCAGGCAGCTGCGGATGCGGCCTGCCAATCAATCTGTGGACTGCTGATCGTTACGGCCGCTGTGCCATGGCTTAGTTGGCAGCGAGTCGGTGTGCTGCTCTGGTTCGTCGCTGAGGAAGCCGAAGATCAGGCGTTGAGGCACCTCGTCCTATTGGTACATTGCTGTGCTGTGTCGTTGCAGGGCACTCAATGCCAGTAACCAGCCCCTGCCGTGTTTTGAATGCTAGTATTGATTACACTGCCAGTAATTCGTTTAGCTGTTTTTAATGCCAGTAAGCACGTGACGCCAAGACTAGTCAAATATTGATTGAAATTTGATTGAAATTCGAAAATTTGGTACCGGCGCGTACGTAACGCGGGGTATCCCCCCCGCCCGCGCCGAGTCGATAGGGCTACTCAAATATTAACTCGCCCTAACGCCTAATTGATTAGCCCTAACGCTCTAAAGCTCCAACGCCCTAACGCCTAATTAATTAGCCCTAACGCTCTAACGCTCTAACGCCCTAACGCCGTCGGCCGAAATTCGGAAATCTCTAAGTCCTTAGCCTAAAAGGTAACCCGGCCGTCGGCCGAAATTCGCGCCGAGGAATTTAAGCCTCGGCAAAGTCGACTAATTACGAATTAATAAGGATTTAAGAATTACGGGATTAGCTAATAATACGGAACCTTAGATTAGCGACTAAATAAGTCGAATTTAGTATATAAATACCGAGTTTCGTACTTTCCTTTTATTTTATCTTTTCCCTTTTACTATACTAGCTATCTATTACTAAGATAGATAGTATTTAAGATAAACGCGGACTTAGGTACGAGGATTTTAATAAGGCTACTATTAAGGAGGGAGGCCTATTATAAAAGGAGTTATAAATAGGTAGTATCGATACGAGTAAGTAGTAGTGTTAAGTAAATACGAATATCTAAGGAGGAGAGATAGTTATAGGGAAGTAGCGCTTATATAGCGGTTAGCCCTAAGGGTAGTACCGGTAGGCTAGCGGGGCTAGCTAATTACGTATAGGCTCTTTTAATAACTATCCCCTCCTCTTAAGGCTTCGTCCTTAGAGCTAGTAACGCGTAGTCCTAGTAGGTACCGTAGCGCTATAGCTCTAGTTACGCGCTTACTTATCGTGGTACTATATCGCTATAGTAGTAGTTCTTTACATATTAAGCGTATATATCGTTTAGTAGTAGTAGGTATATATAATCCGACGGCGGAGTTACCTAGCTCCTACGGTATTACTATAGCGTTATAAGGGCCTTCCGGTATTACTCTAGTAGTCGTATTATATAGGTAGGGCTATATTAGAGTTTCGTTTACTCCTTTAACCTTCTACCTTATATCTATATTACTATAGGTCTTTAAAGCCCTTTAACCTTCTTATTTATTTATTATTACTTTATTATATCTAGTAGTAATATACTTAGTAGCTCGGGTAGTAAGAGAACGATACCTCTATTTAGTAAGCGTCGTTCTTAGACTAACCGTAGCTCTACTCCGCCTAATAGCCGTCGCGGTAGTACTCCTAGTAGGTTTCTTAGCTACTCCTATACTATACCTACTAATTATCGTAGCTAGGCCTAATACGAACGCCCTAAATATAAACTACCGTCCTTCTAGCTTTACGCCGATTAATACGTCTATAATAGAATACCTATATAGTCGTCTTAGTACGCCGTATACTATAACTTAGGGTAGCTAGTATATAGGTACTAAAGATAGTCCTTAATCTCTTACTAATCCTCTAACGCTAGAGACTCGTAACCTCTCCGGTACTAGGCTAGCCTCTTAGTAGACCTCTCCTTAAGCTCCGAATCTAAGCCTCCTTAGTAACCCTAACTTTATAGTAAAGGCTTAGCGTACTCTCGGTCTTAAGTTATTAAAGCCTATATCGGACGCTAAGAAGAAGCTATATTAAGTATATAATCTTAACGAGACTAACGTATCTTTAATAGACCTCCTTATCGTCCCTAATCTTCTAGAGTAAATAATACTACGACTAGATCTCTATCGTTATATCTACTATAAGTACGTCTACTACTAGAGTAATAATACGCTACTAGCTAGCTCTAGCTACTCTTACGCCTTTCTAAGTAATAAGTATAGTAACTATAAGAGTTTAAAATCGAACTCTAAGTACGATACTAAGTATCTAGCTAAGTTTAACCGTACCCTTAATATAGTAGAGTAGTACCGCTAGCGTACTATCCGTAATAACGAAGCTAACTCCTTCTAGGTCGCTACTCGTTAGTTTAAGTTCCGTACTTACTATAAGAGCTTTACTACCTATCTCCGTATAGTTATTAAGAAAGTAGAAAACGACTATAGTAATAGTATCTCGAAGTAGCGTACTACTCGCCGTACGTTATTCGAGAAGAATAGTCGTTCTTTTCAGGATCGTATAGGTATCTCTAGTAGTATAGAGCTAAGTAATATTATATTAAACTATAAGATAGAGCTTAGAGTAGTATATAGTATAACGAATTAGGAGAAGCGTCTAGCGTACTACGGTAGGGTAGCGATATAAGGCCGATAAGCGAACGGCTTATATACGCGAGGGTTAGAAAGGATAGTATATATCTACTATACCCTTAGAGTAAGGTTACTAGTCCTCTCTTAAGAAGAGCCTAGTACGGAACGAAGCGTATATTTTCTTCTTCTTTAGATTCCCGATCCTCTATAGTACTATATACTCGTATAGGAGTAATTTATAATTACGAGAGATTTACGTAGCTATAGAGCGTAAGTAAATAAACTTCTATTATACTTCTCGATTATTAAACTACCTTACGTAGTCTACCTCTCCTTCTTTTAGTAGGCGGTATTATTACTTTTTAGTTCGAGGTTCCGCCTTAGTATAGCGTAGCCTTTACGGAGGTACCGGAGCTTTCGCGTATTAAACTATTTACCTCTAGGTATAACTATAGTAACGCGTTCGCCCCCTTTAGCTTATCCTTATACTTAAGCTCGTTATACTCCTATAAGTAACTACTCTAGCGTATTTAGTATAGCCTCTTCCCCTTACTATTTAGGCTATATATAACGATCTTTTCGATCTCGTATTAGTTACTATTATCGTCCTTAAGCTCGTCTACTAGTAGCGGCTAGTACCCTTTCCTAGTCCTATACGGCTTTAGTAAGGAGACGTAGAAGGTCGGGTATAGTCTCTTTATAGACTATAGTAGGTTAAGCTTATATACTTATTTACCTACTAGTTCGATAATAGTAAATAGCCCTAGATACTTATTATTAAGCTTCTTATATAGCCTCTTACTTCTAATATTCCGTCCGTTAACGAGTACTTAGTCTCTAATAGGGAATTACTTAGCCTCTATATAGTAGTTATAGTACTTAGCCTATAGCTCTACTACGGCTTCGAGGCTCTTTCTCGCGTCCTCGAAAGTAATTTACCTCTTTATTAGCTATTACCTAGCCTAGTCCGCTAGCTTCTTAAGGCCCTTTCGCCCCCCCTCTATATAGTATTCGTCTCGAATATTAGAAAAGGACACTCTAGAAGCTACGCTCGACTATACGTAAGTTATAGGCTTCCTACTCGAGATTCGAGTAATGTCGTATAAGCGTTATATTCAACGTATTATATTAACTCTATTCCGGACATATATAATATACTCTATCTATATATACTTTGTATATCTCTCCTTATGTGTCGGTAACAAGCTTAGTTAAAAGAGTAAGTTATAGAGTTCTACTAGTCTTAGTAAAAGTACGGCCTTAGGGACTATAATTAAATATTATAGCTTTACTAGAGCTACGCTCGTATGTACTAATTAGATATTAAGCAAAAGTTCCTATCTTTGTTATTTATAACTACTAAATTATTTGCCTAATATAATATTAGATTGCTTATATTTTAAAAAGTCTTAAAGTAAATAAAAACTCTATTTATTTTACTTCCTATATAATTTTAAAACTATAAAGCTAAAATGCATTTTTATATAAAGAAACCTTTGTTTTTTTTATTATAATCTAGACGTATAACTTTATAAAAGTATTTCCTATACTACTTATTTTATATAGATTAATCTTGTAATAGCTTCGTAAACGGAAATAGAGAGGCTAGTAATTTGTCCTATAGAGTTTTAATTAGTAGTATTCCTCGAGATATTAATACTAACCTATAATAATCAAATTAGGTAATAGTACTACACCGTACTACGTAGATACTACACCTCTACCTATCTAACATTTCCCTATTATGCTATTTTCGACTTCTCGGACAACTTTAATACTATATTGCTTCGCCGAACTCCTATCTTTCTACATTCTACTATTAGATGTTTCTCTAATATACTCCCGAATTAAGTAGTAATACAACTTCTCGGGAATGTCGATTAGCTTTAGATTAGCGAAGGTATTAGATTTGATAGTAGTCGTAATAAGAGTTAGTGTTCGGATCCTAAGAGGTACGAGCTTATAACGCTACGTTATTACGAGTATAATATAGAATGCGTAGGTTTAGGGTAGAATAAGGACTACTCCGTCTTACGGCTTTAGCTAGGACGACAGAGTAACTAACTTACTCTATACTCTATACCCGCTCTATAGAGTAGAGTAGGAGAGCACTATAGAGTAACTTATAATCACTTAGGTATATAGGAACTAAGGATGTCTTCGATATACTTATATTCAACTTATGTTATAATCTTACTAAAAGGTCTATAACTATTTATAGTATATTCGGGTTATCTTACCTAAACACCTACTACTACCTACTCTTTAAAGAAGCACTTACGTAATACTACTACCTTGTAGGACCGTAAAACTTTAAACACCCTTAGAATAAGTACTACTAGTAGTATACGAGGCTTAGGCTATAGAGACGAAAGTGTAGCTCCGACAACCGATCGTAGGACTAATAGTAAGACTAAGGTAGACTTCTTCTATAGAGACCGCAACAAGCTAGACGACTAGATCAACTAACTCTTACTCTACTTTGAGTTAGACGGAGTTAGCTCCTATAAGAAGAGATACCTTATCGCGACGATATATCTTTAAGGGGAGGCTTAGTACTAGATAAGACTAAGGACTAAGGACTTTATTATGTATTAGAAGGATAAGAGTAGAATCTTTTCTAACTTCGTTAGATTCTACAATAAGATGAAAACGATCTACGGGTTTAGCAACGAGAAGAAGGTTACAATCTAAATCGTTTAGGACATCGTTTAGCGAATATTAGCATCCTAGTATACGGCTAAGTTTAAGGAATATTCCAACAAGACCAAGTAGGACGACGACGCCTTATACGTTATATACTACAAAGGTCTTAAGGATAACGTAAAGGACGAACTAGTACATATAGGAAAGAACGAAACTACGAACTTAGATACGCTTATTAAATCGTCGATCGACATCGACGACCGTCTCTACGAGAGAGCTATAGAAAAACGACACATAGGTTAAGGACGCGGACGTACTAGCTATGTTCCAACTAGCTAGTCTAGAGGGAATAAACGACGCGACCCTAACGCTATAGAAATCGACGCTACCTAATAAGTACCTAAGAGAGGACCGTTTAGAAAAGCTAGAGGTAAAGGAAAGCCTTAGGGTAAGAAAGATAGAAAAACCGACAAGTACTATAACTATTACAAGAAAGGACATTATATACGTAACTACCGTAGACTAAAGGTACGGCTATAGTAGTAGATTAACGCGATAATTAGATAGGAAAATAAGTCTCCTACTAATAAGACTTAGGATACGGCTATAACCTCGACAAGCGGTCGAGACGGGTATAACAATCTTATAGAGCTATAGATCGCGGAACCAAATTACGCTATCTATCGCCGATACCTACCCTTTAGGTAGTATGTAGGATTAGGGAAGAACTAATAGGTATCCGAGGATTTCGACTAACTTAAAGAAATAAGTCGAACTAGATAGCCTATAACGGATTTAGAGAAGGAGGAGTACGAGCGGCTTAAGAGGGCTATATATCCCTAGCTTCCGAAATACAAACCTACTATAGAAATCAACGTACTTAAGGGGACGACTCCTATATTAGACAATAAGGAAACTTAGGAGTAATAACGTTAACTAAAGGAAAGTAGATAGGAAAAGTTACAACGCTTTAGGGAAGGAATCGCCTTCCTAGTAGAATAAGTACGTAAGGAACGATTCTTCTACGAAACAGACACATCTAACAACCGCTAAGTACTAGAATAACGCGAGAAGAAAGGACGACTAGTAATAGAAATTAACGTACTCGAACGAATAACGTTAGAAGAATAGCTCGAGGAAATCGAAGATAAGCTAAACGACCTATATATAGAACGGCGAGAACTATAGGAAGACGTTAACAACATCCGACTAGAGTAGCGTTAGCTACGTACGTAGTAAGGAAACTAACAAGCCCGCGTAAGGCTAAGCTAACTTACGGACATACTCTAGAGACTATATAATTAAGCCTAGTAACAACAGAATTAGCTAAACTAGCTACTAGACTAATAGGAATAGATAAGAGTACGTATGCGAACGTCGCGACTATAGCGCGAGTTTAACGCTATAGAACGACAGCTATAATAGTAGTTAAGGGATAATAGTAACTACGCCTAAGGAAGATCCCTACCTCCGTTTAGACGAGAGGACGCTACACTATAAGAAAACATATTACTATCTCTAGATAAGGAGATAGGTAACGAATCGGAGGAATCTCTAATCCTACTAATAAACCTAGACGACGACGAAGTACTAGACTTACTAATAGACAAACTAGAGAGAGAGTATCGGGATCGATAGACCTCTCCTCTCTACCTAGACAACGAACTCTTAATAGACGACTAATAAGCGTTAGAAGTAATCGCTAAGATCGCCGAATCCGACGCTAAAAACAAAACTACTCTAGAAAGTTCCGAGAGCGAAGACTTCGACGAAGACCCGGACGACTTAGAAATACTTAACATCTTAGTAGAAGGCCTATAGCTAATTATGAAAATAGCCCTCTACCTTATACGAAGTTACGAAGAGGTATTTCTAAAGATCGCTAGGAAACGACATCTACATCCTATAGAATTCGATAAGATAATAGGATAGCTACGATCTATGTTCTAGAACTACCGATTAGTCGATACCGACTATAGTAAACACGGATATGTTTAAGAAGTAATACCTATTAGAAGTGTAATCTTCGACTATAGGGACTATATACTTCCCGACGGAATAATCGTTAGTTCGTAAATAAGGGAACGAGTACGACTTCTAGATTAACGGTACCGTAAGATCCTAACGTACTAGAACCAATACTAGAACGAGACTCTTACTCTCGAAGAAATGAAACGGAAGTATAACGAATATATACTATAATAGGTAATACTACTACTTCTACCTCTAGGACCGCTACTACTAGTATAGCGAGGAATAACCCT
>JAABUL010006822.1_pt1 | contig 12845 bp, 8 predicted proteins | sample 5559151 | NCBI WGS metagenome assembly JAABUL01 (sample SAMN10711876, study PRJNA513368) | rock metagenome | isolation source: Antarctica rocks | place: Antarctica: Victoria Land, Pudding Butte sud | reverse complement strand
CCGGCTCCCTCCTCGAAGAGCTCTTCTTCTCCACCTCCCACGCCAAGTTCTACACCGCCATATCCACCGTCGCCATCGCGCCCTGCATCGTCGGCAAATCCAACATGTTCCGGCGCTCACACCTCCACGCCCTCACAGCCACCAAGGGCGCGCCCCACCCGGCGGGGATCGATTTCTTCAGCTCCAATATCTGCGAGGACCATCTCATCGGGGACCTCCTCTGGAAGAACCCCGTCCCGCCGTCTGTGCTCACGCTCGCCGCCTCCGAGGGCCAGTCCCCGTGGCTGACGCACAGGGAGATCAGGTATAAGGCGCAGACGAGCAGGTGGGGCAACCACGCCCTCGTCCCGCACTGCCTCGCCATCCAGCCCATGGCCGCCATGTCCCTAGCCACCTACCTCGCGCGCCGCACGCGCTGGCTCCGCGTTCGGAAGTTCACCGTGCCGCTCGCCACGCTCGTCGAGCCGGGGACTGAATCCCTACTTTGCTCGCTGTACGGCGCTTACGGGCTGACCTCTCTCCGTTTCTGCGAGAAAATTCTACGTATCCCGCCGACGTGGGCTGCTTTCTGGATGATCTGGCTGGGGAGCGTGGTTGGCTGGATGCTGGTGGATCGATATGTGTGGGCGCTGTTGCAGTCTGGGAAGACTTTTGGCGGGGAGGAAGGGACGCCGGCGTTTGCGAGTGGGGGGGAGAGGAACCGGAGGAGGTGGAGGGAGAGGGTGTGGGCGTGGGTGGGGAGGGAGGCGTTGGCGCTCGGGGTGTGGGTTTGGGCTGTGGGGGGTGGGGTGGAGGTTGGATGGAGGGGAAGGAGGTTCAAGGTTGGGTGGGATGCTAGTGTGAGGGAAATTGGGGTGGAGGTAAGGAAAAGGGAGTGAGAGGTGTGTGGACGAGTTCTATCCGTTTTAGATATGTTTCGTCGATGCTGTAGGGCGCCGTCCATTCATCTAATCCCTCGTCCTATTTGGCGTCCACCGTTTGATTACCATCTCCCTAACCTTATACCTCGCCAATAAGCCCGTGATATCCTCCCCATCCCCCACAGACGACGGCACCTCCACGAAACAGATCACCAGGTTCTTCAACACCTGGCTCTGAACCCTATTCACCGCATGAAGCCACCACCAATTCTTCTGCTTCCCCCCACCATCCTGCCCCCTTCTCCCGTAACTTGGCACCACGACAACCGAGAACTGCGCATGCGCAAAGGCCGGCCCGCGCTGGTAGAGGAGGTAATCGACGCCGAACTTGATCCCGGAGCGGACGACCCAGCCGAGGGAGCGGAAATGGTGGTAGGTGACGTAGGAAAGGAGGAAGGGGTCGGAAGGGGTGAAGCGGGAAGGGGCGAGAGCGGGGAAGTAGGAGTGGGTGCGGAGGAGGGTGAGGAGGTTGGGGTTTGAGAGGGGTGTGGTGGAGGTGGGTGAGGGGCGGATGGAGAGGACGCCGAGGGCGTAGGAGAGGAAGAAGGCTTCTTCGGGGGTTAGCTGCAGGTGTTCGTGGTTGGGGATGGGGCTGGTGGGGGGGCTGATGGGGTTGTTGGAGTCGTTGGTTGCTTGGGGGGAGAGGAGGGCTAGGGAAACGGCGTCTTCGGCTAGGAGGCTTCCATGCGATTCAGGGTTACGGCTTGTGCTCGGGTCTTGAGCTGCTAGGCTTTCCTTGTCGTCCTCGTCCTTGCCCAGCGCTTCGTCGTTCTGAACCTCAATGTCGCCATCTAAGGTAATGCCACTCTCCTGGCGCAGTCTCTCTTCAATCGCTTCCCTCGCCTTCTTCGCTCTCTCATTCTTGAATTGTTTTCTTTCCTCTCTTCGTAGCCTCGTGTATTCCTCGCTAGTATCCACAGCAGTGACGCCCAGCCTTTTCTTCTCGCGTTCTAGCCAGGTAGGCTCACTCCTGCTCAGACTTCCCTTGCCGAAGAATCCTTTCTCCCATAGAAACCTTTTGGTTTGTTCGTCAGTCACATGCACTGAGCGTGTTTCAGCCGACCAGTACGCTTGGAACAAACGCTTGGGATGCGACGGGGGTTGGGACAGCAGCAGATAGAGGTACGTCGAGACGAAGTGGAGGACACTGATTGGGTTGTGAGGTACCAGCAGTGGCAAGGTATATACATTGATAGGCAAAGGCTGCGCATGGATTCTGTTGTAATTTGGTCTTGGAGGCCTTGATGGGTGAGGAGGCCTCTGGGTAGCGGTTTCATCCAGGCCAGCTCGACTGCCCAGCCATGGCCATTCGGGCCACCAAGAGGCGATGATCATAATGCCCGAAGAAGCTGCATAGCCGTTAGCTAAGAGATACGATATTCTCGACGCAATCATGCACGGCTTTGTAATTGCTCAGATACCGTTGTAGTCTTCTCAGAGAGAAAGATGAGCCAGCATCGAGGAAGGCTAAAGTCAATGCCATTCCCCTAAGCTGCTGCATGGTGTCATCACCGCAAATCAAGACTTATCATGGGCGATTTAGAGAAACCGTACTTACGGAGGTGAGATCACTGTCCAAATCATAACCATGTCAGCTGTTGAGTTTTCTGCTCTATTCTCAAGAAAAAGTTATGGGTAGGAAGACTCAAGCCAGAAACGCGGAATTCCTCCGGCTCGCTTAAATTCTTCGGGAACCTCAACTGCGACGTCCTCCAAGCTCAAGGGTATTTGAATGCAGGACTCGCCCACAGATCCCTCAAGTAAGCCTTTTCCAGCTGTGTGAAGGATACGCGCTAACATTGGGAAACCGTAGCATGCATTTGATGTACACCGTTGACGCCAATGGCAAGCGACTCTACACCCTCAAGAAAGTCCAAGCCGGCGAGGTCACTAAATCGGCCCACCCCGCTCGCTTCTCCCCAGACGACAAGTACTCAAGGTACGGCCTAGGTCGCCATGACTTTATCAAGCTTTTGGCGGGGAGTATGGTACTGACGGTATCGATAGACATCGAGTTACCCTCAAGAAGAGATATGGTTTGCTCATGACGCAAATAAGTACGCAGCCTCTCGTTCAATCTGTGGGCCGCATGATCTAAAATAATCGCAGAGAACGAAAAGGTGTTGGGCTTGTAGATTACGCATTTGCGGATACCTTGGCGTTGGTGTAGGTCATGATGGCTGGACGCGGCGTTTGGGAGGTGGACTATCGGAATGGAAAATGAAGCGTTCGAAGCAGTTGGAGCATCCCTCCAACACGAGTTGAACCTTCGAGACCCGGAGGCCCTGGTCCTTGACATGGCGAGACCTATGGCTTCGGTTGTTGCGTTTAAATGCCAGGCTCCTCGTTTTCTAGACTTTAGCTAGTCAAGCTATTAAACAGCTTTTCGATCGGCTACCTCCCTGGAAGTCCCTGCTTTATCATCGTTTCTTCGAATTGACATTGCGGCCTGCGCCGACCTTCGGCCGACCCCCAGCTCTACCCCTCTCTCCAGTCAGGATACTGGGCAGATAATCCTCGTCCATCAAGTTCTTCTCCTTCCTTCTGCTCTCGCCCTGCATGGCGCGGACATATTCCTTTTGATCCTCAGCAAGGATAAGCTCCTGACCCCATCCACCCTTACCGCCACCCTTGCCCGTACCAAATTTACCACTTGCCGTACCCGCTGTAGGTTTAGGAATACTGAAGCGATCTCCCCTGTGGTTCCATTGCATATTTTTCTTTAAATGGATCCGGAAGTCGCCCTTTGCGTTGGTAGAGCACGACACTCTGGTCAATGTCGGTTTACCACACCGCGGACAGAACTGCTTCGTCATGTCCTTGACCTTCTCGAAGCATGCGTAACACCGAAGGATATATGTTCTGATGTGACGGACCTGCTGTATTGACGCAGACAGTAGGTTCAGGCCCATTTGTAGAAGAACATTCTGCATTGCGTAATCCGTTGTGATCGTAGCTACTTGCATAGCTCTATTCTCATTAACGGGCACTATTTCAGCGTTGGCATCCCTGACTTGATGTTTCTTCAGGTTCGAAGGAGTAATCCATCCTTCTGAGTCGGAGGTATCAGATCCAGACTCAATTGCTAGAGTATTTGCCTGCGCCGCTGAAGTAGGCTCTGCGGTAGCCTCATGCTCGATTATTGGGGTCGTAGCTGTATTCTGTAAAGCGCTCATTGCGGTGGATACAGCATCATTCGGGTCAGAACTTGACGGAACATTCGGTGCTGTCGCTGTCTCAGCCTCTCTAACATCATCCAGTAAAACATCATAGCCCTGTTGAATTTTGAGGTTGGATGGTTCTACACCAGGACTATGAGCCGTCTCCGATTCGTCCGGTTGTGAAGCTGATTCTGCCTTCTGCGGTACCGGGCCATTGATAGCCTTCTGGCCTGGAACTCTGCGAAGCCTCCAGTCTCCTCCATTTTTTTCGCATTCGATTTCGTATGCCAAAGCCAGTATTGATATATCCGCTTTGCTAAGGACGACTAGGTCTCCAGTCTTTCTTGCGAATTCTGTGACGACCTTGATACTTTTGACATTAGGATCTCTGATCGTAAGAAATGGTAGTAGGGTAGTCTCAACACGCGAGCGAGCATTAAGATCTTTGATCTCGGATACGATCGAAGAGGAAGTAAACAGCTGCTCGGATTTGGCTAGCAAGGTGGAGATTGAAGGGTCATTCTTCAGGATTGGTCCAGCGTCCAACACGATTGCATGGACTGGCTTTTGCGTAGCCATGTCCAAAGACCGTTTACACTATGGGTGGAATTTTCTATTTCGGAAGTGCGCGTACGTTCGATGACATATTTGTTTTGAGAAATTCACGGAGCATCCTTTCGAAGCGAAAAGTTATATCGGGTAATTTTGCATTCACTAGTAAGATCAAATCGCCCCTTTCCCTTATTTCCAGAAAGTAACGACTCTCCTTCGCTGTTTCCACTTCCCAACAACTCTGTCAGTATTGTGCCGAACATGTTCGTATACCTCTTCCCCTTTGCGTCCTGACATACGTATCATCTGCAAGGGACCGGCGGCAGACAACTCTATCGATCCGCCTTCCCCGGGGCGGACTGCGGCTGCCGCCTCTTAGTCCAAGCCAAATTCGACAACCAAACTTCATCGATACGATTTGTATCGTTGGGCTCAAGGCGCCGTCATGCTGTGTCGTCTCTTCTCAAGCCATGAATCTCCTGACTTCCAAGCATTGACGAAGTCGAATTGATGTGCAGAGCCTCGTCATCCAGGTTCCTCGGTCAATGAAGCTCATACAGTCAGGCCTGTGTACCTGCTCAACGATGGCATCGAGGGTTGGCGTCATGCCAAGGCAGTGGAATCCTGATAATATCTTCTTTGGCTAAGTCTGGGACGAATTGAGTGGATGAGGTGTTCCGTGCCACCCACACTGAAAGCGACCCAGCGTCATCCACAAGCTGGAGTGCAAGCTGGAAGAGAGCCGGGACCCACTGGCCGTAGGACGGAAACATCGTGCTTGGAAGCATCGGTGACGATTCAGATATGTGTATCACGTACATTGGAGACCAGCGCCTTTGAAAGATAACGATCTGAGTGTCGTCGAGCAGAAAGAGACCCGCTCAGCATGTCTGGTACTCAAGGTCCAGAATTGGGCTATAATCCTTCGGTCCTGTGACCGACTCGCTCAGAAGCTGTCTGCTTTGCAGTATTCTTCGATCATTGCCATGTCTTCGGAGACCTTAAGCGTACAAACTCGACAGACCAGGTTGTGCCAAGGATTGAGCTGCCCAGTTAGTGGTCCCGCAGAGTCTACGAGCCTTATCAAGGCTTGGTGTTTGATTTGTTCATTTCATTTTACAATCTTCTCTGGAAACTTCCTAGATCCGTACGCAATGCATCGTACCCAGTCTTGACGTATGGCCTTCGCCGATTTCTTGGCTGTGAGGTTTCTAGCAAGGGGAAGACTGATCTGGGTAACCTCGCTGTCGTCTGAACGCTGGAGGTAAGATGTTCTTTGCTGAAACAGATGCATTTTTCCTCTCATTGATACCCCGTGTTGACATCGTTCGCTTAACAGTATGAGGAGGAGAGACATGTTTGGACATTGGTATATCATCTTCATTTGAAGGGGGAAAGGGTATGGATGGTTCGGTAATCGCCATGGAGTTAAGGCGAATCATCTACACTTGGCCATGTAAGCTTCAATCCTCCGACCTCTGTGGAGGGCTTGCTCAGCTTACCATACTGGATTGTACTGATGCACGTGTCTAAGGACCGTGCGTCACGAGAGCAACTCCGCTCATCGTTGCTTATCGACTTGCATAGGTCCGAGCTGCTCCATATGATGTGTCATGGGCTGAACAGGAGCATGGGAGAGTATGCAAGACTGTTGAGGCTCTTGGTTCGCAATTTTGGCTTTCACAGCGTATGCGCTGCATCGGCCAGCTAGTGGCTGCAATACGGTCTCGATCGTCCTATCATCGTCTTGCGTACCAAGTGCGGTCCAATCTTGAGTGCAGTGCTGTGCGTCGGACAGACGCCCTTTGGCGGCGGTGTCGTATCACGCCGTTCAGCCCTGAGCAATCAGGAGTTAACCAGTGATCCGCAAGGATTCCATATAGGAGAGGCTCTGCAAAACAAGGCAAATCCAGGCAAACAGAGTAGCCGACTTAGTCGGACTGTCGCGTTTGATAGCATGGCTGTGTAAGGTGAAAGGGCATACTTAATAAGGGAGCCCCTCCTTCTCGTACATAGGTTTCGATCAGCTTGTCGAAGTCGAACTCCTACACTATACCGAGCGCTACGAACAGGAGCGGCTGCATTGGGCATCACTCGAACAAGCACCTACTGCTGAACCCGGTCCCGACCGCTTGCCCAGTTGCAAGCCGCTCTAGCCACACTACAGCTATTTGGAGAACTACCCTTTTGGGTGCAGCATATCTTCGCCATGTTCAAGACAGCATCCGATGCTTCGAGGGTTCCTTCAATCATGGTCGTCTATGTCTAATCGGATTTGCCCCTATCCTTTTCACCAGACTCTCAACCCCGGCAAGGAGTAGGCGAAACACGGTTTACACCCACTCAAGCGCTCAAACCTGCTAGGCCTAGAATACACAGTGATCGGCTACCCATGATTCTCGGCTACGGAGCACCAACCGCTTGTCAAAAGCACTTAGCTGTTGATGCGTGGGGTCAGCAGGTGTGAGCGAACGAGCAACACACTCGTTATGCAAGAAGTCCGGAATCTGTGGACAGCTCCAATCAGTAACCGGCCTGGAGAGAAGAGATGCATTACCACCTTATCTATAGGCTACAGTTCACAGCGCAGATGACTTACCAGTGCATTAGGGGCAAGATGGTTCTGTTTTCGCTCACGTCAAAGGCCCGATTCCGAACAGTCTGGCCAATTTTGGTCTCGAATTCCCAAGCTGCTTGAATCCGAGTATTGCGTCGATCCTAACCACCTAGACCATCGGCTGGACCCCCAGACACTTTGCAGGATGAGGCTCTGCTCCGATGGGCTGCTTAAGACGCGGCCGGGCCAGCGGGTGTGGAGTCCTCTGAGAGTGGAGGCCGGCACCACTTTCGTTCAGTCCAACGAATCGTAAGCTTGCAGCGGATTTCTGTACGACTTGAGATGAGATGTCGACCCGTCCGACGACCAGTGGAACAGGGGCTCAGTCAGTATGTGGTACTTTCTTGGTGGAAAGTTCGCTCGTCTGACAGCTTTCGAAGGGCTTTGCAAAACCTCCGCAAACAGCGGGTAAACCATCCCCAACAACTGCGAGCCCATCTTTTATTGCCAAGATAGAAGGTTTGAGGCCAGATTACATTATCCAGCCCAATCGTGCGACCGAGAACAACAACGGGTTCTTCGTACCACCGGACCGGAGAACAGCGTACGAAAAGGATGAAGCATTGTATTTCAAATGGCATAGCGGAAAGATGTCGAGACTGCAGACTGGTTCGTTCAATACAACCAGCCTAGTGACGAAGCACAGTGCGGCTACTATCTTTAGCCAGAAGGACGATACGGACCATCTGCTTGCGGTCAACTTCAGTGCCTTGTTGAAGGATGTTGCGTCTTACGACGCAGGCTGGAGGGTAATTAGCTTCGACCATGTGCCGCAACGGAACACAAGTGCCACTTATTCTTCCATCAATGTATTCGGAGAGGAGAAGCATCTCGCAGCCGGCGGGTCGCCCATATGGATGAGGCAATTGCTGCCTGATGAGTATAATTACCAACGTACGACACCGGCCGGTCACCCAATCCAATCTACAACTACATCTGCCGGGTTGATTGGTAGTTTACCGATTCTCATTGGATTGGCAGCGTTCTCAGCGCCCAAGGACAGCCTCATAGCCGTTTTAAGCAACTCAGTCACCCCGGGAGCATGGAAGAGACATAATCTACCAACTGGGCGTAAGCCATGACCTCTCACTCCTAGCTCTCTCACTGATGTACTTAGGCACTCCCGACCGAGGAATGGTAGTGACGATATACTACGACCCGGCGAATTACCTCTATTCTAATAGAGCCATACTGGATCGGATAGAGAAAGGCGACTTTGGCCCTTTCTACGCCTGACGAGGGCCACAACGCCACGGAGCACCGCATCGAATGCCTCATGTTCATCCTTGCTCTCTTCATCATCTACCGAGTGCTACGGCCAAAGCGCGCGTCTATTCACAGTCAATCAATCGCCGGGTCAAGGCTACACTGCTGTTTCATCCACGACCTGGCATAACGATTGCCTACTACCGCTATGTAGCACTAGACTTCCGCGGTCTATTGGCCTCTTTCCATCTCCCGCGTTTCCTGCCACGATTTGCCTCGATGTTGGCGCGCGTCTTCTCATACAATCGTCATGCGTTCAGTCTGGCGTTCATACAGGACTTGGTCCACTAGTACACTTCGCTGCATGGGTTGAAGCGCTATATAACGCTATATGAATCTATCTAAGTTTCTCAAGGAGCGAATACTGCGGCTTCGTCTTCACCTGTTCGGCACCTCTTCACCATCTCATTTTCCCATCTGTCTTGGTCATCAAGGCATTTACATTTTCTCGTCCACACGCAGTAATCGCTGGGGACGACAAGCGCTTCAATGGCACTTGCCTAGTTCTCAAGCTAGTCTCATGTTACACAACAGCGAACACCTGACACTTCCAGCAACCCCTGCAACGCCAAAAACACTGGGTCATTGCACATCCGGTAACCTCACAGCGATGTCGCCCGATTGAGTAATATATCGCACCCATGGTAGGGAAGGGTATTGCAACTAGGAGCAAAGAGGTTAGCAACGTCGTCAAATCTTGAAATCTCATCGCATTAGGCCCGGGACCAGGCCGCATATGCTACACGCCTCACAGGTCTGCGGCGCATGGGCTCAACCCGCATCCGCTCTCTTGCATGCACCGGTAGCACGAGGGGCCCATGAGAATCGAGATCTACGCGGTCGCCAAAGAGGCCGCATCGACCTCTCTCGTAGCCAACTGGTAAGCCACAGCGTCTCTCGGCCAATGGATTTCCGGAAATAGCAAACTCGAACAGCAGAGAGATGGGGAGTTCTCACCTTTGGCTCTATGATCTTCAGATAGCGAACTTGGATGCCGCTGGTGGTAAAGTAGGGAATCTCGAACTTGACGCTGATCGGGCGTTTGCCTTTGCCCCCCTGGGCGCCACCCATGCTTCCCCCAAACCCACCCGTCATCCCTCCTCCGTGCTCATCATCCCCCTTGACGGACGGTAGGCCCAGCTCGGCGCGCATGAGGAACTCTTTGCCGCCGCCGAACTGTTTGATCTTCCAGATGATGGCGGACTTCTCGGGCGCGTAGTGCACGGATCCAATGTTGGTGCGGAAGCGTGGGGTGTCTGCGTCTTCGGGTACAGGGACGGAGATCTCGACGTTGTTGGCGGTAGAGCGCCGTTTGAATTGCGCCCGTGCCTGCAATTTTTAGCATTCTTACCTCCTTGCGAGTGAGTAGGGACTGGCAGGTCTACGGACCTTCAGCGTGAATTCTATCCTCGACCCCGAATGCGACCTCACGTCACTCTCTACCCATATCAGCGGCTTCACCTGCGTATTCAGCCGGTAGCTCATCAGCTCAAACTCCCCGTCCGGCGGTATGAAGCTGATAGTCCTATCGTTTTCGAACCTCGATAACCGCACACACTGGTGGAACTTGACATCCTCCATCTCTACCGCCTTCCCTCTCGTCGCTCTTCCCGTCGTTTCGAACATAACCTTGTCGTTTAATCCTAGCCGCAGCTCGGGCATCCCGCTCAGATAGCATTTCAGCTTCACGGCGCCGAGAATCTCCGAGCGAAGAACGTTGCCGGTTGAGGATACGAGAAGATTAAGGGACTCGATAACATCGAGGAACACTTCGTTCTTGCGATAGCGGATGCCTTCGCTGCGCCAAGAGACGGCGTTGGTGACAGCTATAGGGGGCCGGGCTTGTATCTCGAGTTTGTGCGATTCTTGCGTTATGTACCTGGTGTCCAAACCAAGCCGTTAGCTCCCTACAAACCCCCTCTCGTAGAAAGTAGCACTGAATACGATGAATGGGTACTCACTCCTGCAATATCTTACTCTCCGTCGTCTGCGGATAGCCGAAATCCATCATCTCATCCAGAAGCTCGTAGATGATGACAAAGTTGTCGCGTATGCTCTCCTCCTCTAGCTCTTTGAAGTACTCGGTGAAGACCTCGACGATCTTGTGCAGGAAGAGGAGGATCTCGGTGGCGTTGGTGTTGCGTTTCGTGAGGGCAAGCAGGTAGAGGTTGTTGTGCCGAATGTAGAGGTACTGTAAGGCCATTGTCAGATTTGATGTGGCAGAGAGAGTGTGTGGGGAGGAAAGAAGGGGGGAAAGGAGTACGTTGATGCCTTCGTCGGAGAAACAGGGTGGGACGGCGGAGCTTTCTTCTTCGGCTTCGGATAGGAGGACGGGGAATTTCTCGACGGCGGACATGGGGATGTCGCCGCGGTAGTTGCGGGCGAGGAGGGTCTGGATGAGGTTATTAGTGAATAGTGTAAGGGTTGAAGGGGATGGATTCGCTTGCTTTGCCCTTGAGGTCGAGGAAGAATATGGCGGAGGCCATGATTGCGGGTTGTGTAGGCCTTGAGGGGAGATGGGGATGGGGTGGTTCAAGTGATGTCTGATGAGGTGCCTTCTTCTGACATGGTGAGTAAAAAAGAGGGTTTACATCAGGCAGTGCTCAAAAGTATTGGAGTAGGTGCGCTGTAGAATACTACGATGCGGCAGCTGTCAAAACCCCAATATCAAAATCCCCATCTCAAAGGGGCTAGCGTCAGATCTCCCGCAGGTAGAAAAGGGCCGCTCCGCTTCACACTTCCACTTTCTCATTTTATACCTGCGCCCAACAGACAGTGCTGATCGACAGCTCTACGACAGGCAAGGCATTCTGTCATTGCTGACTGTGAGGGCATCTATTGCTGATCCTAGCGATTTGGAGGCGCGGAGAAGAATTAAGAGGGTTCCATTAAGAACTGGCCGAGTATTTTCTATGGTTGCTTGGGCGGTGTCAGAGGGACCGGACATTATTAGATTTCTCGTCTAAGAGGTCGCTACATACGAGGTCGATGCATATGAGCTAGTTCAGAGAGCCATTTAGTCAACGATGTGTACGTGGTATATAGACTTTCACGAGGCTTCAGTCAAAGATCATTGCCTGCAACGCTATGCTTCGACTCCTACCCATGCAGCTAACGTACAGGATCAGGGCTCATTGCTGGAGTCCTAATCGCTCTAATATACGTTCGTGTACCACGTGGTTCGCGACCTCTCCTCCTCTTTGCAGTGCCACAGCTCCTACAATTGCATACAACGTTTGACATAGAACCATTGGCTGGCCCGATCCTTTGAGATTGTGTACCTGATCGGGGAAATATCAGCGTGTGATTCGCTATGTAGAAACGGTTCATTGAAGAAAGCACATTGACACGTACATTTTTGGGTTTCCAACGAAGCACTCGATTCAACCCATATCGATCCCCAAGGGACGCCATTGTGTTGATATCGAGCACTGTCGACATTGACTTCTCCGTCAATTGCTCTACACCTTCCAACGCTGGATGCTGATATGGCGTTCGTCCGTAAGAGTCCTTCTTGACGGTTGGTAAATTCGAAGATGCCTCAGCTGTAAGGATCGCAAGTGAGGTCTGTAACTCGACGATTCGCTTTCCTGTGCAGCACACAATGTTAGCATTTGCTTCATGAGGCTGCGTAGAACTCCGTACCCAGCAGCGCTAATCGATCGTTGTAACCTCTCCTGCCGTGATCGAAGCTCTTGTGTGTCACAGCCAACCATTTCACCTCTTCTGTGAGCACCTCATCGCCGCCATTGCCAAGCACGTTCACATATGCCTCGTTCAGAACCGAAGAGCTCGTGTTGACCGGAAATATGTCCAAAGGGGTTGCATAATTCTTGGTGATTCGAACAGGTGCGTACATGCGCTCGGGCGCACCCTGCCATCGCGGACGCTCTTCTGGAGGCGCAGCATACTCATCTCGATGTATACTCGACGTAGCTATACCTTGAGATGGGTGTCGTAGCCGTGGGGGAGTGCCGGAGATGTTGACGCATTGGCAGCTACTGGGCGCTCTTGATCGCAGACTCAAATGTAGTAACGGGCTAATCAAACCTCGAGACATCTGAATAAGTGGCACTTCACATTTTCTGACAAGGATAGCTACTATCTCAAGTCTTCGAAGTAAGGTACAACCACCATGGATGGTATGGGAAAATGATAGCCGAGGTTTCGCCGACACAGTACCCATGTCACGTCGCGGCGGCCAGGGTCTGCTGCAACAGCTTACAATGCATGGACAGCATAGCTTATTGCTTTCGGAGAGACTTGCTCAGGCTTTGCCAAAAGACATTCATTTCGTTGTTCACCATGTATCTACCCCGCCAACACCCT
>JAABUL010006821.1_pt1 | contig 12846 bp, 12 predicted proteins | sample 5559151 | NCBI WGS metagenome assembly JAABUL01 (sample SAMN10711876, study PRJNA513368) | rock metagenome | isolation source: Antarctica rocks | place: Antarctica: Victoria Land, Pudding Butte sud | reverse complement strand
CTTCGGCCAAGCAAAGAGGAGATTAGCAACAGATCCAAAGATCCATACTTGCCAAGCGGCGTCGCAGCATCCACCAACTTGTTGGAGTCTCTGAAAGGTGACGTAGCCACACATGGGGCGAAACCAAGCCTCTCCGCAGCCAGGCTGTCCCGAATAAGTCCGGTTGGCAGTGATGCAGATGCCACTGATCGAACCATTATGATTAGCCCACAGAAAGCATTCCGTGCACTCCCAGCAGTCTCGAGTCGAGTTCGATATTCACGTGCGAATGGTCGAGTGGGAAAGCCTTCCATCATCGCCTCTCTCGATATTGAAACCGCTCCGTTCTCGAACGAGATCGTGAACCTCACGGCTGTCGACATGGTACTATCAGATGGTTCTGCAGAAGATCTTGGGAAATCTCTTTTACAATTACTGCCTCTCAGGTGCCAACCGAAAGACAATCCTGTCTTCCTGTTCCGTCTTACACCCCATGAGACTACATCAGACAGTCCCAACCAAACCTCGGCTCGGACTGTGCTCGTCACGGTACATGCTACCGTTCTTGTCTCGTCACATTGTCAGCCCAAGATTGAGATGCGATGGAAGACTGGAGTTGACTTTGCGACCGCATTGAATCCAACATATGGCGCCCCCGGTCAATCGATGCAGAGACATAGAAGACCTAATAATCTTTCGAGGACGCTCTCAAATAACAATCTTAACAATATGTCTGCGCCAAGTCGGGAACCAGATTTGGCTTTTGAAGGAACTTGGAAACAGCAACGAGCAGTGTTGGTCAGCGACTTTGGCGTCTCCGTAACCTTCACAGCACCGAGAAGGGTCCAAGTCGGACAGCCCTTTTCCTGGGACGTCCTGGTTGTTAATCGCTCAAATAAAACACGGCAACTTGCTCTCACGGTCCTGCCGAAGCAGAATAAGGGCTCTACGACAGGTCACAAGTCTAATACTCCATCGGTACCAGCCATTAACCACCTAGACGTAGGCGCTGTTGATGCAGTGATCGATGAGCGTTCGCTTTATGCAATGCAGGGTAATAAGGTTGTCGATCGAGGGCAGGTGATCAGTCTGAGCACCGATGTCAAGATTGGGTTTGTTGTAACCTACGCTTGTTATCTCATCATGCTGACACCGTTCCCAAGCCCTCTAAACCCAGAATCTTGTGTCGACGTTGAGCTGAAGTTGCTTCCACTGGCCCGGGGATACTTGCAACTTGAAGCGGTAAGGCTGACGGATCTGGTATCGAACGAGTCCGCAGATATTCGAGATTTGCCAGATATCATAGCTGAAGAAGCGGCTGTCAAGGACTGAAAGAGGAGTCGCCGAAATTCATTCTTCGACTGTACATATGAGATCACCAAATGCTGGTGCAGATCCTTAGATTGTAGAGTATCAATGAATGGAACCACGTCCTGACAGCGTTCCAATGTAGGGGGATGGGGGATTTGAAGTATGTTATGCTGGCATCAAACGCAAAACGTGTCGAAGGGAAGTAGGAGGAGCAATTGCATGATCGCTAGGGGTTCGATCTATAGCTAGGTAGTTGGGACAAAGGACTAAGCTACCATGGGTAGATGAAACGTTGACACAATGTATGTATGTGTCCCGTTTCTGAGGTAATCAGTATACTATTCTCCTACCATCCACCCCTTTATGGCTGCCACTCATATCCACTTCAAGCATTGATGTACCTCTTGTTGGGGCGAAGGATGATTTGAGAATTGTTGTATTTTATATCATACTTAATATGTGTGTATCTTTCCTGATCACATTTCAGAGCAAAAAGTGGCAAGGGTATCCTAACATTAGCGCTTGTGTAATGGCTAGGTATGGATAGTGAAGAAGAGGTGGAAAGGAGATGCTTGCAAGTGATAATCCATTGATACGTTTGGTGATTTTTTGATGGCAGGCTAGTGTTAGTGGTAGGTACGTCGTGCAGCTGTTCTTTGAGATACGAATTATTTAGATGAGTGTTGGCGCTCTTTTCGCTGTTTCCTTGCTTTTTGACAGGTACTGAAGGGTGGTGTTTGTTGGTATTGGGAAGGTGAAGAAGATGGTGGTGATGGGAGAGGAAGCGATGGCTTCAGTCCTTCTTGACCTCTGGAGCAGGTAGCTCGATCAAGGAGAATAGACTGGCAATGAATCATTAAACGAAGAAGCTGAGAGCTAGCCGGAGCGAACGACACAGCGATCTGTTATCGAGATCTAGTAGCAGAGTTAACATAATGTATGGATATGTTTTCATGAATGAACATCTTCTAGATGCGACGGCATCTTGCAATATACAGCGCACTTCTAGGCCGAAGATAGACTGGCATTGTTTATACAGTACAATAGAGGAGAGTTTGCACGCCAAAGGCTAGAATTTCACGTCTCACTATGAGCTTTAGAGGAAGATATGATGTCACGCATGCTATGTGCGAGGCTGTGAGCTACACAGGGCTCAACATTCAGACTGCATGCTCGGGCACAGCATATTCTGGTGAGAAGTCTCTGTCATTGTCGATGGGTTCTGGAAAAAAAAGCAGCTCAGAAGCTCTTCTTGCTTGATAGCCATGGATCGCAAGAGCATCTGATACGCTACCACGAACCATCTCTTCTCTGACGCGGCCACTTGAATGTAGGAGGACGTTTGGCTGTTTGTAGATGGGTGTTATCCTAGGATGCGTTTGAGATATTTGATCACAAGCGGTATGATAATGCGAGCGCAGCAGACTGACTAATGACTAATGCGAGATAGTTGTGGTCGTCTTTCGAGCCTTCGGTCTCATTCCTTCGATGTTTGACGATTAAAACTGTTTCTGTATCGTGCTTCGTTGCTTTATACTTGGCAAGAACTTCATACTCAGCCTCAGTATAGCCCATTGGGTTTATCCATAACAGAACCATAGATCCGGGATCGAGTCGAACAGTCTCGACAGCTCAGCTGCGCCACTTTCGAGCCTGAATGGTGAAGCAAAATTTTAGAGGCTGATGTCTGTAGTGCTATAAATTGTGACCCCGATTCACCATCGCCGCATCAGAATATTAAAGGCTGCTGGAGGCTCAAATCGCGTACTAATCTTTGCATGAAAGGAATATGCACGTGGGATCGACTAAGTTGTTCTGTAGAAAGTTTTGGAATGCGAGTCTGTTGTCTTTTCTCTGTACATTATCTCATTGGATAGTCTCTGTGGTTGACGGTGTTGAGTGCAGTAGGATAACATGAGTCCTTGTACCATGTTCCTGGGCCTCATTGGTTGTGTTGGATGCATCCTGTTTCAGATAACAAGCTGAAAAGCTAGAGATGACAAGGGATTCAATTCTTCAAGTGTTCAGGAAGGCTGAGTCCGAGAACCCCATGGTTTATTGACCATTGTACAAGGACTATTTCTCGCCAGAATTAGAGCTGGATGTGTTGCAAGCCGCACTGAATCAGCAAACACATTAGATAAAAAGGTTTATTGACCATTGTACAAGGACTATTTCTCGTCAGAATTAGAGCTGTATGTGTTGCAAGCCGCACTGAGTTAGCAAACACATTAGATAAAAACTCGCCCACCAGGACATTTCCATCTATTGACTTCCCTGAGATCTAGAAAAATGCGCTCTCGCTACCTTCCCATCGAACTTTGCCCATCCGCCACATAGATTAGTATAGCCTTCTCACAGCATGCATTCTGTTGTCTGTTGGGCCTGTCCGCTGCCCTGCACAGTGTCAGTGCATCCCCAATCCGCAGCAAGGCAATAGCGGCGTTTTCATCGCAAGAGATGGTCAGTAATCTCACCCTCAATCCTTGCATGAATAGAAGCTCAATACATGAGTTTAGAGACTGCTACGATGACGATGGAAGCGGTTGACTATCTTTCTTACATTCCATTTTGCTTTTGCTCCTTCCCTGTCTTCCATAGATCGGCTTGAAGTGGAGGGCAATTATCGCCGAATGTGTGCTGCTTAGAGTTTCGTCAATCTAGGGTTTTGGTGAAGCAATTGATGAGGTAAATACTCCCCAAACTCAGTCGTATTCATAAAATATGACAGTACTGGCAGGTCAACTTCCATAGACGATCTGACGGCATAAGTTCATCCAAGATGCAGGAACGAGACACGCAGCTTTCTGAAAAGCCCACAGCTGAACAGGCATAGTAGACGGTACTAAGTCTACAGGAGCTCAATTGTAATACATCACAAGATGCGTATGCCATGACCAATGGGCAGAGGTGTGACCATCCCAGTCGTGTCATCGAGTTGGTAGCCTTGCTTCGAGTTAAGGCGAGCAAAAGGCTGATGGGTACATTCATGATGATTCCCCCAGCCATCGGAACTGAACGATAAGTCGCGAAGCCAGGGATGTCAACGTTCAAAAGCGTTGACCATAGGGAGTATTCGCCCGACAGCGAGAAACGTCTCGGGTCTCTTTTCGATCACGTCAAAGTCAAGGCAGATGAGAATAGCCGGGTTGTGGTACACGGCTGGTTTGCACCAGTAATTGTAGTATACAGGCGAGCTGTTCTACCAGTGTTTAATGAGGACTCTGGGCCAAGATTCTTAAGTTCGGGAAGTATGAAGATGATCGATGCATTGGCAATTGTAATTCTCGGGCGTTGACGTGGAGGCAACGCAGAACATGGCGCCGGCTTGACTTGTGCTTGCAGACGAGAAGCAAGCAAATCGTGATAGTACACTACGTGAAGTGACACGATTGTGTCCCTGTTGGTGTTATCTTTCGGAGCAAAGATTGTTACGGTTCAGGCGGCATCTTCCGTTGAGCCTCGCCTGGCCCGAAAGAAATTAGATCCAACATCTTCGTCTATCGCAGAGCCATATTCACATTTTTCTTCACATCAAATCAGTCGAGGAGAATTACAAGGATCTACAAGAGGCTTGCGCCTCAGCTGTGCCAGACATGAATGGCACCAACGGTGTTGCGGCACCCCCTGCCCTCTGGTCTGAAGCCCGTAATGCTGAAGGTCGTGTCTACTACTACAATACCGTGACCAAAGCAACGCAATGGACCAAGCCTACCGATTTGATGACGCCAGCAGAGGTAGACACCTCAGTCTTTATTCAGTGCCATTCCTTGAGCTGACCGTGCGTAGCGGGCCTTAGCAAATCAGCCATGGAAAGAATACACGGCCGAAGGGGGAAGGTAATCGATTATGGCTACAAAGGAGCTCATGCAGTCACTGATATATCTCCCGTGGCATAGAAAATATTGGTACAACACCGAATCGAAGCAGAGCTCATGGGAGATGCCAGAGGTGTACAAGAATGCGATAGCTCAGACTGCTCCGACACCCAAGCCTTCTATGCCGTGAGTCTTCTGGAAATGCCTTTTTCACGGACGCTGACTTGCTGCCAGAGCCCCTCAGTTTGTAGCCGGCGGCACGGCTTCGTTCTCGTCCTATCCTCAGCAGCGCGACAGAGACGATCACGGTGAGCGCGCTGGGCCGGATCGACAAATTGGCTATGGAGATACAAATGGTGTGAAAGGACTCTCCACAAACGCTCAAGACAGCGCGCCTGAATATCAGACATTTGAGGAAGCTGAATCAGCTTTCATTAAACTCCTGCGGAAATCCAATGTACAGCCCGATTGGACCTGGGATCAAGCAATGCGAGCGACCATAAAAGATCCTCAATATCGAGCTCTAAAGGATCCAAAGGATAGAAAGGCGGCATTCGAGAAATATGCGGTGGAAGTCCGGATACAGGAGAAAGATCGCGCAAAAGAGAGGCTTGCGAAGCTGCGCGCAGATTTCGGTACCATGCTCAAGAGTCATCCGGAGATCAAGCACTACACTCGATGGAAGACCGCGCGTCCAATCATTGAGGGTGAGACAATCTTCAGGTCCACAAACGATGATACTGAGCGACGGCAGCTTTTTGAGGAATATATAATCGAGCTCAAGAAAGCAAACGTCGAGCGCGAGGCCGTCACGCGAAAGTCGGCCATGGACGAACTTGTGGGATTATTGAAGTCACTTGATCTGGAACCGTACACAAGATGGGCTGAAGCGCAGGAGGTCATCGAATCCAATGAGACATTCAAAGCTGACGATAAGTTCAAGACCCTTAGCAAGTCAGATATTCTGACTGCTTTTGAAAATCATATCAAGTCCCTTGAGCGCACTTTCAACGACGAGCGTCAGCGCGAAAAGAACTCGAAGCAAAGAAGGGAACGCCAGAATCGAGATCGGTACCTAGACCTACTGAAAGAGCTGAAGTCGGCTGGCAAGATCAAAGCGGGAACAAAATGGATGGATATTCTTCCAGAAGTCAACGAGGATCCCAGGTACGTAGCTATGCTTGGTCAGCCTGGCTCGACTCCATTAGATCTCTTCTGGGACATGGTCGAAGAGGAAGAGAGGACTGTTCGTCTGATCCGAAACGATGTCTACGACGTTCTGGAAGACAAGCGTTACGAAATCAACCCTAAAACCACACTCCATGACTTTCTCGAAGTCATGGAGACAGATCGCCGGACAGCTCCCATCTCTCCAGACACTCTCGAGCTAATCTTTCACCGCCTCCTCGAAAAGGTCATGCGTCGAAGCGAGGATGACAAGCATGCTTCTGAGCGCCAACGACGCCGCCTTATAGACGGCCTAAGATCCAAGATCAAGCATCTTGACAAACCGCCTGTCACCTCAAGTACTACCTGGGAATCCATCCGCCCACACATATCCCATTTCGAAGAATTCAAAGCCCTCGATAACGATGACCTTCGCCGCCAAGCCTTCGACAAGGTCCTTCGCCGTCTCAAAGAAAAGGAGGACGACATGGAGAACGAGCGCCGAAGTAGCAAGCGAGACCGCTCACGAACTCGAGACCATCGCGAACGTGATCCGCGTAACGGCCACATCGCTTCTCACCGCCATTCCAACCCTATGGACCGTCATGACCGTCGCCGTGGCAGCCATACCCCAGAGGTCGATGCTTACGAAGCTGAACGCCGCAAAGCAATGGCAGATCGTGAGCGCAACTACCACAAATCAGGCTCTACAGGCCTTTCACCTCCTCCACGGTCTCGCGAGCGTGAACGTATTTCTAGTCGGCCACCTCGATTGAGTCATTATGACAGGGAGAGACGCGAAAGAGAAGAGGAACGGGAGCGACTGTATCGCACGAGAGGCGATCCTAGAGGTTCTAGAGATGAGCTCGATTACGGTGGAGGAGTAAGCTCTGGTAGTAATAGGAGGAGACGTGAAAGCGATGCGGAGAGTACAGGCAGTGCGCTGAAGAGAGCTAGAAGGGACGATGGACGGAGGGGTAGGAGGGACAAAACGCCAGAACCGGTGATCCCGGTCAAGGAGGAGCCTGCCGTGCACTCCGGTAGTGAAGAGGGCGAGATGGTGGAGGAGGAGTAGTCTAATGTTCTTGAGGCAAATTTGGAGAGACTGCATTGGTGGAAGGGCATCTTGCCGTCCAATCTAGCCTTTGGAGGTCGAGCTTAAGCCAGTAGTGACAGGCCTGCAGTATTGCAATAGCATGAAATTTATCAATGCACCTATGAACGGTTCAATTTGTGCAACGCAAAGAACCAGCCCATGGTCAATGGAGCTTTGAACAAAATTTGTAACCCCTTTCAAACGCCAACCCAAGAAACCCTGCGCAACAACTACTCAATCATCTCAAACAGTATTCCTCCTCCTCAACCCCTCCCCCTCCCTCATAACAATCGCAATCACATTCCTACTACTCACAACCTCCACCATCGGAAACCTCGCCACCACCTGATTCCTTAACAGCTTTTCCACAGCCACACTCTGCTTCTTCGCCAGATTCCCAAAATAAATGCTCGGATTCACATCGTCGGCTTCATATCCGGCGTAACAGGTTTCGAACAGCATACGCTCTTGATCGCCGTTGCCGTTGCCGAAGGTCGATTCGCGGTAGGAGCGGAGCAGGGTGGTTATATAGGTTGAAAGCGTGGGGAGGATGGCGGTGCGGGGGTAGCGGTGGCATTTGAATTCGGAGGGGGGTTTGGGGGTGAGGAGGGAGGTTAGTTTTGAGGTGAGTTTTGAGGTTTTGCTGGATGTGGAGGAGGTAGAGCTGGTGGTTGAGAAGGAGTTTGCGGGGGAGAGGTTGGCGGGGATGGCGAGTGGGTTTTGGTTTGGTTGGGCTTGGGGTGGGCTTGCTGGGCGGGTTGAGAGGGAGAGGGGGATGGCGGCTGCTAGGAGGGGGAAGAGGAGGGGGAAGAGGAGGGGGAAGAGGAGGGTGAGGAGTCTCATGGTGAGATGTGGTTTGGTTGGGTGAGTGTTTTGGTGCTCATGTGTGTATACTGGCGATGGGAGGTTGATATGGAGTTCTATATTAATCAGATGGTGGTGGGCAGTGTTTCACTGTGCCGCATTGGAATCCTACAGGATCACAATGCGCAGTCCGAGGGGTCGCAATTCGATACAGTCAGCCGAAGTCGGCCTCAACAGACGATATCTGGTGTATATGATAGACTGCAATCTGCTTCATTCATTAGATCGCTGTCTCCTATAACTTCTAAGACTCTTGCGTTGAATTTTCGTTGGTTTAGAGGATATCAAACATTATGTCAAAGTCATGAAATAACAGCAGTCCCACATCTTCCGAAGTGCAGGTGCAGGGATTAGGCTTTCAGGAAATGGCAAGCATCAAAGAGGAGATGGATCGAGCGAACGAGGCGGCGGTATCTGCATTGCAGACGTATGAGTTGTCGCAGCCTCTTCAAGCGGTCTCTGTGCGGTGCTACTTTCTCCGTGAAATCTCCGGGGCCGACATCACCAAGATTAATTTCGATTTGCTTCAGAAGACCGACAGTGGGTATGAGGCCTTCTTCGGTCGCTATGCCTTACTGTGTAAACTGGCAGCCAACAGACACAGGGAGGTTCAAAATGTGACACACTGGCAAATGACCAGGATCATCTTGAAGCTACAGGGTCAAGTTTGGGACAAGAGTACTATCATTGACGAATCTGTACACGTCCTAGAAGAAACACTTCTAGCCGATTATGGTAGACAAGACCTCTTTGATATCTGCAACATTCTTGTCGAATTGGCTGCTAGCGTGTGGTTGATGCTTTCGATTGGAGATTTTCCAGGCGACATCTCGTACGACGAAACCATCGAGTGGGGCTGGCTGCAGAAGCTGCGCGCCTACGATGGAGAAGATGCTCTTCTGAGCAAGCTTTTCCCGTCCAAATATCAATCGGAAGACTTGGTCAAGCTGCCGCAAACATTCACGGCTGCCCATCTCGAGCAGATTGGAGGCATCGAAGTGATCTGGACCAGTAATCTTGCAGACCACCTCCTCTTGAAGGATGATGATACGAGACTCATGCTGTTTCATCAAGTCTCCATTCTGCAACTGCACCAAAATTCGTGGTCGAGCGTCCTCCCTAAAGCATTGGTTGACGATACAATCCGCTCTATATCCCTCCTCATACCACCAATCCTAGGGGAGCCTAACCCATGGTTCAAGCAACAACAGCGGAAGCACCGAATTGATGCATCAGCAGGTATTTGTGATAGACTGAACAGCTCAGAACGGCAGATCGACAAGTTCTCGTATTGGAGAGATCGTTTGGTATTACTAAGGCGAACCTTCGACGATGCAGAGCCTCGCAACATTTCACAACTGTGGTGGGACGATCGTAGCAAAACTCAATGGTTTACCTTTTGGGTCGCCGTACTCGTTTTCATCATGACTGTCTTCTTTGGCGTCATCCAATCGGTCGCTGGCATTGTTCAGGCGTGGGCGTCGGTGCAGAGTTTGAGGAGCCAAAGTACACCAGCTCCAAGCCCGTGATGAAGCCAAGATCGGCTTTGAACAGGTTACCAATATGCTATTGAGACACGACCAAAGGCGGCCTTCTGGCTATATCTCTACGCTTTCTCCCCAACGAGAGGAGACCATCCTTGATGTTCTCATGCTCCGAATGCATCTATGTTAAGGGTAACCCTCTGCTCTCCTCATGACAGAGTTGATCTTGATCAAACAAGCATCCCCAGAACTCGCTGTCTTCTACGAGACTTGAAAAATCATCCTTGATACTGTGACTTCCCGGCTTCTCTACAGCAAAGTCCGCACGATATTATACTTTGGCTGAAGCCAGGCGCGATGGGACTTAATCCGGCCTCCGACAGTCTCCACCAGTTTCGACCTGGCCAAGTTTCAGGGCTGCTCTGCGTTTCCTCTCCAGCATCGTGTATGAGAGATTAAAGACTTCGATACAGTGTTCGGAGTGCTTGCGAAAGCCTCCTGTGTCCGGCATGACTTCTACGGTTACTTTCCGAGACATCGAAAATTTTTCCAACAATTTCGTCGTCTCTCAGCAGACACTGCAAATACAAGGAGCAGCACTCACTCCACCAGCAGTAGTTAAATTTTACACCACATCATTCAATCCCCACTCCCGAGTTACCAAGCTTGCGTAACTGATGGAAGGGAAGTCCGGAAACGTAAGGCGCTTTTGTCTCGAAATAGCAATGATCCAGCTTCATCTGCAGTGTCACGCGCTGGATTTGATATGCAGCGAGATGGTGTGTTAAACATGCGGCGTCTACGTTACATTTGGGTTAGACCGTGAATTGTAATTTGAAGGGCATTTCTGTGGTGGAAACCCAGATATGCCTTCCCGCTAATTTGCTGCGACGCGCAGAGAATGTTTGACTGCCAGCACGCATGGTTGCTTCTGTCCTTTGTATCATTGACCGAGGGAGCGGTATCAGGAAGATTAATGTACTTGCTTCTGGAGACAATGGAGCAGATCATATTTGGCAGCTCACGAAGACAACAGAGCCAGCCCAAACGCGTCCCGACTTGTGATTTGCGTGGAAGTCATGACTTGTGGTTTCCAACTTCAAGGGGAGATCCGCTAGGTAAGCAGTAAGAAGCCTCGTTTTTAGGCGATTATCATTGGGCTTCAGCACCGGACTCTCTGGAGCATGATCAAGACTACTACATTTCGGATGCTTGGTTCTGTCCAATACATCTGTCAATTTTCGCTCATGATTTACGCATTCAAAAGACTATATCCTGCATTTCAAGACAGGCAAGAGAAGCGACACTGGAAGGTTTTCATCTTCTTGCTATTTGTATAGAAGATTTCAGAATTCCATGGTCCGGGCTCTTTCTCTATTCGGCTCTGCGATTGGGCTGTACTGTCTGCTTGGCAGCTTCGGGAATATAAGTATGTTGAAGGGCTGCTGTCAAAGCTGTCCTGGAGAAGAGTACACAGCGTGTGAGAGTGGTATTCTAGCAAAGTGAGGTATACCTAAGTAGTCAGCGTATGATTATCGTGAAAAGATCTATATTGCTACAGAGGAGAAATACGCGAAGGAGAGTTGAGTAGACGCTAATCATTTGTCCATCGGCGACTGAAGCAAATCCAGCTCTGGCGTATTCGTAAACGTAGACTCTATGGCTCACGTTCTGGATGTGACGGATGTTAGTACGATCGGACGATCGCAGACGCAAAATTTCGTCGCTAGCCAGTCTACGGTCGTTTCCAGCTTCTAGAGTGCATTGGAATCTGTCATTGAATTAGCCTACGAAGAGCCAACATACTGTACATATCATCCACGTATACCAGCCATGTGATGATAGGAAATCGTGCCGAACTTGTGCGTGGTCACGTGCCACGGTGCCCTAGCGCGAATTTCTGTGTTGTAGAACAAGCGAGCATCAACCAATCGCGCCAGTGTCAGACCTGCATAATCTGTCGCACCGTTGAAAGCATATTAGACAGCCAGTAATCCCAATTCGCTTCTGTCATCTATCGTGCAAAGCAAGCAAAGTCCCCATGGCTGCTACCGCCAATGGCAAGCGCAAGTATGATACCATAGACCTGACAGGTGCGGACGACGCGCCTCCCACGTCACAAGCAAGGAGAGCACCGCCAGGAGAGACTGTCACTCAATCTCAGCGCGACAGCTGGGTGGAGCAAGGCAATGAAGATGATGCAGACGATATCATCATCTCTTCACAAGATGGCGACGACACAGCTACGGCAAGCTACCAGTTATACGGTGGGTTCGCGTTCTAAGGGAGGGTTGGCTATAATGCTAATACGCAAATCATCTAGGCGTTCTGGATACAAAGATTGTGGGGGTCCAATACTATACCGGATATGCGACTGTTGGAGAATACGTGCTCGTGCGAAGGGAGCCAAGAAATCAGTACGACTCCAACGCATTGCGGGTGGAGAATGTACAGCGCGATCAGATAGGACATATACCAAGAACCATTGCTGCTAAGCTGGCCAAGTTCATGGTATGATCTCGTCCGAGTGCAAACACAGTTAATGCTAATATATACCTTGCAAGGACTCTGGTGCTCTCCTGGTCGAGGGGACTCTTTCAGGTCGCGTGGGAGGCTACGACTGTCCCATTGCACTAAAGCTATATGGTACTAGCGACCCTGTCGAACGTGCGAATCTACGAAGCCAGATGAAGGCGGACAGACTCCCGTCCGAAATCATCGACCAGAAAGAAAAAGAGGCAAAGAAGCGCAAAGCAGAGGAATTGAAGAAGATTGCTGCCGCAAAGAAGACGAAGGGTGGGAGTGGAAAGATGGGAGGTGGCCAACAATGGGGCCCTTCAAGCCAGACGGACTTTGCCGGTACTCTGTCATCGCAAGGAGATGGCAGATCGGGACAAAGCCTGGAAGAATTGATGGAGACTAGTCAACGCTTCAATCCCAGGGAGTTGGGTCAGGTCACCGAGAAGTTTGGCGCTGGTGAAGACGTCTTGGCTCAGATGCCGATGGCTGAATGCCCGAAGAAGTTGCAAACGCAGCTTCTGCCGTACCAGCGTCAAGCACTTGCGTGGCTGTTGGAGAAAGAAAACCCTCAGCTCCCACCAGAGGGCTCAGATGATGCTGTACAGCT
>JAABUL010006819.1_pt1 | contig 12849 bp, 13 predicted proteins | sample 5559151 | NCBI WGS metagenome assembly JAABUL01 (sample SAMN10711876, study PRJNA513368) | rock metagenome | isolation source: Antarctica rocks | place: Antarctica: Victoria Land, Pudding Butte sud | reverse complement strand
GCCGGGTGATCAAAAACCATCCGTACGGCACGAGAACGGACCTCAGCTGAAAACTTGTCCGTCGTTGGCTTGCTCATCGCTCCATCCTCTCAAGGCTTGGAGCCTCCGGCAAACCCGGGGCGGTTCACACTCTTTGATTCAAGGTGATCCGGGACAGACACTTACAGTTGCGACGTCTGGCAGGTCCCACTGAGCACGGTGCGTCCGTCGCGATACAGGAAGGCGCCGCTGCGGCGATCGATCTCGGTCCGGCCGGCCGAGCTCGTGGAGGCGAAGTCGTAGACCAGCCGCTCCGCGTCCAGCGTGACCACGCGGCCGTTGCCGACAAAGCGCGGGGCGCCGCCGCGCATGCCATCGGCGATGCTGACGACGTTGCGGGCGCGGTCCACCTCGAGGTGCCGCACGAACTGCCCGAGCCCGACATTGTCGGATTGTATGACGTAGCAATCGAGCACCAGCGTCGCTGGGGGCGCCGGGGAGGCTGCTAGCAGGAGTGGCGCCAGCGCGGCCGCGGCCAGGCGCCGAACTCCGGGACCTTGTCGGTTGTGCTCTGTCGTCGGCCGCTTGGTCATCATCGGTCTCGGGACGCTGCTTCACCTATCGAAAGCTTAGTCTGTCGGTGGGCGCAAGCGTTCAGTCGCGCCCGTTCCGCGCGTCGATCGCGCGCAGGATGGCCGACCAGCCGGTTCGGGCGCCCGGGCCGGCGGCGTCGGCATCAAAAGCCGCGTGCAGGCCCGCATCCTGGCCATGCCGCTCGATCAGGCGCTCGGCCCGGTGGACATTGTGCGTTGGCGCCGAACCACGCGTCGAGGGCTGGGCGGAGGACCGTCATGGCGGCGCCGATGCTGGCAAAGCCGCTGCCGAGGGCGATCATGTCGTCGCCACGGATCTCCGCCAGGTCGACCGCGCCAGTTCGGCCGGAGATGAGATAGGCAGGGCGGCCTTCCTGCCCCGGGGAAAGCAGCAGCGAGAGATAGCCATCGTAATCATCGTGTTCCTCGATGGCAAAGCCGCCCCCGGAGGCGCGCACGGCGGCATTGACGGCCGCCATATCGCGCTTGGTCAGGCTGCTGAAGGCCCGGACTGGGGTTGGGCCTTGCTCGAGGAGGAACTGCAGCGGGGTTGTCGGCACCATTTTGATCCACTCTCCCTAACACTCTGCATAGAACCGCCTCTGCGGCTCGGCATGACGCCAAACTCCATTTTTTTTCTTACCAAAAGGTTAACGCCGTTCTGGCTGATTCGCCAAGCATCAACCACTTACGGGTCGATCGTGATGTCGTGATCTAGCTAAAGCTTACCGAGAGATGAATCGCGCTGCGCAATCCTCAGAAATGACGACTCTTGATACTTGCGCCAGCAGCTGCGTACGCGTTTAACGCACGTAAGGGTTGTATTGAGGTCTAGAATGCACCGCTCTCTGGTTGTGTCGAGCTTGGGGCGAGCAGAACCTGGTCGGGATCAATGCCCTCGGATCGTGAGTATAGGCGCATTATCGCTCAATCTCGACTTGCAGCAGGCCAGTGTCGCGGGTCAGCCGATCATGTTGAGCCCGGCAGAATTTTCGGTGATTCGTTTGCTGGCGTCACGCCCGAATGTCCCCATGACCAAAGATGCCATTCTGGCCGCGCTCGAATTCGGTCCGATGCATTGCGATCGTCGCATGGTCGACGTCTACGTGAACCGCGCTCGCCGGGCGCTCGACGCCTCCGGTCTGCCCGGCATCCTGACGACCGTTTGCGGACGCGGCTACGCCATCCTCAAGATGCCGGGCAGTGACGAGCGCGTGCCGACGGTGCGGCACGGGCTCGATCCGGTGCTTGTGGCCGCCTAGGCGCAGTCTCGGCCGGTGATCGCAGTCTGCAGTTGATCCGGCTCGGCCTATGGGTCATGTTCGGCGGGTTCAAACCATCCCTCGCGGGAGAGTGTCGTCACCGATCGGTGACGACCGCCGAAGGCGCAACCGGCCCCCGGAAACGCTCAGGCCCCCGGACCGCTGCGGGAGTGGACCTCTGGAAAGCCGATGGCCGGGTTGCCATCGCACCGACGGAGTAAGGCCGCGCTGTGAGGCGCTTGCTGAATCTCTCAGGTTCCCGGACAGAGGGGGGTCAATCCTGCTGGTGTATGCTGGCGGGACGACCTCATTGTGGGAGCATTCCGTGGCCGAGCCTGTGCTGAACATCGAAAACGAGGAGACGGACGAGATCCGGACCGTTCCGCTCGACACGCTGCACCGCAGCCTCGGCGCGAAGATGGTCCCGTTCGCCGGCTATATGCTCCCGGTGCAATATGCCCCCGGCGTGATGGCCGAGCATCTGCACTGCCGAACCAAGGCGGCGCTATTCGACGTCTCGCACATGGGCCAGTTCAGCCTGCATGGCGAAGGCGCCGCGCGGGCGCTCGAGGCACTGGTGCCCAGCGACATCACCGGGCTCAAGCCGGGCCGGCAGCGCTATACGCTGCTGCTGAACGAAGCCGGCGGTATCGTCGACGACCTGATGGTCGCCAACTACGGCGATCGGCTCGTCGTCGTCGGCAATGCCAGCCGCAAGGAGGTCGACGGGCATCACTTCGCCGAGCATCTCCCCGATGGCGTGATCCTCGAGCAGCATCCGCAGCGGGCGTTGCTGGCGCTGCAAGGCCCGGCCGCGTCCTCGGTCATGGAAGCGCTCTGCCCGGCCGCCGCCGCGCTGCCCTTCCTTGGCGTCGCCGAGGTGAACATGCGCGGCATCCCGGTCTGGATCAGCCGGTCCGGCTACACCGGCGAGGACGGCTTCGAGATTTCGGTGCGCGAGGAAGCCGCCGAAAGCCTGGCGCAGATGTTGCTCGGCCACGCCGACGTGCTCCCCGCGGGCCTCGGCGCGCGCGACAGCCTGCGGCTCGAGGCGGGTCTTTGCCTCTACGGCAACGACATCGACGAACTGACCACCCCGGTCGAGGCCAACCTCGTCTGGACCATCGCCAAGCGGCGGCGCGCCGAGCGCGACTTCCCCGGCGCGACGCCGATCAGCGACCAACTCGAGCACGGCCCGACCCGGCTGCGCGTCGGCATCCGCCCCACCGGGCGCGCGCCTGCCCGCGCCGAGACGGCTATCCTCGCGCCGGACGGCACGGGGGCCGGCAGCATCACGTCCGGTGGCTATTCGCCGACGCTCGCGGCGCCGATCGCGATGGGATACGTGCGCCGCGACCTGGCCAAGGCCGGGACCGAGATCGGCCTGCTGATCCGCGAGGAGAGCCAGCCTGCGCAGGTATGCGCCCTGCCGTTCGTTCCCACCCATTACGCCAAGTAGGAGGGGACCATGCCCCAGACCCGGTTCACCAAGGACCACGAGTGGGTCCGCCTTGACGGTCGCCTTGCGACCGTCGGGATCACCGATCACGCGCAGCAGGCGTTGGGCGACATCGTCTATATCGAGTTGCCCGCCGCCGGCCGCACCGTCGAGGCTGGCGAGGCCTGCGCCGTGGTCGAGAGCGTCAAGGCGGCGAGCGACGTCTACGCGCCGCTGGCCGGCACCGTCACTGGCCGCAATGAAACCGTCGTCGACGACCCGGCCCTGGTCAATCGCGCCTCGGAGGACGACGGCTGGTTCTTCACCCTCGAACTCGCCGATACCGGCGCGTTCGAGGCGCTGATGGACGAAGCCGACTACGCCAAGCTGGTGGAGAGCCTGGCATGAACGCACTCGAGGAACTCGCGGCGCTCGAGGGCAATGACGGCTTCATCGCCCGGCACATCGGCCCGGACGACACGCAGATCGAGGCCATGCTGGCCCAGGTCGGGGCGCCCAGCCTGCGCGCGCTGATCGAGCGGACGGTGCCGGCGGCGATCCGCGACCTCGACGCGCTCGACCTGCCGCCGCCGATCGACGAGGCGGCGGTCATCGCCGAACTGCGCGGCCTGGCGCTGCGCAACGCGCCGCGCCGGAGCCTGATCGGGCAAGGCTATTACGGCACCCACACGCCGCCGGTGATCCGCCGCAACGTGCTGGAGAACCCCGGCTGGTATACCGCCTACACGCCCTATCAGGCCGAGATCGCCCAGGGCCGGCTGGAGGCGCTGCTCAACTTTCAGACCATGATCGTCGACCTGACCGGCATGCAGATCGCCAATGCCAGCCTGCTCGACGAAGCGACCGCGGCGGCTGAGGCGGTGACGCTGGCGCAGAACGCCAGCCGCAACCCGTCGCGCACCGTCTGTGTCGCGGCCGACCTGCATCCGCAGACTCGCGCCGTGCTGGCGACCCGCGCCGCGCCGGCCGGGCTGACTCTGGTCGATTTCGAACCCGGCGACGTGGCTGGGATCGGCGCGGCCAATCCGTTCGCCGTGGTGCTGCAATATCCCGGCACGACCGGCGCGGTGCGGGATCTGCATGCCGAGATCGAGGCGGCGCATGCGGCCGGCGGCCTGGTGATCGTCTGCGCCGACCTGCTGGCCCTTGTGCTGCTGACGTCACCGGGCGAGATGGGGGCCGACGTCGTCGTGGGCTCGGCGCAGCGGTTCGGCGTGTCGATGGGGTTCGGCGGCCCGCATGCGGCGTTCTTCGCGACGCGGGATGCGTTCAAGCGGATGATGCCGGGCCGCCTGGTCGGCGTGAGCCAGGATGCGGCGGGTGCGCCGGCGATGCGGCTGGCGCTGCAGACGCGCGAGCAGCACATAAGGCGCGAGAAGGCGACGAGCAACATCTGCACCGCGCAAGTGCTGCTGGCGGTGATGGCCGGGTTCTACGCGGTCTGGCACGGGCCGGAGGGGCTGCGGCGCATTGCCCGCCGCGTCAATCTGCAGGCGCGGCTGCTGGCCGACGCGGCGGTGCGCGCCGGGTTGCGGCTGCGGCATGACGCGTTCTTGGACACGGTCGCGTTCACGGTCGATGACGTCGACGCGCTGCTGATCCGGGCTGGCGCGGCCGGGTTCAACCTGCGCCGGATCGACAGCGGCGTGGCCGTGTCGCTCGACGAGACGGTCACGCGCGAGGAGCTGGAGGCGCTGGCAGGCGCCCTCGGCGGGACCCTCGCGGAGGCGCCGGCGTCGCTGCCCCCGGCCCTGCTGCGCACCGCGCCGGTGCTGACCGAGCCTGTGTTCAGCGCGCACCATTCCGAGCACGCGATGCTGCGCTATCTCAAGCGGCTCGAGGACAAAGACGTGGCGCTCAACCGCAGCATGATCCCGCTGGGATCGTGCACCATGAAGCTGAACGCCACGGCCGAGATGATCCCGATCACGCTGCCCGGCTTTGCCGACCTGCACCCGTTCGCGCCGGCGGCGCAGACGGAGGGGTATCGGCTGTTGATCGACCGGCTGTCGGGCTGGCTGTGCACGGTGACCGGGTTCGCCGCCGTCTCGCTGCAGCCGAACGCGGGCAGCCAGGGCGAGTATGCGGGACTGCTGACCATCCGCGCCTACCACGAGGCCCGCGGCGAGGGGGAGCGCGACGTCTGCCTGATCCCGACCAGCGCGCACGGCACCAACCCGGCCAGCGCCGTCATGGCCGGCTACCGCGTCGTCCTGGTCGGCTGCGACCGGAGCGGCAACGTCGATCTGGAGGATCTGCGGTCCAAGGCGCTCCAGCACGGCGAACGCCTGGCGGCGCTGATGGTGACCTATCCGAGCACGCACGGCGTGTTCGAGGACGGTATCCGCGAGATCTGCGAGACGGTGCATGCCCAGGGTGGCCAAGTCTATATGGATGGCGCCAACATGAACGCGCAGGTCGGGCTGACCAGTCCGGCGCGGATCGGCGCCGATGTGTGCCACCTCAACCTGCACAAGACCTTCTGCATCCCGCACGGCGGCGGCGGCCCCGGCGTGGGTCCGATCGGGGTGGCGGCGCACCTGGCCGACTACCTGCCGAACCATCCGATGCGCGACGATTCCGGCCCGGCTACCGGCTTCGGCCCGGTCGCTGCCGCACCGTTCGGCAGCGCCGGCATCCTGCCGATCTCGTATGCCTATATCAGGATGATGGGAGCGGCCGGGCTGCGGCGGGCGACGGAGGTGGCGATCCTGAATGCCAACTATGTGGCCGCGCGGCTGCGGGACCATTACCCAATCCTCTACACCGGCGAGAGCGGCCTGGTGGCGCACGAGTGCATCCTCGATTGCCGCGGCTTCCAGGCCGAGGCCGGCGTGGGGGTGGAGGATATCGCCAAGCGGCTGCAGGATTTCGGCTTCCACGCGCCGACGATGAGCTGGCCGGTCGCCGGCACGCTGATGGTCGAGCCGACGGAGAGCGAGACCCAGGCGGAGATCGACCGCTTCTGCGACGCGATGATCGCCATCCGCGAGGAGATCGCCCAGGTCGCCGCGGGCACGCTGCCGCGGGACGACAACCCGCTCAAGCACGCGCCGCACACCCAGGCCGAGATCGCGGCGACCGAGTGGGCGCATGCCTACAGCCGCGAGAGCGCCTGCTTCCCGCTGCCATGGGTGCGGACCACGAAATACTGGCCGCCGGTCAAGCGGGTCGACAACGTCTATGGCGACCGCAACCTGGTCTGCACGTGCCCGCCGCTCGAGTCTTACGCGCAGGCGGCGGAGTGACGAAGCCGTGGATGGCCCGGACCAGCCCAACCATGATTTTTGGGTGTATTGTCCTGGCGGGGTGCGCGCAGCCGCCGCTGGTGTTGGGGCAGGTGGATCCCGAGCGCGTCCTGGCGCCGGAGGAGGTTCAGGCGGGTGCGATTTGCACGCTGCACAAGCGCGCCAGCCTGCCCGTTTCCCTGCCGGGCCTGCCGGTGATCACGGCCGAGATCAACGGCAAGCCAGTCACGCTGATCGTCGACACCGGGGCGGAGAGCTCGATCCTGACCGCGGAGGCGGCTCGGCGGGTGGGCGTGACGACGAAGTATGATTTCGTCCGCTCGATGAGCGGGATCGGCAAGTCGGTGCGGACTGGGGACGCCAAGCTGGACAGCATGCGTCTTGGCGGCGTGGCTCTGTCGTTCCCGCGCGTGCTGGTCGGCGACGTGTCGTTCAACTTGGGCATCGCGCAGCCGGACGGGTTGCTGGGCGCCTCGCTGCTGAGCGATTTCGATCTCGACATCGACCTGCCGCACCGGCGCATCGATCTCTACGACCGCCTGGACTGCGCCGGTCCGCGCCTGCCGTGGACCGGCCGCTACGTTACGATCAAGACGACGCGCTCGCTGAGCCAGCATCCGTTCTTCCCGATGAGCGTGAACGGCAAGACGATCTCGGCCTCGCTCGACAGCGGGGCGCAGCGGACGGTGATCTCGTCGCGGGCGGCGGCCGGGCTTGGGATCGGCGCGGAGAGTCGGGTAGCCGGGCCGGAGCTGCATGTGCGCGGCGCCGCCGGCGAGACCTTGCCCGCCGCGCTGCACACGGTGCGCGACCTGCGGGTCGGCGGAATTCCGGTGCGCGGCCCGGTGCACGTCGTGCCGGCCGCCTTGCCCCGCGACATCGATGCGCTGCTCGGGTTCGACTTCCTGCTCAACAACCGGGTGTGGCTGTCCTACGGCTCACGGCGGCTGTTCATTCAGCCGAACTAGAGCATTTTCCGATCAGGTGGAATCACCTGATCGGAAGTAATGCTCTTCTTACCAATGAGGTAGAGCACTACTCCCGAGCCAATCGGCTCGGGAAGTGCTCTAGAAAAGCGGCGCGTTGTAGAGGGCGCGGACGCCGCGGCCGACGAACACCTGCGGCATCGAGGGCTCGCGGACCGACATGCGCCGCTCGCGCGCGGCGACCGCCCGATCGGTCTGCCGGGCAATCGCACGCAGGCTCTGGTGTGGCTGCGCGAGCGCGTCCAGCAGCGCCTCGCCGTAAACGCTGTGCTCGGCGTCGGGCTGGCAGCCGAAGCTGGAGCGGTCGGCGCGCGCGGCGGTCAGGATGATGCGATTGTCGGCCCGGAGCGCGGGGATCAGCGAGCCCGAGAAGCAGGCGGACAGCACCAGCACGGTCGGCCGGGCAGCCAGCGGCGCGAGCCAGGCGCGAAGCTCGCGCGGGCCAACCGCCTCCATCTGGTCGCCGCCGAGGTCGCGCGCGAGCAGGCCGGGGCTGCCGTGGGTGCTGACGTAGAGCAGCACGACGTCGCCGGGCCGCGACTCGCGGGCGATCAGGCCGGTGGTGCGCTCGATCTCCTCTCGGCTGGCGGGCGGGATGGCGGGGTGCGGGCCATAGCGATTGCTGAGAATGGTGGGCATGACCTCGAACCCATCGGCGCCGCGCTGCAGCCGGGCGGCTGCCTCGGCGACGTCGTTCTCGGACCAGGCCTCGCCGTAGAGTGCGATGCCCACATACCAAAGATGCGGGCGCGCTGGCTGGGCAATGGCGGACCCCGCCAGCAGGAAGAGGCTAAGCAGCAGGGCGGCAAACAGCGACGCGGGACGATGCATCTCAGTAGCCACGGACAGGGTCGAACCGGTTCGGCAGGGCGGCGCCGTCGCGGTAGGCGCGCAGGTTGTCGAAGAAGATGTCGAGGCTGCGGGCATTGTATGTCGTGGGGTCGTCGGCCGAGGTGTGCGGGGTGATGATCAGGTTCGGCGTGGTCCAGAGCCGGTGACCCGGCGGGATCGGTTCGGGGTCGAACACGTCGAGCACGGCGCCGCCGAGATGGCCGGAGTCGAGGGCGTCCAACACCGCGTCCTGGTCCAACAGCGGCCCTCGGCCGACATTGGCGATGCCGGCGCCCTTCGGCAGCCGAGCGATGCGTTCGCGGCTGAGCAGGTTGCGGGTGGCCGGGGTGAGCGGGGTAGCGACGTAGAGGAACTCGGCCTCGGGCAACACCGTGTCGAGATCCTCGACGGCGACGACGCGGTCGCAGGCCGGGTGCGGCTCGGCGCGAGTGCGGACTCCGGTCACGCGCATACCAAAATCGCGTGCGTGCTGTGCCGCGGTGCCGCCGAGCGCGCCGAGGCCGACTGCGACGAGGTGACGGCCGGTCAGCAGGCTGCCGTGCTGCGGATCCCACCGCCCCTCGCGCTGCGCCGTCATCAACGCGGGCAGCCGATTGACCAGCATCAACAGCGCCATCAAGCCGTATTCGCCGGCCTTTTGGGCATGGGCCCCACGGTTGTTCAGGATCGGCACGCCGGCCGGCAGCCAATCGAGCGGCATGAGCCCGTCCAGCCCGGCCGAGGTGGCGAACACGAGCTTCAGCTTTGGCGCGGGCGGCAGGCCATCGGAGAGCGCGGCTTTCTGCGCGACGAGGATCTCGGCCTCCTGCATCGCGTCGGCGAACTCAGCCCGGTCCTGCCCGAAGCTGACGCTATGACCGGAGGCGATGTCGGGCGCGCGCGAGGCGGCGTCGGCCCAGGTCTCCTCAGTCAGGACGAAGCTGTAGGTGCCGGGCTTGCTTTGCAGGTGGATGCGCAATGGAACCTCATCGGGACAGATCGTGCAGCAGAATGGCGGCAGCCTGGGCCACATTCAAACTCTGGATCGCGCCGCGCCCCTCGATCCGGACCCGGCGACGGCAGGCGGCCACCACCTCGGGCAGCAAGCCGAACTCCTCGTTGCCGAGCACCAGCAGCACCGGGCGGTCGCGCGGCAAGGCCGACAACGGCACCGCCTCCGGATCGAGCGTGGCGGCGACGGTGCGGTAGTGCGGTTCGAGCGCACGCAGGGCGCCCGGGAGGTCGAGCGTGCGATACAGGTCGAGCTGATCGAGCCCGCCCTCGGCGACGCGATAGGCGGCGTCCGACGGGAAGGCCTGGTCGGCGGTGTCGTGCAGCAGCAGGCTGGTGACGCCGAAGAAGGCGGTGCTGCGGGCGATGGCGCCGAGGTTGTGCGGGTTGCCGATCCCGTCGAGCGCCAGCATGAGCTTGTCGCGCGGCGGTTTGGCCGGGTCGAGCTCGGGGATCGGCCGCGGCGTGGCGACGGCGACGATGCCGCCATGGTGCAGCGTGCCGGCGACGCGTTCGAGCTCGTCGTCGGGGAGCAGGCGGTATGGCAGCCGGCGACGCGCGAGGGTCGCGCAGAGCGGCCCGGCGGCGGCCTTGAGCGCGTCGCCATAATAGAGGCGGATCACGTCGTCGAGGCGGCGTGCGAACAGGGCGGAGACGGCGTTGAGGCCGCAGATCCGGTCGTCGGGCATGGGCGTGCTTCCGCCGGGTAGCCGGTGCTGTCAACCTGCATTGCATCCGAAGGGGCGGTGCGGGAGGCGTTCGGCGTGGTGAAGGAAGCGGGCGTGTTGCCGCAGAAGCTGTTCGAGAGTCCGGCGTTCGTGGTGCTGGACAAGCCGGCCGGGCTGCCGGTGCATGCCGGGCCGCGGGGCGGGCCGAGCGTGGAGGACTGGTTCGGGCTGCTGTCGCGCCGGCGCACCGGGCCGTGGCTCGTGCATCGGCTCGACGCCGACACGTCCGGCTGCCTCGTGATCGCGCTGCGGCGGACGGCGCTGCTGGAGGCGCAGGCGGCGTTTGCGTCCGGCCAGGCGCGCAAGACGTATTGGGCGGTGGTGCGAGGCGGGCCCGCGGGCGATGCGGGCGTGGTCGACGCGCCCCTGCTCAAGCAGAGCCGGCCAGGCGGCTGGCGCATGGTGGTCGACCCGGCCGGTCAGGCGGCGCGGACGGCGTGGCGCGTGCTGGGTCGTGCGGGCGGGCTGGCCTGGCTCGAGCTGCATCCGGCGACCGGGCGGACGCATCAGGTGCGGGTGCACTGCGCCCATCTCGGCTGCCCGGTGCTGCATGACCCGGTCTATGGCGACGGGGACGGGACGCTGCATTTGTTAGCGCGAGCAATCGCGCTTCCGCTGACGCCGCCGCTGGCCGCGGTCGCGCCGCCGCCGCCGCACATGGAGGCGGCGTTGCGCGGCTTGGGCTTCGATAAGCCCTGTCCCGCTGGCGGGAGAGGGTTGGGTGAGGGTGGGAAGACGCGACGGAGCTTTGGCGTGGTGGCCCCACCCTCACCCCTGCCCTCTCCCGCCAGCGGGAGAGGGAGAAGTTAGCCTTGCAATCGTCTCGGCCAGGCTGGTGCGCCACTCGGGCTGGCGCAGGCCGAACACCTGGGCGAGCCTCTCGCAATCGAGCCGGCTGTCGGCCGGTCGCTGCGCTGGGGTGGGGTAGTCGGCGGTGGTGATCGCCTCGACCACCGGGCGCTTGCCGCCGTGGCGGGCGGATTCGTCGAAGATGGCTTCGGCGAAGCCGTGCCAGGTGGTCCAGCCTTCGCCGCAGCTATGGAACACCCCGGCATAGGCGTCGCGCCAGCCGCTCTCGAGCGCCGAGGCGATGCCGAGCAGCGTCTGCGCCAGCTCCGGCGCCGCCGTCGGGCAGCCTTTCTGGTCGGCGACGACGCGCAGGTGGTCGCGCGTTTGGGCGGCGTTGAGCATCGTGCGGACGAAGTTCTTGCCGGTGGCCGAGTAGACCCACGAGGTGCGCACGACGATGGCGCGGGGGCACGCGGCCAGCACCGCCTGCTCGCCGGCGAGCTTGGTGGCGCCGTAGACCCCGGTCGGGCCGACCGGGTCGGTCTCGACGTAGGGCGCGCCTTTGCGGCCGTCGAACACGTAGTCGGTCGAGACGTGAATCAGCGGGATCGAGGCTGCGGCGCAGAGCTGGGCCAGCCGGGCCGGGCCATCGCGGTTGGCGTGCATGGCGCCGGCGGCGTCCGTCTCGGCGGCGTCGACGGCGGTCCAGGCGGCGGCGTTGATGACGAGCGCTGGCCGGGTCGCGGCGAAGGTGGCGTCGATGGTGTCAGGGCGATCGAAGTCGAGGGCGGGCCGGCCGACGACATGGACGCGAGCGCCGCCGCGCTCGGCCAGGGCAGTGGCGAGCTGTCCAGCGCCGCCGGTGACGAGGATGGACATCAGAACAGCGCGCCCAACTCGGACCAGCGGGGCAGCACGCGGTCCTTCTCCGACAGCACGGCCTCGTGCTCGGCGATCGGCCAGGGCAACGCCAGTGTCGGATCGTCCCACGATACGCCGCGCTCGGCGGCGCGGTCGTAGGGCGCCGTCACCTTATAGACGACCTCGGTATCCGCCTCGAGGGTGCAGAAGCCGTGCAGGAAGCCGACCGGGATCCAGAGCTGCGACCAGTTTTCCGCCGACAGCTCGACGCCGACCCAGCGGCCGAAGCTCGGCGAGCCCGGCCGCGCATCGACGGCCACGTCCCAGATCGCGCCGCGGATGCAGCGGATCAGCTTGCCCTGCGCGCTCGGGCCGACCTGGCAATGTAGCCCGCGCACCACGCCGCGCTCGCGCGACAGGCTCTGGTTGTCCTGCACGAACGGTGCGTCGACGCCCTCCGCGGCAAATCGCGCCTGGCTCCAGGTCTCGGAAAAGAAACCACGCGCGTCGCCGAAGCGGTCCGGCGTGAACATGACGATTTCGGCGACGTCGAAGCGTTCGACCTTCATGCGTGCAACCCATCGGCAAGCTCGAGCAGGAGGCGGCCGAGTTCGGTCTTGCTCAATCCCCTGGCCGCCTCGCGCAGGGCCGCCGCATCGATGAACCCCATCCGGAACGCCACCTCTTCCGGGCAGCCGACCAGCAGGCCCTGCCGCGTCTGGATCGTCTGCACGAAGGTCGCCGCCTGCAGCAGGCTGTCCGGCATGCCGGCGTCGAGCCAGGCGCAGCCGCGGCCGAGGCGCTCGACGTGCAGCGAGCCCTCGTCGAGATACATCCGGTTCAGGTCGGTGATCTCGAGCTCGCCGCGATGCGACGGCCGGACGCGGCGCGCCAATTCGGTGACGCGATGGTCATAGAAATACAGCCCCGTCACGGCCCAGTTCGACTTCGGCGCCGCCGGCTTCTCGACGATCTCGACAGCGCGCCCATCCGCATCGAATTGCACGACGCCGTAACGCTCGGGATCGCGCACCTGGTAGGCGAACACGGTCGCCCCCTCGGGCCGGCTCGCGGCGGCGCGGAGCAGCACGCTCAGGCGGTC
>JAABUL010006818.1_pt1 | contig 12859 bp, 14 predicted proteins | sample 5559151 | NCBI WGS metagenome assembly JAABUL01 (sample SAMN10711876, study PRJNA513368) | rock metagenome | isolation source: Antarctica rocks | place: Antarctica: Victoria Land, Pudding Butte sud | reverse complement strand
CTCGTCAGGTGAGAGGGTTTGGAAACAACTCTCACTATGTATTCGGTCCAATAGTCTCGAAACTTTCCGTGCAGGCACTTCAAACACTAACGCTCTATAGCGTGAGTGATCAAACAAAGCTCCCTTAAGGCCAACGTGCAGGTTCAATAAGCCGAGTATCTGTCGATACACATCAGATCTCCACAGGTAGTCGTTGCGGCTTCGAAACCACGGGCCCTTATTTGCATCCGCCTCAATCACAGCCGTGGCCCAATCGGGAGGAACTTGGACGGGTTGGATACAACAGAGCTTTTCGAGGTTGACACCCATAGCCTCCGCCCATTTCCTGTGCACTGCGCTTATACCAAGGGAACCTCTGGCAACGAACTTGAAATGATTCTCGGCGGGACCTTGACCCGGAGGCCTACTGTCATAGTTCGGCTCAAAAGTGGCTAAATCAAAAACGAGTTCATCTTTGCCGGATCCTAATGGCAAGCACCCTAATGCCAGCCAAAACAACTGCGATAGTGGCATAGGTTCTGGGTACATTTTATGAGCGTGGTCCTCAGAATGCGGTACGAAGTAAGCCTCGTCTGTGCTTAAATCCAAATCGTCGAGCTTACGACGCCACCATAGAGTCCCTGTGCTACCATATAGCTTGACAGCGGTTGGATTAGACTGCCATCCGTCCTTTCTATCCACTTCCTCCTCTATTATGAGTCGACTGGCGTTATTTTCGTTGAGCACTTCTCCATGGTCATCTCGATCGCTGTACCGGCCCAGCAAACCGAACGCTAGAAGCCAGAAGCGATGGACTGGTAACCAACTCTGCTTCTGGTGAATGATAAGAGCATCTCCCTTTGGCACGTCTGAAGTGTATGTGTCCATTATGGCCGCCAAATTCACCCAACCAGTATTCGATCTCTCTTTTTGGAGCCTAGCGTTGTCAGAGACCGTCAATTGATTAGTTTTGCGAAAGTCTTTTTCGGGATTCGGAGGATCCTTGAGTAGTGGAGCTTTGACCCTAAGGAAGAATCGATCTTTTCCTCGAAGCTTCAAACCATGTCGAGTGTATCCAGTGTTTTGGCTATCGATGGAATTGAGGGCTTCGAAGCGTTCGCTCCGCTTTTCTCTCAAGAGGAGCAAGGGTCCAACAATTCCAACTAGAGCCACTATTGCTAATCCAGCGGCCACCCAAGTACCAATAACTCCAGCGAGATTGAGCGGATCCATATGAAAATCTCAATCAAATATGGGGGACAGATTGAAAATACCATGCGTCAGCCTCAGCATAGAGACTCGATATGACTGAGCAAAGCAAGCAAAGTGAGCGGTTCAAGGTTCAATCAGTGGCGTGTTCGAAGTAGGCTCCAATCGTTCAAATGGCACATATCTAATCAAGGTCTCGAATCAAGAGTATCTTCTCTGACTCTAAAGACGAATGCAATGCTGCGAGACTGAACGGAAGAGAAGCCCTTCGAATTACATACAGACAACTAACGGTGGCAACAGCAGGTTGAAAGCCACCATGCACCTTCAATGAGTCCCTTGAGGTATTGCACATGTGCTATGCAGGAATGACGGCCCATTTAGTTTTGTTGGCTTGCATTGATTAGTTGAATGTTTGAGGTGTCGCAATTGCAGATTATATCTATGCCAAGCATGCCAAGTCTGGGACTGATTACTAATTTGCTTATGTAATCAGGGCCTAGGCAGCCAGGCTCAGCCTCAGTGCCTCAGACGTGTTCTTATTGGCCGGCAAGCTGGTAGCTAAGCCTCTTCGGGTTAGCGAGGAGCAGCCGTTTGGTGATGATATTGCGTAGTCAGCCTCGCTAACCCGAAGAGGCTTAGCGACCAGCTTGCTGCTCAATGGCACGTCTGAGGTACTGAGGCAAGGCTCAGCCAAAGTCCGACCATTCGCTGTTCTGCTTTCTTTGGGCTCATTACCCTCCACTTTTGCAACTGTTCTCTCGAAAGGTGAGAGTGAAGGATGCATCCCCAGAATTAGGGGCAGGTGTTGAGGCAAGAGCTGCTGATTGACCGGCTTGGCCAGCCGAAGATTGCACCCCAAAGGTATCCTGTGAACGTTGGCCAGCCTGACTATCTCTATTTTAAATGCTGCGACCTCATGGCCCCCGCATCTCTGCTCGACTGTTTTTCTTCTTTTTGTAATGACATTGTGGTCTGTTGGTCTTTGATAGCATCTTGTAGCACGTCATCAATTGATACTTCGTGCTGGTAGCCCAGCAGGGATTGTCGACTTCTGCCATGCCTTCAACATCACTCGATCGAGAATGTCTATCATAAGGATCGTTCCTTGTCTGCTCTGGAATCAACGTGCATGACAACAGCAAGGGGGGCTGCTTACTCGGCCTTTGGGCTTAGCGCGGTAGCCTTGCTCTTCCCACCTTTGAAGATGCTTCTTTTGCTCCTCCTGGAGGGCGATTACTGATCGTCATTGGTCGCCTTGTAAATGATGATCAGTGCGCCTTGGGCTGTGCAGTAGCAAGCCTAGCATGAAGGCCCAATTGGCAGCTTTAGTCCTGTCTGATGATGCTGCTGACGTTTCGTCGCCTTATCAACGCCATGGCTATGCATTAGGCTTCTTTTGTGAAGCGCATACCAATTGGCCTTGACTTTCCCTCTCCCCAAGGACTGTTACGTTGGAGATCAGCACAATACTTCATCGTGTCGCAGAGGCCCAGAAAATACTTCGTTAGCATGGTGACGGTACCCTTTCATCATAAAAATCTCCCAGCCCTCGTATGGATTTTCATCAACCTCTTCATCGCCCAAACGAACGGCTTCAACAATTCGAAATGTGCAGAAGAGGCATATCTGACTTATTTGAGGGCACCAAACGACACTTTCCTGCGCGACCGACTTGGAAGCCCAACCAATCAAACTTCTGAAGCCTGGGGTATTGGCTACCAATCCTGCCTGAACATTTGCGGCCACAATTATTCGGCACAGTACTATGATTGGAACTTCGTGTCTCAGGGCCTTACCTCCTGGGTACTTCCTTGGCTTGCTTTGAGCGCCCAACTGCCATTCGCGACCAACGACACTCAAACCAACTTTACGGTTCTAATGTTAGCACTCGGTAGTCCATCGCTGATCATATTCTCCCTCGCGTTGACCATACTCAACTCCAGGTCGATCAATAAGAGGTTTCGCAAGATCAAAAGAGACATTGCATCCCTAGATAACCCTCAACTCGCACAGGCCATCAACGCTGCACGTGTCCTCCTGATTGGATGTCAACAAATACCAATTCAGATATACAACGGTCCTCAGAGAGAGTTTGCCCAGCTTGTTGTACGTCCCGAAAACTGGATCTGGTGGCAAAATCTTCGAGAAGAGTTTCAAAGAACGGAAAGGGGATGGACATACTCTTTATACGCTCAAGTGGGATGGGTTTGTGTTGCGCAGATTTTGGCCATTGCCGATTTCTTTACCACTGCATCCTTCACCACAACCATTGGAATAGGCCTTGCTATCAACAGCCTCTGGATATGGATGATACCCGTGGTCCTTGGCTGGGTTTACGTCGGCACACAGACTTCTGCAGGTTCAATCGAGGAGGCCTTAACTCGCACCAAAGTACCAGTCCTTGGTGACGAAGAGGATCTGAGCGGCGAATGCATCGGCATTCGAGACCGCACCAGCTTCGATGATAGTCATATTCTAGACGGCTATGAGGTCTCGGATGAATATGATGGGAACAGAGAGGAAATGCCTCGTAAAGCACAGGGAATAATAGATGCGAATGATATTTCCGATCCCGGTTTGAACGGCGGCAATGTACGAGACGGGCAGGAACATGATCTATCAACTTCGCACGAATCACGACAAAGTCTTCGTTCTTTGCTACTGGCTCAGAAAGAGCATGGTGTTTTCCGAAACGATGATCCCGAAAAACAGCCTGAAACGCACCTTGGACACCAGAGATGGCCAGTAGTTCACCCCCAATCGTTTCTTGGATTCTCAATTGCCGGTTGCGAGCTTGAGCCGGGCCCGATTTTCAATTTCGCACGGGTCTGGAGTCATATGGGTGCATCAAGTCACGTTGGTGACAGTTTTGCCATGCTCTCCCAGCGTCAAAAGAGCAAGCAACCTGTTACTGGTCCGACGTGGGACCCACATGACTGGAAACGGAATTTGCAAGGACCACCCAAAGATCTCTCCAAGTACTGCTCTGTTTCTTTCAAGGACGAGCCAAATTTGTCGATTCAGGGAAGAAGTTCCGCGGAATTAGTCATTAACTGCATGATAGCGGCCTTTATGGCTGTCGTTTTACAATGGGGTTCTACTGGTGCTGCAATTTTGATTGCATACAGGTAAGCTCACGGTACAAGATGTCTGCAACAGCAAGTCACATCACTAAAACCAGTCAGGACTCCAGTGGTCGGTCTCGGCTGTCAATCTGGTAGCTATCTCATATATGGCGTGGTATCAACGATCATATGGATCACACTGTTCACATCAGCATCTCTCTCGCACCACCTGTCGGTGCTAAGGGAAGAGGGCAAGCCCCCACCACACTGGATCCTAAGGCTGTTGACCGTGGCGACTCGTCTCATCGGCAAACTCCTCGCTGCAGCAAACGCTACCTTCATCGTCGTTACATCAATTGTGCACTTCACTGGGTTGTACGACAATTGCTGGTGCGCTGCGTGTATCCCTAGCCTTGGACGTAAAGCTGGCTGGGTCATCCTGTTTGCGAGTGATGCGCAGATTGCGGCTACAAGCAAGTCGGCATGGATAGGGGGTGTGACCTTGAGTATCTTCTCAGCGCTGTTCGTCACTATCTACATTTTCGTCTCGAGAGGTGACGAGATTTTCAAGCGGAATATGCAGTAGGACTTATCCTCCCAGTATCTCCCATATTCATCTGGTGACTTGACGAACGCAGTTGTTAAATGGATCTGCAGTTTGTGAGTGGGGCAGTATTATTAAGGGCCCTGTGGTCGTCAGTTCAAGAGATTCCATTCCTCGGTGCTGGGGAGACGTATGGATATCTGCATCAACCGAAGCTTTACAACAGTACTGGACGGTGGACCATGCTTTTTCAACAACAACCTTAACAAGCTGTTTTCACTCCTTTTCTCCTCCAAGACATCCCATTCCTCAACTCCAAACAACAGAATCACGTCGCTGTGGATGTATAATTCTCGGATTCCAGGACTTGATTGTCTGTTTGGACGGGCCCTCGCTTTGATAATCGACCAGCCATCAGGTAAATCGCCTCCACCCACGGACCAAAGCCGCTCTCCTCCGAGCATGACAGTTATGTTCTTCGCCAGGTTTCCTCACTTGATTCGCTCGCTGATCTCTCTGGATTGGGACCTGACCGATCCGTCACCGACACCACTCTCCAGAACATTCTTAGGCGAAATGCGTGGTGGAAGGTGTGTCTTTAATCGTTTGTTTCACGGTTCCCAGAGTATATAGCATCTACGAATTCTCCGCGACGCTGTATAGCTACTCTCGGCTCGATATATCTGTTAACAGTGTCACGTAATAACTTACAAAACAGGAGCAGAAACTCCCCAATGGTACTTGGTCGGGTAAATGACTGCGCACGGATATCCACTCACCGAAGCCCTTGGTGTTCTCATTGGAAGAGCCAAAATATATAGGCGACTTAGCGTCAAGGAGTCAGCTGCATTCGCGCTTCTCTTTCCTTCTCCCTTGAGTATGCTGTATCCTGCGCTAGCACACCACCACCACACTACACGATATCGTAAGCTATAACTGATAAATTTGTGACCGCTGGCATCATTCCCAGGTCAAATAACCTAGCTCACCATGCACCTCACAATTATCCTTGCTCCCCTTCTCAGCGTTATTTCCGCAAGCCTAACCTTCGCCCTCTCACTTTCTCTGGTCAACTCCCTACCTCCCGGCGACCTCACCCTTCCACAGCGCTTCGAAACCTACGAAGTCAATTGCGTCAGGATCCAAGACCGTATAGCACCCTTTCTCTTTCTACCAACTTCAGCGTTCACGATACAAGAATGTCCTCGTTCATTTACCACACAAGTCAAGTGCCATAAGACAGCATATTTGCAATGAAGCCCGCTAACTCCCACGTCCCCATCTAGCACCAATGACCGGTCTCAACCCCACGCATTGCGCAGAACTCGTCCCTATCATCTGCATCCCCCTCAACGTCACCGCGCCCGCCCGCCCCGCGCGCGACAAATGGATATGGCGCGAACTGCCAGGATGCGCCCTGGCGTTCTATCTCCCCGAGCATGCGCCTGTTCCCCCAGTGGAAGTATGCAAGGGGCTGATCTTTGGGGAGATTGTGGAGATGTGCGCGACGCGGTCGAGGTTTAATGGTGGAGGGATTAATGTGGATGCGTTGCCGGATTTTGGGAGTGATGGGACGGCGGTGGACGAGGGTGGCGCGAGGTTTTTGATGGCGCCGGAGAGGATGACGCTGTGAGGAGTGGGTGGGAGGGTAGGGGAGTGTGGGGTTGGGATGTTGCTGGATGATTGGTTTTGCGGCTATATAATAATGGCTCTCATCATCAGTACGAACGAAGTTAGCATTGAAAGTAGAGGACCGGTTCTGAGAAGATATCCTTTCATGAGTTTACTGGCAAGGAAGTGGTGACTGTGGCAGAGGCTTGACTCGCGGCGCACTGCTCTTCATCTATACATTCTCCTATGATTCCGGTACCCACGCCAAACGATCTCTTCTTCCCAACTGACTGCTGGGTCAGGATTCGCGAATACTCGGTCCTGCCAGTCCTTAGCTTTATACCGGCTTCATGTACTTCTCGCTCCCCCATCTGATCTCCGAAAAAGGTATAGCTACGTATTCATCAACAACTTTCTATCTACAGGTCTCTAGGACATCATTGGAGTTTTTGGTGGTGCTGGCGGCGGTATCATCGTCAGAGCTCCTATTGCGAAGGTTATACATATCCAATGGCAACTCTTCGTAGGTATTGCTTACCAGATGCTGTTCATTACTTTGTTCGCGTTAATCATGACAGATACCAACTTCTTGGCCATTGTCATCAGTCCTCTAGTCAACTCGCCTTTCATCTGTTTCACGCCTCCATGATATCTGATAGCCTCACTGTATGTGCCTTAGAGCGATATTAGTCGTGCACTCGGACTTCCGCTTCAACAATTATCTTCTACAGTCTTGGAACAACGGGTCTACCGTATCCATTCTCGGACGAGCTGATGCGGTATCCCTTCGCCCAGTTATCTGCTGGTAAGTGCTGTCGGTGCAGGCACTACTCACTAATATCCCGCTGACGGTTGCTGCAGTAGCATCTTGTGCTCCACAGCAGACTTGTAGTAATGCGTTCAAGTCCACGGGGCTGGCTTCGTTACCTTTTGGCGTCGTCGCATGTATCCTGGCCGTCTTGGTTCAGGACCCTTCATCTGACATCATCACGTGTACTTTGATTAGGTTTGGGAGATAGTTCTCAATGTAAGCAATTACGGAACGTGGGTCAATGGTATTCATAGTAGTACTTTATGGATATGCTTGGTTTGTAAATTCAAGACCAGGAAGTCGCGTCCGCAGAAATCTCCCTGCGCTACTTCGCGAGTACTTTGGGAGCGGACTGATAGTGCGTACTCAGGCAGGTTATGACGTATGAAAGGTGGTAGTTCATAGTTGAGTTATGTTGTAGTGAGCAAGGGAATTTGTTCAAAGTCTTTGAGATGTGTCACATCCTATGTAGGCAAAACAAAGACCTTGTCTTAGATAAAGCGGAGCCCCTACCACGGGGGAAGCGTAGCACCTGATCAAATATAAGAGGATAATATGATAGACTTTATAATTATCTTAAAGAAATTTGATATATAGATAAATATAGAGCGAAGGTCTAGGAACGAGATGGGGGGCTAGATGTCTCGTAATTGTTAATATACTTACTCCTCGGACTTTTGATGCGGGTAGCCTCCAGCCCCAAGAGCTGTCAGAAAAGTTTGACACGTAATCTCAGGCTCCGAGTCCTGGACAGGTGGACGCCCACAGGTTCATTACATTTAATCAATGCATCGATTCTAGATAGAAGAGATCCAGAGGCCATAGTGCTTGTGAAAATTCATCGTATCGCAATAGACTTCGTTGGTGCCCAAGATGGGAACCCTCGATTTGAAACCCGAGTTCGACAATTTCAGTGATCAAAGGAAGCGTGCATGTGGGTATGATGACTTCCTTTTTCTCGGCGAACTCATCTGATAATCCTGTCGAGGATCCCGGTAGTATTGTGGAATAATCGGTGGTTCGTAGACCCGACTTGGTGGATTTGTATCATTTGGAATAATCATATTTGGTGGTGGCATTCGAGCGCTATGTTGAGGAGCATGTGGATATGGCGGTGGTGGTTCCTCATATGACTGAACCAGACGTCGCTCACGTTGAGGCTCATATACCTCTAGCTCCTCGGCGCCCTTCTGATACAGAAATTGCCCGAAAGCCTGGCGAGCAGGTTCGAAGTAGCGAATAACGAAGAGTGATATGCCGATGACGATAACAGTGACCGGGATGGCGCTGACCCAAAAGATCCATTGATGATGGCCCATATTTCGTACATCGGCAGTGTTCATACCGAAGAATGACGCCATGAAAGACAGCGGGAGGAAGATTACTGTCACAGTAGTAAAGACGAGGATAGCAGCCTCGTTGCGATCCTTGTTGGATTCGATCCGGCCGATATTCTGAAAGGGAATTCACATTAGCTTGGCTCTGAAGCAAATTCTGGGATGAAAATATTGTCACACTGACCCAGGAAGCTAGTTGAGTGGCATCTTCACTCATTTCTCGGAAGCTTTGGATCCTTGCTTGGATTGAAGATATGCAGTCTAGCAACATATAATATTCACGCTCTTGCTGAAACGACCGAGGGAAGTAAACACTGCCTTCACCAACGCAACCCAGGAGCTTTTTGACGCAGTCCAACTGGTCATGAAGGACACCTGATGCACAAGCGACCTCTTGCTGAAAGCGCAGAATTTTCTCCTGATGTACACGACTATAGGGATTCGAGGACAGCTCCTGCCTCTATACAAAGCGTGTGAGTCATGTTTACCATGTATGAGAGAAAGTATTGACTTTACCAGCTTTTCCAGACTTTCAGAGTATGTAGATACAATGTCTGGTAGGCCGAGCGTCACATCTTTCAAAAGATTTTTGACAATTTGTGAAGTGATGCCGAGGGGGAGGACAGCCTCCCGGCGATGCAAAGCTTCTGGGGCTAGGCTCTTTAAAATCTCGATTCGGCTCCCGTATGCAATTTCCCTAAATTTGGCGAGCTCGCCAAACGCTCCACGATGCTGATTTGCTATACTCAGCACAAAGAACATTACCAGATGAGGCCACGCCTCTCTGAGACTTTCTGGAAATTTGATGTTGTAGGGCAAGGGCGCTCGAGCTGGAGATAGTTCGTGAATAATATATCTACAATACCATACGTCTCTAGCTCTAGAGGGAGTATAGCTCGGAAATCCTCTTCTTGAATCGAGTGCTTGGAGACATTTGGAAACCTGGCTATCATCCTACACAACAATATGATTATAAGTCCCATCAGCATCACACTTGTGGGGACATTATACCTGAACCAATAGGTTGACTGCACCCCAATATTTCGAAACCATCTCTGACTTAAAGTCCAGAGGTAGGAAGAGTTGGAACAGCGTCTTCGAAATCTTCACGAACTCCTTCATCATCCGCGTGCGGCGTTGGTGCCTAGCACCCCTGTCTGAATCTTTCGAGTCACTAGCAGTGATGTCACCCGAAGCTCTTGAGGGTTCTTTCTCGCTATCACTATCATCGCGGTTGCTCCTTTTAGCCCGGCGACGCCGACGTCTTTTATTAGGCTCAGTTTCAGGATTTCGTTCTTTCCGTAACAACTGCGCTACTGTGGCTTCTACCTCTTCCACTGTGCTCAAAGGGCATTTCCTGTACTCGCGATTTCTTTTGAATTGACTTGTGCATAGAAAAGAATGCATGTCTGTGAGAGTGTCTTCGATTTTGTTCCTATCAACGAGAAAGCTTTGTCCTGCTTCAATGTTCTCGTTGACGTCAATGGTATGATCTGGGATAGATCTGTCTCGCGATTGGCGCTTGGGCGCTTCTGAATGACTTGGAACTGCTGCGAGCCACGAGAAAATATTGGCGTTGTCACTTGACGCTAACTTGACGTTCATGCGATTGAGAAAGGGCTTGCTGCGTCTTCTACCAGATGAGTCTGAATTAGGACTACTGAGATTCGAAGATACCCCAGTCTTTCGTCTCGTACCCGAATCTTGACCACTGGAAACTCCAGGGCTTTTAGCGGCTAAATCGGGATTTTCTGCAGAGGTCTTCATACAGGAGCCGCTTCCCAAGACCTCGCTGAAGTCAAATGACTCATCGCTAACTGTTGAGAGATTTGGACTTTGAAATCCTTCCTCACTAGCAACATGCCTGTGAAACGTTAGTTGTGTTGCAGAAAGGTATCAGAGTCTATAACTTGAAGCTTAATATCAACTCCACTGTCGTTTTCTTTGCTCGCTCGATCAACGAAGGCCAGCAGCCCGCATCTTGAGGAACCCCAGCGAAAAGTACGTCATACTGGTTCTCAAAGTCGACGCTAAGTTCTCCGAATTTGGCGGTAAACTCCTAGAAATAATGAGTCAGTATGTCATACCAGGGTTGAGGGCCGCAAAGAACTCCATACAAGCCATGTATTGCAACTTCTGACAGACAACAGCCAAAGTCGGTTGCCCTGATCGGAAATCCGTAAGAATGGATGATTGTCCTCGATGGATGCTGTTTCCAACTTGATTCCATCCAAGCCTCGTTTGACGTCAGTGGCTGGCGAATGAGTGCAGGTGACGAGTAGGTCTATGCGCGTCAGGGAAGAATCTCATAGCAAGATGAGGTCCAATTCATTATGGAAGACTTACTGTTGCTGAGAATTAAGCACCATATTTGGGGAACATGGAAAATTTGGCCTTCCGTTGGATACTCAAGGCCACAAATGGCCTGTTGAAGGTCCCTCTTCTTGGGCGTAGACATATGCCAAGACTGCAGCAGAGTCCTCAAAGGATGGAAATCGGATGTTTGCGATGAAGGATACGTTGAGTAAGGTGCTAGGCTAAAATACGGCATGCAAAGCAGAAGTGCAGAATGTTCCTTTTTCGAAGAGTCGTGTTTGGAAGTATTATCATTACCCAATATAGCATGATCTGTCACATTGGGCTCCAGATACTTGCCCCTCTTCCCATGAGCCATCTGCAATGGCTTCTCATGTTGGTCGCCCACGTGATGCATGATGGACAATGCATCCTGCTTGGCGTCTCCGTCAAGGCATTCGAGATGAGATACATGATCCTTAAATCTTCAGACATAGAAAGAATTCGGAAGGGTTGAGAGTATCAACTTACAATGAACGAATCGAAGCTTGGATATTGTCTCTCAAGTTGGCTAATTGATTTCAATAAGCAGTGGACGTATTCTGGATGGGCGATGCATACATCCATTTCAGCAACTCGGGCTGTCTCCTACTCGAAGTCTCCTGTGCATTGTTGGTGGTGGGTTCTAGAGTGGAATCTTCACGGCCATGAATGCTGCCATTGTATCGTGAGCGGACGATATTGTAAATGTTCTCATGATACATCTTGTATCTATACCCCTTGGCATCTGGACGCAGGCTCTGTCTGATTGATTGTGGCGCGGTTGAACCTTGGTGCTCTTCCTCAGGACTGACTTGGGCAAAGTTGAAATGGAAAGTGAGACTTGGGAGTGAACGCTCGTGGCCAGAGATCACAGGGTCGAAGTCCGTATCATCAGAGAACCGATCTGTTGCATTTCGAGGTTTTGAGTGATGTGGTTGCCGAAATTCATCTGAGTAGTCATCGTAGTTAGAGTCCTGATCGGGAGAGGGCCGTCGATAACGATGATAGTGACTGTGTGCAGCTTGGTTGTCACGAACATGGGGGCTACGCCGCTGACGACGAGACGGGCCATATACGTAGTCGTTGTCAAGATCATGGGAGTTACGCCGTCGACGACTGAGCCGACCCCATCCGTAATTGTCATCACGATCGTGGGAACGATGACGACGCGGACTGTGGGTCGAATAGCCTCTCCGAGACCCTGAGGATTTCGCATGTGTGTTATAAATAATATCCTGGCTGGCGATGAAGCGCGTCCTGTCGCCTACATCCTCCATGAATCTCACATTGGGATCTTGTCTGCTTCTGTGCGAGGGCCTTTCTCTGTTCAGTTTTATGGGGACAGGCTCAGGCTCAGGCCTGAAGTTGGGCCATTCCATGGTGGCCTGAAAAAGGGGATCAGTTGACAGTCTTAGAAGCACTGTTCTAGAGGGACGTTCGTACACTTTTCAACACCATTTAAATCTGTCTAGTGGACAGTCAAGACATATATTGATGATGCTTAAATAATTCTACTAACTCCTGCACGGAGAAGCAAAGCGCCAAGGCATTGATTATCTAATCGTGCCGAGGGCGCGAAGTCATTTGTCCTCACTATCGAGCGAAGGAGGACTTTTTGCCCCGCTATGCGAAATACGCTGAAAGCTGCAGATATCAAGCTGCTACAGTATCTAGCACATTAAATGTCCCGCCTTAGTAGACGCTAGTAAAAATATAATCGTTAGTACTAGAAGTTATAATACTTAACTCTACAATTTTAGCTAGTAGTAATATATCCTACTCTTTAATTTAGATTTATATAAAGTAGTAGATTAAAGATTTATAAGTATTATAATTACCTACCTAAATATATAGTATTTTAGCTAGAAGTTAATATAAGAGAAGGTTATTAATTAGAATAATTTAAGTAGTATTATTAATACTACTAGTATTCTAAAGTTTACTACTATCCTCTTATTCTTTT
>JAABUL010006817.1_pt1 | contig 12860 bp, 13 predicted proteins | sample 5559151 | NCBI WGS metagenome assembly JAABUL01 (sample SAMN10711876, study PRJNA513368) | rock metagenome | isolation source: Antarctica rocks | place: Antarctica: Victoria Land, Pudding Butte sud | reverse complement strand
GATATGCGATGAACAGGACATGTAGGACCGGCCTCGATTGGCCATGCAGGACATGGTAGGGAACGGTCAATGACAAGAGCACAAGTGCATTAGCGCTCAAGCAATAGAATTGCAGTCTTGAAGTCAACAGAAAAGGTTTCTTGGGGCTCAAGTTCTTCTGATACAGACCGTTGAGCACGCTAGCGCCGGACAAACCGAGAATGATGTTCTCGACGGCGCTGCCAAGGAGGCCTTGTGTGGTGAGGCCATTCGCTTTCTTCGAAACAGCGACAAGACTGAAGGCAAGTTCGACGGCGTTACTAGATTGAGCTCAGTATTGCTGTCACGCGAGGACCCGGATACTGGACCCACCTGAGGAAAACCGTGATTAGGACCGCAACGATACTATTCCTGATGGCGTTGCCAAGCCTGTCAGTAGCTTCACTGACTTGGTATGCCAGTGGTAGAAGACTGATAAAGATGATAATAAACCCGGCCAACGGCGGGATATGACGATATCTGACCCCGAAGTGAACAACAATGGCAACAAGGAGTACTGCGATGAGCGAACAGTACCACCAGGAAGGGTGTTCCCTCAACAGTATCTGGCATCTTTTGAGAACTTGAATATTGACCTCCTCAGGCATTGAGCGAATTCGTTGATCACTGAGTCCCGTTCCACTGCGCCTCGCCTGACCAAATCTCCGATGACCATCAGGCGGCGAATCCGGCGTGTCATCCGGGTTGCCGGGGCCTCTACCTGTGAAAATCTTACTAGCTCTTTGATTCGGCACCGAGAAATTATCAGGGCATGGCTGGAAGGAGTTGGTTCGGCCATCTAGATCATCATTGGGGGAAGTCATAACTGCTGTAGAACCGAGGGTCAAATCTGGAAGAGCTGGAGAATGGTAATGATGTGTAATGGGAGAGCAACGAAGAAAGCTGTTAGAGAAGTATACTGGAGAGGTCGAATGAAGAGACAGACCTAGTGTGGGCAAAGATTGGCTTTTATTATCCGCAGCCGGAGCACCAGCGTCGACCTTACTTCGTTGAGTAAATAAAGGGACAGACGTGTTGGAGTAACCTAGATGATGCTACTGGCGTCGTTTGCCAATGGAAACTCCCTCAGGCGAAGGCCGCTTTTTGGACAGTTGCTTCGTGTTTTCTATTTGATGGATCGATTTCTCCAGAGTAGAAAAAGCATACCGTCATCAATTGTAATCGCAAAGGTGCACACATTGATTGACTGTAAATATCGATTGCATAATGTGCCCTTCAGGGTAGGGCTAGTGTTATCACAAGACCCATGTACTGAAAGGCATAACATTCATGCCGACTCGAGGTAATCCTGTGTCAACTACAGTGCGATCTCAGCCTTGTAGCGCTCATTACTGCACCACTCAGTCTGGGTCTAGCGTAACGCCAATTGACCAAGCTCATATCATCCTACCCAGCTTGCGGCATGGAGACAAGAATTCCAAGTGAGCGAGGATTTGACTTTCTCTGAATTGAGATCCGCCTAGACATGTGAAAGTGCTTTGTAATGTGTAGATCGCGGTGTATAGACATTGACATGATCTCTGGGTGACCGAGAGCTAATAAGACTCGCTTATGCTGCCGACGACGAATGCACACGCTAGCGTAAGGGATGCGAATCACGTTAAGCCCCGGGTGATTCCTAGTTGACCACCAACTCTGATGGATGGCAGATCTAGAGCATTGACGTCGCCCGTGTCGGATAGCTCTTTGATCCCTAATCCCGGCCAGCTGTTCTCCATGCCTGCTAGTACTTTCGGTCGCCATTAGGAGCTTTCTCCGACCATTTGTGGGCACGAGTAACCCACTATGGTCTCTTGCTGTATTAAGCTCAATAGATCATCGTCGTTCGATTAACTTTACGCTACGAATTAGTGTAAATGCTATCATACGGCAACCTCCATTCGAGGTATTTTAATGCGAATAGTGCTGGAGAAAACCGTCTAATGACTGACATTAGCTTCAGCCGTCGCATCTGCTCTTGTATCGAGCTTACTGCAAGCCACATAATTGAAGCGTTGGACGGTCAATCATGGCTCGGAGGGCGCGTAAAGAAGGGTCTCGAGCGCCGTAAGGCGAACAACTCATTTAAGCTTGATTCAACCGCTTGCTACATCACATTTCCTTGCTTGCAGGTACTTTTTTCTCACAAGCAGACCCTGATAATTCCCACAGAGGGGCAGCTAGGGCGTAAGCGCTTCAAGGCGGAGAAATGGCAATCACATCTGCGGGCTACGCAATTACTCTGCGGCCTGACCAGATTGCTGGAATTGCCTAGTCTCGTTGCAGCGCAGACAAGCGAATCGGTTTAGATCCCTGACCCCTGACTGAATTAGCTGTGTCGTCAGTGCGACAAGATAGCGGCTTTTATGCAATGCAAGTACAGCCTTGACGCCGTGGGTGTTGCAGGCCTGTCGATCCTTGCGAGCTCGATTGTTTAGTACGGTCTTTGCTCGGCTTTCAGGGGAGCGCGAGTCATGTTGACTGACTGCCATGAGACTGGACTACGCTGACTTGCGCAATCCGAACACTCTTTATGGGTTGATGAGTCGTGGGTCGGTTTGCCAAAAACAAAGTCCAACTGCTATCGCTGACACGTGAAACTCGCAAGGATGGAGAAGAGAGATAGGTTCTCCTAGGATCCGGGTTCCATACGCACACGATTGATTTCTAAATCTAGGCACATCGATCCTCTCCAGACATATCTCGAAGGTTTGCCATCTTGGACCCACCAGGTGACCGATAGTCCGTATGGTATCTATGGCCGGGTGTCCGATCCATGTTCATGCCACTACACTTGCTCAGCTGGAGCCGCAGGTGTAGGGCGTTGTAGCTTCGATCCAAAGTCAAGTGCTATCTCCGTCGCTTGATGTTCGTCATACTTTATCCTTTCACCCAAGCAGCCGTTATGTCCCTACGACGTTGAAACGATGAAGCATCACTGTCTCCTTATACTTTGCTTCCAAAGGGTGACAAGACAAGCCATAGCATTGCGTGGCATCATAATCGGTCGATCTGTTCGTTCTCGCTTCTCAATACTTCTGGACACCTCTTAACGCAGACGACCTCGTAATACAGACGCTAGTCTTTTAGTCTTTGATTTCAATAATTCTACTTCTTAAATTTACTAGATCAATCTGATTGTGACACGGGTTTGTTCTCCAAGCTTCCGTAGCTATGCTTGTTGTCATGGAGAGCTACGGCAGCTTCGAAGCTCATTGGCCCGAACCAAATTCTGTGTGATACCTTTCCTTGTCAGACTTCGTATGGAACACAAACCCACTTAGCATGTTGCTTTGGCACCGGTACTAGTGATCCAAGCTAAAGAAGATGGTAGAACAGGGTTGCTGTGGCCTTGAGGGGTATTGGCGTGAATACAAAACCTCAGACTTCGATTCTATCTCTAGGGCGCATGACGGCATTTCCTTTCTTGGGGCTTCGAAATGACTGACAAGCGGCGTCCATCTCGCAAAAGGAACTCATTGAATCCAAACCCTTTTACTCGGCAGAGTTCTGTTGCCCAGCAGCGTGCTATTCAGTCGCGTTCTCCAGTTCGACCAGATTTTCCCGGTCAGCAATCGTCTCTCCAACAACAGCACTCCCCTGATTTACGATCATTAGGCAACTCGAGATCTTTTGACGGGGAGCCTTCTTTGAAGGGCCAGCATTCGCTCTATGAGCGACATATTCCTGGCCATCTACAGTGTTCTAATGAACATCCCGCTGGCCATCTGCAACGGCACACACCAAACACGCTGAAATATCTCGACCAGCACCACTCGCTCCACCCATCTCGCCTTTCTAAGCAAGAAGCCTCTGGGGTATCGCAAGTTACCAAACCTTTGCAGCGGTTCACCGAACACACTTCTGCCAGTCATTCGCTGCAGCAGTACTCAGCAGTCCCATGGGTGTTACCTCCCATCCTATACCAAAAGGTCACGCTATTGTTTGAACAGCTTTGGTTGCGGCCTGCGGAAGGAGCAGAAAATAGAGTGATTGCCGTCGATGGATTCGATTCACAATCTGTGCAAGCAATCGTTAGATATCTGGACGAAAGTATCAGAAGACACACGAATCTTAAGGTTCGAGTATTTGGGCCATTGATTTGCTCAGCTGGATCAGACTGGTTTGATTACACCAAATACATCGATCAGTGGGACAAACTTTGGAAATTCCTCATCGAAACGCCGTTCCCTTTGACAACTTCTGCAGAATGCTTCGATCAGGGAGATCGCTCTCAATCTTCGACTGGTTTTTGCGTCAACATTGTACCTTTTTCGCCGCTTATGATCACTCTCAGAGCGGGATCTACCATTCATACTGATAGCGAAACGGAGGAGCTAGAATATTGGAGCTCGCTCGCGACTGATTGGTGGGGCAAGATACGACCAGACATCACAATCAATGTTTTCGATGCAAATTTTATCACTCGCGACCCTGGGGTGGTGCGAATCGCGGGCCACTACATGAATATATTGGCGGTCGCAAAGTTAGCTTGGGAAGCAGATGCTGTTGATGGGCTGACTCCGGAGCAGCTGAGACGTATTGAATTTGAAGTATTCCAGTGGCTGATCAAGTGGGGGGCATTTGCGGGAGCACCGCAAGCGTCCAAAATTGGGCGTGAGTGAGCGATATTGGCAAAATTCCATTTCCAGCCCACACTCGCTACGTGCTGCGGAGTCTTTTAAGGTTTTTTAGGAAGCTCGAATCGCGCTCAATGAAAGTCGAGTTCATTCAGAATTGAAGCCTAAAACGGGGATATCTGCACCATTTGAGTCAAGATGGCAAAGCCAAGACCGAGCTTGATGACGAATTTCGATCTCGGACTAGGCAAAGAAAATGCCCAGAATGGTGCGAGCGTTAGCACCCGACATATTGCCGCCATTGCTGCGGGTCTGCATGCCGGGTGACCGGGATGTAGTAGAACACGCTTGACTAGATTTTGCCCAACTAGCCGCCGACGATAAAGAGCACATGCAAGGTACGCTAAAGTCTGAAGAGGATCTTTAATGTAGATGATACCGCTAAACTCAGAATGTTCAGTTTCCCGACTGCTTATTGAGGCGTTTAGCTGCAAGGACACCCCTGCTCAATTGACGACTTTTATTCGCAAACCCTCTTTGACGGGATCTCACCAAGATAAAGATTGAAGCAAATGACATCTTTGCACGTGTCACACTTTTTGACCCCTCAATCAGTTGGGTGCAATTGTTTTTGGCTCTAAGTTTGAAGAGTCAAAACCTTAAGGTCCAAGTTTGGGAATCGCGCGAAGTCGATGCTTTTTTCTCCGGGTAGATAAAGCTTACATTAACGACAAAAATAAGGTCGAGATTAGACACAAGAAAGATTGAGACTTTTATTTTTTACTGTCCCTCGTGGAGCTTCGCAATCGCGAGTGATGTGGTTGTCGCCTACAATGTGAATCCAGAATAGTCTTATGTTGGTAGTCGAAGTATCTGAAGCGGGCGAACCACTCTGTCGGTAAAGACCAAAGACTCATGCACTGAAGAGGGAGGTTTTGCCGACTCCAAGTTCATCTGTGCCTAGAACGTCTGCGGCGTAACGCTCAACTAGTAAGCTTGTATCACTCTGTACAGCTGTGGAGTGGATACAAGGATTCCAAGTGAGCAGAACACATGAAAATGCTTCTAGATTGTGGTATGTGGACGATACCATTGATTTTCTCGTTCATTGATCATCTACAGCTTGAATAAAGGGTATCACTTGAACATCTGTTGAAAACAGTGGTTGAGCTCAAAACGTTCGATTAGGGTCCTAGCGTAAGCTATGCGAGTCTTCTTGCAGGCCGTTCCCAAACACCTGAAGTTGGTGTCGGCATTTTTGATGTAGTTCTGTCGATATCGATTCATGCCTCGAGTCGAATTTGAACGATATGGCCGAACCCTTGAATTCTGATCAGCGGCACTAACCTTCACCGCTAACACCAGCTTCCCCATTTCGTAAGATAGAAGCTACTCTTGAGTATAACCCCGTCTCGGGCGAAGAGACTACTACGGAGGACCATCATCAGTCGATGCACGAGTAGTAGGTGGAGTAAGGATTATCATTCTCAAATCCCTACAAAAGCTAAAATCTAAGCCTAGAATTGACGGATGTCATAGTGGCTTACGTAGCGCGAGGATAGTGGTCCAATGCTGGCAGACAAACAGAACTATGAGGTGATTGAGACCTGGTCTTTGAAAGTTTCTGGAGCGATGGAACGTGCGAAAGATCGGGTAGAGTCCCTTGGAAGTGACCTCACTATCCGGTCCGACTCCATTAACAGCCACTACTATTTTCAGAACAGATTGACGTTGTAGTGCACAGTCGTTCAGCGCCCTACTAAGTAGCATCGTGAGTAGCTACGTGAAAGTCGTCATCCATGAATGCGCACCCCAGTCAACCCGGAGCGAGCACCAAGGACAAGCAAGCGTGTTCTAGTGAGGAAGTAGCTGTTATCTGATTCTCACCTCTGAATATCGACATACTGTGTCGAGCTTTGGTCACCAAGGTATGTAAGTGAAAATTTTACAGGAGGCAATTGATCTGGAAACCTTGGGAATGATTCGGGAGCATGAGCAGCATCCTCACTCTCTCTCATCTCACCATGGTAACCTACACCTAGGTAGCTGCGACGTATGAGAAAGCATGGCTGACGATGATACAGTCCACGCAGTCTCGCCTGGCGCGGGTCCGGTTTCGCAACCCGAATGGAACCTTTGCTCGATCTTCTGCATCTGGGAAGACCTCCAATGCTGCTTCTTTCGGTCCTGCTCCACCCGGTCCTGCGCCCTCTCATTCTGCGGTGCCGTCAGTGCTCGCCCTTCCCCTCGGTCCTCTGGGCTTCGCATTTGTCAATCAGCAGCGTCCTCCTTTGAGTAAGAAAACACGTTGCGACGTAAGGCAGAATGCTAAGAGATACGCAGAACTCCATAACAACGGCAGGAAAATCTGGTGTTCCCGCTGCGTTCGCCGTCTCCATGATAATGCGGCGCACCTCTGTGATGGCGGTGGCGCTGCCGGCTCTGGGCAGATCAAGTGCGATTTTTGCAGCACGAAGAGGCGCATCTGCACGGCGGATACTGCTCCGCTTGGATTTCAGCATCGTGTTCGCATGACGGCATCAAGCTTAGCTCGTCGCTCCTCGGATGCCAACAAGCAAGCATTCCAAAATGCCCTCGAGGCGTGGTCTAGTAAGTATCTTTTTCTTTGTAGTTTGCTAGCTAACATTGATAGCTACGGTGCGTGCCATCGAGACTTTGCCAACTATATCGAAGTCGAAGCGGATCCGTTCATCCAGTGCGCGATATAAGACTGCATTGCGTACGATTAACTCTCGCGAATGAAGGTGACCTGGGTGTACAATCAACGACGTGCAAAATCGACAAAATGTTTTATTCTTGGGTTATACTTATTACAATCTATTCCTTAGGTCGCTGAGGCGTAAAGTGTCCACGATAGGAACCAGCTTATTTTCTTACCTTTCCACCCTCTACAGCTCGTAACCAAGAAGTTGATTTTTAGAACAGTCGTGCCCATGATTGATTGCTGCCCACTGCGCAGACTCCGGATGAGAAGCCTGGGTTGTCCCGCCGAAGAGTCTTTGTGGCGACTTTCACGTTTATATTCACCATTTCTTCTCTTTTGAGATGGAACTAAGCCATAAAGGTTGGGCTGGGAAGGACCTTATCAAAGATCGGACGCAGACATCGTGAGATTCTACTAGTTCAAGGCGACTGGCAAAACATTATTTGAACACGCTTATGTATCAAATACGCTCTATTTGGTAATATAAGGATTTATATACTAAATTTCTCCAAAGCACAGGACATCAGAAGTCAGATGTCGAGTGCATTGGGATCATCAATAAATTCCTAGTTCAAGTAAGATTAAATGGTGTCAGGTGGCGATCAAGCTAATCAGTAGCAGTGAGAAGTCGGACTGAGGAGACCCGCTGCACGCATGTGCCTATCACGGCTGAAATTGGGGCGGGGCAGCCGCCGTCACGAGACTTGACTTAGGCTTTTGAGGGAACGGGTCAAGGCGAGGAGCGACCTTATCAAGAGTAGAGCACGGCGACAACCTGAATCAGCTCCCACCTGACTAATAAAGTACAAATGTTACCTACCATCTTCTCCGCACCCTGCTCCTGCGTTGACACCTGAGGACGACATGCAGGCCGTTTGCCACTCGTTGAGCCGTTTGTGTTGCTCGTACACTAGTTAAGTATGGAACCCTGCCGATGCGTGATACACTGTCCATACATATTCTGACTCTTTGCAGAGTCGGATCAGTACTTTATATCCACCATACCACTCCCATATTATCCTCTCGACATGCATTGCTAACCGAAGACAGGCACAGATTTCTAGGCAGGAACGAGGGTCGTTACCGTGGGGACCATCCCGGATTACTTGAACCACCGTTGAGGGCGTGCCCGAACAACAGGGTCTACCATAGCAAGCGCCAACGGCCCGCCCGAGCTTTGCCACGCTCAAGTGTGCCGCTGTGAACATATTTCAATCATGGAATCCGAACATCCCTATGAATTCGGGAAAGTAGGGAATCGTTTGGTGGAGATAGCGGATAAGTATACTCCGCTTTTGTACGGGTATAATAGCCTCGTTCCTGATTCACCTTCGTGCGTCCCGTTCGACTCAATACATGATCGATCGCAAGGAACGTCATACTCCACACCTCCGACCTCGTACATACCAAAATGGCCGAGTCAATTGACGAGCCCTTCTCAAAGTCCTCCGCCCGCCCCAATGCCAGTAGTGCGCCCGATTGCGCCGGCGACCAGCATAGCAGCTGTGCAGGCAGTGAAGGTTCCAATAGTCAAATCAGCACCAACATCAGCACCTCAGCCGACGCAGTCGAGTACTCGAAAGACTCTCACAGACAATGATCGACAACGAATATGCGAATATCATGAAGAGAATCCAATGATAAAGCAGACTAAAATTGGAGGTACGTCGTATGCGCAGTGATGCATTCTCTATTTCAAACTGACAGATGGCTCAGCAATGTTCGGCGTGGAGCGAAGGTACCTGGATCGCATAATACCTGGTGATCTTGATCAGTACTGAGTCAGTGTAGTACCGTGTCCAGAGTCCTACGACAGAAAGATAAATTCTTGTCAATAAGAAAAGGCGATCAGTTACCCGTGAAGCGAAACAAACTAATAATTCCTGATATTGAAAGAGCGCTTTCCAATTGGGCAAGAAATCAATTGCGGCCAGGTGTGCCACTGGACGACCACTTGATACGGGACAAAGCGAGCTTCTTCGCGCACACCGCCGGCAGTTCTGAGTGCCCCGCAAAATTCAACGGCAACGTCTGGCTTGAGGAATTCAAGCAGAAAATCTACCTGGATGGAGTTGGGGCAAAGGCACAAAAAATCTCCTGTGAAGCGGACGACTTTGATGCCGTCAACGGCATTTCCATCAGCGAGCTGGAGTCTGGCTCTCGAACACCCAATGGCATGTCGCCCAGCTCTCCCAATGCGCTGCATCATTCACGCCCCTCCAAGCTTGAGAAGGTTGAGCCAGCCCGTGATCACGTCGACTACCGTCATATACAATCCACGAGTCCAACCTCGGTCTTCTTCACCCCTGATACAAGCTCTAGGCCCAGCCCACTGGTCCCCTCCCAACACAGCCGCCTCCCACCCCTCGCCAGCGCGGCCTCCCGCCCCCGCCGACAGACCCTCCCTGCCATCGGCGCCGGAGCTTTTGCGACTGATCCCCCAGTCTCCGAACCACCTACCATGAAACACTCCCACTCCTCCATGGCGATCCCAACTCTGGAATCTCCACTCGAGGAGATGGAGGAATCACGCTCAGGTCTCCACTCCGCGGTCAACCATTCCACGCAGCAATCTCACCAAACCACACCCATACTCTCGCCAAGCCCGTTGTCAACGGTACCTACTCCGCATCCGGCGCCTAGCGGCCACTTTTCTCCTAAGCCACCTTCTCAATATGAAGCCCGCCTCGCCATCAAGACGCTGATTGCGTTCTTCGCGAACCAACCCAGAAATGCAGTGGATCCCCAGGAGTATATCCTCATGGGAAAGCTCATGGAGAAGTTGAAACTGCAGGGTAGCTTCCTCCCAGGCGGAATGCATTGGCTCGAACGGGGCGACGGCAGGCTGCCGATCGGTAGGAAGAGGAGCATCCACAGCCTTTAAGGACACACCTCTTATCCAGCCTACATCTACCCACGATTAGGCAATCGCCTCAACATTCCGGCGAAATAATTACGGGGGAAAAGCCCTTGCGTTCCTACGGTCCTTTCCTTATAACCGTGCATATTTTTCGGCGACGGTCAAGGCTGAGCTGGTTGAAATTGATGTGCTGACGTGGATTGATACATAATGGCGACTTTTGAATTGTTAATTTCGCCTCACGTTCATGCTTTCATCGCTTGACTAGCATGACTGCGCTCCTTCGATAGCCAGTACGCTTCGCAGTAGCACGTTTTTCGCTCATTCGCAATAGGAATGTTTCACTCGAGCCCATGTCGCCGTTTAATCCAGTCCCACGGTCTTCTCCCTGTAATGGTTGGCGACACTCCAAGCCTGCGTCTCTTTCTTTTCTTAGCCTTCTCTTCGTTATCCCACTGGACTGTTTTACCTTCGCTAAGCGTGCTTGACGCTTCCACAACCTGGCTAATGTCGCCGAACAGAACATTTACTGGTTGTGCTCTTCTACTCGATCAGTGTAAATTACTGCTTCTCGACTAGCTATGTTAGTCTCATTCTGAGCTCCTCAATGGATGCTCCGACCTTATCTGATCGAGCCAAGTCATCATTGTTTCGCCTATAGCACTTTTCACGTGCTCGGACGAGACAATAAATGGCATTGCGGGTCGAGCCGACGTACATTGCAGCCGTATCTAACGATCAGGCGATCAGGCCGAATCAAATCCAGCTGTATCCTTTGGTGATCTTCGTTCCCCCTGTGCAACACCAGACCCCTGTCGTCTTTCTAAGCATGCACGGAAGTTCCAGCTCCGAATGCTGAACCCGGTGTGTTGATATGATGTCAACTCTTCCTCTGGGAAAGTCCTGCTCAATTGCGTCTCGCCACTGATTGGACTGCTATTTAGTGTTGACCTGCAACACGGGCAACGCTCCATTTCGTTCACAGACAGTTGAAAATCTCTTGTGCCGTATTGTGCCGTATAAATTCATCCAGCATACAAAATCCAGCACAATCTTACAGAGCCTCAGCTAACCTTAGTTGAAGTCACCGTGCATGATATTGTGAGTATTGTCCGCCGCATGGGCATGCGATGGACCGTATTCAAACCGGGAGAAGGGGTTATGTCAGCCACGGGCAAGAACCGTGTTCTCTACTCGACCTTCGAACCCTCTCTCGGGACTGTCTTGCATTACGCGACTACCGGGAATGCAACTATGTACTCTGAACCTCTTTCAGCAAAGCTCTGCCTAGCCGACATCTTTATCCCGACTTCTCAAGCAGCGATGCTCGCCTTTGGAATCCTTCCAGGATGCAAAGACCTCAATCTGCCAGACTACCGAATCAGCTCCACCAACGACATATACACCACTCTCAACCACCTTGACCCCACCTGCAACGCCAGCCAAAAAGTCCGCGATGTGCGAGGGATCTGCCCTGATTCGGCCTACGGCTTCTCCGACCTCATTCCCATGGCCGCGCCGATGCTCCGTCTCCGCGGCAGCACCATTATCCGTATTCCAATACCAACTCAATATTGCATCGGTCTAACCTGTAACACGCCCGGGTTCATAGTCTTCCGCGCACGGCTTTCAGCCTTTATTGACGAGCAGAAGCATCCTGTCAGTGAGCAGTTGACTGGACTGGCGGCGAAATACCCAAAGTGGGAAGATGAAGTGCTAGCCAACAAGCACGCCAATTGCCGCGAGCTCGAGTTCCTGGAAGCCGTCCACGACTGCTGGGACTGGACCACGGTCTACTTCTGCGACTTCGAGAATCGGCAAGGTCAGTGCCTGCGTTACGTCGATCTCATGATCGCACATATCAGACATGCGGTGAATTACTGGAATCACGCGTGGGAGAATATTCGCGAGGGAAGAGCTAGACAACACTATGGACAGCGGGACTGGGTTGCGGAGGGAGCGCATTGCTATTGGGACTATCTACTCGAAATTGCGGAAGAGTTGAGCGGGGAGTGTGGTGTGGATAAAAAGGTAGTTGTGGAGGCGTGGATTATAATGATGTTTAGAGCGATGTGCTGGTGGAGATGCCATTGGGTGATGGACTTTACACTTCGAGCATCGAAGAACAAATAGTGAGCTTAGGATACGCAAAGCATCGATAGAGAAGACAGAGACAGATAATTCACATAGTGTCCTAGTATCATTGATAATTGGATGGAGGGAAATATATCTGTCTGTAGAGAGATTTTTGCACCCCTCCTACTTTACCAGCGATTCCATCTCTGCCGTTAAATCCCTCACTAAATACTCGTCTCAGCAAGAATATGTGATTGCCGTTCTTTCGGCGTCTCGATCTACTAAAAGACACATACCTATTCTAACAGAATGGTCACAGAATATTTATTCTCGAATGCTCCGAATAACTGCAAAGCAATCGATTGACTACGTGAATAGTAGTGTCTATTGTTATTGTCGTTCGCGGACACCCATCTTGTGAGCCCCCCTGCCCATCGTTCACATTTCCCAAGGAGGAGCTTCCGAGTTTCCCATCAATAACTGAGCCCGCTACAACGGTTGAAGGGATCGAACTGTCAGTGCAGAAGGGCGGCGAGGAGGGGTTATTCCAGGGAAGAAAGATAAAAAATGAGGCAGATGAGGCGGAGAGGCAGGAATGTTG
>JAABUL010006816.1_pt1 | contig 12862 bp, 10 predicted proteins | sample 5559151 | NCBI WGS metagenome assembly JAABUL01 (sample SAMN10711876, study PRJNA513368) | rock metagenome | isolation source: Antarctica rocks | place: Antarctica: Victoria Land, Pudding Butte sud | reverse complement strand
GCGAGAGGGTCGCCGAGGATCAACACGAACTCGCCAGGCTTCATTGGATCTTCTCCGGCGTCGTCGCCGGGCTGTTCACCTTGGGCGTGGCCTTGCTGCTGCTGTTCGGCTGGCACAACCGGCTGCTCAGCCGGGCTCGTGACAGCCTGCACGGCTTGGCTCAGGACCTGCGCCAGGTCTCGGCCGGCCTCGAACATGCCAACTCCGAGGTCAGGACCGTCAACGATCAACTGCAGGCGCGCAACGAGATCCTCCAGCGCCGCGACCGCGAGATGGGGATCCAGAACAAGCGGTTCGATGCCGCCCTGAACAACATGTCCCAGGCGCTTTGCATGGTGGATGCCAGCGACCGCCTCGTGGTCTACAATCAACGCTTCGCCGACCTGTTCGCGCTCGAGGTGGCGCCGATCCCGGGCATCCTGTTCACCGACCTCATCGAACTCGCGTCGAGCGCGCGGCTGAAGCAGGTGCATGCCCGTCAGCGAGGCCTGCCGGCTGACGGCCCGGCCGTGGGGTTCGTCCAAGATCTCACCGACAGTCAGACCGTTTCGGTATCGCACCAGCCGATACCCGAAGGCGGCTGGGTGGCCACCTACGAGGACATCACACAGCGTCGGCAGGCCGAAGCCCAGATCACCTATCTGGCCCACCACGATTCTCTGACAGGCCTCGTCAACCGGGTGTTCTTCGGCCAACAGCTCGACTCAGCCTTGGCCCGCATCGCCCGCCGGGGCGGACAGTTCGCGGTGCAATGCCTCGACCTCGACGGCTTCAAGGACGTCAACGACAGCTTCGGCCACCCGGTCGGCGACGCCCTGCTGCGCGAAGTCGGCCGACGACTGGCCGCTAACGCGCGAGAAGGCGACATCGTGGCGCGACTCGGCGGCGACGAATTCGCCATCCTCCAACGTGACGTGGGCCACGGCAAGGAGGGCATTCTCGCGGCGAGGATCACGGAGGTGCTGGCCGAGCGCTTCGACATCGACGGGCTGGAGATCTTCATCACTGCCAGCATCGGCATCGCCGTGGCGCCGACCGACGGGACCAATGGCGACGAACTCATGAAGAATGCCGACCTCGCGCTCTACCAGGCCAAACTCGGGGGCAAGAATATGTTCCGCGCGTTCGAGGCCGATATGGACGCGGCACGGCGGATCCGGCGCGGCCTCGAGGTCGACCTGCGCAAGGCCCTCGCCAACGGCGAGTTCGAAGTCTATTTCCAGCCGATCGTCGATGCACGGCGCGTCGCCATCACGGGCTTCGAGGCGCTTCTGCGCTGGCACCATCCCGGGCGCGGCATGGTTCCACCCGGCGTCTTCATCCCGATCGCGGAAGACATCGGGCTGATCTCCGAACTCGGTGAATGGGTGTTGCGGGAGGCCTGCGCCCAGGCCGTGCTATGGCCGGGCCATCTGACCGTGGCGGTGAATCTCTCGCCGGCCCAGTTGAAGTCCAAGGTCTTGCTCGACGTCGTCAAGGATGCCCTGCTGCGCTCGGGCCTGACACCCGTCCGGCTCGAACTGGAGATCACCGAAAGCGTGCTGCTCTCCGACAGCGATGGCACCTTGGGGGTCCTTCACGACATCCGGTCCTACGGGGTCCGGATCGCCATGGACGATTTCGGTACCGGCTATTCGTCCCTGAGCTACCTGCGGCGCTTTCCCTTCGACAAGATCAAGATCGACCAGTCTTTCGTGCGGGAACTGTCGAGCCGCCCCGACTGCATCAAGATCGTGCGATCGATCGCGGCCCTCGGGGCGAGCCTCGGCATGACCACGACAGCCGAAGGCGTCGAGACCCTGGAGCAGTTCGAACAACTTCAGGAAGCCGGCTGCGACCAGGTCCAGGGCTACCATTTCGGCAGGCCCCAGCCTGTCGGATCCATGATCTTCACGCTCGACCGGTCCACGGCCCCGGCGGCTCACGCCGCCTGATGCTCGGACTCACGGCGTCCGACGCAGCTCCTGGCGACGCATCGGCACGGCGTCGATGGGGGGAGCAGCGCGTCCGCGTCGAGCGGCCGACCGGAGGATTTCTCGTCGCCGTCCTTGCCCACCAGAATGGCCCGGAATCCTGTCCCGCCAAACGCCGGCGCAGCGTCGCCCCTTCGGGGGTCGCATCGTCATACGTCGCCAGCACGAGGTCACGCTCCGCCGCGGCAGCCCCCAGGGCTGCGAAGATGCGGCGCTGGACCGCGAGGTCCGGGTCTCGCCGCGAGGGCGTCAGGGCAACGACCACGCGGTAGGCTCTGCGATAGGTCGTTAGGGGACCCTTGCCGGATCCCACCCCATCTCGGGCCGGCATGACCGGACCGTCAGGACTGCGATCGCCACCGCCCCTCATCTGCGGAACCATGGCGACCACGCCTTCGTTCGGCCGACGCTTGACGCCGGACAAGCCTCAACGCGGCACGAACGGCCAGGTTCGTCGGCCAAGGCGATATTCCTGCTTTCGCCGCAAAGCGGGACCATGTGCCGAGCCATGAATACGAAGTCCCCGCCCGCCCCGAATGCGTCCGATCATTTCGATGGCCGGCGCTTCTTCAATCCGGGCGTCGATGTGGACAGGAGCCTCGCCGACCTCTGGCGGTGGCGCCGCTCCGGGCAGCGGGTCGCATGGCCCGAGCAGACCGCGTCGCCGCCGCCGCCGCCGCTACACCAGGCAGGGCCGGGGGAGGTTCTCCTCACCTTCATCGGTCAAGCGACGGTTCTGATCCAGGTCGAAGGATGCAACATCCTCACCGATCCCATCTTCTCGGCACGCGCGAGCCCCGTGTCGTTCGCGGGACCATTGCGGGCGCGGCCGCCCGCGATAGCGTTCGACGCCCTGCCGCCCATCGACCTGGTGCTGCTCAGTCATAATCACTATGACCACATGGACATCGCGACCCTGCGGCGTCTCCAGAACCGCTCGGCCCCGGTGGTCGTGACGGGGCTCGGAAACGGGAGACATCTGGCGCGGCTCGGCATGTCGAAGACGGTCGAACTCGATTGGTGGCAGGCCTGCGCGCCGGCCGAGGGGGTCGACGTCACCTTCGTTCCGGCCCAGCACTGGTCGAGCCGCACGCCCTTCGACAGGCGTCGCACGTTGTGGGGCGGGCATGTCGTGGGCGTAGCGGGAACCCGCATCCTATTTGCCGGAGACACCGGCTACGGCCCGCACTTCCGAACCATCGCGCGCGCGCTGAGGCCGGACGTCGCGCTGCTGCCCATCGGAGCCTACGAACCACGCTGGTTCATGAAGGCCCAGCACATGGATCCAGCCGACGCCGTACAGGCCCACATCGACCTCAAGGCCGACCTCAGCCTCGGCATTCACTGGGGTACGTTCCAGCTCACCGACGAAGCCATCGACGCCCCGCGCGACGCGCTCGCGGCGGCGAGGGAGGCCGCGGGTCTGGCCGACAGCGCCTTCCGGGTGCCCGAGCCCGGCACGACCCTGGTCTGGCGGCAGGGCTCCTCGCCGGCTGAGCTCGCCGAGAAGGCGGCCGGTCCGACGGTCTCGCGTCGCAAAGGCCAGGGTTGACTCGCCCTCGGGGTCGAAGCCGATGCTGAGTTACGGTGTAAGCTGCAAGGCCTCGCCGGGGGCCTACGCCCGATTCGGCGTTGAGCAGAACGAGAGGGGAGTTGACCATGCGCGTGCTCTTGATCGCGGCGTCGGCGCTGCTATTGTCGGTGCCGTCAGCGATGGCCCAATCGGGAGGTTCGGGCGGCTCCGGCTGCAATGCCGCGACCGCGGCGCCCGCGACGCCGCCGAGCAAGGGTCCCGGGGCCGGGACTGATCCGGGCAGTTCCGGCAGCACCGGCTTCTCGGGTGCCGGCCTGGGCGGGGCCTATACGGGCACTTCGCCCAACGGCCCCACGGCGTCCTCGCCATCCGCCCAGCCCGCGACCGCGAAGGGGCTCGACCCGATCTCGTCACCGCACAAGGTCGCCGACGCCGGCAAGTGCTGACGTCCCACAGTCCGCCGGCCGGCGGAGCGATACGGCGAGACTGGCCCGAGGGCGTCGGGCGGCAACGAGCTACCCGGTGGCCGTGAGCATGGGGCCGGTGAACTGCGGACGCCTGGCATTCGACCGCGCTGTGGCCGGGCCGCCGCCTCGCACACGCTTCCACTCCGCCGGGCCGCAAACCACGGTCAGCGGTTTCCCACGATCTCACGGCGAGAGAAGGCAGTTCGGAGCACTGGAGCTTGACCGCGAGAATGTCGCTCTCAGCGCCATTTTCAACCCGGACGATCCTCAAGCCTGCGACCCGATGTCCCAAAGATTCTCAGGAACTCGTCCGCTACCTGCGAATCGAGGCGTTACTGAACGGATATTCATTCAACGTCTTCGCCGTGACGCTGCAATCCGCTCCCCGGAAACGGGCTTCCGAGCCCCTGGCTGCGTTTCTTGAACTCCAGGATGGCAGACCTTCGTCGTACTGTCCTATTTTTGTGACACTCCGTAAAGACAAGTATCTCCAATTACAGAATCATTACCTCAAGTATAGCGCAGCAGGACGCTCGAGGGCCCGCTAACCGTGGCCTGATCCGTGCATACCCGCAAGAACAAGGCCAGCTTGCTGGTTGTAAAAGGACCGCGTTGTCGCTCAGGAATCCATCCACATTGTCGCCCCAAACCGACCTATGTTGCCGGCCCGTTCGAAACGGAACGGGAATGTTCGATAGTGAAACTGAGAAATCTTGTGCTGCCGGCTCTCATGATGTCAGCCTTGCTCGCGCCTTCGGCGGTCGAAGCTCGTGTGGGTCGCGCCGCTCGCGGCGGTGGGCTCGCGTCCTGGTACGGCCCTGGATTCGGCGGCCATCGGACCGCGAGCGGCGAACGCTTCAATACGGGAGCTTTCACGGCGGCCCATCGTTCGCTGCCGTTCGGCACGCGCGTGCGGGTCACCTGCGGCCGAACCGGCCGCTCCGTCGTGGTGCGGATCAACGATCGTGGCCCTTACGCATTGGGCCGGATCATCGACCTGTCCTACGCGTCTGCCCGTGCCATCGGCATGACCGGCACCGACCGGGTGACGCTGGCGCGTCTGTGAGGGCTCGAGAGCCCGTGGGGAGGCCCCGCCGTACCGCCGCGCCATGGGTAAGGCCCGCGATGCGGGCATGGCTGCGTTGATGCGGTGCAAAATTTGAATATTGCGATGCAATATCGGCTGCGTGGCTTATCTAAGGATCACGCGGCGCCACCCGGCGCCGCGTCCGGCCGCCTTTCCAGGCAGCACGGTCGCAGACCAAATCGCGCGGGATTCGTCGTACCAAAGGCGGCTCCTGCCCGCTCCACAAGAAGAACATGATGCGTACGATTGCCAAACTTGCCTATTCGGGCACCCATGGACAGCGCTCGTCGCTGTCCGACGTCATCGACCAGGTGAAGCGGGCCTTTTCCGTGAAGTCCTGTCGCCGTGGCGCCAGGCCGCTGCAGGATCTCGACGACTGGTCCGACCAGGCCGAGGTCGCCTATTACGAGGATTGCCCTTCCAACCGCTGCCTGTAGGCGCAGCGAGCGCCTGCAAGTCAGCCTCGCAGGCGCTTGCGCAGGCTCAAGGTGGCCCAGCCTTCCAGGTCGCCTCGGGACCGCAGCGCGAAACCCTGGGCCGCGTAGCTCGACAGGATGCCCGGGACGTCGCGCGGGAGAAGGCCCGACAGGATCAGGTCGGCGCCTCGTGCCGCGTGGGCCGCCACGCTCGGCGCGAGGCTTCGCAGCGGTTTGGCCAGGATGTTGGCCAGCACGAGATCGTAGGGCGCGAGGTCCCGCAAGATCGGATGCTGCAGCCCGGCGGCTCTGACCGGCCTGACCCACGGGCCAAGGCCGTTCATCAGGGCATTGCCGCGGGCGGCTGTCACGGCCGTGGCATCGAGGTCGCTGCAGGCGATGGTCCGATGCAGCACCTTGGCGGCCGCCATGGCCAGCACGCCGGTGCCGGTGCCAAGGTCCAGCACGCGACGCGGGCGCCGCCGTTTCAGGACGGAGTCGAGGGCCAGAAGGCACCCTCGCGTGGTCCCGTGGTGCCCCGTTCCGAACGCCAGCGCGGCCTCGATTTCGAGCGCTATGTCGTTCGACCGGACATCGGTCCGATCGTGCCCGCCGTGCACCAGGAAGCGCCCGGCGCGGACGGGCGCAAGGCCCGCCAAGCTCCGTGCGACCCAGTCCTGGCGGGCGATCCGTTCGGTGACGATCGTGGCAGCGAGATCCACACCGACGATGTCGGCCAAAAGCGCGCGGACCTGCGGTTCGTCGACGCCGGCGCCGAGATAGATCTCGACGATCCATGGCTTCGGATCGTGCTGGCTGGCCTCGTCTTCGAAGGCCGCCGAGGCAGTCTCGGGATCGAAGACGTCGACCACGATGTCGGCAGCGGCGCGAGCCTGGCGTTCATTGCTGGTGAATCGCAGCAACTGCGTGGCATCGTTGGGTGGAAGTCCTTCGAGCATGGCAGACCGGCTCGGATCGTCGCGGCCGCCCACGACATATCGCGAGCGGCCTCATCCGCTGAGGCCGGCCGGCTCAGCCGCTGGTCTTGGCATCCTTCTTCTTGGCACCGTGGTGGCCCACTGCGCACCCGGCCGCGGCGCCCAGCATGCCATGACCCGCCATGTGCCCGGCGATGCCGCCGACGGCGGCGCCAGTAAGGCAGCCCGCCGACGCCGTGCCGATGGAGCCCAGCAGTGCCAGGGTCGCGACTGAAACGATGATACCACGCATGGTGCTTTCTCCTTGAGACAAAGGTTTGACAACGCCCAAGTGATCTAACGTCCAAGTCGCCGAAGCGTTCACGGCCCGGCAGACCGCGCCACGATGGCTCCCGGTGGCGTCGGTGAGATCCGGTCGAGCCCGGCACGAGATTGCGCCGCCACGGCGCGTCTCTCTCCCACATCCCTGACCGTCCTCTTGGCGGGGTCGGTAGGCCGGAGCCGATCCAGCGCCGGATCCGCGGTCGACGGATCGCGAGGCCGCGAACCGTCGACCCTGGACATTCCGGCAGGACTCGTCACATTGGCCGTCGAGGATCCGCGCTCAACGCGGGCCTCGGGTCCGCGGCGACGATCGCATGGCGGGCCGTCGCCTCTCCAGCGCATAGACCCCACCCATGTCCATTGCCGCCGCTGCCTCGCTGCCGCCTTCCCTGGGTCTCGATGTCACGCCGATCCAGGGAGAAGCGCGCGGCGGCCCGTCGATCAGCCACGGCCGGCTCGACAACGGCCTCGAGATCGTGGTCATTCCCGACCACCGCGCCCCTGTTGTGACCCATATGGTGTGGTACCGCAACGGCTCGGCCGACGATCCGATCGGTAAGTCGGGCATCGCGCATTTCCTCGAACACCTGATGTTCAAGGGCACCGCGGCCCATCCGCAGGGCAGGTTCTCGGAGGCCGTCGCGGAGCTCGGGGGGCAGGAGAACGCGTTCACGTCCAACGACTACACGGCCTATTTCCAGCGCATCGCCAAGGAGCACCTCGGCACGCTGATGGCCTTCGAGGCCGACCGGATGACGGGGCTCGTCCTCAGCGACGAAATCGTCGATCCCGAGCGCGACGTGGTGCTCGAGGAGCGGCGCATGCGGACCGATACCGATCCCTCGTCCCAGCTCAGCGAGACCGTGCAGGCCACGCTCTTCACCCACCATCCCTACGGCAAGCCGATCATCGGCTGGAAACACGAGATCGAGACGCTCGACCGGGGTGATGCCTTCGACTATTACCACCGCTTCTACACCCCCGAGAACGCGATCCTGATCGTGGCGGGGGATGTCGGCTTCGACGATGTCCGGCGCCTCGCCGAGGACAGCTACGGCCGGATCCCGGCGCGGGGCGAAGCGCCGGTGCGGCGGCGCCCACAGGAGCCGCAGCCCCACGCGCACCGCCTGGTGACGCTGGCCGACCCGAAGGTCGAGCAGCCGAGCGCCCAGCGTGTCTATCTCGTGCCGTCGTACCGGACCGGCGGCCTCGACGCCATGGCGCTCGAGGTCATGGCCCATCACTTGGGCGGCGGCCAGACCAGCATGCTGTACCGCGCCCTCGTGCTCGATCGAAAGATCGCGGTCGCGGCCGGAGCCTATTACATGGGCACTTCGCTCGACGACACGCGCTTCTATATCTGGGCCGTGCCCAACGAGGGGATCGCACTCGAAACCCTCGACGCCGCCGTGGAACAGGTCATCGCAACGGCCTCGACCACCCTCGCCGACCCCGACGACCTTGCCCGGGCCAAGACCCGCCTCGTGGCCGATGCCGTCTACGCCCAGGACAATCAGACCACGCTGGCGCGCTGGTATGGCGCCGCGCTGACCACCGGCCTGACGACCGACGATGTGGCGCGCTGGCCCGACAGCATCGACGCCGTTTCGGCCGAGAACGTCCGCGACGTGGCTGCGACCTGGTTGACCAAGCGGCGCGCCGTCACCGGCTTCCTGCTGCCGGAGGCCTCGACCGAGCCTTCCTCGTCGACCGAAGCCCCGCACGTCTGAGTTCCCGTCCCCCAACGGCCGTCAGCCGATCCGGGCTCATGAGTTCCAACCCGCTCCGCGTTATGGAGGATCGATGACCGCCTTTGCCGCCCTTCAGCCCATCTCCCGCGCCGCAACCGTCCAGAAGGTGCGCTCGCCCGGCGGCATCGCGGCCTGGCTGGTCGAGGACTATGCCGTGCCGCTCGTGGCGATCGACTTCTCGTTCAAGGGAGGCGCGTCCCAGGACCCGGCCGGGAAGGCCGGCGCCGCCGCCATGATGGCGAGCCTGCTCGACGAAGGGGCGGGCCAACTCGATTCGGAGGCCTTCCACCGCGCGCTGGACGACAAGGCCATCGAGATCTCGTTCGGTGCCGAGCGGGACGCCGTGTCGGGCCGCCTCAAAACGCTGAGCCGATCGACCGAGGCTGCAGTCGACCTCCTGCGGATGGCGCTCCAAGCACCGCGATTCGACGCCGATGCGGTGGAGCGGGTCCGGGCTCAGGTCACGGCGAGCTTCCGCCGCGAGGCCAAAGATCCCGACACCCTGGCGAGCCGTGCGTGGCGCGAGGCCGCGTTCCCGGACCACCCCTACGGCCGGCCGGTGCGCGGCACCGCGGAGAGCCTGGGTCAGGTCACCCGGGCCGACCTCGTCGAGGCCTATCGGCACTCGCTGGTGCGGCGCAACCTCAAGATCGCGGCCGTGGGAGCCATCGACGCGTCAAAGCTCGGCGATATGCTGGACCGTGCCTTCGGCGGGCTGCCGGTCGAGGGCGCGCTTGCGCCCGTGCCGGAGGTGTCGGTTTCGGCCGGCGGCAAGCCTCGGGTGGTCGACCTCGACGTCCCGCAATCGACGATCCGCTTCGGTCTCCCCGGTATCGCCCGGAGCGATCCCGACCATATGGCGGCCGTAGTGATCAACCACATCCTGGGTGGCGGCGTCTTCTCGGCCCGTCTGTTCCGGGAGGTCCGCGAGAAGCGCGGCCTCGCCTATTCGGTCTATTCGCACCTGTCGACCTTCGACCACACCGCGATCCTGAGTGGCGGCACGTCAACCAAGAACGAGCGGGCCAAAGAATCGCTGGAGGTGATCGAGGACGAGATCCGCAAGCTCGCAACCGGCGGCCCGACCGCGGAAGAACTCGACAAGGCCAAGAAGTTCCTCACAGGCTCCTACGCGCTTCGTTTCGACACCTCGGTCAAGATTGCGAGCCAACTCGTGAACCTGCAGACGGAAGGCTTCGACGTCCGCTACCTCGACGAGCGCAATGGCATGATCGACGCCGTGACGCTGGACGATGCCAGGCGGGTCGGCGCGCGCCTGCTCGGGGCGGGATCTCTCCTGGTCACCTTGGTGGGTCGGCCGGAGGGCTTCTAGTCTCGTTAGGCGGCTTAGGCCGCGGCCCGGGCGTCGCCTTTCGCCGTCTCGGCATCCCGAAGGGGTGGCATTGCGCCCGACCGGGGAACTGCCATCCGACCCGGCGCGTCACTCCTGCGCGGAGATGGCGCGTTGCTCCTGCGCGGAGGTAAAGGGAGATCGGCGCGGATCTCCCTTTGATGTTCTTGCTCAGCGCACGATGACGCGCTTGGTCCGAACCACCATCGGCCTCCTGACGATCATGGCCGGCGGACGCCTTACGATCGTGGTCCTTTGCACAACGGCCTGAGTCTTCTCGATCAACTGCGGGCTCGCGACGGGCGACAGCGGCATGGCGGAAGCAGCGCCAGCCCCGGCCAAGGCGCTCGCAAACGCAACGGCGACGATCAACGAACGAACCTGCATGGTAAACCCTCCCGGGACGACGGTCCCAGCCGATAACTCTGGCGACGGATTGTGGTTCGGCGGAACGCACGAGGATGCGTGATTAGGCTTAAATATCAGGGCTATTCCCCACCGACAGGGGGGACAAGCCGCGGGAGCACTCTCGCTGTGGCAGGCTGGCCGGCACCGGGATGCGATCGGGCCGATGCCGCCGGCTGATGCCCATCGCGGGTGACGCGTCAGCGGTCGCAGCGACGTAGCGTGGTCTTAAGGGTCTCATGGCTTGATGGCGTGGTCGACCGCAGCCCGAGGCCACATCCCATGTCGAGCGTTCCCGTGTTCCGGCCGGGCCTGGTCGTGGCGCTCGCACTGCCCTGGCTCGCGGGCTGTGCCGGCAACGTCGCGCTCAACGACCACGACTGCATGACCAGGGTCATGTATTTCGAGTCGAACCGCTCGAGTGCCGAGGGCATGCTGGCGGTCGGCACCACGGTCATGAATCGGCTCGACTCGCCGAAATATCCGAAGGACATCTGCAGCGTCGTCGCACAGCCGCATCAATTCGCTCCCGGTGTCCTCGACAAGCCCATGAACCCACGCGAGGCCGCGCTGCCCGCCAGGGTCGCCGATCGGGTCCTCGCCGGTCAGCGCCACCCCGGCGTCGGCGACGCCATGTTCTTCCACACGGCGGGCCTCACGTTCCCCTACAAGAACATGCACTACGTTCTCGTCGCGGGAGGCAACGCCTTCTACGAGAAGCGCAGCGGCCCCGATCGCGGAACGTCGGACGTGGCTGTCGCGAGCTTCGCGACCCCGGAGCCTCGGATCGCCTCGGCCCGCCCGACGCAGGATCCGGCCGCCCAGACGGACCTGCCTGAAGTGCTGACCGAAGACGCGAGCGAACCCGCGGGCGCCATCGCACGATCCGGCGACGAAGAAGTCCCCAATCCAGACTGAAACCCGTCTCGCTCGGGCGCACACCTTGGGGGCAGAGCGCCGCAGCCAGTCGATCATGGCGGTCGTGATCGCCGTGCGTCCGGCGGGCTTGACGGCCTTATCGGATCGGCCCGCGTGCCGGCGCCGTCCTCGGCGGGGTCCAAGGCCGGCCGGGGAGGGCGTGTATCGCGCGCGGGAGCGTTGGCGCTCCATGTTTCCACGTCGCCGTTGACCGCCTTCCGTCTTGGGACTTCACCCAACCCAAGAACTCGTGCATCAACGGAACATCAAGACTCGCTCGCGAAGCACGGGCGATCGGACGATGGAGGAACCCGACATGACAAGCACCGACACCCTCGGGACAGCTGCATTCGCTCCGAGTGGGCTGCTCGACCGCGAGAGGATCGTCGCTCGTCCCGGGTTCAATCGTTGGTTGGTTCCGCCTTCGGCGCTGGCAATCCATCTGTGCATCGGAATGGCCTACGGCTTCAGCGTGTTCTGGCTGCCGCTTTCGCGCGCACTGGGCATCACGCAACCGACCAAATGTCCCGATGTCGGCTTCTTCGGCGAACTCTTCAGCACCACCTGTGACTGGAACATCAGCGATCTCGGCTGGATGTTCACGTTGTTCTTCGTCGTGCTCGGTTCGGCGGCCGCGATCTGGGGCGGGTGGCTCGAGCGGGCCGGCCCCAGGAAGGCCGGCGTCGTGGCGGCGTGCTGTTGGTGTGGTGGCTTGCTGATCGGCGCGCTCGGCGTGTCCACGCATCAACTCTGGCTGCTTCTCGTGGGGCCGGGCATCATCGGCGGGATCGGTCTGGGTCTGGGCTACATCTCGCCCGTCTCGACGCTGATCAAATGGTTTCCCGACCGGCGTGGCATGGCGACCGGTATGGCCATCATGGGGTTCGGGGGCGGCGCCCTGATCGGCGCTCCCCTCGCCAACCTGCTGATCGACAAGTTCAAGACACCGGCCTCGGTCGGGGTCTGGCAGACCTTCGTGGTTCTCGCGGCGGTCTACTTCGTGTTCATGATGGCGGGCGCCTTCGGCTATCGCGTGCCGCCCGCCGGCTGGGTCCCGGCAGGCTGGACGCCCGCGGCGCGCGGCCCGGTGCGTCTCATCACCAATCGCAACGTTCACCTGCGTGACGCCCACCGGACTCCGCAATTCTGGCTGGTCTGGGCCGCCCTCGCGCTCAATGTTTCGGCCGGCATCGGCGTGCTTGGCGTCGCCTCGCCAATGCTCCAGGAGATCTTCGGCGGTCGGCTGATCGGTCATCCCGACCAGACGTTCCTTCAGCTCGATGCCGGGCAGAAGACCGCCATTGCAGCCATAGCGGCGGCCTTCGTAGGAATGCTTTCGCTGTTCAACATCGGCGGACGGTTCTTCTGGGCCACCCTGTCGGACCGGATCGGGCGCAAGACGACCTTCTTTGCCTTCTTCGTGCTCGGCATCGTTCTCTATGCCACTGCGCCATGGGCCGCTCACATCGGCTCGAAGGCGCTGTTCGTGGCCATCTTCTGTGTGATCCTTTCGATGTACGGCGGCGGCTTCGCCACCGTGCCGGCCTATCTTGCGGATCTCTTCGGCACGCAGTTCGTGGGCGCCATCCATGGCCGGCTGCTGACCGCCTGGTCGACGGCGGGCATCGTCGGTCCGGTCGTCGTGAATTACATCCGAGATGCGCAGATCGGGGCGGGCGTGCCGCGCGACCAGGTCTA
>JAABUL010006815.1_pt1 | contig 12865 bp, 1 predicted proteins | sample 5559151 | NCBI WGS metagenome assembly JAABUL01 (sample SAMN10711876, study PRJNA513368) | rock metagenome | isolation source: Antarctica rocks | place: Antarctica: Victoria Land, Pudding Butte sud | reverse complement strand
TGTTATTAGCTTAATATATATAATTATATAATTCGCATTATAGACTATTTGTTGTCGATTTAATTTTTTTTAAATTTGATTGTAATATGCGCTTTGTAACAAAATTTCTTTATATAGTAACAAATTATAATATATACTATTTTAATTATTTTTAAATGTAGTTTTGTAAACAAATATTTAATTAAGAAATTTGTTTTAAAGCTTTTTCGATTATTGTTAAAAAATAGTAATATAAAGATCTTAACAATGACTAAAGCTTAAAACATTTTAAATAATATATTTGTTTGTTAATAATTTATACTTAAAAAAACGCAATTTCGCAACAATATTACAATATAGTTATATAACTTCTTATTGCTACTAAAATTGTAATAGTTTTTAACTATCTTATATATTTGCTTTATTATATATAATTAAATATTGTTTATCAAATTGAGTAGTTATAACAAATTAGTTCTAAATCGATATTAACAAGTTAAAATAGCTATCTTTCTTGTCTTTTTTGACGCTAAAGTATTGACAATATTTTTGTTTTATTAATATTTGAAGCTATTTATTCGAATAGTTATTTTTTTTTACAATTTTTTTATTAGTCTAAATAGTTTTGCTTTTTGTCTAAAATTTATTTAGAAATTGCAATTCTTAAATTTAATATTATTATAGATAATTGTAGTTTACAAGAAAGAAATTACATTTTATATAATTTGTTTATATTCTAATATTAAATAATATTTTAAATATTGTCTAATATTCTTCTATAATATAGATATATTAGCGAGTATTATTTGAGTTTTTTGCAAAAATAACAATTCTTTTTGTCGATTGTTAAATACAAAGAACTAAAAAGTAAAATTCGAACAATTAATTGTCGAAAACGCAAAATTATAAATATTAGAAAGAGATTAAGATAATTGCAATTTATATGTCTTCGACTTTCTAATTACGTTTTTAGAGAATAAAACAACAAATAAAAGCTATAATCGATTAAAAAAAGATTTGAGAGAAGAAACAAAATTTATTTTGTCTTGTATTTGCAAAAACAATATTTCTATTGTATTGTTTTTTTTCTTGTTAACAACAAAAGCTTTTTTACGTTTGTTTAAAAAATATAGAAATTTATTCGATTTAAAATCTAAATTATTTCTTTTATTTGTTGAACTATTATTCTATACAAATATAGATCAATAAATATCTCTTAATTTAACTAATAACAATTGCGTTTATTAAAAATATCGCAACTCTTAGTCTCTTAAATATAGTTAACAAAGTTATATACGCAAATATTGTTAAATCAATATAAAACAAGATATAAAAGAATACTTATTATAGAATAAAAGACTTAAAACAAGAAAAGATATTTGCTCGAGAAAAAAGTATTAAAAAAAAAACAAAAATAATAAAAAACTAATATAATATATCGATATATGTTTGTTTGTAATCTAAATTAGATTAGATTTAATATAGTTTAATATAATTTAGATTAGTCTAATTTGCTCTAAAGATTTTTTGTTTAAGATATTCTATATTGTTTGCTTCTTTACTATATTACTTATATTATAATAAATATCTTGATAAATTAAGATAGACGTTGTCGTGTTGTCTATTATAAAAAAATAATAGTTTTAACTATTGTTTTTTATACTTTAACTTATCGAAAGACTAAAATTGTACAATTCTTTTAATTATTGTTGATTACTTTTGAACATTCGACTCTTAATAAACTATTTGAATTGTTTTGTTAAAGTAAAAATTAATTTCGCGAAATTGCAAATACTAAAAAAAAGTTAAACAATCTTTCTACTATAGATTTATATCTATTTATTCAATTAATATTTATATAATATATCGACTCTTATTATATATTCAATTAACGTAAAATAATATTATAAAATATATTATTATATACAAGAATATAGAAAAGATTTTGTGCTATATACGTTTTGCTATCTAATACAATTGACAAAACAACTAGTAGCAATATTATTTAAATAAAATCTTTGTTTCTATTATTTACAATATTAGATAATAAGTTTAAAATATTGTTTGCAAGATTTACAAATTGTATTTTAATATTGTTGTCTTTTTTATTAGAAGATTTTGCACTAAAGCTTGTTAAAAACAATCTATTTGTCGAACAATTGTTTTATTTAACAATAGTATTTTGATTTTTTTTTTTGCGTTCGAAACAAAGAGTACAAACAAAGTTGTTATTGTTTTTTTTGTTAATCTAAAACAAATTACTCTCTTTGTTGCGTCAAAATATATATTATCTAAGTTTATTATTACTATTTTTTTTATTGTTGTTGTCTTTGTCTCTATCGAACTTATAGAAATAGCGCAATTCTAATATATAATTAGACTACGCAAAAGAATAGAATAACAAAAAACAAATAGTTAGTTAACTATTATCTAATAGTCTAATAAATAAAAGTTTAGTAAAATTGTCTATCTAAAGTTTCTAAAGTATCGATATATTGTTAGATAGTACAAATTGAAATTATATTAATCGATAATAATAGTACAAACAATAATATTTCACTTCGCTTTAATAGATTTAGAAAGAACAATATTTAAAAAAAGAATCTATTATATATCGATTAGAATACTAATACAATTTTCGACAATAACAAGAACAACAATTTGAAGAAATCTAATTTAAAATATTTATATTTTATATTAATTAGTCTATCTTTTTTTATAGAGCAAAAGATATGTTTGTTAATTTCTCTATTAATTTTATTTTATTTTATATTATTAATATTTATCTAATTTTAGAATAATTGCGAAAATTGTCTTTGTTACAAGTTGCGAGTTCGATTAGAATATAAGAGTCTATATATTAGAATATATTTAAAGAAAAGATATAAGTTTTGACAATAGTATTTTATATATTTATTAAGAGATTATTTGCTCTATATATTGTTTTAGATTTAACAATTTTTTATTAAATTAATTAAGATCGAGATTAAGTTATTTTAGATTTAATATATTAGAAAGTATATTAATACAAGAAATTTGTCGCAATATATACGCGTTAATATTATCGATTTCAAATATATTTTTGCACTTTTATTAAGAATACTATTGTTGCGAAAAACAATATTATAAAGTTTTTAAATATATTTCGAGAGCGTTTCTATTAGATAAAACTTAATAGCAATCTATATTTTTAATTAGTTTAAAATTAAATAAAGCTCTTGAAAAATTAGAACTTATCTAAGATTTTTAATATTATAATATAGTTCTTTTATAATTTAATTAATAATAGTCTTATTCTTTATTAACAATATACTTAGAGACTATTTAATACTTATTTATTAAGAAATCGAGTTCAAGAATTGTGTTTAACTTAATAATAAATTTCTTTAAATTGCGTAATTTTAAGAAAAACTATATTTTTAAGATCTTTGTTTACTATATTAATGCTAATAATTTTGTTAAAAATCAATAATAGTTTCTATAACTTTGTTTAACTTGTAAAAATGTTTATAACAAAGTAGAGACAAATATTTGCAACAAATTTAACAAAGATATCTTCTTAATTGTTGTTAAAAGCGATAACTACAATAATATTGACAAAAATAGCGTAATTTAGTATCTCTTCACGCAATCAAAATATAGTTGCTACAATTAACTTGACTTAATTTTAAACAAGCTAGACTAATTTAATCTTAAACAATCTAATTTAATTTTAAACAATTTAATTTAATCTTAAACAAGCTAATTTAAAATTTAAACAATTTAATTCAATTATTGATTAATCTAAGTCTTAAAATAGATTTGCTCTTTTTACTAATAACAAAATTCTTAATAGCTATTATCTTCTTTTTATGTCTTTTACTTTTTTTAATATATTAGTTATATCTTTTGCAATTTCGAGTCTCGAGATAACAATAAGAAGAATATATATTATACAAAAGTCTATATATTGCGCAGTCTAATTAACTTGTTTAACACATTATTGTAGTTTAAATAATATAAAATAAAAATATTATTATTTATTGTTAAAATAAATATTCGAATAATAGAGAGAATATATAAATTGAAAATCTCTTTATAATTCTAATAGCGTAGATTTTGTTAACTTAACTTAAATATTGCATTTTTAATTTTTTTTTTCTTTCGATATTCTTTAGTCTATATATTTGCAAATTAAATTCTATTAGTTTTAAAATTAGAATTTTATATAATATTGTATTAATTTTAATCGATAAAATTATTAATATAATATTTTGTGCATTTTTAATTTGTTAATACAAGATATATATTACAAATAATATATAATAAATTGTAGAATTGTTAAGAGTATAAATATATAGAATTTTTATTTGTATTAATAAGAAAGTTAACTATTTTATATATTTTATATATTGTATTAGTAATTTCTTAATTAATTTATTATTTTATTTCGACTAGTATCTTTATATACTTTTGTAGATATTTAGTACAATTTAATTGCTAATAGTTAAGTACAATAACTATAAATTGCACGTTTTTTATATATCTATTGTTGCTCTTTGTTAATTTGTTGCTTCGATAAATATTTTTCGACTTATACTCTTGCATTTATATATAATTTTTTTGCTAATTAATTTTATTGCGTTAACAAAAAATATATCGAATTATATTTTTTTGTAGTTTTTTTAAATTTGTATAATTCTTTTTGTTTTGTTTTTAACAAATCAAAAATTTGTAAATTTTAACAAAATAATTTTTTGTTTAAAATAAATTTTGTTTTCGAATATCTAATTCTAATTAATTGTAAATTAATTTTTGTACTTTTTTGCGTTTTTCTTAAATAAATATTGTTAATATATCTATAAAATTTAAATATTCGAATTTCTTTTCTATAGCAATTTTTTCGACTTTTTGTTAATATTTGTAATTTATATATTATTTGCTTAGCAATATTTAATTATAAGAGTTAAACTATATTAATAAATCTATCGACTTTTGTATTAATTTATTAATTTCTTTTTTTGTTTTTTGTTTAACAACAAGTGTTAAACTAATTTGCAAATAGAAAATTATATTGCTTATAGTACTAATATTAATATATTAAATATTGTAATCTAATATCTATATTTTCTATTTTTCTATTTTGTTTGTTTTTAAAAAGAATTGTTTTAATAGAACTTTATATATTGCTTTATTATAGAAAATATTGTAGTTTTAAACACTATTAAACAATCGAATAAAATCTATATAGTAAGTAAGAACATAAAATTTAAAAATATTAAAATATATTTTATTTTTGCTGTTCTTATTATATATTGTATTCTATAATTGATATTTAACAAAAATTGTCTTTAAGTTGTCGATTTAATACAACGCATACTTTATATAATTTAGTATATTTTTGTTATAAATAATATATTAAGCAAGTATAACAAAGTTTGTAATTGTTTAAATACAATATATTGTTGCGTTTTGCTTTTCTATTAGTAGAGATATTATTATAGAAACAAGTTAATATACTATTGTTTTTTGTTTAACTCTACTTTATTGTTTAACTTTATTAAACAACTTAACTATCTTCAAGTTTGTTATATTAAAAATCTAGCAAAAGTATTTATTTAATTAAATAAATTTTGCTATTTTAACAATACTTTTGTTTTTCTTTTTTTGTTTTATAAGTTGTTTAAAATATATTTTTGCAATAATATTGTTAATTAAGACAACAATTTAGTTAATTAATTATATAATTATATTTTTTAGTAGTTAATAAAGAATATCGAGATTTATTAATTTATAAATATTATAATACTTGTGTTTTTATGTTGAATTGCGTATTAGATATATATTTATTTTATTTTAATTTTTCTTTAAATTTGTTTTTTGTCTAACAAGTTTGTTTTAAATACATTTAAAAATATAATATTTCTATTTTTTTATAAGATACTCTCGCTTGTTTGAAGAAACTTTGCAAATACTACAATATTTGTTTTTCTTAATATTAGTAATAAAAATTTGCTCTCTATAGTTTATTATTATTTTTTTAATAATTAAATAATATCTTCTTGTAAAATTGTTAACGCAAAATATATTTATATTAAATTTGTTAAGTATCTCGAATACTATATTTGATTAATTTACAAAGTAGAATTATTATAGATCAAAAATATATATTAAAAGATTTTCTCTATAGCTTAATAATATACTTTTGCTTGTAGATATTGCAAATACTTTTTTTTGATTTTTACAATTAATATTAAGTCTATTAGTACTAGATTTAGTCGAGTTTAATTTTGTTTTATAATTCGATTTAGATTATTAATAGTTATATATACTAATTACAAGTTTTAATCTCTATAATATTGTATTATTTAAGTTTTGTTCGTAGCTATTAAAATTAAAATAATTGTAATTTTTTTTAATAACTAATCTTGTATATTTTATTATCAATTTTCTATATATATCTTGATATAGATACAAATATTGTTTGTTATATTAATCTAAATTAATGCGTATATTAGATTGTTCTAAAAAGATTTGTAATTAAGCAAAAAATATATTATATTTTTGATATTTCGATAGTATATAATATATTTAATAGAGATAAAATTACTAATTGTATTTTCGATTATAAATTCTATTTTGTGTTATTTATTGTTTTTAATTTTGTATAAAATAGTTTTTATCTACGTATATTACTTATTTTTGTTGCAAAAACTATAATATTTTTGTATACTTTTATTATTCTTATTTCGAAACAATATGTCAATAGTATTTTTTGTAAATTTGTAGTCTAATATCTATTTTACAAACTTATAATCTTAGATATTTTAAAAGAAACTATATATTGTCGGGAGAATAAAGAACAATTTTTGTATAATTTTTTTTATTTGACAAATATAGTTACTCTTTTGAGTTATATTGTTAATAGATTCTTTTGCTTTTTTCTTTTAATTATATTATTTAATTATTATAATCGATATAGTAGATTGTAGATTTGTTAATACGCAATTTTCTACTTTGTTATTAGATATTTGTGTAATATGCTTAGAATTAATAGAATTCTCTATTTTTAAAATCGAAAAATAACATTTTTTAATCTTTATAATATATACGTTTGGAAACTTATAATTATTCTAATTTAGTACAAATAATTGTAGAGTTTTATTGAATGTTACTTTATCGAATATATTTGATATATTAATTTTCTCTAGACGTTGCTTTATTTCGAGAAAACAATTGCGCAACTAATATAAATTGTTTTTTTTCAAATTCTCTTTCGAGTTCTCTTCTATTTTCTTCTTAGATCTAATTTTTTTTAAATATTTTGTCTCTTAAATTATCTAATATCTAACTAGATAGCGCGTTAGTTTGTTGTTGTTTTTTGATATCAAACTATACGCATCGCAAAAACAAAATATAGTATTTTGCTTTCTTTTCTTAGTAGTCTTGTTTGCTATATATATATAATGTAGTAAAACAACAAATGTTTGAAAATCTATTAAAATATATAATTTATAGAATATAATTAATATATTGCGTTGCGAAGCTATCAATATTATTACGCTAGATTAATTTCAAAAAAACGTCTTAAGTTTTGTTTTTTACTATTATAGATATTTTAGAGAGATTAATATTATTACTAGACAAAAATATAGTCAAAGAAATAGATTTCTAGACTATATTAATATATACTAATATTATAATAGAAAGTTAAAGTTCTAATTGTTTATCAAATATTAAATACAATTGTAATAAGAGACTATTTAATCAATTATATTTATAAATTTTAATTATAGAGTAATTTATTGATTAATTATTATATATAATATAAGCAAGCTACGTAGAATTTGAATATTAGTATATTTCTTTTTTTATTTTGCAAAAATCTATAACAATTCTACTTCGAATTATCTCTTTATATATAGATTAATATATTAGTACTATTTGAAAAATCTATTTAGTCGAACATTGATATTATAATTAACTCTAGATAAATTTTTTCTATTAAAAATATAATATTAGTATTAAACAATACAAACTATTGTTATTAAATAATTGCAAGCTTAATAAAGAGTTCGCGTTATTTTGCGTCAATTTGTGTTAACTTAAACAAATATAGCAAAAACTGTATTTAAGAAGAAGATATTAGTTTTATATACAATTGTATTTATTGAAAAGATAACTCTTTTAATTAATCTAAATCAATTTGCGTTAACTTGAACAAATATAGTGAAAATTGTGTTTAAAAAGAAGATATTAACTTTATATGCAATTGTATCTATTGAAAAAATAATTCTTTTAATTAATTTAAATTAGTTTGCGTCAACTTAAACAAACATAACAAGAATTGTATTTAAAAAGAAGATATTAGCTTTATATACAATTGTATTTATTGAAAAGATAACTCTCTTAATTAATTTAAATTAATTTGCGTTAACTTAAACAAGTATAGTAAAAACTATAGCAAAAGAAGAAATATATAGAAATATAATCTTATATTTGATTATAGCTATTGAAAATATTGTTTTTGATTAATCTAAATCAGTTTGCGCCAATTCGAACAAGCATAGCAAAAACTACTATTATAGAGATATTCTCTTTTAATCAATATAGACTAGTCTGCGTCAATCTAGACAAGTATAGTAGAAAAGATATTAAGAAAAGAGATATATAGAATTACAACTTTATATTCGATTAAAACTATTAAAATCACGATTTTGTTAATTAATCTAAACTAGTTTGCGTCAATCTAGACAAACATAGCAAAAAAAATATCAAGAAAAGAGCTATATAGAATTATAGCTTTATATTCGATCAAAATTATTGAAAACACAATTTTGTTAATTAATCTAAATTAGTTTGCGTCAATCTAGACAAATATAACAAAAACTACTATTGCAAAAATACTTTTTTTTTAACAAATATAGATTAGTATTACGCTAATACTTCTTTTGAAGATATTAAAGTAGATTGTATTTTCGAAAAAATCAATAGACGTTTTTAGACAATACAAGCAATTACTTAATAACAAGAATTTGCAACTATAAATAGTTTCTATATTTAATAAATCTTAATAGAGATTCGATAAATTAGAGTAACAATAAGTAAAAATCTATAATAAGTTAAATACAATTTATAAAAAAGTTGTGTTCTAGTTTCTATATACTAAGAAAATACAAGTTGTTTGTTTTGCTTGCTTGTCGAGTATAGCAAATATAATTGTTTGCAATACTTGTTTATCGAATATATTAAATATTATATTTAGATTGCTCGCTCTTTAAATATATCGAATATAATAGTAGATTTGTTTAGAAATATAGAATCTAAACTACTAATACAATTTTAATAAGCTTGTAATACTATCTTTTTTTTTTAAAGTTTTTGTTTCGAAACTTAATATCTCTTTACTATATCTTTAAGAAAAATTAATATTAGAAATTTCTTCTTTAAAAAAAAGATTTTTTTGATACTCTAAGTTCGATATTTTTAACAATATATTTTTGTTGTAACTATATAATATCTAATAAGATCTATTATATAAGTAATAATTTTAAAAAATATATAAAGTATATGCAATCTAACTATAATTGTAATTTGGCAATTTTTTCTGCATTAATTAAACAAATTTATAGAGAGCAAATACGTTTAAAAAAAGAAGTACGCAATATATATATAAAACTAAATCGACTAAAAAAACAACTAAATTTTCTAAAAAATAAGAAGAAAAAAATAATTGTAACAAAATAAAAAAATATTAACAATTTAAAAATAGATAAAATATATTTTGTCGAATTTATTACAAAGATTTTTAAGTTGCTATTTAATATATTGTTTGAACAATTTTAACTTTTAATTAATTAAAATTGAAATGCTATTTTTATATCTTATTTTAATAAAAATTCCCTAAAATATTTTGATAGCAATTAAGATTTTTCTTTAATTTTTATATATTTTCTAAGATAAAGTATTCTTTTTACTTGATTAAATATTTTTGATCTTTTTGTTGTAAAATTTCTTCGATCTCGAATTAATTTTCTTTTTATAAATGGAAATAAAATATATTTTGTAAAAACGTAATTAAGTCTACTAACTTCAACAATAAAATATAAAATATTAAAAATATTTTAATATTTTTAAATAAATTAAGTTTATAGTTAACTAATTTTTTAATTTTTTTAACAAGAAACAATTTAACTTTAATATAGTTTAATTTTTTGTTTAACTTTCTAGTTCTAAGATTTTTTGTAAAAAGATATATTTTATCTTTATCTTTTTCTTTTAATTAAGATATTGTTTTTTGTTTCTTATTTTAATATTTAATTAATCTTTTTTGTATTCTTAAAATATTATTGTGTATCTTTTTTTAATATTGCTACTTTTTCGATAATTAATTGCGCAAACAAATATATATATTTTTTTTTAAAAAAATTCGATTTTTTGTTATAGTTAACAAAGAATAAAGTTATTTTAATAATATTCGAAATCTTTGTATTAAGTATTAATTGTATTATAGATAGAAATAATATTCAATTGCTATAAATATTGTTAATATAGTATCTTAGATACTATTTAAAACTCTAATTTGTTTTTTTTGTCTAATTATTTGTAATCGAATAGTAGACAATAGATATTCGAAATTTTGTATTTAATATTAAGAGAAGTATCTTTTAATAATTAGATATAAAGAGTTTGTCTCTATTATTAATTAGTTTCTTAAATATATTGTAATATTGTATAAGTCGATTTAATATAATATATTTTAGTTGTTTTGCAATAAATTTTTCTTTGTATACAATAATATATAAGTACTTGATAAGTTTATCAACTATTATTAGTATCGAATTATATCTATTTTTAATTGCTAAATTTGTCGATTTTGACAACTTAATAATAAAGTTTATTGTAATTTTATTCTATAACAATTTAGATAATTTTTAATATTAACTTTTGCTATAGCTTATATATATACTATATTTGTTTTGCTAATAATTAAGATATTGTTTAATATATATTTTAATAGCTTGTCTTATCTATAGAAACTAACAATACTAATATAAAAACTAAAAAATTTTTGTTAATCTTAAATACTCTTGCAATAATTTATTATAATACTCTTTTATATATTTTTTGATTTTGTTAATAGATATTTGAAGTTTTTCTTTCTCTATTAAAAACTCTTTTGTGTTATCTCGAAATATTTGTAATATAGTATTTAGTTTGTATTTATTTGCTAATAGTAATCTATTTTTAAGTATATTGTAATTGAATAATTTCTTTGTTTCTATATAATTACTTCTTTTGCTAAATATATCTGTTCTATTATTATCTTTGTCTAAGATATACTATATTCTAAACTTGTATTATTCTAGTCTTTTTAACTATTATACTTATTTTCTATTTAATTGCTTAGTAATAGTAAAGTATACAAAATTTTTATAGTCTATAAAAATTATAAGTTTCAATAATTTTTTTATATATATTTTTTATAACTTTAAGAAAACTACTATAGCAAATAGTTTTTTATTGTAAATATTATAGTTTTATTTAGCTAACAAATTTTTTTTCGAAAGATATACTACTAAATATTATATATTTTTATATCTTTAATTAAAATATATATTAATAACTAGATTTAATACGTCAATTTTAATTCTATTTAACAATCGCAAATTGTATATTTTTAATACTAATTTTTTCAAACATTTTAATTTAAGATTCTAAAATAATTTCTTTTCTACAAATTTTTATATTTATAATATATTTTTCTTTGTAAGATTTGTTAATAATATTGTATTTACTAAGTAGTTTTTAATAAACTTCTTGTTATAATTTATAAAACTTAAAAAAAATTGTACTTTTTTAATATTTGTTAATAATTTTTATTTTTTAATTGCTTATAATTTCTTAAAATTTATATATACTTTGTATTGTTTAACAACAAATTTAAAAAAGTTAACTTTCTCTTAATAGAATTTGTATTTCTTTAACTTAAGATATAAATTTTTTATATTTAGATATTTCAATACTTTAAAAATATAAGTAATATATTTTTTTAAGATTTTTGAGTAAATTATAATGTTGTTCAAATATATTATAACAAATCGATTCAAATATTGTTGTAATATATTATTAATTATTTTCTAATATATTGTTAAAATATTTGTAAGTTTAAACAATATTATTGTGTATTTGTATAATTTATATTGTATACAAAAAGCTATCTTTTACTCTTTCTTTATTTTTATTCTAATCTAATTATATATTTTTTGTAGATTTAGTTTAATAAAATACTTTGCTTCAAATAATTAATTTTGAAGTTTATTAATATTAAATAGTAAATATTAATTTTTAATTGTAATATTATTTAGCTTTTAATAATTAATATATAGACAAAAAAATTTATTCTTCTTTAATACAAAGAGAATCGAATATTTTGTCTATAATTAGAATTTTTTAATAAATTTTTTTTTTGTTTTTTGCTAGATATTTGCGAAGTATTTCGAGCTTTTTTTCGAATAAAGTATATATAAATTTAAATATAAATTGCTTGTTTAGTTTAAATCTAATTTTATAATTTTACAATTAATATTTAGAAAAAGTCTTTGTTGTTTTCTTTTTTTAAAATAGATACTTTTAATTATTGTATATTTGTAATATATATTTTAGCGATTTCTTTATTGTACTAAATAGTTTAAGATTTCTAGAAAATTTGTAATTTTCTTTATTTATTTTAATTTTATAATTCAATTAATCTTTATTAATATTTGTCGAATCAAACTTCGTTAAATTGTTTTTTTGCAAAAATATAAGCTTGCTATTTGCAATTAATTTTCGACTTAATCTTTTATTTATTATTAAATGTTATTAATATATAGATTAAATATAAATTACGTAATTATATTGCGCA
>JAABUL010006814.1_pt1 | contig 12865 bp, 2 predicted proteins | sample 5559151 | NCBI WGS metagenome assembly JAABUL01 (sample SAMN10711876, study PRJNA513368) | rock metagenome | isolation source: Antarctica rocks | place: Antarctica: Victoria Land, Pudding Butte sud | reverse complement strand
ATATAATAATAAATATATTTAACTCTTTCTTAATATTTTAAGTAAATAATTAGGACTTAGTAATTTATATTATATTAAATTTAACTTTAAAGTATTAATATTTTACCTTTGAATTTAATAAAATATATTAATTCTTTAAATCAAATATATTTAAAATAATATTAAAGCCTTATTAATTTATTATATAAAAAAGAGTAATATATTCCTTTTTATAATCTTAATTATCTATTAATTAATAATATAATTAATAGATTTTATTAATATATATATTACTTTTATTTTAATATTCATATTTATAATAAGATGATATTATAAGGTTTTATATCTTATTAAATTATAAACTTTAATAAATTAAATTTAAACAAGATTTAAAATTTAAAATTATTATTATTTAATATTAATTACCTTAGGGATTTACTTAATTCTTTATTATAATAAAAGCTATTATTTTTATTAATTAAATTTCTTATTTTATTTTTAAAATAATTATAAAGCTTACTCTTTTTTTATTAATATTATCTTAATAAAATTTATATATATTTATAACTTATTATAAATAAAGTAATTAAATTAAATATAACCTTTTTTATTATTATAATAATATATTTAACCTTCTACTTTAAATTTTCTTTTTAAATTATAGTTATTTATTATTATTAAAATTGAAATCTTTAAATTTTAAAATATAATTTTTAATTTTCTTCTTCTTATTTTATAACTTTAATTTAAAATTATTTCAAGATTTTCCTTATAAATTTAAATTATTATTATAATAATTATATTTTATTATATTCTTAGATATAATAACTTAAGTAAAGATTTTTTTATATCCCTTAAAGATATTATTAATATTTAAAATCTTATTTTTTAACCTTATTTTAAATTTTATGAGGAAAAATTAAGTTTTATACTTTTTATTAAAAGGTAATAAATTAAATTTTAATTCCTTTAAATAAAATTTAAAATTTAAAACTTATTAATTAATTTATTAATATACTTATTCTTACTTTTTATAAATAAGGAGATAATAGTTAATTAGATTTATAATTAAATTTGGAAGGAATTATTCAAAGAATTTAAAAATAATCTTATTAAAATTATAAATTTATTAATAAGAATATTATTAAGCCTTAAAATCTCTTTTTAAAAAATTAATATAATAAAGTATTTAATAAACTTATAAATTTAATCTTAACTTTAAATAATTAATAAATATACTCCCCCTTAAAGGTATCCTTATAAGTATATATCTTTTCTAAGTAAAAAATATATATATAAATATATAATAATATTAATAAGATAATAATTATATTTATTATAAAAACTCTAATAACTTAAGTATTTTAAAATTAATTAATATAAGTTATTAAAGTAATTAATTTATCTTCTTCTTTTAAATAATAACTTTCTCTTTTAATATTAATAAGGAGCCTTTAATATTTAATATTAATATTTAAGGTAATTATATTAAATTATAATATATTACTTTAATATTATCTATTAAAGATATTATCTTAAAGGACTTCCTTTATATTATTATTAAAATTAATATATAAATTAAAAAAAAAGCTAATATTATAATAACTTTAAATCTTTTCTTTAAGAAAGATAAAGAAATTAAAATTATAAGGTTAAATATTATTAACTTTAAGTTAATAATTTAAAAATATAAAAGATATAAAGTTAAATAATAAGACTTAATATAAGTTATAATATCTTAATATCTTAAATAATATATATATTAAAATTAATTTTTAAGGAATTTAAAAAAATATAAGGGAGTACTTAGAAAATATATCTCTATTAAGATACAGCCTGATATTATACTAATATTATCCTATATTTATAAGGAAGGTCTATTAAGTAGGTTATATAGTAGTATATAAGGCGTATATATATTACAGCCTAATAATTATAATAGCTAGGTAACAAGGCTCTTACTTATATTATATCCTTTTAATATAACTACTAATACTTCTCTTTTATTAAATATTAATATTATAAATATATTTATAAAGAATATATCTTACCTCTTATCCTCCTCTTATTATTTTATCTAGATTATAATAATAGCCGCCTTATATCTAACTCTTATAAATATAAGTCCTTCTCTTACTTTACTATTTACTTTACTTAGATATCTTAATAGGTTAATATAAGATAGTAAAATTTAAGAGCTTTATTATAAGAGATATTATTTAATAATTTTAGATTATAAAAGATCTTATTAAGTAGATTAATATACTATTAGTTTAATATATATAAGAAGCTCTCTTAAGCCTCTTAATTTACCTTTTATATATATAATAGTTAATTCTTAGATAGTTAATAGTAAATTAAGCTAATTATTATCTTTTAACTTATTAATATATATTTAAGTAAGGTAATATAAGTTTATTAAATTATTAATATATATAAATATTATAAAGGCCTAAGATCCTAGTATCTTCTTAAATATAACTACTAATCTTATAAGTATATACTAAGCTTAATATAGTTATAAATATATTTATTAGACTAACTATTAAGTTAGATTTCAAGTCTACTTTTTAGAATCGAATTACTAAGCCTTTTAGCGCGTTACTATTAATAGTATAAAAGTTAGATTTTAATTCTAATTTTTTGAAATCGAATTACTAAGAATTAAAGGATTAGTAGTCTTAATAACTTAACGTAGTTACTTTAATATTTATATATATAACTAGTACTCTATTAATAAGCTTCTTATACTACTTAATAATAAGTTTAAAAGTAAATAAAATAATATAAATAATAATATTATAAAGAACTAGAATTTATAATTTATAAAGAATATATATCTTTACTATCTTAATAATATTCTTATAATTTAATTTTTAATAATTAAGTAGTATCTTAACCTTCTTAATAATAACTTTAAGATTTTCTAAGTAAGTTTAATAATTATTCTATTTAAATTTCAAGTAAAGAGTCTAATATTATTACTTACTTATAAAGAGTTCTAGCTCTCTTTTAAACCTTATATAACTACTTTTAATCTTAAAACTTATAATATTTATAAAGTATAAAATAGAGTTTATATAAGTCTTATTAAACTTCCTTTTATAAGGATTACTTTAATACCTAGTAAGATACATATAAATTAAAGGATTAAAATTATTATAAATATCTTATTATATATCTTATATTATAATAAACTTAATAACTATAAATATATAAATAGATAATTATTAATTTTCTTTTAAAACTCTTTATAATTCTTCTTTATAATAAAGCTTACTCTTATAATTAGATATAATATCCTTATTAATATATTAAATATATAGTATATAATACGTATTAAGAAATATTAAGTAAATATAAAGATTACTTATAATCTTCTTCTTCTCCTCTTTTAAGGAAGTAGAAGGTTATATAAAACGCTATATTAAAAGCTATAATATTAATTATTATAAAGAGAGATATCTTATACTTATTAATCTTTCATATATAATTTATAATAAGTACTTCCTAATTTAACTTTAATATCTTTTAATAGGAGGTTTATAAGAAGAACAGATATATAATTTACTCTTTATAATCCTTAAAGTATTTAATATATTAGCCCTCTTTATAAAGCTATTAAAGTATTACTTATATAAGTATTAATAAGCCTAAACTAACTCTCTTTATATATATCTACTTATTATAAATATCCTTTAAGTAGCTTAAAGATAAAGTTATCCTTATTATAAATCTAATATAAGGTAGTAATAATTTAAGTAGGAATATTAATAATAATTATCTACTTTTGAATATTATCCTTAATATTTAATACTATAATAGTAGCTTTATAAGCTTAATAAATAGCCTTCTTTATATTAATATAATTATAAGATATATTTAATATCTTAAGATATTAGACTTTAATAAAGTAATCCTAATTTACTATTATTATAGTTAGATAATTAATAATTTAAGAGATATTATATAATCTCTTTTATCCTTAAGGTTACATCTCTTTATCCTTATGATTATAAAAGAACTAAGATTTTTATATCTCTTCCTACTTATTTAAGATAATTCTTTAAATTCTAATAGTATAGTTATACTTCTTTATATACTTATTAATCTAAGCTTTTAGGTCCTTTAAAGAGGTATTTATAAGATTATCTAGTTATTATAGTACGACTTAGGATTATATAACTAAGTCTTAGTATAAATACTTAGCACGTATATATATTACCTACTACTACGTATTTTAGATATTATTATCAAAATTATTATCTATTATATAATATATCTACGTTATTATCTTTAATAAATAGTAGTAATACCTAAAGATTAGATCTAGTATTATTATCATTCTACTTATTATTAGTACTCCTACTCCTAAAGCCTCTACCTACCTTAATACTAAGTCGCTTATCTATTAGTTACCTACTTCTCCCCTAAGTATACTATATAATAGCTAATTAGGATGATCCTTCCACTAGGTTAGTCGCTATACCAAAAGATAAGAAAGGTAAACGCTAGGTAATAGTAGATAAAGAAAGCCCGCCAGCGTTAGAATAGGTAGAACTAAGCGGAGAAGATAGTAGAGAAATAGGCGGAGAAATAGGCGGAGAAATTAGCTAGGATATTATTACTATTAGTAGTCTAAGCAAGTAATATACTAGCTAAGGTATATCCCTTATCCCTAGCTTCTCTAGCGAATAAATTAGTAGTCTTATAGTACTGTTTTTAGGTATACTTAATACTAAGCTAGAAGTACGATTTAGCTATTAATATCGCTAGTACTCTAATCTAATTCTAAGTATCAAATATCCTAGTTAAAATCCCTTAGTCCTCCTACTAAAATTAGGTGAAAAGTAAGAGGATTAGCTATAGCAATTTTAGTAGTAAGAGTAAGACTATAATAATATCATTCCTATTAAGAAATTAAGGGTAGAAGATACTATTAATTCTTAGACTATTTTATACTAGAAAGTATGTTATTTATTAGGATATCTATATATTTGTTAATAGGCTTAAGTATCTAGCCTACTCTTATAAAAGTACCTATATTATTACTATTATTTCTAAATACCTTTCGTAGTAAAGTATTAATATAGTATACTAACAAACTTATAAATTTTAAGATATTAGGCTTATAGATATATAACCTAGAATTATAGTATACTATACTTATTAATTAGTTTAAGGCCTAACTATATTAATCTATTTATATATATATATATATTCTAGTTTTCTATTTAATTCTTTGAATAGTCCCTATACTACACCGTATTAGGTATAGCGCTATAGATCTATATATTTCCAAAGTTATTAGTAATTAACTGGAAATCGCCTATCTAATATCTAGTTATAATTATTCCGGATCCGCTAAGACCTTTATAGGACAGTCTAAATTTCGCCTAATAGTCGCTATATATATGTATTAGTAATACTAAGGAGGATTATAAGTATATAGGTAATAGCTCTAATTAGTTAGGATAAGTATACTGTTACTAGTACGTTACTATCGTATATAGTTAGCGAGGACGCTATTATTTTTCGATTTTAGTAGATATATTATCATAGTATAACTTAGGGTCACGTGACTAAGTCTTAGCATAGATACTTAGCACGTATATATATTACCTACTACTACGTATTTTAGATATTATTATTAATATTATTATCTATTATATAATATATATATGTTATTATCTTAAATACTAGTAGTAATACTAGGTTAAAAGATATAATAGATAGGATATAAGTAGGTAAAAGATAAGTTTATAAATTAAGAATATTATAATATATTAGATAATATACCTAGGATATTACCTAGCTAGTACTATACTAAATCCTATTAGAGGGGATATAAGTAGTTATATAGGTAAAAAGGGGATATATTTATAGGTAAAGAGATTATAATAGTAGTATTACCTTATATCTATAGGTAAAAGGGCTATAATAGTAGTATCACCCTATAAATCAGATCTCTAGGTAGCCGCCCCGGAGCTCTAGGGTACTAACCCTATAGGGCTGGACGAGAAGTAGGTTTGGCCGATAAGTAGGTGAACCCTTCTAGTGCCGAATTTTGACAGTGGGGAGGCAGTCAAACAGCAACCGACGCAATGGGCATACAGAAGAAGCATGGGAAGGGAAGATTGGATAAGTGGTACAAACTTGCAAAGGAAAAGGGCTACAGAGCTCGAGCGGCGTTCAAGCTTATTCAACTGAACCGCAAATATGGCTTTCTCGAGAAGAGCAAAGTCCTGCTGGATCTTTGTGCCGCACCAGGATCTTGGTGTCAAGTCGCCGCGGAAACCATGCCTCAAGGTAGCATGATCGTTGGGGTAGACCTGGCACCGATCAAGCCCATACCGAAAACAATAACCTTTCAGAGCGACATCACCACAGACAAGTGTCGTGCGACGATCAGACAACATTTCAAGACTTGGAAGGCGGACACCGTCCTACACGATGGAGCTCCAAACGTGGGAACCGCATGGGTTCAAGATGCCTTTTCACAAGCAGAGTTGACTCTGCAATCCTTGAAGCTCGCCACCGAGTTCTTGAATGTAGGGGGAACCTTTGTCACCAAAGTGTTTCGATCGAAGGATTACAACGCATTACTCTGGGTCTTCACCCAGCTTTTCACTAAAGTGGAAGCAACGAAACCTCCTTCGTCAAGGAATGTTTCGGCCGAGATCTTTGTCGTGTGTCGAGGTTTCAAGGCTCCCAAAAAGATCGACCCTCAATTCCTCGACCCTCGGTCGGTCTTTGCAGAGCTCTCGGACCCAACTCCGAATAATGAGGCGAAAGTCTTCAACCCCGAGAAAAAGAAGCGAAAGCGTGAGGGATATGAAGAGGGAGACTACATACAGTTCAAAGAGGCTCCCGCAAGCGAGTTCATCCAGACTACTGATCCCATAGCCATCCTTGGAAGCTTGAATAAATTGACCTTTGAACAAGAAGGGAATGGGAACATTGCCCTTGCTGCGCTGGAACGACTACCCGAGACCACGGACGACATTAGACTATGCTGCAAGGACCTGAAGGTCTTGGGGCGTAAAGAATTCCGCATGCTGTTGAGATGGCGCCTCGTGGCGCGGGGAGTCTTTGGATTTCCGTCAAAGAAGAACGCAGATAAGGATGATGCTGATGGCGAAGTCGCGGAAGTGGCGCCAATGGACGAGGAACTTCAGATACAGGAGGATCTGCGAAGGCTTCATGAGAATGAGAGCTCGCGGAAAAAACGAGAGAGGAGGCGTGAGAACGAAAGAAAGCAGAAAGAAATTGTGCGCATGCAGATGCATATGACCACCCCAGTGGAGATAGGATTGGAGCAAAAGGGTCCGAACGGTGAGGACTCCATGTTTGCGCTTGCGACCGCCGACAAAGCTGGGGCGGTCGAGAAGATTACAAGAGGTAAGATGGGCTTGCAGATTCAAGCTAGAGAAGTCTCGGATCACGGGAGTGTTGACGAAGAAAGCGATGATGAAGAGGACAAGCTGGATGTGGAGCTAGACGCCCTATATTCCCAATATCAAGACCGCAAATCTGACGCAGATGCGAAGTTTCGAGCCAAGAAGGCGCGGAAAGAACACAGCGATGGCGATTGGGAAGGGTTCCCGGACCATGAGATGAGCAGTGGTGATAATTTTGAACAGGATCAGAGCAGCAACAAATCGTCAGTAGAAGAAGACGATGGTCGAGGTCCTGGTACACTCCTTCATGCTCGACATAGCTCTGCCCAGGGTCAAGATGGTATCACACGACGAGCGGCCATGTTCTTCGAACAAGACATTTTTAAGAATATTGTTGATATTGATGCTGAAGAAGACAACGAAACCGCGGTACCCTTAGATGATGTTGTTACAGACGACGCCAAAGCTACTACTGTTACCTCAAAATCAGCCTTGACAAGAGCATATGTGATGGCTGAGCCTCCATCCACTACGCAGGCCAAGCCATCCAGCATGGAAGACATCCGAGAAGATATAGAAAGCGACAACGAAATTGAGAACCGACAAGAGAGCGGGAGCTATGGTGATAACACGGAAGGAAAGTTCGAGATTATAAAAGCGGGCACCACCTACTGGAATACACAAAACGAATTTCGGAAAGACGGACGTTTAGATATTGACATTATTACCGCAGAAGCCATGACATTAGCTCAAGAAGTGGCCTCGGGCCATAAGTCCACTCGCGACTTGATGGACGAAGGTTTCAGTAAATACACATTCCGAGATACAGACGGCCTTCCAGAGTGGTTTCTTGACGATGAAGGTAAGCACAGTAAGCCTCACCGTCCTATAAGTGCAGCAGGCGCTGCAGCGATCAAGGAGAAACTCCAAGCTCTTAACGCTCGCCCGATCAAGAAAGTCCGGGAGGCGAAGGATCGCAAGAAATTCAAGGCCGCTCAAAGGTTGGAGAAGCTTCGGAAGAAGTCAGCTCTGGTGGCAGATGACGAGGCCATCTCCGAGCAAGACAAGGCTCGTAACATAGCAAAATTGATGAGCAAAGCTACAAAAAGAAAACCAAAGCAGCAGGTGAAAGTCGTTGTGGCTCGAGGCGGTAACAGAGGTATCTCGGGTCGACCAAGGGGTGTGAAGGGCAAATATAAGATCGTTGATGCTCGCCTGAAGAAGGATCTCAGAGCCGAGAAGAGACTCGCAAAGAGGAAGAGGTAGTGCCTGCTTACACCAAAAGTGGATATCTAAGCTATCAACTGTTTTTCCACGAGTGTCTCCTGGCAGCTTGAAGTTGGATGTGACAACTAAGGCCCTTCTGCACCCGTTGCAGCCCATGCCATCTTCCGGACAAATGCATTTGTAGCAGAGAATCCCCCTTCGAAATCCATATCATACCCTGCCCGATCATTAGTCACATGATGAGGTATCTCACCCTTCGTTGCCAACCTACAGTAATTGACACTACAGCAAATACTTTCCTGGGTACTATCTTGGGAGACTTTGTGGTACCTTTGTTCATTAATGGATGTTGTCATACGCAAAATAGACAAGACAAAATACCAGGTAGCAGGCAGATAGAATAGGTCCCCCGGATTGAGCTTCACACGGAGCGGCCTACCGAGATGCGAGAACTTGGTCGTATTTTCGGTGGGTTTATCCGGATCCCAAAGAGCGCAGGGCACTTGAGCCGGAGGATCGTCAGGAACGATCTCCATGGAGCTGCTATACGTAGCACCAGGCATGAATTTCTCATTAACGCAGGCTGTCTCAAGTGGAGACAACAACACAAAATCTTTTGAACCAACTATCTGGCAATAGATGTTCTCATAATTGTCCTTGTGCAGGGTTGTGGTACTGTCACTATTTCCGATCCAAAGATTGATGGCGTCAGGTCCTTTTAGTCCCAATGCAATAGAAGCCCAACGGATGTCTTTCTCGACATCTTTGTAAAGTGGTGAATACTCCCCTCGAAGGTTGTCATTCTCTGAGGTCCGGAACTTCAGTAAAGTCGATGCTTCATAAGACTGTGATAGCCTTACGAGCTTGCGAATACTTCACCAGTCCGTCAGACTGATACATACTCTGACGGTGCAGGTAATCAAGAAATTCGTTGAATTGCTCGATCTGATAGAAAGGCTTCACAAAGTATGTCAGATCATTTTCCGGGTTCTTGACACATGAGTCGGCGTTCCTTTGGTTATTCTCAGCTCTCAACTGTCTGCACGACCCCACCAACTTGGACTGACCCATAAGGTGTGACAGCGACGTTGACAAGGGCTTCTCCAACGACTTCTCCCAAATAAGCCGTAGTCCATCTTCGTACCGCTAACCACTCAGAACAGCCCCCACGTAAGACAAAAGGACGGTTCTTAGAGGCATATTGCATGAAAGCGAGAGGCGAAATGCTTGCATCGTGCAGCTCGTCAACAGTATAGCCATTAAGCTCGTGATAGGATGTAATCATATCCTTAGTAACTTCTTCAACAGTCGGCATGATTTTATTACTTGACTGGATCTGTAAGGGTGATACACAATGACGTGGCTACTAAGCAGGTTGAATGGTATATATATAGACTCTATTCTTTAAGTACCAAGACTAATCGCTCGTATTCCCTCCTTAAGGGATTCCCTTATATATATATTAAAGAAAGGAGTAGCGTAATACTATTATAATATTATAATATAACTTAAGTATTATATTATTCATTAATTGTTCCTCTCTTTAAGCTCTTAAGCCTTAAGAGTATTTACTTATGATAATTATAAATAATATCTTATAATCTTTTTATAATCCTTAAATATCTCTTTACTATAATAGAATATCTAGATATTTAAATCCTAAAGATCTTCTACTCTTATCTATACTTATTAATTAGTTATAAATAGTAGACTTATATCCTTTAATTAAATCTAAGTTTTAGTATTTTTAATAGAATATTAAGATTTTTAGTAATAGTATCTATATATATATAATTTTATATAGTTAGTAATAGTAGAGATATATTTATTATTAATATCTACTAATATAAAAATTATATTATACTATTTATTAATATAAAAGATATAGTTAATTATATATTACTAATTTCTTAAGTAGCCTTATTAATTATTAAAGATAAAGACATAGATATATTATATAAATAAATAATATTAATAATAATATCTATCTATATAGTTATAAGTAAGATATATACGTACTAAGTAATCTATACTAAGACTTATTATATAACTAAGTTATACTATAATAATATACCTACTAAAATCGAAAAATGATAGCGTCCTCGCTATCTATATATAATAGTAATATTATAGTAATAGTATACCTATACTAAATAATTAGAAGTTATTACCTATATACTTATAATCCTTCCTAGTACCTATATAGTAGCTGTTAGATGAAATTTAGACTATTCTATAAAGATCTTAGTAGATCTAGAATAATTATAACTAGATATTAGATAGGCGATTTCTAGTTAATTTTTAATAACTTTAGAAATATATAGATCTATAGCGCTAGGCCTCTTATAGCGTAGTATAAGGTCATCTATCTAAACAAATAAATATGCCTCTAGTAGGCTAGCTAGGAGTTATACTACTACGTAGTAAGTATACTAGATATAGGCGTTTCACGGCTGTATAAGATAGCTACTTAGCTAGCGACGAGATCTACCTATACGTAGTACTAGCTACGAACCTCCTTATACTACTTATAGTTAGGAGAGCTAAGAGATCTTAATCACGATATAGTAAAGTATTATAAGGCGTTATATAATTATTATAAAAGGGATACGTAGAGGAATATATAAATTATAATAGGAATACTAATATATTAAGGATAATAAGAGGAGGAATTAATAATATTATAAGGAAGATAAATATAAGGAATATTATATAAAGATATTTATCGCGGACTACCTCTTAATATCCTCCTCTCTTATATATAATCCTTTCTCCTTCCTTATATATATTACCTAAGATATAATACTAATAATATTAACTTATATATAAGAGCGCTTTAAAGTAGCTTAAATAAGATAGGATATAATCTATTTACCCCTAGCCTAAGACTTTATTAATAAGTATTATATATAAGATAGCTAGTAGCCTTTTACTACTATTATTATAATTTCCTTCTTTACTTTAATTAACTTACGTCTATCTATCTATTCTTTCCTTAGATATAGGCCTACTACGTTATAAAGTAGTATTATAAGACCTTTACTTATACCTCTACTAAACCGCTCCTTTATTAACTATTAAAACTACTACCTACTTATATAAAATAAACCGCTCCTTTATTAACTATTAAAACCTCCGCCTACTTACATAAAATAAGCTACTCCTTTATTAAATACTTTAATCTTACTACCTCCCTTCTATCTTAACCTTAATAATATTTAATAATAATTATATTAAGGCTTATACCTTTATAAGTTAAAGTAATATTTATATAAACCTTTATAAATATACCTATATTAATATTATACCTAGATTAGGTATTATATTATATATATATAATACTCTTTTATTAAATTTAAATATAGTAGGAAGTAAATAAATATTAGGGGAATATATATTACTAGAATTATAAGGGTTTTTACCTAATATCTACGCTTACGTATACGTATAGTTTCCCTTACGAGTTATATATATACAGGATAATTCCTATTATATAGCGACTATAATATATTTAAGGCCCCCTCTATTACCTTTTATAGTTTAGGTACGAGAGTATATAAATCAATTAATTAATTAATTAAGATAGCTACTTACTAATAAAGAGGATATTTAATAACTTAGATATAATATTATTAAGACCGTAAGGCCTAATATAAGTAGGTAGTACTATATTAGGCTGTAGTATATATACGCCTTATATACTACTATATAGCCTACTTAATAGACCTTCCTTATAAATATAGGATAATATTAGTATAATCTTAGGCTATATCTTAGTAGATATATATTATTTAGATACTTCCCTATATTTTCTTAAGTTCCTTAGAGATTAATTGTAATATATATATTACCTAAAATATTAATATATTATATCTTATATTAAGTTATATTACTTAACTTTATATCTTTTATATTTTTAAGCTACTAGTTTAGAGCTAGTAATATTTAATCTTATAATTTTAATTTCTTTACCTTTCTTAAGGAAAAGGTTTAAAGTTATTATAATATTAGCTTTTCTTTATAATTTATATATTAACCTTAATAATAATATAAAAGAAATCCTTTAAGATAATATTCTTAATAAATATTATTAAAATAATATATTATAATCTAGTATAGCTACCTTAAATATTAATATTAGATATTAAAGGCTCTTTATTAATATTAAAAGAGAAAGTTATTATCTAAAGGAAGAAGATAAATTAACTATTTAATAACTTATATTAATTAACTTTAGCTAGTAACGAGATTAACCTGTA
>JAABUL010006813.1_pt1 | contig 12866 bp, 11 predicted proteins | sample 5559151 | NCBI WGS metagenome assembly JAABUL01 (sample SAMN10711876, study PRJNA513368) | rock metagenome | isolation source: Antarctica rocks | place: Antarctica: Victoria Land, Pudding Butte sud | reverse complement strand
CGCCGCCTGAGCAAGGACTACGAGGAGCACCCCCCCAGCAGCGAGGCGATGATCCGCATCACCATGATTCAGGTCATGCTCAAGCGCCTGGAGCACGCTGCCTGACCTTTACACACAGGCTCTAAGAGCGTGTCCACAAACCCCCCAGCTCCCAGGTCTCGTTTTCGACCCAACGGGGACCACATCGGTGGTTGCGGGGGTCGCCGGAGGACGCGCCCGCCACCCTCGTGCGGTTGCTCACCCTCAGGAACGGCGCGGGGGCGGGTGCGGAGCGGCGGGTGACCGCTGGTGGACGCAGGATCGTGTGTGGATGGCACCAACGGATCCTGGGATCGATCAAAACGTGAGGGGGACAGGTGGGAGGTTTGTGGACACGCTCTAAGATGCCCTAAGATGGGCATTGTGAGACGACTTCTGCGACAGAGCATGTCAGGGGTGTCGCAACGTCTACCTTGTGAGACCTCGTCTTGGGCGGCAAAATCCTGGAATCGCTCTACTATCTGCCCGTCCCGACGACGGAAAGAGCCTACTGCACCTTTTTGAGGGGATATGCAGAAACCTGTATTGGGCAAGGACATGTTGCACAAGTGCCGGACGAGTCCTACGCAGATCACCCGACTGCTCCCGACGCGGATGTCACTATCTCTCAGTGCATCGACGCGTAGGTGTCGCCGCCAGTTGTGTGCAACATGCTGTTGCCCCTTACAGGATATGCAGAAACCCCCTGTCTGAGGCCCGGTTGGGGCGGAGGATTGGAACGAGGCGCTACAGGCCCAGCGGGGGCGACAGGGCGCGGCGGATCGTGCTCCCGAGCCCGAGAAATGCAGGGGGGGCAACAACCGTGCTGATGAGCGGCGCTAGGGCAGGGTGCTAGCCGTGGGCGAGAAGGGGTACGACAAGTAGCGGAACAGAAAGCGACGCGCCCGGCAGGTCACTCCCCCGTTTCTAAAGATGCGACGGTGTGTGTGGCAGCCTTGGTGCTCGCCTGCTCTATCGAGAGCGTCTGCCCCTCTGCCCAAGCACGAGTGAAGGAATCGTTGCTGAGATTGGCGCGAACTGCGACGATTTGTGCGTCAAATATCGCTTGTTCGATGCGGCTCCCACGGGATGTAAACGTCACGCGGAGGGCGGCGGCCGCGCCGAATAGGCATGCCGCCTGTTCCTGATCTCCCTCTTTGGACGCGAGGTACGCCACCCCTTGGATAACCTCGACTTCCCCCATCGTATAGCCCATCCGTCGGTAGAGGCCCACACTCTGTTGGAACAGCAAGCGGGCTCGATTATAGTCTCCCAGCTCGACGACATGCAGGGCCAGGTTGTGAAGCAACAGGGCCGTATCGAAAGGGTCCTCGGGTTCGCGGGTGACGGCCAACGCCTCTTCGCTTAGCGCAGCCGCTCGACTATAATCGCCTCGAATCCGTGCAAGAACGCCCATATTGTCCAACGCAGTCACAATACTTACGTTGTCACCATTCGCCCGCGAGATAGACAACGACTGCTGCTCGAGCTCGAGCGCCACGGCGTGGTTGCCTTGTTCTAGTTCCATCGTTGCCAGATTGTTCAGTGCCTTCGCGTGCTGCACCCCATTCTCATCCGCCTGAGTGAGCGTGACGCACTCTACGAATACCGTTCTCGCCCAATCGTAATCCCCATTGTCGGATGCCAATACCCCCGCTGCGGTCAACACCCCTTCGAGCAAACGCGTTTCAACCTGCGTCCGATCGACACAGGTCAGGAACAGTTTTGCCCAATCGTATCCTTCCCGGCTGTAGCCCCGCAAGCGCCAGAATTGCCGCAAAGATACAATGATTCGAAAGCCGAGTTCACCTTGACTATCCGCGTGTGCCCGTTGCAGCACCGCCCGCACGTTGTCATGCTCCGCCTCTAGCCGCGCCAGCCATACCCCCTGATTTATTTCAAGGAGCTTCGGCTTTGCCTCCTCGGTCAATGCCACGAAGTAGGCGGCATGTGCCTGTCGCAGGGTATCGACCTCCCCCCTCTCCTCCAGTCGCTCGCGCGCATATTCATGGATCGTCTCCAGCATGGCGAAGCGCGGCTCCCCGTCCGCACCCACCTCGCGGCGGAGCAGGCTCTTGTCCAGCAGCGACTCCACGCCGTCGAGCGCGTCGATGGACAGGTCGCCCGCCCTTTCGCAGACCGCCTCGATCGCACCAAGCGTGCAGCCTCCCACGAACACGGCCAGCCGCCAGAACAACATCCGCTCACCGGGGTGGAGCAAGCTGTAGCTCCAGTCGATTGCGGCGCGCAGCGTCCGCTGCCGTTCCGGCAGGTCCCGTGCGCCCCCCGTCGCCACCTTCAGCCGGTTGCTCAGGCGCGCCAGTAGGGTCTCCGGCGATAGAGAGCGGACGCGCGCTGCCACCAGTTCGATGGCTAGCGGCAGTCCGTCGAGGCGGGCGCAGATTTCGGCCACCGCTGGCGCCGTCTCGTTTGTTATCGCGAAGGCAGGGTCCGCGTCCGCAGCGCGGGCGATGAAGAGCTTGACCGCCTCGTATTGTGAGAGCGCGCCCAGGGGCGGCAGCGGCGGCGTAGGTACCTCCAACGGCCCGACGGGATGGACGCGCTCACCGCGCACATGAAGCGGCTCACGACTCGTCGTCAGCATCGTGACTCCCGGCGCCGCCAGCAGCAGTGCCTGCGCCGCGTTGGCGGCGGCGAGCACCTGCTCGAAGTTGTCGAGCACCAAGAGCACCCGCTTGTCGTGTAGGGCGGCTGCCAGCGTATCGGCGATGGGCTGGCCGGGTTCCTCGCACGCGCCAAGCGCCTGGGCCACCGTCGGCAGCACCAGATCCGCGTCAGCGAGGGCGGCGAGGGCGACGAATACGACGCCGTTGGCGAAGCCGGCGCGCGCGGCGGCCGCCGTTTGCAATGCGAGGCGCGTCTTGCCGACGCCACCGGGGCCGGTCAGGGTCAACAGGCGCGTCTCGGGGTCAAGCAGGCACGCCCGCACTACCGCGATCTCGTGCTCGCGCCCGATGAAGGGTGTGGGCTGCGCCGGCAGGTTGCCGGGGACACCGTCGACATTGGAGGTGGGAGTGGGAGTGGGTGCCGGGTCGAGCGCCGTTTGCGGCGGCGTGCCGACACGGGTGCGCACAATCGTCGCTTCCAAGGCGACACGATCCGCCGGCGGTAGCTCCAGGGCGTCCGCAAGTAGGTCCAGGGTGTCGCGCCGGGGCGAGCGGTTCTCGCCACGCTCCAGGTCGCTCACCGCCCGTGCCGACAGGTTAGCGCGCTCGGCCAACTGCTCCTAGGTCAAGCCGACGGCGCGCCGGTAGCGTCGCAAGAGTTAGGCGAACGACGGTGCCGGCGCGGGGACGCTCTCTGCCATGCGGGCCTGCCTTCGTGCTACCAGACGACGGTACGTGTGCCTGTAGACCGGGTAGGATGTGCGGACTCACCGCCATGATAGCACGCATAGGCATTCCGAGTCACCGAACTCACAGCTTTAGCAAGCAGCCTAAAGATGTGGGTAGAGGTGTGAGTTCGTCATGGTCACGCGACCGTGGATGGGCCATACTAGCTTACGTGATGAGGCCACGACGGCGAATGACCGGAGGGCACGACACACAGCGAAGGAGAACGACAATGGACACGCAACGTACCCGCACCACGATCCGGAGTCTCGCCGTCACCCTCGGCGTCGCGATGGTGGCCGCCGTTGCCCTCCCTGGTCATAACGTGGCCCACGCCGCGAGTGTGCGCCCGTCCGGCATCCGCTGGACCAGTGTGCGCCCGTCCGGCCACTGGAACGGCAACTGGCGTGGTGTTACGCCTCAAGGTGGCAACTGGCGCGGCGTTACGCCTCAAGGTGGCAACTGGCGGTAAGCGCGGAGTGTCTGCGACGACGCACGCGAGGCTCCTGGCTTCAGAAGACCGCTTGTATCGTCGCACATCGAGTGCAGACAGGCGTTTGTGTTGACTCTCGCCACACGCGTCTGTGGCTAAGCCAAGGCAGGGTGTCGAATCGGATACGACTCGACACCCGAATTCATCATGTTTAAGGCTCACAAGCGAGTCCACATTACCCCATGTGATGAGGCCACACCTTGAGGGGTAGAGAGAGGAGGACGGCATGGACATGAATAAGCATCCGAGTGGCGCTAGCGACCGTCGACGGGCACGCACCACCAGGATGGTGAAGGCGACATTGATGACGGCCGGGATCATCGCCCTCTGTGCGGTGGCGACGATACAGCCGGTGGCCGTGGCTGGGCAAGCCTCATGGGTGCAAACAGGCGCGATGAATGTGGCGCGTGCCGCTTTTGCCACCATAGCCCTCCATGATGGACGGGTCCTCGTCGCAGGGGGGATAACCGTCGGCGGCGTGCCGACCACGAGCGCCGAGATCTACGATCCAGCGACCGGCCACTGGACGGCAACGGGGTCTATGACGACGCCACATGTCTATCCGGTCGCGACAGTCCTACGTGACGGGCGCGTGCTCATCGCGGGCGGCTTCAGCAGCGGCGAGCCGGGTGGGACAGCACTCTCCAACGCGGAAATCTACAACCCCACCACGGGGACGTGGGCACCGACGGGTTCCATGGATGTCCCGCGGTTCCTGGCGACCATTGCACCCCTCCCCGATGGGAAAACCCTTGTCGCCGGCGCATACGAGATCAGCTCGAACGGTCCGTTCCCGTTGGCCAGCGCCGATGTGTACGACCCTGCTACGGGGACATGGGAACCGACCGAATCCATGGCTGTCGCCCGTGCCTATGGATCGGCGACCGCGCTGCCTGACGGCTCGGTTATCGTCGCCGGGGGTGTCGGGACGACCGGCCAGCTCGCCAGCGCGGAGATGTACGACCCAACCAGCGGCGCGTGGTCGCTGACGGGAGCTATGACCGAGGCGCGGGCGCAGCATGTGGCCATGGCCTTGCACGACGGGCGCGTGCTCGTCGCCGGCGGCGTGAATGGGCAGACGGCGCTCGCCGATGCGGAGGTCTATACGCCGTCGACGAGGACGTGGGCCGGGGCGGGCGCGATGACGGTGCCGCGTGCGGACAGCGCGGCGGCGACCCTCGCTGACGGAACGGTCCTCGTCGCCGGCGGCTTCTCCATGGAGGGCGAGCCGGCCCTCTCCAGCGCCGATATCTACGACCCACATCTCAGTGTCTGGTCGGCTACCGGATCGATGGCCGATGGGCGCACTTATTTTGGGCTCATCACCCTGCCCGACGGCGACGTGCTCGCGGTGGGCGGCGCGTCTGGAGTCGTCGGGCGGGATCTCGCCAATAGCAGCACGATCTTGTCTAGTTCCGAGATCTACCATGATCCCCAAGCTCAGGGAACAGGCAACGCCATCCCAACACCTGCCTTTGTCCTGTGCGGCCTCGTCACCACGGCCGTGGGCCTCGCGGTCACGTTGCGGAGGCACCCGCGGCGGCCTATCTGAGCGAGTTTCGGGAGACACATGCCCGAGGTTAGGCCCTACGCGACAGTGGGGCGTTGAGCGAATTGAGAGGAGATCTGGTCATGACACCCCCTATCCGCGCTATTGCCGTAGTGACCGGCCTGATGGCCATGGCGACCGGCGTCATCCCCCGGCATGTCTCGGCTCAAGCCTACCCGCCGCCCGGTTACTTCAGGTTGCCCGCGGCGATCGCTGGGGTCCCCGCCTATCAGGGGGGCGAAGGTGAGCCGTGCGGGCCGGAGAACGGCAACTGCACGTCGACAGAACGGATCTACCCCAATGTGCGCTGCGCCGACGGATCGTCGTGCCGGGTCGACATGTACGGGGTCGCGCTGAACGGCCCGGTGCAAAAGGGCGTGACGTCTTATAGCATCTACCAAGTTGAGGTGTACGCGTCGGCCGCCAGGGCCGCTCGCGCGAATGCCTTGGATCATGGTGCTGACCGCGACGACGCTAACAGGATCGTACCGCTCCTACCGATCGTCCGACCGGCCGGGGCGGACGAGTGGATTCGAGGGCACGGAGATGAGGGGATGTGCAACCTCTACGGGGGACTTCACTACGGGAATATGGTGCTTTCTGCTCAAGCGCTGGTCCCTTCATCCCTACGGGGCGATCAATGTGCGGCAACGAAAGTCTGGGCACTGCGGGTTCTGGCCGCCCTACATACGCGAAGCGTCGCATGGGCAGCGAAATGACGACTGAAGAAAGCTTGGAGGAACGCATGATTGCGCGCAACGGAGCGGTGATACGGAGGAACATGAACATGGCGCGTTCGTCTATCGAGCGACTCATCATATGCGTGGTGGCCGGCCTGTCGCTATCTATAACGCCGATCGCAGCGCATCCTGTATCGGCCGACACCGGCAGCTTGACCAGCATCACGCCGGAGTCGAGGGGTGACCAGAAGTGGCTGCTCGCGCCACCCGGAAGCTATGGTCTCGGTCCATTATGGCAATACGCGGAGGTCATCGAGACATCGCGCGGTGTCGGACGTGAAGGGGGATTCGAAGGTCCGATCATTGTCGTCTTCGCCGATGGCCAGGTGCGCTCGGTGGACACCCCCGTATGGGCCGTCGCTGAGGTCGCACGGGTCGATGCCGCGCACTACATCGTTGCCAGCGGCTCTTGTGGGAACGGCGGATGCATTCTACACGTATTCGGCATCGCCATGGCCTCGCACATCTTGCTGCCGCTGTTCCACCTGCGGAACATCTTTGTCCAAAGGCAGGCCACCGACTGCGGCTTCGGATTCGCATTCGACGGCCAGCATTTCACGCTCCGTGCCATCAGCACCAGCGCGGATCCAGCCATGCGCTACGAGTATGATGCCAATGTGAAAATATATAGCGGCTCGCCCGCTCCATCTTGCCCTGCATGAGGCCATCACTGGAACGGATACCCGCATCTACTCGGTTCACCATGTTCCTAGCGGCGCCTACAGCATGACACATGACAGAGGGACACTTCGCCACGATTAGCTTGACACATACGTGCCATGGACGATGAGACGAAAAGCGGCCGCCTGACACACCAATTAGGCCGTTCGCACGCGTGGAAGGGCGGCATTGCCGGCCAGCCATACCGCGAAACCGTCTCACTGACCAGTGCAAACATGTGTCAAGGCGATAGTGGCGAAGTGTCTGACAGAGGCTACCGAGGTATTGGTAGGACCCACATACTACGGGAGAATACGATGAAACATACATGCACACTGAGCGTGTTGCTCGTCTTTGGGCTCGTTTTGGTAGCCACGCCGGAGCGAACGAGGGCGGTGACCGGCCAGGTCGTCGATCAACGAAAGGTTGTCATTACCGGCGTCGACGTGGGACGTCGCCCGACAGGCGTCGGCGATGCCGTCGTCTACCCCGACAATACCACCGAGGGGAAGGATAGCTACGGGTACGTTGCCTACAACCGAAGCAGCGGACTGATGTTGGTCGTCGGGCAACCGACCCAGGGGACGGGAAGTCCCGACATCTTCAATTATGCGCTCGTCGACGTAGCTTCCGGGCGTCTCGTGCGGCCGGCGGAGACCTTCGGCGATCGCGTCTACGCTGTCGGCATCGATAGCCAGCGCCAGCGCGCCTACCTTTTGCTCATCCACTCAACCAGCAGTGAAGGCGGGCAAACAGTGCTCCAGTCGATCGACATGCGTACGGGGAAGACGATTGCGCGCCACACGACGTATTACCAGATCATCGCTTCGATCTTGGCGGATACAGCGCCCATCAATCGCATCGTGGTCGACCCGCAGTCGGGTAACCTCTTCGCGCGCATGGTAGATGGTGACGGCAATCCGGGCCTTGTCGAGCTCACACCAGATGGACGCACCATAACGGGGCGCAAGTTCCAGTCATCACCGGGTTACTACACCGACGCCAAAGACCTGGAGATTAATGGACCGGGCCATCAGGTGATTGCCTTGGTTGGTGATGGCAGTACGCTGGAGTTCTTTGATACCCGCACTCTCAAAGCTTCTATTCTGCCGCTGGGGTACGCGCCCGTCCAGTTCGTGCTGGACGCTCGCCACAATCAGCTTTGGGCGCTGGCTCCGGGCGGAGACGTCGTGGTGTACAACGCAGTGACCGGGCGCGTCGTGGCACATATCGTGGACAATGACGCCGCGTTCGATAATGCGGTCGACGGGACCCTCGTCCAGCCAATCCTGGCGATAAATGCCGCAAGCGATGTTGGATACATTGGCTGCCGGTCGGACGGCGAGAAGGGTTGCTCAGTCGATGCGTTGTACACGGATAAGCGAGGGCGTGTCTTGGTCGATCGTGGACCGGCGCAACTTTTAGGGGTCGACGCGGGCGTTCGTGTGGAGCAGGATCCGCCGTACAACGATAATCAACCCCCAACCCAACAATCGTTCGTTCGCGTCTACGCACCTGGCCGCGCGCCTCGGGCTCTCGTAGCGGCCCCAGTCGACCGGATGGCCTCGGACTCGTTGAGTGAGTTCATGGCTACCGCGGCCGGAGTCACGCGAGTTGTGTGGCTGGGCAAGATCAGTGGCCACAACGGGTTGACCGGAAGCACTATTGACGATGGGCTATTCATCGACAATGTCGCCGGTTAAGGAACAACGTATCTACGACGTATTTAAGGAGGAGGCAGAGAATGTCGGATCGAGACTCGGACTATGCATACGAGAGCGGCCGGAACAGGAGCGACTATGCATTCAACCAGCAGCAAGAGCGCTATGGCGCCAGAGTCGATGCGTTGGGGGGCTACCAACGGGGGCAGGACGCTGCTCTCGCGACGTGGGCCACCGCCCAAGACGAGCCGAAGCAGTCCAGGTCGTCCACGCCAGGCGCCCCGAATTCTTTGAGCGGGGGGTGGGGATTGGGGGTTGCGTCAGGACTCAGAATCAGCGGTGGTGGGGAGCCACCTGGTCGGGTATCCTACTCCTTTTATAGCGGTGCATGGAGGAGGGGACGATGGCCTGTCCGTCCTGTCAGGGAGATGCAACATAGGTGCTGGAGCGGGTCACGACCTTGGGCTACCAGTTGTACCGCTGCCTGTGATGGCTTGTATATTGGGGATGTCGGTTCCACGACGCTGGTGAGGACGTTGTGTTGGCAGCGGCGATGACCGGAAGCGTCAGAACTTAGAACACAATGGGTCGCACACGCAAATCCTGCGTGAGAAGTGACAACCCTTATTGCTAATAAGCCCCAAAAACGGGCTATCGCGACAATTACGTGATGTGGGGTGTAGCGTGGCAGGGCGAAATGGGCCGGATTATGGCCTTGTATTCTGAGTTCTGACGCTTCCGCCACTGGGGCCTGGTTCGCGGTCGATCACGACCGCAAGCTGGCTGTGCATTTCGTCGCCTTCCTCCCGCAGATCGCCGCCGCCTACCCCAGCGGCCCGCTCTACCTGGCCATGGATACCGTCAAGATGCACGACGCCAAGGTCGTGCGTGCCTGGCTGGCGGCCAACCCGCGCGTGCGCGTCCTGTGGTTGCCCACATACGCGGCCCACGACGCCAACCCCGTCGAACGGATCGGGGGCTTGATGAAAGATCATGTCGCCGCTAATCGCTTGGCCGGCAGCATCGAGGACCTGGCCGCTACGGCCCGCCAGTTCTTTGTTGCTAGCGCTGCCCATCCTGTCTCCTTACCACGGGCTGCGTGATTTCGATGCTAAATTGATGGACACCTGCTTAGCTAGGCGCATGAGAGGGATGCGTCAGAACTCAGAATCAGTGGTGGTCAAGAGCCCATGGGTTGGGTATCCTACTCCTTTTATAGCGGTGCATATAAGGAGGGGACGATGGCCTGCCCCTACTGCCAGGGGGACGCGACACAGGCATTGGAGCGGACGACGGCGTTGGGCTATCGCCTGTATCGCTGCCGCCCCTGTCGGCGGACCTTCAATGAGCGGACGGGCACGCCGTTCAATCACCTACAGATCCCCACCGACATTGCCCTGCTCGTCGTCCTCTGACGGCTGCGCTACAAGCTCAGCCTGCGGGATTTGGCCGAGATGTTCCTGACCCATGGCTTCACCTTCACCCACGAAACCGTCAGGGAGTGGGAAGAGCGCTTCGCCCCGCTGCTGACCGATCGCTTACGGGCCAAGCGACGGGGCAAAGCCGGCAAAAAGGGGCATTGCGATGAGACCTACGTGAAGGTGGACGGGCGCTGGTGCTACCTCTATCGGGCCATCGACGCCGACGGTGCCCTGGTCGACTCGCTGCTGAGCGAAACGCGCGACATGGACGCGGCCAAGCGGTTCTTCCAGCAGGCGCGCACCGTGGTCGGCCACGCGCCGGAGAAGGTGACAACAGACGGACATGACGCCTACCCGCGTGCGATCCGCGAGACGCTGGGACCCGACGTACGCCACCGCACCAGCCGCTACATGAACAACCGGATAGAATAGGACCATCGCGGCATCAAACAACGCTACGACCCGATGCGGGGTTTTGGCTCCTTTGAGGCAGCGGCCCGCTTTTGCTCTGCCCACGACGAACTGCGCGATCACCTCCGCTACCGCCAGCGCCTGAACGAGACCGTGTCCTTGGCCGAGCAGCGCCGCCTGTTCCAGGACCGGTGGGGCGAGGTGTGCGCGGTGCTACAGGCGGCGTAGGCGCGATCAGACGAGATCCACCGCAGGCTGACGCGCACCATAGCCTGACTGCGTTCCGAGTCCTGACGCATCCTGTTTCTTATCGCGGCGGAAGATACGACGGCATTCGAGGGTCAATAGCCCCTGGGCAACCACATCTTCGACCGTTCCCGCGCTCTCAAAAGAGGGGTTTAATTGTACAAGGGGGTCGGGCCACAGATAGCCGGATGACAGTTGGTCATTGACGAACGTATCGATGCGCCGGTCTTTAATGCGAAGGAAACTCGAGATGTACGAGCTATACTCGCGGACGACAGTATCGCGCAGATCGAAAACGTTCATCGGTTGCTACATCCCTTCTAAAAGGCGCCACTTATCGGTTAGCTTTGCTATCCCTCGCCCGTGGTCATGGGGCGTCGTCCTGATGCACGACAGGCGGGAGCGTCACGCGACGGTCACGCAAAGCGCCTGTGGAGAGCAGCAGATCAAAGTGTCAGTGCATTGACACCGCACAAAGACGCAGAGCCAGAACGCGACTGTTCGCGGCCATCACGAACACGAAGACTCAAAGAAATGGCAAGGGATGGGCGACGACGCAGCACTATTGAGAAGGTCTAGCATCAACACTCCTACAGACAGATTAAGTTATATAGTATTGCTCGGCAAGGGGCTGTTCACAAAGGCCCCTCTCAACTGCTGCGCGGCAAGGGGCTGTTCACAAAGGCCCCTCTCAACTGCTTGTTTCAACGATGCGCGCATGACTAAAAGATGGATTTGGTACCGAGTGCATGACCAGGACGCAGCTAACGCATGCCTTGCCAGAGGAATTATAACCTCATCCACGCGCAATTCGGCAATCCTGGATGCGTCGCGTGCCAGCATCACAGATAGCGTCCTGTCAAGTGGTGGAAAAGCCACCGTGGCTTCGTGCCTCTGTTAGGCCGTCTTCATCTCCAATTGAACCGGGGTCTCACCCTCTCCTGCGTGGAAAAGGAGTTTGCGCAGCGACGTTTCGCTCATGTAGCGATGGCCGGCCACGAGCCACTCGTCGTTCTGCTCGGCGAGCAGCGCCCCGAACAGGCGCAGCACCGCGTGGCGATTCGGGAAGATGCCGACGGTAGCCATCGTGTGCTCCTTTCTAACGTTCCTTCCAACTCGTTGGAAAGCACACGGTGGCTGCTCACGTCAACGTGCTATCCACACGCCGTTATGATCGCCTCCCCGAGGTCTTCGACACGACGCGCTGTCGTCCCGTCGATCCCCTCAGAAAGTTCACCACTACTTGGGACTATATCGCATCACATTTGGCTCAACGCATTATGAACGCGTTGCCACATAGCACGGCTACAGAAAAACCGGACCTCCTATGCCGGTGACCTTCTACTCTCTGAGACGACGTGCGTGCATTGGGGTCTAACGAGGCCGTTGCCTGGCGTTCATGGGAGGCATCCACAATCACGATTGCGCCTAGCCTCCGTTATACCTACTATGGAAGAGATGCGACTTCGATGAACAAACGCACAGCAAAATAGAAATACAGGCGCATGTGCGGCATTGAGTTGTGCAGGGTAAGTAGAAGTTCTATACCTGATCATGTTTCACTGAAGTCTTCTGCGTAATGGAACGACCGCATAGTTTAGGAAACGTCACCACTTTGGAAGCCGATGGCGACATTGAGTACGCATTTCATGAACTCTGGCCGTTGATCGAGTCGTCAAACTGTGTCGTGTGGATCGGATCGGGATTGTCTTACGGCCTATACCCCTCCTGGGGGGAAACAATTAAACGGTTGTGTAAGGACTGTGGCGTTTCTTTACAGATTGACGACGATGCGCTCCTAACAGACGACGATGCGCTCCTAACAAAAGGAGCCGATTTCTATATGGCTTTAGCCGAGGACTGTAAAGTTGCCGACCGTGACAAATATAATGCATCTTTACAGTCAATGTTCGGCAAGCTAGCGACGAATGAACGAAGAGCGCTTTCTTTATTGATTCGCTTGCCGGCCAAAGGCTTCGTGACGACAAACTACGATCGACTCCTGCGAGAACAAGCCAATTTGTATAACAGCACTGCTTTCGCACCCCGCGCTTATCCATACCTGTCTGCGAGCGATTTGGGTGGCCCGAAAAAGCCGATTTACCACATCCACGGGGCGATTGCCCAACATGGTCCGGTCAATATTGTCTTGTCCAAGTCAGAATACAAGGAAGCATATGGTTCCAGGTATAGTGGACCCCTTTGTCAAGACAGCGAGGCGGATGTCAAAACGCAAAACGCGGACCCCTCTCCTTCCTTGAAATCGTCGCCTGTCGTCGCATCCGGGTGTGTCCCGGCGTACACCTCGGCGGGG